>Ga0105046_10000839_pt1 | contig 45004 bp, 43 predicted proteins | sample MAT03_FD_78385 | JGI IMG/M metagenome (GOLD analysis project Ga0105046, IMG submission 78385) | Freshwater microbial communities from Lake Fryxell liftoff mats and glacier meltwater in Antarctica - MAT-03 (megahit assembly) | ecosystem: Environmental > Aquatic > Freshwater > Ice > Liftoff... | reverse complement strand
TCGCAACGGTGCCGGAGAAAAGATAGGCCTTCTGCGGCACCAGCCCGATCCGGCCCCACAGTAAGTCCGGATCGAGCTCGCGCACGTCGACTCCGTCAATGAGTACCGACCCGCCGGTCGCGTCGAACAATCGCGGCATGAGGTTGACGAGCGTCGTCTTTCCGGCTCCCGTGCTGCCGATGATCGCCGTGGTCTCCCCTGGCCGTGCCTCGAAGCTGATGTTGCGCAGAACCGGCTGCTCGGCGCCGGGGTAGCTGAACGACACATCGCGCAGTTCGATGAGTCCGTGTGCTCGCAGTCGCGTGACCGGGTTGGCCGGAAGCACGACCGACGTCTCGGTCGACAGCACCTCGCTGATCCGGTCGGCGCTGACGGCAGCGCGCGGAATCAGAATTGCCATGAACGTCGCCATCATGACGGCCATCAGAATCTGGATCAGATAGCTCAAAAATGCGGTGAGAGCACCGATCTGCATCGACCCTTGGTCAATTCGGAAGGCACCGAACCACAACACCGCCACACTCGACACGTTCATGATGAGCATCACCACGGGGAATACCAGGGCGAACAACCGGCCGGAGTCCAGTGCAGTGCGTGTCACATCCGCGTTGGCCTTCTCGAAGCGCGCGGTCTCCTGCTTCTCCCGCACGAATGCGCGAACCACGCGGATGCCCGTCAGCTGTTCGCGCAGCACCCGGTTGACCGTGTCGATGCGGGCCTGCATGAGCCTGAACAGGGGCACCATACGCACGATGATGAGGCCGATGGAAACCAGGAGCACGGGGATCGCGACCACCATGATCCACGAGAGCTCGACGTCCTGCTGCAGCGCCATGATCACACCACCGATCGCCAGGATCGGCGCCGAGACCAGCAGCGTGCTCGTCATCAGCACTAGCATCTGTACCTGCTGCACGTCGTTGGTGGTGCGGGTGATGAGCGAGGGCGCCCCGAACTTTGACACCTCACGCTCCGAAAACTCGCCTACCCGCCGGAAGATTGCCTCGCGCAGATCGCGACCTACTCCCATGGCTGCCTTCGCGCCGAAGTAGACGGCGGTGATAGCGGCGGCGATCTGCACGACGGTGATCCCGAGCATGATCGCCCCGATGCGCAGGATGTACCCCGTATCCCCCGTGGCGATGCCCTTGTCGATGATGTCCGCGTTCAGACTCGGCAGGTAGAGCGAAGCTATTGATTGCGCGAGCTGGAACACCACTACGCCCACCACGAGCGGCCAGTACGGTGCAATGAAGCGGGTAATGAGTTTGATCAGCATGTCAGGCCTTCTCGTGGATCAGTGGAGCGGCGACGCCGTACTTGAGAAAATCGACGATGCATCAGGAGCACTCACTCACAAGCGTCAGCCGAAGATCTGACTGATCTGTGCGACATCGTTCGCTGTGGGCGTCCAGGCCGTTGCAGCTCGTGCATTCTGCTCGAGCTGCTCGGGTCGAGTTGCCCCCGCGATCACACTTGTCATCGACGGCTGCGCCAGCAACCACGCGAAGGTCGCCTGCAGCATCGTCACGCCATGCTCGACACAGAACGCCTGGTACGCCTCGAGCACACTCCACGGCGCGTTCTCCACCAGGTGCGGGCGCTGGCGCATAATCCGCGTATCCGTTGGCCGCTCGGTGCGCGTGAACTTTCCCGTGAGCAGCCCGTTATACAGCGGAAAGTAGGGTAGAAACCCGAGGTCGTGCGATTTCACCGCCGGAAGCACGTCCTGCTCGACCCGCCGCTCGAGCAGGCTGTACTCGTCCTGCGCCGATTCGAAGCGGGCGCGGCCGAGCGCTACCGCGGCGGCATCCGCCTGGTCGATCTGTTGAGCACTGAAGTTGGAGTGGCCAAACTGCCGGATCTTGCCTTCGACAACCAACTCGTTGAGAGCTGCGATCGTCTCGCGAATGGGCGTCACTGGGTCGGGTGCGTGCATCTGATAGAGGTCGACATGATCGACCTGTAGTCGAGTGAGCGATCCCTCGATCGATGCGCGAACGTACTCGCGCGAGCCCTTCGCGACCCCCGGAAGAATGCCCATATCGAACTCGGGATGACCGAACTTGGTTGCGATGACGACCCTGTCGCTGCGGCCTTTCAGCGCCTCACCGAGAAGCGTCTCGCTCAGCCCCTGGCCGCCGTAGACGTCAGCGGTATCGATCAGAGTGACGCCCAGTTCGATCGCCGTCTCGATCAGCGCCGTGGTGCCTTCGAGGCTGTGCGTCAGAGTGCCGGGGCGTCCGAAGTTGTTGCCGCCGAGTCCAATTGTCGACACTGCGAGGTCGGAGCGGCCGAGCGTGCGAAAGGCGATATCCGTCATGCACCTATCCTCCCCCGTGCGTGGGGCTCTCGGGTTGCTCCCATGTCTGAAAAGTGCCAGATGCCCGTCGGATGCCGCGGCTACAGTCAGAGCATGCCAGCAACCACCACTGTCACCCCCGCCTATCTTCGCCGCATCGAGTCCCCCATTGGGCGCATCGAAGTATCAAGCGACGGTGCCGCGATCACCGCCCTGGCGATCGAGAGCCACGGGCATCTGCCGCACGACGGCGAGCCCGAACACACCACTGCCGTGCTCGACGCCGCCGTTCTCCAGCTTGGTGAATACTTCACGGGCCAGCGCACCGTCTTCGACCTCCCCCTCGCCCTTGTCGGCACGGACTTTCAACAGTCCGTGTGGTCAGAGCTCTCGCAGCTTCCCTACGGTGCGGTGCTCTCCTACGGTGAGATTGGTCATGCGACCGGACGCGCAACCGCGGGGCGTGCTGTCGGCGGTGCGGTGGGTGCCAATCCGATCCCCATCATCGTGCCGTGCCATCGCGTGCTCGCCACCAACAAGAAGATCACCGGGTACAGCGCTGGCGAGGGCATCGCGACCAAGGCGTGGCTGCTCGCCCACGAGGGCATCGAGCATCGTTCGTGACGGTGATCGTCGGAGAGGACGGTCTCGCTCGGTGTCCCTGGGGCTCCGGCGACGAAGAGTACCGGCGCTACCACGACGAAGAGTGGGGCAACGCGCTGCATGGCGACCGGCCGCTTTTCGAGAAGATCTGTCTCGAGGGCTTCCAGGCCGGGCTCTCCTGGATCACCATCCTGCGGCGGCGGCCCGGCTTTCGCGACGTGTTCCACGACTTCGAACTCGACGCGGTGGCGGCACTGACGCCGCACGACGTCGAGCGCCTCATGGGTGACACGCGCATCATTCGCAACCGCGCCAAGATCGAGGCGACAATCGGTAACGCGCGCGCGACCCTCGCCCTGACCGCAGGCGCCCCGGGCGCACTCGACGAGCTTGTCTGGAGCTTCGCTCCCCCGCCGCGCCCGCGGCGCCCGAAGTCACTGCGGGATCTTCCTTCAGTCACGCCGGAATCCACCGCCCTCAGCACGAGCCTGCGCGACCTCGGGTTCCGATTTGTCGGACCCACCACGATGTATGCCCTTATGCAATCCGCCGGACTCGTCGACGACCATCTCGAGGGCTGCTGGCGTGCCGCCTGATCCGGTTAGACGACCAGGTCTAACTCGCCGACTGCGCCTCGCTCCAGCCGGATGCCCGAGGCCGTTGCCCAGGCGATCAGCGATTCGACGGTTGCGTGGTCCGCTCCTTCCTCGACAATGGCGCGAGCGAACTCTCCCTTGCTCTTCTTGTTGAAGTGGCTGAGCGCCAATCGGCGACCTCGTGCATCCTCAGAGAGCACGCGCACGTACCACGCACCCGGTGGCGCGGGTCCGAGCTTCGCGTACGCCTCGGAACGGAGGTCGAGCACGAGCCCGTCGTAGTCCGCAAGTTGCCGCGTTACCGATGCCGACCAGTGCCTGCGAAGCGAAATCCCCGGAAGCCTGGCGTCGTGAGATAACCGGTACGCGGGGATCGGATCGCCTGCCCGCACAAGCCCAAATAGTGCTGAATGGATCACGACGTGGTCGTGAGCGAACGCACGCTCCTTGGTCGACAGGGTCGTGACCTCCAGCCCGTCATACAAGACCCCGGTGTAACGATCCAGTGCGGGCATGGTTGGCGATGAAGCGACGGCACGATTGCGGTCGATCTCCGAGCGCTGGGTGCTGCCGAGTCGTAGCGCCGCGGTGGAGTCGGCGACGCTCCGGGAGAGCGCCTTCAGGGCCGCGACGATCTGCCTGCGCTCTGCAGCGAGAGCCGGGAACCCCAGCGCAGTCAGATCGAGGGGCGTGGCATCCCCGCCGTCACGCTTAGTTTCCGACGGCGGAAGGACCAGCAGCACCTATGACTCGAGAAACGCGATCGCCCGCTCGACATTCACGCCAAGCGGTTCGACCGAGTCGAGCGTGATGCGTGCGACAGCGGCGCTCGAGCCCGTCCACTCCGCGTAGTCGTCGAAGCTCTGCTCGACCGCATTCCACGAGAGCTGGGCGTGTGGCATGCTGCGTTGCCAGGCCTCGATGCGGCTGCGGTGCAGGTCGGGATCGGAGCAGATGACCTCGATGAACCGCAGTTGCTCCCCCGCTCGGGCGGCGAGGTTGACCCACTGTTCGCGCGCGGGAGCAACGGCATTGACGGCGTCGACAAGTATGGTGCGCCCGGCGTCAAGTTCGCGCTCGGCAAGCGTCTCCGCGACCAAATAGGCAGCGAGGCCGGTGGGCTGGTCGCTGACAATTCCCGCCTTCAAAATCGCGGTCTCGATCGGGTCGACCGGAACCACTGGAATACCGAGCCGACTGGCGACCACCTGGCCGATCGTCGACTTGCCGGTGCCGGGAAGTCCTGCCATTGCGACGAGCATGATTCTTACCTTACGAGATCAATTCCGCACTGCGAGCAACTATGGTGACGGTGTCGTGCTCCATCGACAGGAATCCGTCGTCGGCTTGCGCCTTCACCACGGTTCCATCCTCGGTGGTGACGCGCACCTCGCCCCGGCTCAGGATCGCGAGAATCGGCTCGTGCCCAGGCAGAATACCGATCTCGCCTTCTGTGGTGCGGGCGATGATCTGCTTCGCCTTGCCCGACCAGATTTCCTGGTCGGCCGACACAACGCTGACCCTGAGTTCGGCCATAGTTAGCCGTTCTCCTTCTGGATGCGAGCCCACTGCTCTTCGACGTCGGAGATCGCACCGACGTTGAAGAACGCCTGCTCGGCGACGTGGTCAAACTCACCCTTGGTGATCGCGTCGAACGACTCGATCGTGTCTTTCAGCGGAACCGTCGAGCCTTCGACACCGGTGAACTTCTTCGCCATGTAGGTGTTCTGCGACAGGAACTGCTGGATACGACGTGCGCGTGAGACGGTGATCTTGTCTTCCTCAGAGAGCTCGTCAACACCGAGGATCGCAATGATCTCCTGGAGTTCCTTGTTCTTCTGCAGGATCGCCTTGACGTTCGTGGCCACACGGTAGTGGTCCGCACCCAGGTAGCGGGGGTCGAGGATACGACTGGTCGAGGTGAGCGGGTCGACGGCCGGGTAGAGACCCTTCGACGCGATCTCGCGGCTAAGCTCCGTTGTCGCATCAAGGTGCGCGAAGGTCGTTGCCGGAGCCGGGTCGGTGTAGTCGTCGGCGGGCACGTAGATGGCCTGCAGCGACGTGATCGAGTGACCACGCGTCGATGTGATGCGCTCCTGCAGGATGCCCATCTCGTCGGCGAGGTTCGGCTGGTACCCGACGGCACTCGGCATGCGGCCAAGAAGCGTCGAGACCTCGGAACCGGCCTGCGTAAAGCGGAAGATGTTGTCGATGAAGAGCAGCACGTCTTGCTTCTGCACGTCACGGAAGTACTCCGCCATCGTGAGCGCCGAGAGTGCCACGCGCAGACGCGTGCCCGGTGGCTCATCCATCTGGCCGAACACCAGGGCCGTCTTGTCGAAGACGCCGGCCTCTTCCATCTCGGCGATGAGGTCGTTGCCCTCACGGGTGCGCTCGCCGACACCGGCGAACACCGACACACCACCGTGGTCGGACGCAACGCGCTGAATCATTTCCTGGATCAGAACGGTCTTGCCAACACCGGCGCCACCGAAGAGGCCGATCTTTCCACCCAGCACATACGGGGTGAGAAGGTCAATGACCTTAATGCCGGTCTCGAACAGTTCCGTCTTCGACTCGAGCTGGTCGAATGCCGGGGGCTTGCGGTGGATCGGCCAGCGCTCGGTGATCTCGATCGGCTCGCCACCCTCGTTGTTGAGGATCTCGCCGATGACGTTGAAGACCTTGCCCTTGGTGACATCTCCCACGGGAACCGTGATCGGCTCACCGGTGTCGCGCACCTCCTGGCCACGAACCAGGCCATCGGTGGGCTTCAGCGCGATCGCGCGAACGAGGTCGTCACCGAGGTGCTGTGCAACCTCGAGTGTAATCTCGGTCGACTCGCCACCGATGGTAATCGTGGTCTTGAGCGCGTTGTAGATGCCGGGGATCGAGTCGTGGGGAAACTCGATGTCAACGACCGGGCCCGTCACGCGGGCAATACGGCCGATACCTGCGGGAGCAGCCTGGGCGGCCGGAGCCTTCTTGGTAGCGGTAGCCATGGTTTCTCTTCCTTACTTGGCCGAGCTCAGGGCGTCTGCGCCGCCGACGATCTCGGAAATCTGTTGGGTGATCTCGGACTGGCGCGCGTTGTTTGCCAGGCGCGTGTAGTCCTTAATGAGCTTGTCTGCGTTGTCGCTGGCCGACTTCATGGCCTTCTGTCGTGCTGCGTGCTCGGATGCCGCTGACTGCAGCATCGCGTTGAATACGCGGCTCTCGATGTAGACCGGGAGCAACGCATCCAGAACATCGCCGACCTCAGGCTCAAACTCGTAGAGCGGCAGCACCTCATTCTCAGCAGGGGCCTCAACACCCTCAACTACCTCGAGAGGAAGAAGACGCACCACCTCGGGGACCTGGGTCACGGCACTGACGAAACGGTTGTAGACGATGTGAATTTCGTCTACTCCGCCTTCGCTGGTCGGCTGGATGAACTTGGCAACCAGTGCCTCGCCGATCTCGCGTGCGGTCTCGAACTCGGGCTTCTCCGTTCCGCCGGTCCAGATGCGTTCTGAGTCACGACGGCGGAACGTGAAGTACGCGGCCGCCTTACGCCCGACAAGGTAGTAGACAACCTCGCGGCCCTGGCCGGTCAGCCGAGCAGCAAGTTCACTGGCCTCGCGCACCGCGTTAGTGCTGAACGCGCCGGCGAGACCGCGATCAGATGTGAATATCACGATTGCCGCGCGATCAACCTGCGCGGGTTCGGTCGTGAGGATGTGGTCGACGTTCGAGAACGTCGCCACAGCCGATACCGCGCGCGTGACGGCGCGCGAGTACGGGCCCGAGGCCTTAACTCGCTGCAGCGCCTTTTGGATGCGCGATGCAGAGATGAGCTCCATGGCCCGAGTGATCTTCTTGGTCGTCTGGGCAGCCTTAATACGCTGCCGGTAGACCCGAAGTTGCGCTCCCATGTGCTACTAACTTTCTGTCGTTGTCATCGGTGATCGAGAAAAGCTGCGACTAGCGCTTCTGCTTGACGATCTGCTCCTGGGCGATGTCTTCGGCCTCGATCTCCTCGAAGACTTCGGTGCCAACGGAGAGAAGGGGCTTACCCTCACCCGTCTGGAACTCGAGCTTGAACTGGTCCACCGCGGCGTCGAGCGACTTCGCGGTGTCGTCGTCGAGCACGTTCGTGTCGCGCAGGGTGTCTAGCACCTTGGTGTTGCGCGCGAGGTAGTCGTGAAGCTCGGCCTCGAAGCGAAGGATGTCCTGAACAGGAACCTCGTCGAGCTTGCCGTTGGTTCCAGCCCAGATCGAGACAACCTGCTTCTCAACCGCCATCGGCGAGTACTGCGGCTGGCGCAGCAGTTCGGTCAGGCGAGCGCCGCGAGCGAGCTGGCGACGGGACGTGGCATCCAAGTCGGAAGCGAACATCGCGAATGCCTCGAGCGAGCGGTACTGGGCGAGCTCAAGCTTGAGCGTTCCCGACACCTTCTTGATCGACTTCACCTGGGCGTCTCCGCCAACACGCGACACGGAGATACCCACGTCGACCGCGGGACGCTGGTTAGCGTTGAAGAGGTCGGACTGCAGGAAGATCTGGCCGTCGGTGATAGAGATCACGTTGGTCGGGATGTAGGCCGAGACGTCGTTTGCCTTGGTCTCGATGATCGGCAGGCCGGTCATGGAGCCAGCGCCCAGCTCATCGGAGAGCTTGGCACAACGCTCAAGCAGACGGGAGTGCAGGTAGAACACGTCGCCGGGGTATGCCTCACGTCCCGGCGGGCGACGCAGCAGCAGCGACACAGCCCGGTAAGCCTCGGCCTGCTTCGACAGGTCATCGAAGATGATCAGAACGTGCTTGCCGTCGTACATCCACTGCTGGCCGATCGCCGAACCGGTGTACGGAGCGAGGTACTTGAAGCCTGCCGGGTCAGAGGCGGGAGCGGCGACGATCGTCGTGTACTCCATGGCTCCGGCATCCTCAAGCGCACCCTTGACGGCGGCAATCGTGGAGCCCTTCTGGCCGATAGCGACGTAGATGCAGCGAACCTGCTTGTTGGTGTCGCCCGACTCCCAGTTGGCCTTCTGATTGATAATCGTGTCGATCGCGATGGCAGTCTTGCCGGTCTGGCGGTCACCGATGATGAGCTGGCGCTGGCCGCGGCCGATCGGGATCATCGCGTCGATCGCCTTGATGCCGGTCTGCATCGGCTCGTGAACACTCTTGCGCTGCATCACGCCGGGAGCCTGAAGCTCGAGGGCACGACGGGTGTCGGCCTTGATATCGCCGAGGCCGTCGATCGGAGCCCCGAGCGGGTCGACAACACGACCGAGGAAGGCGTCGCCCACGGGTACGGAGAGAACTTCGCCCGTGCGGGCAACCTCCATGCCCTCGACAATGCCGGTGAACTCACCGAGGATGACCACACCGATCTCGTCTTCGTCGAGGTTCTGGGCCAGCCCCAGGGTGCCGTCGGCGAAGCGGATCAGCTCGTTAGCCATAACGCCGGGAAGACCCTCGACGTGGGCGATGCCGTCAGCGGCATCCAGAACGTAGCCGACCTCTGCGGTGGCGGCCTTGCCGGGCTCGTAAGCCTTGACGAAGTCCTTGAGCGCGTCGCGGATCTCGTCGGGGCTGATGGTGAGTTCTGCCATGGTGTGTTCCTCTTTCGTGGGGAAAGTTCGTGAGCTGCGCGGCGGGTAACCGCTACGAAGCGAGCTGAAGCCTGAGTTCGGTGATCTTCGTCGAAACGCTGCCGTCGATGACGTCGTCACCGATCTGCACACGGATGCCGCCGATGATCGAAGGATCGATGACCTCGTTGAGCTTGAGGTCGCGTCCGTAGCTCTTCGCCAAGCCCGCGCGCAGGCGATCAAGCTGGGCGGCGGTGAGCGGAGCCGCGGTTATGATCGTAGCGATGGCGAGGCCGGCCTGGTCGGCGACGATGGATGCCGCGTGCCGCATGAGTTCGCCGATGCGGCGGCCGCGCGGCTGCTGCACCAGCTGGTCGACGATCGCGAGCGCCTGCGGGCTCGCCTTGTGCTTGAGCAGGGCGTTTACGAGAGCAGATTTCGACTGGGTGGAGCCTAGCTTGCTTCCCACTGCCAGTTCGAGCTCTGCGTTTGATCCGACAGCCGTGCCGAAAGTGAAAAGTTCGTCTTCGATGCCACCCGGCTTGGCGGAGCTGGCCACCGCGCGAATGCCAATCTCTTCGATGCCCTCGAGCAGGTCATCCTGAGTCGACCAGCGGCTGGCAACGATCTCGGCAAGCAGCGTGCGGGCGGGAGCACCAATGGTCGCGAAGACCTTGTTGACGACCGCGAGCTTGTCGGCTGCGGCAACAGACGGGTCGGCGAGGGCGGAGCGCAATTGCGACGAGTCGCCGATTACCCTGACGACCTCGAACAGCTGCTCGCCCACAGCGAGACCGTCCTTGCCGCCGAGCGCAGTCAGCGCCTCCCTCGCCGAAGCGAGGGCTTCCCTCGTAGCCGAACCCATAACTACTTCCGTGCCTTCTCGTTCGCGGGAGACTTTTCAGACGCCTCGAGGTCGGCCAGGAACTGGTCGACGAGCGACGATGCCTTCTTGTCATCCGTGAGACTCTGGCCGATTACGCCGGAGGCGAGATCTATCGCGAGCGAACCGACCTCCTGGCGCAGCGAGGTCAGTGCGGTCTGGCGCTCTGCCTCGATCGTGACCTGGGCGTTCGCGGTAATGCGGGCCGCCTCGGTCGTCGCCTGCTCCTTGAGCTCGTTGAGGATCTTCGTGCCGTCGAGACGAGCCTGATCACGGATCTTCGCCGCTTCGGCGCGACCCTCTGCCAGCTGGTCTTTGTACTGCGCGAGCGCAGCAGCAGCTTCGGCCTGAGCGATCTCGGCCTTCTTGATGCCGCCCTCGATTGCCTCTGCACGAGCATCCAGCGTCTTCTTCACCGCCGGAAGGAACTTCCAGATGAAGAAGAAGAGGATGATCGCGAAGCACACTGCCGACCAAATGATGTCGTAGGGCTGCGGAAGCAGCAGGCTCGGAGTTTCCTCCGTCTCTGCGGCAATCGCCAGAATTTCGCTAAACATCCGTATCTCCCTTTAGCGGTCGAGGCTTACGGGAAGATGAAGGCGACGGCGATCGAGATGAACGCGAGTGCCTCGGTGAACGCAATACCGAGGAACATGAGGCCCGTAAGGCGTCCCTGAAGCTCGGGCTGGCGTGCGACCGACTCGACGGTCTTTCCGACGACGATACCGACGCCAATCGCGGGGCCAATGGTCGCGATACCGAAAGCTACCGGTGCAAGGCTGCCGGTGATCTCTGCGACATTCGTGATGGGGTCCACGTGTGGGTTTCCTTCCGTGATGGTTCTGTGTAGCTCGAACTGCTGGCGGGTGCCAGATTCGCTTAGTGCTCTTCAGCCAGCGCGAGCTGGATGTAGACGGCCGTGAGGTAGGTGAAAACGTAGGCCTGCAGTACTGCCACGAGCAGTTCGAACAGGGTAAAGACCAATCCGAAAGCCAGCGTTCCTACGCCGTACAGGCTGTACAGCCCCCCAGCGCTAAAGAAGAAGAACTGGGTGGCGGAGAAGCACAGCACCAGAAGGATGTGGCCGGCGACCAGGTTCATCAGAAGACGAATGAAGAGAGTAACGGGACGAAGAATGAACGTCGAAAGAAACTCGATGGGGGTCACGAGAATGTAGAGATACCACGGCACGTTCGGCGGGAAAAGAGCGTTCTTGAAGAACCCGACCGGGTGCTTCTTGACGCCCGCGTAGATAAAGACCGCGTACGCGACAAGGGCGAGCACGATGGGAAGGCCCGCTCGAGCACTGCCCGCCAAGTTAATTCCAGGGATGATTCCCGTGATGTTCATTCCGACGATGAAGAAAAACATCGCCGTGAGAAGGCCGAGGAACCGCGCACCGTCTTTTTTGCCGAGTGCACCCTCGGCGATGTTGGTGCGCACGAAGTCCAGCCCGAACTCCATGATCGACTGCCCGCGACCCGGAACGATCTTCATTCGGCGAGTGCCCAGCCAGAACAGCAGCAACAGCGCCGCGACCACGACGAAGCGAATCAGGATGATGCGGTCGATCTGGAACCAGGTGCCCTCGAAGAAAATCGCGGGTGGAAAGAAGTCGTCCAGCTTAGGCGCATGGAAGCCACCATCGCCCGTGCCGTCATCGGCGGCGAGCAGTGGAATGAGGGTGAGAGCGTGATGTAGCAGCGCTATCTCCAGAATCGGGGCGTGAAGTCACGCGGCGATGAAAATGTGGGGGCGAACACCTCAAACCCTATCAAGAGTTTGGCGTCTGACCGAATCCCTATTATTAGGGCGTGCTGCGCTCCACGTCACCGGGCAACGGGATGTCTCCGACGTAGGGAACACGTGAGCGCAGGAACGCCACAACGTCAACCGCAAGGCTTCCGATCACGGCCGCGAGTATCGCGAAGAACATGACAACGGGCTGCACAAATGGCTGGTTTCGCAGCAGCAAAAGAATCGCGATAAAGACGATGAACTTGAGCAGCCACATTCCCAGAACGATGCCGAAGAAGAGCGTGCTAGAGGGTTCGTTGTTGGTCACCCGCGACGCGAGCACGATGCTGAGTGCGGTGAAACCCATGAACAGTGCGGTCAGCCCCGCCCCGATGAGGGCGCTCACCAGGCCCGGAGTGCCCGCGACGAGATAGCCAACAAAGGAGCCGAGCAGGGCGATGGCCACGGTCAGGATCGCACCATAAACAAGTGCCCTACCGAGAACTGATGCGGTCTTCACGCGGGTTGTTCCTTCGTTTCGATGTGTTCTTCGTCGAGATCTTCGGATGCCGCGTCGAGCCCGTCGAAACGTGCGACCGCCTCGCTCTCCGCCCGCGCCTCGGTGGACTGCGCCGCCGACTCGAGCGCCTTGCGCTTACTCAAGGGAGAAAGGGTGACCACGGTGCAGATGATGAGCCCCACGGCTATCAGCAGTGTTGCCCAGTACCACGGCATAAACATGTAGCCGAGGCATCCGACTGACACTACCAACGTCCAGCCGTAGAAGATCAGCACCGCGTGCAGGTGGGAATGCCCCATGTCGAGCAGGCGGTGGTGCAGGTGCTTTCGGTCGGCGGTGAATGGCGACTTGCCGGCGCGAAGGCGGCGGATAACCGCTAGGCCGAAGTCGAGCAGCGGAATGACCAGCACTGCGAAGGGCAACAAGATGGGGATGAACGCAGGCAGGAAGTAGGCCGTGAACACGTCGGGCTGCGCAACGATGCCGGGATCGATCTGCCCGGTGACGAGGATCGCCGACGACGCCATCAACAACCCCACGAGGAGTGCGCCTGCGTCGCCCATGAACAGCTTGGCAGGATGAAAGTTCAGTGGAAGAAACCCGACGCACGCGCCGATGAGCACGGCGCTGGTCAGCGATGCGAGGTTGAAGTACTCGGTCTGCGCGTTGGCCTGCAGAAGGTAGCTGTAGATAAAAAAGACACTATTGGCGATCAGCGCCACACCCGCGACGAGGCCGTCAAGGCCGTCGATGAAGTTGATCGCGTTCATCACCAAAACAACAGCGAGAACGGTGATTGTCAGCGAAATGTAGGGCGAGACGATGGTCTGACCGCCAATGGGCAGGGTGGAAATCTGCACGCCCTGCCAGGCCAGAATTCCCGCGGCGATGATCTGCCCCGCGAGTTTGGTGAGCCAGTCCAGATCCCAGATGTCGTCAGCGACTCCGATCAGCACGATGATGAGGGCCGCGCCGAGTAGCCCGAAGACCTTGCCCGGCTCTGCAAAAACCAGGCTCAGCTGCGGCACCTGCGACGCCGCGGCGAAGGCGATGACAATACCGATGAACATGGCCACGCCGCCGAGCCGCGGAGTCGGGCGGGTGTGCACGTCGCGCTCGCGAATCTTCGGGTACAGGCGGTACTTCGTGCTGAGCTTCCAGATGAGCACAGCGAGCCCGAAGGTGACGACCGCGGAGATGCCGCTGACGAGCACATAGAAGACTATTCGCACTTGTCGGCTCCCACGATCTCGATGATCCGGGCCGTGGAGATGGCGCCCTCGCGCACGATGCGCAGTGTGCCACCCGGGGTGACCAGGCGCGTGGCATCCACGATCGTTGAAGCTACCGTGCCACCCTCACCATCGTCGAGGTAGATCGAAACCGAGTCGCCCAGCATCGCCTCCGCCGCCTGCGCGGACACTGCGGCCGGTTTTCCAGTGAGGTTCGCGCTGGAGACGGCGAGCGGACCGGTCTCTGACAGTAGTTCGAGAATGATGCGGTTCGACGGCATCCGCAACGCCACGGTGCCGCGGGTTTCCCCCAGGTCCCACGCGAGGGACGACTGCGCGGGGAGGATGATCGTGAGGGCACCCGGCCACAATTCCTTCACCAAGGCGCGTGCCTCGAACGGCACAATAGCCGCGAGCGCATCCATTGTCGGGATGCCCGGGATCAGCACGGGCGGCGGGGACTGCCGCGTGCGTCCCTTAGCGTCGAGGAGTTTCTGCACAGCGGCCGGGTTGAATGCATCTGCCGCGACACCGTAGACGGTATCTGTGGGTACAACCACAAGATCCCCGCGACCGATCGCCGTTCTGGCGAGGCGCATGCCGGTGAGTAGCTCAGCCTCGACCGAGCAATCGTAGATGGGGGCCATGTCCCCTTCATGGTACCGGGCGATTCGGTGACAGACTTGTGCGCCCGTGGACATTTACTTCTTCGATCTCGATAAGACGCTGTACTGGTATGACTTCAGGCACCGTCTTCCCGAGTTGAGCCGCCTCAGCGGAGCATCGCAATACCGCCTCGCCAGCACCTGGTGGGCCGACGGATACGAGGTACGCGCCGAGGCGGGCGAATGGCCAACAGTCGATGCCTATCTCGACGAATTTGCGAAAGTTACCGGTGGCACGCGGCTGACTCTCGATGAGTGGGCGGCTGCCCGCTCGCGTGCCATGACCCGAATCGACGGGAGCGTGGCCGCCCTGCGCAGGGCTGCGGAACTTGGCACCGTGTCGCTGCTGTCCAATAACCCCGCTCCGCTGGCGGCGGCACTTCCCCGCCTCGCCCCGGAGGTCAGTGAAATCCTCAACGGCAACGTGCTCGTCAGCTTCATGCTGGGAGCGCGCAAGCCCACGCGCGAACTTTTTGACCGGGCGCTCGCGCACTACGGCGCGACCCCCGGTGACGCATTTCTCGTTGACGACTCCATGCCCAACATTGTCGGCGCTCGCGACGCCGGCTGGACCGCCCATCACCTCGCCGACATCAACGAAATCCCGCAGACCGACGCCCTGTCGGTCGCTATCGAAGCTTTTGCAGTAAGGCGGAACGCGTGAGTTTGCTCTTCATCTTCGACATGGATGACGTGCTCTACAACTACGACTGGCGCGTGCGCATGGAGGGAATGACCGCCATGACGGGCCTGTCGCTCAGCGAGCTGCGGCACCTGTGGTGGAACGATGAGGGCGAGTGGGCCGCCGAGGCCGGTGTCTACACGACTCCCGACGAGTACCTGTGCGCCTTCGAGAGGGCAATCGGGATGCCCGTAGACGAGAACGAGTGGGTGCGGGTGCGCGGCAGTGCAATGACGCCCTGGCCCGAGTCTCTCGCGGCCGTTCGCCGGGCATCCGAATTGGGACAAGTGACGCTGCTGACCAACAACGGCGCCCTCGTGGGCAAGCACCTCGCAACCCTCGCCCCCGAACTCGTCGACCTGTTCGGTGACCACCTCTTCACGTCGAGCCACTACGGTGCGCGCAAGCCCGATCCTTCTGTGTTCCGCAGTGTTCTTGCGGCCTACGGTGCATCGGCGGATGTCACATTCTTCGCCGACGACCTGCCCGAAAACGTCGCGGGTGCCGCGAGTGTGGGTATCTCGGCGCACCTGTTTACGACACCGGCCGAGTTGCTCGCCGCGATCGAGCATTTCGCGGCGAGCAACTCGAGCGCTTAGCGTCAGTCAGCGACGATGTCCCCTAAGCCATCGATCTGGCTCGTAACCTTCGCTCCCCCGGAATGACGAATCGTTCCGCTGCCACTGATCGACGCGTTCAGGGTTCCCGTGGCATGAACGCGGATGTCGCCCGCGCCGTCAATGGATACCATCGCATCGCGCACGATCAGGTTGTCGAGGTCGACGTCTCCCGATCCCCCAATGGATACGTCGCCCCGATCGGACGCGCCCGAAAGCTCAACATTGCCGGCCCCCGCGACCGTGACCGTCACGGACTTCGCGTCGATATTGACGCCCTCTATGTCGCCACTACCATCGATCGCTATCGACACGTTGGCGGCCCCGGCGAAGTCCGCGGTGACATCCCCTGCGCCGTCGATCGAGATCGTCTGCACCGTCGGGAGACTGAGCTCATACTTCACGTTGCCGCGCAACACCATCAGTCCCGGCTTCGCGTCGAGGTACAGCACACCATCCCGCACTTCGGCGGTGAGGGAGTCGATGACGTTTGGGGCCGCGGTGATCGTGAGAGAGGGTTCGCCGCGCGTGATGACAAGATCTCCGTACGATACGAGCGAGACCTCAGACACGTCCTCAATCGCACGGTCTTGGCTCACACTGGGGCCGACCGGCGTGATAGCACAGCCCACCAGGAGCGGCAGGCAGAGTAGGGAAATGGCTGAGAGAGTGGCAATTTTTTTCATACCTTGAGCCTAGGGAAGTGCCACTCGGGTGGTTAGGGGGCTACCCCCCAAAGTCGTGCGGGGGTGGGTATCATTCGCGGGCGCGGGAGGCTAGCGCAGGGCGGTCGTGGCCCGGTCGCGCCCGAGCAGGTCGCGATGGTGGGCGACAGCGGTCCAGCCGTCTGAAGTGAGAAGCGCTGCGATCTGCGCGGACTGCAACTCGCCGTGCTCGAGCACGAGAGTGCCGCCGCGACGAAGCAGCCGCAGGGCGGTCTGCGAGACCTGGCGAACGACATCCAGACCATCGTCGCCACCGTAGAGCGCAATCTCGGGATCGTGCAGGCGCACCTCCGGATCGCGCGGGGTCGCGCCCAAGGGAATGTAGGGCGGATTGGAGATGACCACGTCGACCGTGCCATCGAGATCAGGCAGCGCGTGGGCGAGATCGACGAACACGGCCCGGGCGTTTGTCGCCGCAACACGATCGAAGTTCTGGCGCGCCCAGATGAACGCGCGCGGCGACACCTCGACACCGTAGACCCGAGCGTGCGGAACCTCCGAGGCCATCGCGAGCGCGATCGCGCCGCTGCCCATGCCGAGGTCGACGCCAATCGGCTCGGGGGTCGCCACAGCACGCAGTGCATCGATCGCGTATTGGGCGACCTGCTCGGTCTCGGGGCGAGGAACGAAGACTCCCGGGCCGACCGCAAGCTCTAGGGACCGGAACGGAGCGAGCCCCGTGATGTGCTGGAGTGGCTCGCGAGCCGCGCGACGCTCGATCAGACCCGCGATCGTGACGGAATCTTCGCTCGAGAGTGCGGCATCCGTGGCAACCTTCGCCTGCACTCCCCCGCGGCTCAACCCCAGCACATGCCCGATCAGCAACTCGGCGTCGACCCGAGCGTTGGGCACGCCCGCAAACTCCAGGGTGCCCGTCCCCCGGGTGAGAGCGTCAGCGATGGTGTTCATGTGTACTGGGTGCGCGTTGGCGAGATTTCAACAGGCTCAATCCGCTCTTCGCAACGGCCTGCTACGACTCGCCGCCGAGTTCGGACAGGCGAGTCTCTTCGTCTGCCTCGATGCACGACTGGATGACGGGCTCAAGCGCTCCGTTCATCACCTGGTCGAGGTTGTACGCCTTGTATCCGGTGCGGTGATCCGCGATGCGGTTCTCAGGAAAGTTGTAGGTGCGGATGCGCTCGGAGCGGTCCATGGTGCGGATCTGACTCTTGCGGTACACACTGGCTTCGGCATCCGCCTCTTCCTGGTACCGAGCCAGAATACGGGCGCGAAGCACACGCATGCCCGCCTCACGGTTCTGCAGTTGGCTCTTCTCGTTTTGCATCGCGACCACGATTCCGGTGGGAATGTGGGTAATGCGCACAGCGGAGTCCGTGGTGTTGACCGACTGGCCACCGGGCCCGCTTGAACGGTAAACATCGATCTTGAGATCGTTCTGACTGATCTCGACCTCTTCGGGCTCATCGACTTCGGGGAAGACAAGCACGCCCGCAGCGGACGTGTGAATGCGCCCTTGCGACTCGGTGGCCGGCACCCGCTGAACGCGATGCACACCGCCCTCGTACTTGAGATGCGCCCAGATACCCTCGGCGGGATCCGTTGAGTTGCCCTTGAAGGCGACCTGCACGTCTTTGACGCCGCCGAGATCGCTCGAGGTCTGCTCGATGATCTCCGTCTTCCACTTCTTGGATTCCGCGTAGTGCAGGTACATCCGAAGCAGGTCACCGGCGAAGAGCGCCGATTCGGCACCGCCCTCACCCATTTTGATCTCCATGATCACGTCACGGGAATCGTTGGGGTCGCGCGGGATCAACAGGCGACGCAGCTTCTCCTGTGCAAGCTCCAGCGAGTCCGTGAGACCGGGCAGCTCGGCCGCGAACGCCTCATCCTCGGCCGCCATCTCGGTGGCCGCTTCGACGTCGTCGGTGAGCGTTCGCCAGTGTTCGTAAGCCGCGACAATTCGCGCGAGTTCCGCGTATCGACGGTTGACCTTTTTGGATCTGGCCGGGTCTGAGTGGAGTTCGGGGTCGGCTAGCTGGCCCTGGAGCTCGTCATGTTCGGCCAGCAACGTCTGCACTGACTCGAACATGATTAGTCCTCTTTGGAGCCGTTAGCGCCCGGCATCGACTTCTGCACCTGCATGAGGAACTCGACGTTGGTCTGGGTTTCCTTCAGGCGACCCAGCACGATTTCGAGCGCCTGCTGCTGGTCGAGACCAGCAAGTGCGCGACGCAGCTTCCAGGTGACCTTCGTTTCGTCGACGCCCATGAGCATCTCTTCGCGACGGGTTCCGGATGCGTTGACATCGACGGCGGGGAAGATGCGCTTGTCTGCCAGCTGGCGCGACAGGCGAAGCTCCATGTTTCCGGTGCCCTTGAACTCTTCGAAGATCACCTCGTCCATCTTGGATCCGGTTTCGACGAGCGCGGTCGCGATGATGGTGAGCGAGCCACCCTCTTCGATATTGCGCGCTGCACCGAAGAAACGCTTCGGCGGGTAGAGCGCCGAGGAGTCGACACCACCCGAGAGGATGCGACCCGATGCGGGAGCGGCGAGGTTGTAGGCACGACCGAGGCGGGTGATCGAGTCCAGCAGCACGACAACATCGTGGCCGAGCTCAACGAGGCGCTTGGCCCGCTCAATGGCAAGTTCCGCGACGGTGGTGTGGTCTTCGGCGGGACGGTCGAACGTCGATGCGATGACCTCGCCCTTGACCGTGCGCTGCATGTCGGTAACCTCTTCGGGACGCTCGTCGACGAGAACAACCATGAGGTGAACTTCGGGGTTGTTCTTGGCGATAGCGTTCGCGATGGCCTGGAGCACGAGGGTCTTGCCTGCCTTGGGGGGCGAGACAATCAGTCCGCGCTGGCCCTTACCGATCGGCGAAACGAGGTCGATTATGCGAGTCGACAGCTTGGTCGACTCTGTCTCGAGGCGCAGGCGCTCCTGCGGGTACAGCGGGGTCAGCTTGCCGAACTCGACTCGGTTCGCTGCCTCTTCGACGGGCAGTCCATTGATCGAGTCGATGCGCACGATTGCGTTGTACTTCTGACGACCCTGGCTGTTGTCACCATCGCGGGGCTGGCGGATCGCGCCGACCACGGCGTCACCCTTGCGCAGGTTGTACTTCTTGACCTGTCCGAGCGAGACGTAGACGTCGTTATTGCCGGGAAGGTAGCCGGAGGTGCGTACGAAAGCGTAGTTGTCGAGAACGTCGAGGATGCCAGCGACCGGGATGAGCACGTCATCCTCGGTGATCTCGGGCTCGAAGTCGTCGCCCATCGGGCCACGGCCGCGCTTACGGTCGCGGTAGCGGTTGCGGCCCGAGCGATCGTCATCGCCCTCCTGCACAGCCGGCTGCTGGTTGCGACCGTTGCTGTTCTGGTTCTGGTTCTGGTTGTCTTTGTTCTGGTTGTTCGTCTGGCGGTTGTTCTGACGGCCGTTCTGCTGGCCGCTCTGCTGGCCGTCAGAGGCCCCATCACCGGATGCCGCCTGCTGGCGGTCGCCGCGGTTGCGATTGCGGGAGTTGCGTGAGCGGCCGGAGCCGCCCTCCGACTCGCCGTCGCCCTCGCTGGGTTCGCTGGACTCGGTCGGCTCGGCGGCGGCCTCGTCAACGCGAACGTCGGCCGGCGTGGGGTCTTCGGCCGGGGCATCCGCTTCGATGCCCGACTTGCCCTGTGCCACGTGCGAAACAGCTGAGCGCGGCTCGGTGGCGGTGGTCGTCTCGACGGCTGCCGCCGGCAGTTCGACGACGGGGGCGCCGGCCCGAGCCTCGGCCGCAGCGATGGCTGCGGTGTCAGCGCTGGTGACGCGGCGCGAAGTGCGCTTGCGCACGGCGGGTTCTGCGTCGGGGGTCTCGACGGGCTCGACCACCGAAGCGGGCTCGACCACCGAAGCAGGCTCGACCACCGAAGCGGGCTCGGACGGCGAACCGTCCTGGTTCTCGTTGATTGCTTCCACGAGCTCTCCTTTGCGAAGTTTGGATGCGCCGCTAATGCCCAAGGAGAGGGCGAGAGCCTGAAGCTCTGCGAGCTTGAGGGCGCTCAGATCGACGCGGTTGTTGACGTTAGTCACTGCTGGGGGTTCCTTTCCCCTACCGCAAAAAGAAAACCTTGGCGGTGGAGAGTTTGATATCGATCAACGTGTCTGCGCGGATGCGCAGGAATCTGGCGATTGATCGAGGGGTGATTCGCAACCGGGAAACGAAGGCTAGGCCGAAGCTTCTACCTGGTGCGTGACCACTGTAGCACCTTTGAAGTCGACGGCTAGCATGAGCGACTCCCACGGGCTCTCGGCGTGAGCGGCCAGGAGGTCGGCGGCGACGAGCCGCTGAGAGGGGTCGCTTGCGAGCACCAGGATCGACGGCCCGGCACCCGAGACAACCGCGGCGAGACCGTTTTTGCGCAGCACCTGAATGAGCGCGTTGGTCTCCGGCATGGCACTGGCGCGGTAGTCCTGGTGCAGCTTGTCTTCGGTCGCCTCGAGCAGAAGCTCAGGGCTCTGAATCAGCGCCGCGATCAAGAGCGCCGAGCGTGAGACGTTGAAAACGGCGTCGGCGTGCGGCACCGAAGCGGGCTGCAGGCTGCGCGCGAGGGCGGTGGACATGGTTGCGGCGGGAACGCAGACGACCGGCGAGACTCCGCGGTGCACGATGAGCTTCTTCGCTTTGGGGCCGTCCGGCGTTGTCCACGCGATCGTGAGGCCACCGAAAAGCGCGGGAGCGACGTTGTCTGGGTGACCCTCGAGCTCGGTCGCTAGCGTGAGCAGGGCATCCGAATCAATGTCGACAACACCCTCAAGCAGCCCCTTGGCCGCCATGATTCCCGACACGATGGCGGCACCGGATGACCCGAGCCCGCGTCCGTGCGGAATGACATTGTGAGCATCAAGATGCACACCCGGCATGGCGATCCCGTAGTGGTCAAACGTGTGCTGGATGGAACGCACGACGAGGTTGGAGGCATCCGTCGGAACTTCGCCCTCCCCCACGCCGTGCACATCGATGCTCACGCCCGACTCAGTCGCCGTGACCGTCAGCTCGTCGTACAACGCCAGCGCCAGCCCTAAGGTGTCGAAACCGGGACCCAGGTTAGCCGAGGTCGCGGGCACGCGCACGGTGACAGAACGCCCGACCAACGACGGCGCAGCCGGGGTGCTCATACCTTGCTCAGTCCCAGAACGCCGGCGATCTCGGCGGTGTCGACGGGAACGATAGTCGGCGTCACATCCGAGCCATCGGCGGCACGAAGAGCCCACTGGGGATCTTTGAGCCCGTGGCCCGTGACGGTGAGCACGACAGTGGAACCCTTCGGGATCTCGCCTGCCTCTGCGCGTTCGAGAAGACCAGCAACGCTGATCGCCGAGGCCGGCTCAACGAAGATGCCCACTTCGGCAGACAGGATGCGGTGGGCTGCAAGGATCAGGTCGTCGCTGATGGCGCCGAAGTACCCGTTGCTGTTCTCGCGAGCGGCGATGGCCAGGTCCCATGATGCGGGATTTCCGATGCGGATCGCGCTGGCGATCGTGTCGGGGTCTTTGACCACGTGCCCGAGCACGATGGGCGCGCTGCCCGACGCCTGAAAACCGAACATCCGCGGCATCCGGGTGGTCGCACCGAGCGCGAGCTCTTCGCTATAGCCACGGTGGTACGCCGTGTAGTTTCCGGCATTTCCCACGGGAACGAAGTGGAAGTCGGGCGCGTCGCCGAGCACCTCGACGACCTCGAAAGCGGCCGTCTTCTGGCCTTCGATGCGGTCTGGGTTAACCGAGTTGACCAGGTGCACGGGGTAGTTGGCGGCGAGATCACGGGCGATCTCGAGACAATCGTCGAAGTTGCCCTGCACCTGCAGCAGCTCGGCGCCGTGGGCAATCGCCTGGGCGAGCTTGCCCATCGCGATCTTGCCCTCAGGCACCAACACTGCGGCGGTGATTCCCGCGTGGGTGGCATAGGCGGCGGCGCTGGCCGACGTGTTACCGGTCGACGCGCAGATCACTGCCTTCGCGCCGTGCTCGACGGCCTTCGACACGGCCATCGTCATCCCGCGATCTTTGAATGACCCGGTCGGGTTCATCCCCTCGAACTTGACCCAGACATTGGCTCCCGTGCGGGCAGACAACGCATCGGCAGGGATGAGCGGAGTGCCGCCCTCGCCCAGCGTGATGATCGGGGTCGCGTCCGAAATGTCGAGGCGGTCGGCATACTCGCGGAGAACTCCGCGCCACTGGTGAGCCACAGCTACAGTCCTTCAACTCTCAATACTGAAACGACACTCGCGACGACGGGGTTCGCTGCGAGGGAAGCCACCGTACGGCTCAGCGCTGACTCCGCGGCCTTATGGGTGACAATCACAAGGGTAGCGGTGGGTCGGGCAATGGCCTGCCCATCGCGCACCGACTGCAATACGGCTTCGACTGAAACACCGTGGTCGCTGAACACAGTGGCGATGGTGGCGAGCACTCCCGGCTCATCGACAACGGCGAGAGTGATCTGATACCGCGTCGTCACGCTCGAGATGGGAAGCACGGGAAGATTCGCGTGGGTCGACTCGGCAACGCCAGGTCCGCCGGCGACGTGGCGACGCGCTGCAGACACGAGATCGCCGAGCACCGCGGAAGCGGTCTCGATTCCGCCCGCGCCGGCGCCGTAAAACATTAACGAACCGGCCGCCTCGGCTTCAACGAATACGGCGTTGTTAGCTCCGCGCACCGCCGCGAGCGGGTGGTCGAGGGGCACGAGGGCCGGATGAACCCGTGCGGATACGCCCTCGACCCCGGTCTGGGCATCCGTCAACCGTTCGCAGATCGCCAGCAACTTGACCACGTAACCGGCTTTGCGGGCCGACCGCACCTGGTCGAGAGTGATCGACGATATGCCTTCGCGGTGCACCGCGTCGAGCGGCACCGTCGTGTGGAAGGCGAGGCTGGCAAGGATCGCGGCCTTCTGCGCGGCATCAAAACCCTCGACGTCGGCGGTGGGGTCTGCCTCGGCGTAGCCCAATCGAGTCGCCTCGGCAAGCGCCTCGGCCATATCGTCACCGAGCGTGTCCATGCGGTCGAGAATGTAGTTCGTGGTGCCGTTGACGATTCCGAGGATGCGACGCACGCGGTCGCCGGCCAGGCTGTCGCGCAACGGGCGAATGATCGGGATCGCGCCGCCAACGGCTGCCTCGTAGTAGAGCTGCGCTCCGACCTGTTCGGCCGCCTCGAAGAGCTCGGGGCCGTGCTTAGCAAGCACGGCCTTGTTGGCCGTAATCACGTCGGCACCAGAATTGAGCGCCTGCAGAATGTAGCTGCGGGCCGGCTCGATACCACCGATCAGTTCGACGACAATGTCGGCGCCGAGAATCAGCGATTCGGCATCCGTCGTGATGAGGTGCTTCGGGATGTCGGTGTCGCGTGTGGCGTCGACGTTGCGCACCGCGACGCCCACCAGTTCGAGCCCCGCGCCGGCGCGCGCTGCGAGCTCCTGTCCGTGCTCGATGAGAAGCGCGGCGACCTGTGCACCGACGGAACCGCCACCCAGAATCGCGACCTTGAGGTTACGGTATTCGATCACTTTCTCACTCCAGCATCCCTCGACAACAGGTCTTCTTCCGTTTCGCCGCGCACGATCACACGCGCGACGCCGTCGATGACGGCGACGACGGGCGCTCGGCCCAGGTAGTTGTAGTTGCTCGCCATCGCCCAGCCGTAGGCGCCCGTCGCGGGAACCGCAAGCAGGTCGCCGGGTTCGACATCGGCGGGCAGGTAGTCGGCGTGAACGACGATGTCGCCCGACTCGCAATGCTTGCCGGCGACGCGAACGAGTGCGGGTTCGGCCGTGCTTGAGCGGTTCGCGATCCGCACCGAGTAGTCGGCTCCGTACAGCGCGGGACGCACGTTGTCGCTCATGCCGCCGTCTACGGAGACATATTTGCGCACGTCGGCGCCGTCGACGAGTACATCCTTGATCGTGCCGACCGTGTAGAGCGTCGTGGTGGAGGGGCCGACCACCGAGCGCCCCGGTTCGATTGCCACAGCCGGCACGGGGATGTCGAGTTCTGCTGCACCCGCCGCAACGATGTCGGCAAAGCGACGGGCGATCTCGTCGATCGGCAACGCTTCGTCGGCGCTCGTGTAGGCGATTCCAAACCCGCCCCCGAGGTTCAGTTCGGCGACCGGTCCCCCGGCGAGCAGTTCGGCGTGAACGGCAAACAGGCGCCGCGCGGCTTCCGCGAAACCGTCTGAATCGAAGATCTGAGAACCGATGTGCGAGTGCAGGCCGAGGAACTGCAGCGATGGCTCGGCACGGATCAGCGCGACAGCCGCCGCGGCATCCGTTAGGGGGATGCCGAACTTCTGATCCTCGCGCGCCGTCGCGAGGTACTCGTGCGTGCTGGCGTGAACCCCGCTGTTGATGCGCAATCGCACCGGCTGGGTTCGACCGTGCCGTGTGGCTGCCTCGGCGACGCGCCCGATCTCGACAACGCTGTCGATCACAATGGCGCCGACGCCGGTGCCCACGGCACGGTCGATCTCGGAAAGACTTTTGTTGTTGCCGTGAAACCCGAGCCGCGCGGCATCGACTCCGGCGGCGAGAGCCACGGCCAGCTCACCGCTGCTGCACACGTCGATGTTGAGTCCGGCATCCGTGACCCATCGCGCCACCTCGGTCGACAGAAACGCCTTGCCGGCGTAGTAGACCTTGGCGGTCGAACCTACCCTCGCAAACTCGCGATCGAATGACTCGCGGATGCCCGTGGCGCGAGCCTTCACGTCGGCCTCATCGACTACGTACACGGGTGTGCCGAACTCCGCTGCGAGCGCGGTAGCGCGCACTCCGGCGATCACGATCTCGCCGGAATCGCCGCGCGAGGTGTTGTGCGACCACACCTGCCTGGGCAGGGCGTTCGCGTCATCCGGCACAGCGAGCCAGGACGGTGCAAGGGGGTTGGACAAAGGACGAACCTCACGGGGTTTGGGTCATGTGAGGCGAGCGAACCCGGATTGGTCCCTGAAGCCGCTTAAATACTACCCAACTGTAGAACGGCGGCGCTCGCGTCGTTCACTTAGGGCACACGCCCAACGTGGAGAGATCGCTGCCGCCGAGCGCGGTGCCGTCGCCGTTGATTCCGACGACGAGCGTCTTGCCGACAACATCCACTGAGGTGATCGTGAGCGCCTGAGGCAGGTACTGCGCCACACACACGGTCTGCGTGTCGAGCAGCCGACCGGCAAGTGAGCTCACCAGCGGGTTCTTCTTGAGCTCGGTGATGGAGATCTCCTGGCCACCCAACTGCACGACCTCGGGCGTGAAGCTGATCGCGCCATTCACGGCACCCGGCTTCAGGTCGATCGAAACGGGGATGGTGACTACAACGACAGTGAGGTCCGCGCCCACTCGCACGACCTTGTCGACCAGCTCGATCGTTTTCAACTCGACGCCGCTCAGCGACGTGGCGAGCTTCTTCACGTCGTCTTCGGCGATAGTCACGGTGATGTCGAGAGTGTCGAGCGGCTGTGCACCGTCGAGGGGAACCTTCGTCGCCGTGATCTGTGCGTCACCCGAAATGTCGCCGAAGGTGATCTCATTCGCGTGCACGTTCACCTCGTCCAAGCCACCAGACAGGGCCTGCAGGATGACGGAGCCGCTTCCCAGGTCGACGTCGACCTCAGATTTCGGGTCGAGTTTCAATACCTCAATGATGCGATCACGCACGTACGCCGTCGCGTACTGCTTCGCGAACGCATCGGCAACAAAGAAACCAACCACGAGTAGCACCAGAAGCACGGCGAGTGCGATGATCCAGCCCAACCAGCGACGACGCTTGCGGGGCGGGGCGGGGTTAGGGGTTGGTGAGGTCTCGACGGGCTCGACACGCTTGGCGGGCTGGATCGGCTCGGCCATCGCTACATCCTTTCGGGGGCGCTGACTCCCAGCAAGCCGAGGCTGTTGCGCAGAACCTGGCCGACCGCGTCGTTAAGCCACAGGCGCGTGCGGTGCTGGTCCGTGACATCCTCATCGCCGAGAGGGGTGACGCGGCAGTTGTCGTACCACCGGTGATAGGCGCCGGCCAACTCCTCAGCATAGCGAGCCACGCGATGCGGCTCGCGAAGTTCCGCCGCCTGACGAAGCACCCGGGGAAACTCGGCGAGGATACCAAGCAGGATGCGCTCCGTCTCGTGCGAGAGTAACGATGCTTCGAACGCGCTACGGTCCACACCCGACGCCGCCGCGTTGCGCGCGACACTGTTGGTGCGAGCGTGCGCGTACTGCACGTAGTACACCGGATTGTCGTTGGTCTTGCGGCCCCAGAGGTCGAGATCGATGTCGACCTGCGAGTCGATGGAGCTGCGTACGAGCGCGTACCGTCCCGCGTCGGCGCCGACTGCCTCGACGAGGTCTTCGAGGGTGACGACCGTGCCCGCTCGTTTCGACATCCGAAGCGGTTCTCCGTCCCGCACCAGGTTGACCAACTGGCCGATCAGAATCTCGAGGTTCACGTAGGGCTCGTCGCCGAACGCCTTGGTCATCGCCATCAGTCGGCGCACATAACCGTGGTGGTCGGCACCCAGCATGATCAGGTTGCGGTCGAAGCCACGCTCACGCTTGTTGAGGTAATAGGCAAGATCACCCGAGATGTAGCCCGCCTCACCATCGCTCTTGATGACGACACGGTCTTTGTCATCGCCGTAGTCGGTCGACCGGAACCACGTCGCACCGTCGGCCTCATAGATCGCCCCGAGGTCGCGAAGTCGCTGGATCGCGCGCTCAACAGCACCGGACTCGTGCAATTCGTTCTCGTGAAAGTAGACGTCGAACACCACGCCGAACTCGTGCAGGCTCGCCTTGATATCGCCGAACATCAGCTCGACGCCGATGGACCGGAACACCTCCTGCTGCTCGTCGCGCGGAATGTGGAACAGGTCGCCCGGGTAGAGCGTGATCACCCGCGCGGCAATGTCAGAGATGTAGGCGCCGCCGTAGCCGTCTTCTGGCGCCGGCTCGCTCAGGTAGCTCGCGAGCAGGCTGCGAGCGAAGCGATCGATCTGTGCGCCATGGTCGTTGAAGTAGTACTCGCGGGTGACCAGCCCGCCCTGCGACTGGAAAATACGCGCCAGGCTGTCGCCAACCGCGGCCCAGCGCACGCCGCCGATGTGGATTGGTCCGGTGGGGTTCGCCGAGACGAACTCGAGGTTGATTGTCACACCGGTGTAGAGGTCGCCGCGACCGTAGGCCTCGCCCGCGCCGACGATCGTCTTTGCGAGCGCGCCAGCCGCGGCGGCATCCAGAGTGAAGTTTATGAAGCCAGGCCCGGCCACATCCGCGGAGGCCACACCCGCAAGTGAGGCGGCGGCGCCAGCTATCTCGTCCGCAAGTTCACGAGGGTTAGCACCGAGCGGCTTAGCCAGTTTCATGGCGATGTTGGAGGCCCAATCGCCGTGCTCGCGGTTGCGCGGGCGCTCAAGCTGCACGTCGTCAACGGTGAGCGTTGCCGTCGATCCGCGCCGCTCGGCGATGCCCGTGACGACAGCGAGCAGGGCGGCGGAAAGGTCGGCAGGATTCACGAGAACCAAGCTTAGCCGCGGCCCCGTTACCGGATTCACAGCCGCCCAATGACCCCGATCGCGCACGCGTCGGGTAATGATGGAGGTATGCGACCGCACCGCCTGACCCTGTTCGCCGTGCCTGCCGCGCTGGCCACGCTCGCCCTATTGGCGGGCTGCGGGCCAACCAAAACGGTGGATCCCGGAACCACGTCGACACCGTCACCGAGTGCGACGGCCACCGCCACGCCGACGCCGAAACCGAGTGCGGATGCCGTCGACGGCATCCCCATCGCCCTCACGTGCGAACAAATCATCCCGGCCCAGGCGATGTACGAGTTCAACGAAAACTTCACGCCCAAAGACAGCTACGTGCCGGCGGCGGGAACGCTTGGAGCGAAGGCGCTCGCACAGAATGGCCTGGCCTGCGCGTGGGTGCACAACTCGAACGGCGACCTCATCGAGCTGTCGGTCGCCGACATCCCCGAACCGGCCCTGACGACCCTCAAGAACGACACCTTCTCGACCAGCAACTCGGTTCCCACCTACGTGGTCGAGGGGTACTTCCTTGTCGAGGCCGGGATCGGGGTGGCGCAGGCGTTCCCCGGCGAGTTCTGGATCGTGTTGTCGTCGCCGGTGTTCTTCGAACCTGGCGACGCGGAGCCGCTCATGCGCGCCGCCATCAGCGCGCTCGGCTAACTAGCCCAGCTGCACCAGCTCGGTGCCGTCATCAGTGGGCAGGGTGTCGACAATGGCGAGCACCTCCATATCCGTGAGGATGAGGTCGGCCCAGTGGTTGGTGAGAAACGCGATATCCGCAGCGTCACGGCCCGTGGAGATGCGCAGCATGCTGTGGCGTGGTGCCAGGCGCGTGGCATCCACAACCCACCAGGCCCCGTCGACGTACGCCTCGCACACCGCGTGAAAGTCCATTGGGTAGAGGCCTGCTGCGTAGACGGCGACCATGCGGGCCGGAACATCGAGCGCACGAAGCAGCGCGATCACGAGGTGGGCGTAGTCGCGGCACACACCGCGGCGGGCGAGCAGGGTCTGTTCGGCACCGTCGGTGGCAAGGCTGGAGCCGGGAACGTAGCGCAGCCGCTCCCACACCCAGATCGTCACGGCAGAGAGCAGGTCGTGCCCGGTGAGCCCTCGAAACTCCGAGCGCGCCGTCGGGGTCAGGCTGTCGGATTCGCAATAGCGACTCGGACGCAGGTAGGTCACCAGGTCGAGATCGACTACCGGTGCGGGACCGGATCGGCCTGCGACATCCGCTGAGTACTCGACAGTCATTAGTCCGGGCCCGCTCACGAAGGTGTGCAGTCGAGTGCCGTGCCTGTCGGTGAGCTCGGTTGGCTTCATCGCCGCACCGTCGAGAACAAACGACAGGGTCTCGGATGTCACGTGCGAACCCTGCGCGGCGGCGAGACTGAACACCATATTGGTCGTGCCCTTGATGTCGAGTTCGAGGCGGGAAGTCACAGTGCGCTGCATGCCCTCGATACTGTCACGGGGAGGTGACCGGGAAGTGACGTCCGCACCACGCAGAACTCTGTGCCGCCGCCCGCATCGAGGCCCAGCGCCGCCGCTCGGCAAGGGCTGGTAACGTAGTCACGCACTCCCGGGCCCCCATAGCTCAGGGGATAGAGCACTGCCCTCCGGAGGCAGGGGCGGCAGTTCGAATCTGCCTGGGGGCACCGCATGAAAATAGCTGGTCAGAGGCTATATCAGGGTAGGGCAAATACCCGTAGACATTGCTCGTGGCACTTTGGCAACAACGGACGGGACCGATTGCTCACTGGCTGCGCGATTCTCGGCCTCCTCACGCCATACACGAGCAAGCCGCCGACCCGGTTGGCCTGGGCGGCCACGTCCTTGGGGAATTCGCTCGGCGGCAGGTCTCTAACCGGAATCAGCTTGCCCCCAGTCTAGATCGTCGGCCTCAGCGGGTCGGCCCGTCACGGCGGCGGCGATCATCTCATCAGTGGTGGGGCCGGGAGGCAGGCCAAGGATGCGGTGTAGCGCGGTGAACAGCATGAGCACTAATCGCAGTTGGGTCTACTCTCAGCCATGACGATTCCGGACCCGCCCGAGTTCGAATTCAACCGAGCGAGTAGCCCCGACTTTGAGGAAGTGGGCATCGCGCTCCTGCGGCTGCTGTTCCGCCGTATTGCGGAAGCCGAGGCGAAGCTGAGGGGTGAGTTTGTCGCGGTTGTTGACGACAGGTCAAGCCTTCGACTCGATGACCGGTACCTAGGACGATGGCGCACCGGCAGCTTGCACGGCACGGCCATGTCGGCATCGGTGGACGCTCTCATGGCCGTCCAAACGATCCTGGAGCCGGTCCTTACAGGAGCAGGAGAGCTCCCGATGTCCGCGCTCTATCCGGTACTCCGAGCGGCACTCGAGAGTGCTTCGCTCGCCATCTACCTGTTGGAGCCCGCCAGCCGAGATGAGCGGCTACGCCGCAGCTACTTGGTGGCAGTCGAAGACGCGAAGTACCACGACAAGTTCCAGGAATCGATGGGCAACCCGAACTCGCGCCAGAAGGCGGTCGCGCAGGAAGAAATCCGCGCGCTGATCGCGACTCGACCTAGCCTCGGGGCTCCGGCTGACTTCCAGTTCACTGTTGTGAGCTACAGCGACACAGTTATTAAGGCCGAGGCTGCGATCACATCTGATCCGGCCACGCGCCCGAGCGCGCGCATGGCTCTTCTCGCTTGGTGGAAGCTGTTTGAGCCCTTCGCGGTAGCGCTGCAGACGAGATCGACACCGACCTCACCAGCCAGACCCAATTCGTCGAGGGGTACCTCCGCAACAACGAGACACTCGATTCGTTCGCACGACGGCACCTCCTGTCACCTGACAACAATGGCGACGTGACAATCTATGAGCGACACGACTCGCTGAACTTCGAGGGGCGCTACGCACCGGATGCCGTGATCGCTGCCGACCTCGTGAGAAGCACGTCAACCCGCGAGCGCTCAGCTGGCCTTGCCGCACTTGAGGAGATGAGGCAGCGATGGCTGGTTAAGCATCCGCTGAAATCGTCTGCTGCGCTCTAAAGCGCGGAGCCAAACTCGTACTGCGCGCTCTGCAATCGCGCGTCCCAGAATTCGATCAGTGGTTGCAGCCGACCGTTGTCGTATTCGGCGAGAGCTTTCGCGTAAGACGCAAAAGCATCGCTGCCCCGCTCAACCGCAACCTCAACAGGCGGGATGTCGAAACGGCCCATCAGCTCGATCAGAACTGCGCGGGTCGCCCTGCCGTTGAAGTCGTCGAACGGATGAACGTGCAGCAGCTCCCCCTCTGCGTACGCCAACGCCTCGACCTGCAACTCGAAGGTGTTCGCTCCAAGGATGCGGGCGTTGACGTTGTCAACGTAGGTGCGCATTCGCACCGGGACCTCCCACGGCTGAGGCGGAACATGGTTACCGACCTGAACACTGATTGTTCGCCACGACCCTGCCATCTTCGGCAGCAAAGGGAGCAGAAACGCGCTGTGGAAACCCTTGACCAATTGCTCGTCGAATGGCCTGCTTGCGAACCCGCCGCGGACAACCTCGTCCAGCAAGGCCTCCAGATGAGGAGCTATCGCATCTGATAGCTCCGCGTAGGTTAGTGGGCCCCGGGAGGTGTCGAAGCTACGAGTTGAGCTCGCCGAGCTTTCGCTTGGCTGATCCATTCCTGAGATACCGGCTCACCTTCCATCGCCATGCTCGCCACAACGCGATCAATGACGACTGACTGTCGAATCCGCAATTTCTCTGAAGGCTCGAGGGCGCGCCAAGCCGCAACAGCGTCAGTAGCTTGCTTGGTCATGATGGCCTCCCTCTGATCCTCAATCTTAGGCTTCCGCATCGCCCAAGGCGATAACGACGGCGATGCCTTTTCATCCCAACGGTTGACTATTGCGTGGTGGGAAAGTGCGATCACCCAAAGCGTCCTTGACCCGTGACCCAAGGCGGGTTCTCTGAATGCGACCATGAACCCGTGAGTGACAGTTCCATCCCGGCACCGACCAACGAGCTGTCTGTCGTCGGTCTCGTATGCGGGGTGCTTGCGCTTATTGTTTCGATCCTCCCCGTGTTCGGGTTCTACTTGTCTTGGATCTTCGCTGTACCCGCTCTGATCTTCGGAGGCATCGGCCTCCGGACGGGGCTTAGATTCGGCGTCAGGACACCCGTGGCTATCTCGGCGCTGCTGTTCACACTTGGTTCATTCGTCATGACGGGCTTCTGGTTCTTGGTTCCGGTGTTTCTTGACATAGTGGCGGACCAGCCTGCATAGGTCGGCTCCGTGGCAACAGAATGGCAACAACTGAGGCACGCACGGGGTCAGCGAGCGCATCCGAGGTCACTCTAGAACCCAGCAAATAGGCCGGAGTTGGGGCATTATCGGCTCACAGCGCGCCTCCCATTCGCCCTCCGGAGGCAGGGGCGGCAGTTCGAATCTGCCTGGGGGCACTTCCCGAAAGCGCGCTGATGCTAAGCCCCGAGATCGGCCTCCGGCGTACCTGAGGCTGGTGGCAACGCTTGCCCGCAAGATTTCACCGTCCAGCGCGGCTGATATTGCGTCCAGATCGCTGTCGAAGAGGTGGGAGAAAATGTCGAGCGTCACAGCGGCCGCCGAGTGATGGAAGGACACTAACGACCGCCTCCGACGATCGCTGAGTGGTCAGCCTCACCAAGCGGTCAGAAGTTGGCTCGCGCTAGTAGTTCCCCAGTAGGCCATAAATGACAGTCCGTCTTCGAGCCCGGGCAGTCCGGCCACATCGAAGATGCAAATGGACACGTAATCAATGGCGTTGGAAGAGAGCCCGTCTTGCCACGGGCCACGGGTTTCGACTTGCGTCGAAATGTCACGGATGGACGACCGCGGCTGCACCCAGAAATGCCTTCGTTCCACCAGCCACCCTCGACCCCATCCGCAATTTGTCTGGCCTTAACCACGTTTGGTGGACACGTCGAAAGAGAGAATGTTCGCGCCCAACGCCGACCCGTCCGTCTGCGAACTTCCGAGCACTGTGCAGAGCATGAGTAAGACGCTGGACCTGGGGTTGATCCGCCGCAAAGATCGTGAGCAGGCGTTCGATGCACGCCACTATCCATCGAATCAACTTCTGACGGTCTTCCTGCGACAGTGTCAGATCTTCGGTGTCCGGATTCGTCGCCACAGGGTCGCAGGCCTTTCACGAAACGGTGCGAGCGCACCAATCCTCATCTGCCTCGAGGATCACGTCGACGCTACCGGGCGAGGGCAGCGGCAGAGACATCCATGAATCGAGTACCGGAGCAAAGCAGGCACCGCACCACAGCTTTCCTGCCAGACGCCGCGCACACTGTTTACCCGGAGGCCGTACCCTCCCGTTATGACCGCACCCCTCGCACGCCGCCTGGGCCTTAGCGATGCCGTATTTATCGGGCTCGGCTCGATGATCGGCGCCGGCGTCTTCGCAGCCTTTACTCCCGCCGCTCAGGCCGCCGGCAACGGGCTGCTCATCGGGCTTGCGGTGGCTGCGATCGTGGCGTTGTGCAACGCGCTGGCGTCCGCGCAGCTCGCGGCCAAATACCCCACCTCGGGCGGCACCTACATCTATGGTCGCGCCGAACTCGGCCCGTGGTGGGGGTTCATCGCCGGGTGGGGATTCGTCGTGGGCAAAATCGCCAGCTGCGCAGCGATGGCCCTGACCTTCGCTGCCTATGCCGCACCGGCTGGGTGGGAGCGTCCCGTCGGTATCGCCGCCGTCGTTGCCCTCGCCGCGGTCAACTACTTCGGCGTCACCCGCACGGCGCAGCTAGCCCGCGCGATCGTTGTGGTTGTGCTGCTCGTGCTGGCAATCGTCGCCAGCTCGGCGTTCGCGGCACCGAGCCTGGTCAACTCGACAACGGGACTGCTCTCGGGCGGGTGGTACGGCATCCTGCAATCTGCCGGCCTGCTGTTCTTCGCGTTCGCCGGATACGCCCGCATCGCCACGATGGGCGAAGAGGTGCGCAACCCCGAGCGCACGATCCCCGCGGCTATCATCATCGCGCTGACGATCGCCGTTGTGGTCTACGCCGTCATTGCCGTCACGGTGCTCGCGGTGCTTGGGCCCGACGGGGTGGCCCGGTCGTCCGCGCCGCTTGCCGATACAGCAATCGCCGGCGGGTGGAGCTGGGCCGGACCGGTGGTTCGGGTGGGGGCGGCCGCGGCATCCCTGGGAGCATTGCTGGCCCTGATCGCGGGAATCGGTCGCACGAGCCTGGCGATGGCTCGTGAGGGCGATCTTCCCCGGTGGTTGGCCGCGGTGCATCCGCGCTGGAAAGTGCCGCACCACGCGGAAATCGCCATAGCGGTGGTGATTGCGCTGCTCGTCGCGACGGTGGACCTGCGCGGCGCCATCGGCTTCTCGTCGTTCGGTGTGCTCGTCTACTACTTTGTCGCGAACGTCGCGGCGTTCAAGCAGCAACCCCGCCGATACCCCCGGCTACTTCAGGTGATCGGTGGGGTTGGGTGTCTGGTTTTGGTGGCCACCCTGCCCCTCGCGAGCATCGCCGTGGGTGTGACTGTAATCGCGGTGGGTGTGGTTTACCGCGTGGCGGTCACTCGCTCTTCTTCGAGATCAGCGACCTAACGAACGACAGCACCAGCATGACGCTTCTGACTACGCCGTGGCGCGCTGTTACTCTGACTCGATGAAACCGAGTCCCTTGCTCGCACGAATCCGAGAATCGGTGATCGGTGACGACCAGGTGATGCCCGGGCCGTTCGGGCCGCGGCGGGTGACCTACGCCGACTACACGGCGAGCGGCCGCTCGCTGGGTTTCATCGAAGATTTCGTGCGCGACGAGGTGCTGCCGCGCTACGCGAACACCCACACCGAATCGAGCGGAACGGGCCTCCAAACCACCCGACTGCGAGAGGATGCCCGGGCCATCATCCATCGCGCGGTCAACGGCACCGACGACACAGTAGTGATCTTCGCCGGTTCTGGCTCGACCGCGGCGATCGACAAACTCGTCGGAATACTGGGACTGCGAATCCCGGCCGACCTCGACGCACAGTACGGCCTCAGCGCGTACATTCCGGCCGACGAACGCCCCGTGGTGTTCATCGGCCCCTACGAACACCACAGCAACGAGCTGCCCTGGCGCGAGTCCATCGCTGACGTGGTGACCATTCCTGAGGGCGTCGACGGGCACGTGGACTGCGCGCGTCTCGTCGAAGAACTCGAGCGGTACGCGAAGCGGCCGGTCAAGATTGGCTCGTTCAGCGCGGCGAGCAATGTGACGGGCATCCTGACCGACACACGACTCATCACCGGCCTGCTGCACGACCACGGCGCTCTCGCGTTCTGGGACTATGCCGCCGCGGCACCCTACGTCGACATCGATGCGTCAGAGGTCGACGCGATCTTCCTCTCGCCCCACAAGTTCATCGGTGGCCCTGGAACTCCCGGCGTGCTGGTCGTCAACCGGGCGCTCCTCACCAACTCGGTGCCCGACATGGTGGGAGGCGGAACGGTGGCATACGTCAATCCGCTCGAACACCGCTACGTCACCCAGTCCGCACATCGCGAGGAGGCGGGCACCCCGGCGATCATCGAGTCGATCCGCGCCGGTCTAGTCTTCGCCCTCAAGAATGCGGTGGGAGTTGACGCCATCCACGCGCTCGAACGCGACTTTCTGGGCCGCGCTATGGGGGCGTGGGGCCAGCATCCGGGCATCCAGGTGCTCGGCAACCCCGATGCGGACCGGCTCTCGATCGTCTCGTTCGTGGTGAAGCGGCCCGGCGGGCGCTACCTGCACCACAACGTGGTGGTAGCGATTCTGAACGACCTGTTCGGCATTCAGGCGCGCGGCGGATGCTCGTGCGCAGGACCCTACGGACACCGCCTGCTCGGCATCGATATCGGTCGATCACACGAGTTCGAGCGTGAGATCGCGACGGGCTGTGAGGGAATCAAGCCCGGCTGGGTGCGCGTGAGTTTCAACTACTTCATCAGCGACACCGTCTTCCAATACATTGTGGATGCCGTGAGTCTCGTCGCGGATCACGGCTACAAGTTGGTGCCGCACTACCGCTTCGAACTCGACACCGGACTCTGGCGTCACGAGAACGGCCCGGTTGAACCGCCACTGCGACTCTCGCAGCTCGCCTACAACGAGGCGGGCGAGTTGACCTTCCCGCGGCACCAAGATAAGGCTCCCGAGTCGGTGCTCGCCGACTATCTCACCGAGGCGGAGATGTTGTTCGCGGGGCTGCCGGATCCGTACATCGATGGCCAACCCGATCACGCCGCGGACACCCGCCTGAGCGCGGACTTCGAACACCTGCGCTGGTTCGATCTGCCCGCGGCATCCCTGGCCCGCTGACAAGGTGAAGAAATTGCACAATTAGCCACTAGCATCCGAACATGAAGCTTGTTTCGATCAATACAATCGGGCTCACCGGTGCCGAGATGCTTGCCGCAGACCTCGCCCGGTTCCCCGAAATATTGATGCTGCCTGGCCAGAACTTCATCGGCTTCGGCACCCGCACCTATCGCCCGCACGACTACTCCGGCTGGGACGCCGACGCAGTTTTCGCCAACCTGGCCAAGTCGCACACCACTCGCGCCGGGCGAGTGTGGGCTGGGCTGACCAAGAGCATGTCACCGGCAATGCTCGACCGCTACGACGCCAACCGTCACCGCGCCGAGTTCGTCGCGCTCGCGCCCACCGCAACGACCACACTCGACCACTTCGAGAACTTCACTTCGGCCTTCGCGCATGCCGGCGGCGACGACAGGGTCTACGAACGGTTCGGTTTCTTCGGATTCAACATTGTGTTCAGTGCGGATCACTACCCCGACTTCCTCGATCGATCGGTCGTGCTCGACTTCGTGAACCCGATCGATTTTTGGCTCGCCAACCTCGGCCAGCGCGCCGTCTGGAACAACCTGCAGGCGATGAGGTTCTGGCTGGTCAACATGCTTGTGGTCAGACGCTGGGCGGCGCGGCATCCGCAACATTACCTCGCCGTGAATGTGCGAGATTTCGTCGCTGACCACGAGGGGCAGGTGGCGAAGGTGGCTGACTTTTTGGGGATGCCCGTGCCAACCGGTCAGGTGCCCGACGGCTTTCTCTCTTACTCCCCCGCCGTGGTGCAGGCGACGGAGCGGATCGCCGACGACGTTCGCGCGATCTACTCTGGCTGGGCAGAATTCGAGCTCGCCAGCACCTTCGACGACTGGGCCGACGAATTTCTCTCGCTTGCCGGCGTCGACCCCCTGCTCGACCGCTTCGAAAAGTTCTGGAACACCACCTCGCACACGAACCTTGACTGGGTTGGCCCTGTCGCCGACGAGATAGTGGAAAAACTTGTTATCTTCAGCGGCGCGACGAACGCCGCAAATACGAGCCGCTGGTTCTACCACGACTGCTTCCAACTCAACTCCGACGACTGGAAGAATCCGCGCGGCACCCTCGAGCACTACCTCGGCTTTCTCGAAGATGAGATCGTGCTCCCGTCGATGGCCGCCCACGTGCGAATTGTGATCTGCTACCTCGAGCGGGTTGCCGACAACATCACGAAGCGTGCCTACAGCGCACTGCCGATCCGCCAGACCAGCCTGTATCGTCGGCTGCTGGAGCAACGTGGCAACTTCGCCCGCTGGGACATGACCGATAAATTCACCGAACTCGAAGACCGGATCGATGACGCGGATGCAGCGATGGAGAAGTTCTTTTAGATGAAACCCCAACCAGTCATCGTTCTCGGCGCGGGCGGCAACTGCCGGGACATCGTTGACTCGATGAACGATATCAATCGCGTGGCCGGCGAAACGGTCTTCGAACCGCTCGGATACCTCGACGACGATCCCGCCAAAGAGGGAATGGTGCTGGGCGGAGTTCGCGTGCTTGGCCCACTCTCCGCGATCGCCGAGTACCCCCACGCGTCGGTGGTCGACGGACTCAACGGAACCTCGCTCACGAACAGGAAGCACCAGATCCTCGGTTCGCTCGGCCTGCCGCGCGCGAGGTACGTCACGATCGTGCATCCGACCGCCTCCGTCTCGCAGCTGGCGACGGTCGGTGCGGGCACGGTGATCCTGCAGAACGTCACCATTAATTCGGATGCCCGCATCGGCGACCACGTCATGGTGCTGCCGAACTCGGTGGTGTCGCACGACGCCGTCGTCGACGACTACTGCTACCTCACGCCCGGCGTGGTACTCGCCGGGTACGTGCACCTCGAGCAGGGGGTGTACATCGGGGCACGGAGCGCGGTGATGCACCGTGTCACAATCGGCACCGGTGCCGTTGTTGGGATGGGAAGCGTTGTGCTCGAGGATGTTGCGGCGGGAACCACAGTCGTTGGCGTTCCTGCCCACCCGATTGGCTAGCCCCGATACGCTGGCCACCGTGCCATTCACCGTCGTTATCGCACCCGATTCTTTCAAGGGTTCGTTGTCTGCGCGCCAGGTCGCCGGAGCTATCGCCGACGGGTGGGTTTCGGTACGACCAGACGACGTGCTACTGCTGGTTCCGCAGGCCGATGGCGGGGAGGGCACGCTCGACGCGGTCGAGGCGGCCGTACCCGGGTCGCTTCGACGTACCGCGGGCACGGTTACGGGGCCGGATGCCCGACCCACCCCTGGCGAGTGGCTCGAGCTGCCCGGCAAGGTCGCCGTGATCGAGTTGGCCCAGGCCAGTGGGCTACCGCTCATGCGCGAGCTGGACGCGACCGGGGCGACGACGCGTGGGCTGGGTGAGGTGATCCGGTCGGCCATCGAATCGGGCGCAACGTCGCTCGTCATCGGGCTCGGAGGATCCGCCTCAACCGACGGCGGTGCGGGTGCGTTGACCGCCCTCGGCATGTTGTTCATCGACGAGCAGGGCGAATTGATCGCCGACGGCGGGCTTGCGCTGCGCGACATCGTGACGATCGACCGCTCCGATTGTGTCGCCGCACCCTCGGGTGGGGTGATTTTGTTGACGGATGTCACGGCTCCTCTGGTGGGACCAACCGGCGCCGCGGCGGTCTTCGGGCCGCAGAAGGGGGCAACCCCCGCGCAGGTCGCACAGCTCGACGCGTCGCTCTCGCACTTCGCGGACCTGCTGGGTGGGCGGCGCACCGCCCCCGGCGCAGGAGCAGCAGGCGGCACAGCCTACGGGCTGGCAACGGCATGGAACGCCACCATCACTTCGGGGGCCGACTACCTCGCCGAGCTCACCGGGCTGAACACGGCGATCGGCAGCGCCGACGTGCTCGTGACCGGCGAGGGACGATTCGACCACCAGTCACTCACCGGCAAGGTGGTGGGCCAGCTGCTCGACGTCGCAGCGGCCGCCCGTGTGACCGCGGGAGTCATCGCGGGCCAGGTCACGGCCGATTCCAACGTGTGGACCGTGGCGCTCAGCGATCTCGCGGGATCCGTCGAGGGTGCGATGAGTGACACGCCGCAGTGGCTGCGGGCGGCAGGCGCTAAGGCCGCGCGGGAACTGCCGCGGTAGCGCGTCTCGACCCGCTCAGTGCGCGTGGGCCTCAAGAAACTCGTACAACTCCCGGTCGTCCACACCGGGGAATGTACCCGACGGTAGCGGAGACAGGATGTGCGCGTGCAGCTTGGCGCTCGACCACGCTTTGCCAGACCACCGCTCGGTGAGGTCAGACTCGGGCGTGCGGCAACAGTTTTCGTCGGGGCACGTAGATGTGGTGCGCATGCTGGTTTCTCTTCCCCGAAACCACTTGGAGTCGGCGAACGGCACTCCAATCGTGATCGAGAACTCTCCGGCGGCAGTCGAACCCGTCTGGGTGGATTCGAAGAAGGTGCCTTCGGGGGTGTCTGTGTACTGGTAAAACTCGGTCGTGCGATTGGTGCGAGTGAAAGCGGTACGGGCGCTCCAGTGCCGACACACGAACTGGCCCTCTGTTGATCCGGTCACATCCACCGGAAGGCGTAGGCCGTCGTTCTCGTAGGCCTTGTGCACGGCTCCGTCGTCGCCGACGCGCAAGAAGTGCACCGTGAGCCCCAGGTGCGCGGTGGCAAGGTTCGTGAAGCGCAACGCGGCGGCCTCATGGGTGACGCCGAAGGCATCCCGAAAGTCTTCGACCGCAATATTGCGATCAGCTTTGGCGGTCGCCAGAAACTCGACCGACTGGCGGCGCGGCATCAGTACGGCGGCGGCGAAGTAGTTGATCTCCAGCCGCTGCTGCAAGAAGTCGGCGTAGTCCACGGGATGCTCGTGTGAAAGCACTCGGTGCCCCATGGCCTGCAGGGCCATCCCGCGCAGTCCATGCCCGCCCGGGATCGAGGCCGGAGGCAGGTAGATGCGCCCGTTCTCGAGGTCGGTTACCGAGCGCGCGGAGTGCGGCAGGTCATTCACGTGCACGAGTTCGAAGCCGAGGCGCTCCGCCATCCGACTGACCGACCGGTGCGTAAGGGCACCCGCGGCGTGCCCAACATCGGCAAGCATTTTCTCCGCGATGTCTTCGATGGCCGGCAGGTAGTTGTCGACGGTTCGCATGTGCTGGCGAAGCTCGGTGTTCGAGCGCCGCGCCTCTTCGGGTGTGGCGATCGCTTCGCGCGCACGGCGACCGAGCTCGCGGTGCAGTCCCACCAGGGCGGCGAGAGTTTCGTCGGTTGTTCCCTTCGAGGGGCGGATGCTCGGAAGTCCGAGCGACGCGTACACCGTGGAGCGCTGTGCTCGGTCAAGTTCTATCTCGAGGGCAGCGCGCTTGCTGGGTGGCGCGTCATCCAGAAGATCGGAGACCTGCACATGCACGACACCGGCGATTGCAGAGAGCAGCGAGAGTCTCGGTTCTCGATGCCCATTCTCCATGAGGGAGAGCTGGCTGCCCGCGATGCCGACCCGCTCGCCCAGTTGGTCGAGGGTGAGGCCCGCGCCATTGCGGTAATGCCGGATTCGTTGGCCGAGGGTAACAAGATCGCTCACCTCATGACAATAGCGAAAGAACGCAATAAGTTTCCATCCATTTTCTTGTGCATCGCCGTAAACGGCCCCGCATAGTAGAAGAACACCACATATTTTCTCCGAAAGGACGCCATGAGCATCGCAGAGTTCACTCGCACGCAGTCGTCGGCTCCCGAAGGCGCGGATGCCGCTGTCGTGGCGTGGGTCGATGAGATCGCGGCCCTCACCCTGCCCGACGACGTTGTGTGGTGCGATGGCTCCCCCGCCGAGTGGGACGGCCTGGCCCGCCAGATGGTCGAATCCGGCACGCTGACTCGGCTCAACGCGGAGCACCGCCCCTATAGCTTCCTGGCGCGCAGCGATCCGAGCGACGTCGCGCGCGTTGAGGATCGCACCTTCATCTGCTCTGAGCGCGAAGAGGATGCCGGACCCACCAACAACTGGCGCGCACCAGCCGAGATGCGCTCAACCCTTGACGGCCTGTTCTACGGCAGCATGCGCGGCCGCACGCTCTATGTCGTTCCGTTCTCGATGGGCCCGCTCGGCTCGCCGCTGGCTCGACTCGGAGTGCAGCTCACGGACTCCCCCTACGTGGTCGCCAGCATGGGCATCATGACGCGAATGGGCACTGCGGCACTGGCCCTTATTACTCCCACGACCCGCTGGGTTCGCGCCGTGCACAGCGTCGGCGCACCCCTCGGACTTGGCGAGCCCGACGTCGCATGGCCCTGCAACACCACGAAGTACATCACGCACTTTCCCGAGTCGCTTGAAGTCTGGTCATTCGGATCGGCGTACGGCGGAAACGCCCTGCTCGCTAAGAAGGCCTTCGCACTGCGTATCGCCAGCGTTATGGCGCGCGACGAGGGCTGGCTCGCCGAGCACATGCTAATCATCAAGGTCACGAACCCGCGCGGGCGAGTGTTTCACGTCGCCGCGGCATTCCCGAGCGCGTGTGGCAAGACCAACCTTGCCATGATGCAACCCACAATTGACGGCTGGACGATCGAAACGGTCGGCGACGACATTGCGTGGATGGGCCGTGGTGATGACGGTCGGCTGCGGGCGATCAACCCGGAAGCGGGATTCTTCGGGGTCGCCCCCGGCACCGGGTACGCCACGAACCCGACCGCCATGGAAACCATCTGGGGCAACACGATCTTTACGAACGTCGCCCTGCGCGACGACGGCGACGTGTGGTGGGAGGGCATGAGCGACCGTGCCCCCGACCACCTCATCGATTGGGAGGGAAACAGCTGGACGCCGGCATCCGGTCGCCCCGCCGCCCACCCGAACTCACGTTTTACCGTGGCCGCCAAGCAGTGCCCGAGCATTTCGGGTGACTGGGAGGACCCACGGGGCGTCGTCATCGACGCCATAATCTTCGGCGGCCGCCGCGCGACCAACGTGCCGCTAGTGGTGGAGGCACGGGATTGGGAGCACGGTGTCTACCTGGGCGCCACGATCTCGTCCGAGCGCACCGCGGCCGCCGAAGGCACCCTGGGCGAACTGCGCCGCGACCCGTTCGCGATGGCACCGTTCTGCGGCTACAACATGGCCGACCACTGGGCGCACTGGCTGTCTGTCGGACAGAACCTCCGGTCGACCGGCACGGTGCCGCGGGTGTTCCAGGTCAACTGGTTTCGCAAAGACGCCAACGGTGACTTTTTGTGGCCGGGCTTCGGCGACAACTCGCGCGTGCTCGAGTGGATCCTGCAGCGCGTCGACGGTCAGCTGGCCGCCGACGAGAGTCCCCTGGGGCTGATACCCCGCGCCGGTGACCTGAATGTTGACGGCCTCGAGCTTGCTCCGGATGCCCTCGCGCAGCTGTTCGCGATCGACGCCGAGTCATGGCGCGCCGAGGCTGACTCGACCGAGGCCTTCTTCGACACCTTCGACGGGCGCGTGCCGCACGCCCTCACCAGGCAACTCACCACCTTGCGCACCCTCCTCGCTCCCTGAGGTAACCCGTTCCGCCCCTCACCCCCCGCCAGAAGGGCCACACAGGTTACCTCGGCAAGCACGCCCCAACGTTTTCCCGCTCTTGCGCGTCTTAGTCAGTGTGACGAGTGATACTGCAGCCAGAATAGGCAGCAGGAGAACGGAAAGGTACGGCTTGGCGAACACGGTCAGTACTACAGCGCGCTGGGAAGAGGTTGTCACGCGCCTCGTTTCCGAACGCGGCGACGCCCTGACCCGTTACGCGTACCTGATTTCGGGATCGAGGGATGATGCATCCGACCTTGTGCAGGACGCGCTCGTGAAGACCTTCGGCAGGTTGCGCAACGGGTTCTCGATCGCGAGCGCGGAGGCGTACGTGCGCCGCGCCATCCTGAACACCTATCTCGACTCTGGACGACGCACGACGCGCTGGCGCAAGATCGCGCACCTGCAGGCCGTGCCCGAATCGGTTGAGGCACGCGACGGCGAGACTGAGTCCCGCGAAGACCTGCGCGGCGAGCTGATGAAGCTCACGCCGCGCGAGCGCGCCTGCCTGGTGCTGCGCTACTACGAAGACCTGAAGGTTGACGACATCGCGGGGTGGCTGGAGATCAGCCCGGGCGCGGTGAAGAGATACCTGAGCGATGGGTTGGCCAAGATGGCCATCTCGCTCGCTGACAACGACGAGAAAGTGACGGGGATGCCCCATGCCCAGTGAGTCCGACCTGAGAAACCTGTTCGCCACTGGGTCTGCACCGAACACCCTCGACGCCAAGCGTGTCATCTCGCGCAGTCGCGCGCGCCGTCTGCCCAAGCAACTGAGCGCGGGAGCGGTCGGCGCTCTGGCTGTCACGGGAATCGGCGTGGCGGGCTTCCAGAGCATCCCGTTCAGTCAGTCCGCCGTGTCGACCATGGACCAGTCGGCCGGCACGAGCGAGGCAGCGCCTGAAGGCAGTGGCGATGCGCTGATGGCAAAGCGCATTCCCGCGGAGCAGATCAACCTGTGCGGCGGCGGGCTCGCCGAGGTGAGTTCCAGTTTTTATGGGCTGCAGCTGGATGTCGCGTTCCCCGAGTCCGTGCCCGCCGGAACCGCCCCCGTGGTCGGCGCCGTGCAGCTCACGAACCTCAGCGACGTGCGGGTGACGGGATCCACGGCAGCCGGCCCCGCCATCACGCTGTCACAGAACGGCGTCGTGAAGTGGCACAGTAACGGCGTGATGCTCATGTCGATCGCTGCGGTCGACCTGGCGCCCGGCGAATCGCTGGAGTATCAGGCATCCTTCACCCCGGTGCAGTGCGAGACGGCCGACGATCTCAGGGAGTCATTCCGCGCCGATCTGCCGCCGGTGGCCGCCGGCGTGTACGACCTGTCGGCACTGATCTACTTCTCGCCCGACGACACGATGGTGCAGACCGGCACGACCGAGCTCGATCTCGTGTCCGGCCCCCTGGCACCCGTCACGATCGGTTAAAGCCGCCTTCAACGAAAGCAGCCGCCCCCACAACATTGTGGGCGCGGCTGCTTTTCGTGTGGATGACGCTAGCCGATGTCCTTGCGGTTGAGCAGGTACAGCAGCCCGGTTACGACGAACGCAACCGCGAGCAGCAGTGGCAGCCACCAGCCCGAGATCGCGACCCAGCCGAGCGCCGAAATCACGAACAGGATTCCCAGCACAACCGGAACCACGATGATCCATCGCGCAGCTCCCCGAGCCACACCGCGCTGCCAGATCGCGTACGCGGACAGGATCCCGCCGACGACCACAAGCACGCCAGCGATGGTCGTGATCACTGCGGGGGCTGCCGTACCGACGACGGCAAGCAGCAGCACGAGCCCGAAAAGCACCCAACCGAGTCCGAAAATCACCAGCACGGCTTTGCCGAAGACCGACGCCCCAACCGCTCCGTTGGAACCGGTCTCACCGAATGCCACGAGGAACAGCGCGATCCCCACGATCAGAAGGCCGACAATCGCGAGCCAGGTCGCCACAATAGTGCCCGGTACCGCGAGGCCGACGACCACGCTGATGAGCCAAAGCAGGCCACCCACGAGCAGCCCGCCACCGCCGAAGAGGCGCCAGTTCGCCGAGTCCTTATCAACTGTTGATGCCATAAGAGGTTTCTCCTCAGTGTTACGCCGCGGTCTCCGCTAGACCACGATCGCGCTCATCATGGCAGGAGGGTGGCCTCTCAGGGAAGACTCCGCCACACCCAGATACCTCGCCGAAAGCGAGCGCGTGGGGTGCCTCTGGTGTAAGGAGGGCCAACGGTGATACGGTGCCGTCTGGGTCTCTCTGCGCCCGGCTCCGAAACAAAGGTCACGAATATGCAAGCACGCACCGTTTCTCGCGCACTCGTTAGCGTTTCAGGCTTCGCCCTCGCGAGTTGTCTGCTGGCGGTGACGCCCGCGAACGCCGCCATCGCGCCGTGCGCCACCGGCATCACTGCCGACGTGAAGGTTTTCCTCTCGGGCCCGTATGACGACGCGAACGATCTCATGTCGGATGGACTGCGCACCGGTTTTGTTGCGGG
>Ga0105046_10000838_pt1 | contig 45079 bp, 31 predicted proteins | sample MAT03_FD_78385 | JGI IMG/M metagenome (GOLD analysis project Ga0105046, IMG submission 78385) | Freshwater microbial communities from Lake Fryxell liftoff mats and glacier meltwater in Antarctica - MAT-03 (megahit assembly) | ecosystem: Environmental > Aquatic > Freshwater > Ice > Liftoff... | reverse complement strand
TTGTTCCATCATACGGCCCCTATTTTTCTTTAAATAGCCCCACTATTCGCAGAAAAATAGTGTTGTCTGATGAAAAAATGGTTGACCTAAAATGACTAAGTTATTGGTGCCGCGTTCCTTATGCAGCGGTATTGAATCAATTTGCGTTCATGCCGAACCTTTTGTGCTACTTCTACTTGCTTATTACATGTTCACGTTTCGATATCCTTTTTGCTTCACGCTTGCAGTAGTCGTTTTATTTCTGCTCAACAATACTCCAGTGTTCGCGCAAGAGCCTGACACGGTACGTGTTTCGCCTGATTCAATAGTTGTTGTGCAGACGGATTCTTCTAAAATCAAAGCCCGCAAGCGTCTGCCGATCGTGGGCTTTTTTACCAGAAAATATCCCGACCCGCGCAAAGCCGCTTTGCTGGCTGCCGTGCTGCCTGGTACCGGACAAGCTTACAATAAGAAATGGTGGAAAGTCCCAATCGTGTACGGTGCATTGGGCGGTATGACCTGGTGGACCGTAGACAACGTGCGGACCTACCATGAATATCGCGACAATTATAAACTGCTGGTAGACGGAGACCCGGATACCAATCCCACAGATCCGAAATACCTGACGGTCAGCACAGGGACGCTGCGGGAATATCGCGACCGTTTTCGGAAGTACAGCGAACAAAGTTACCTCGGACTTGGTTTGTTGTACTTGCTCAGCGTTACGGATGCTTTTGTGGATGCACATCTGTACAATTTCGATGTCAGTGACGACTTGAGTATGCGGTTGGTACCGAGCCTGCAATCATCTCCCGGTTTTGGCGCAACTTTTGGCTTGGGGGTACAGATTCCAATCCGCTAATGAAAAAATGTGACTGTTGACTGTTGACTGTTGACTATTGACCGTTGACTATTGACCATAATTATTAAAAATGCAACACATCATTGACAGCGACAGCGACAGTTTTGAGATAACCCGTCGGCATTTTGTCGACAGTCTGCGGTTTCCGGTCTTCTTTATCGCGCTGATCTGGGTGGTGCATTTTTATCAGGTCACAGCAGGTTTCGATCCGGGAGAATATGGCATCATGTCGCGGCGGCTGTGGGGGATTCGTGGTATTTTTACCGGGCCCTTGGTGCACGGCAGTTTTGGTCATTTGGCCTCCAATACAGTTCCACTCCTGGTACTTACCGTGATTTCCCTTTATTTCTACCGAAAGGTGGCGATTCGGGCCTTTTGGATGATTTACCTGTTGACCGGGTTGTGTGTTTGGTTGTTTGCACGGCCCGTATCACATATCGGTGCAAGCGGCGTAGTATATGGTCTGGTATCGTTTATTTTCTGGAACGGCATTTTCAGGCGCAGCCTGCGCTCTATCATCTTGGCTGCCATCGTGGTGCTTGTGTACAGCGGGATGTTCGTCGGGGTGTTGCCCGATCAGGAAGGTATCTCCTGGGAAAGCCATTTATTGGGAAGCATTGTGGGGGTTTTTGTATCGTTTTGGTTCAAAACTGAACTGGAAGACGACGAAACCGAAGTGGCTACCGACCCGTTCGCGGATGAACGCGGCGTACCGAAACAATCTTTTTTGCCTGCCGGTATTTTTGAAAAAACAAAGGCGCAACGTTTGGCGGAAGCAGAAGAAGAAGCCCAGCGCCGCCTGGAAGAATTGCGGAAGCAACAAGCACAACTGCCGGATGGCACCCGTTTTTTCCCGCCGTTCTGGAATCAGAATCAAACCTGGTGAGAATTGCTCGCAAAGGCGCAAAGTTTTAAATGTTACACTTTGCGCCTTTGCGCGCAATTTATCTACGCCTTTACCTCACGACCGTCACATCCCCCCGCAATACCTCCCGGGTTCCATCGGCCAGTAACACAACGGCTTTCCAGACATACACACCTGTTGGCGCTGCCGAACCACGAAAGACGCCATCCCATCCTGCTGCTTCATCGTCCAGCGACAGGTGGGCGCCTTCCCACAGCAATTCGCCCCAACGATCGAAAATCTGCATCATTTGAATTTCCGTAGCGCCGTTGCCAAACAAGGTGAAGAAATCATTGAGTCCATTTCCGTCGGGTGAGATGATATTGGGCGCGTAGATATTCAACCGCTTCAGTACCCGCACCGAAATCATAGCCTGTGCCGTGCAACCTCCTGCGTCGCTGATGACCAAACGGTAGGCAGTCGTTCCCAGCACACTGGCAAAAGGAGCAGGGCAATCCGTACACGACAGTCCTTCAACAGGCGACCATTTCCAACTGGCTACCGAACTCGAATCCGGCACTGTGACGGCACGCAATTGAACCGAGTCGCCCAGTGCAACCGTGATGAACGGCGGCAACTGGATGGAGGGCAGGGCAGGCGGGTTTATTTCTACAGTCTGTTCGGTAGAACATCCGTAGGCATCTTTGACTGAAATGGCATAGACACCCGGTTTCAATGTGGAAAACTTGGACAGCGAGGTGTAAGTGTTGCCGCCGTCATCGGAATAGCGGTAAGGTTGTAAGCCACCTGCAACATTTTGTACCGTGATGGTTCCGGTCGGGAGTTTGCAATGCGGTTGTTCTGTTTTTAATTCAAAGGTGGGCAATCCAACTTCCGTCACCACCGCTTCATCGCTAGCCGTACAGCCGTTTTGCGGATTGGTCACCGCCAGGCGATAGGTTCCGGGCGCATCGGCAACAGGTGTGAGCGTGGTGTTTCCTCCGGCAATATTTCCGTTACTGGTAAACCATGTAAACTGCATACTACCTGCGGTGGCGCTACTGCCTTGAAGATTGACAGTCAATTGATTGCAGTGCAAAACTCCGTCTGGTCCGGCTTTCACATCAGGTAATACGATGTCTTGCGAGACCACGGTTTGCTGGGTAGAAGAACACCCGTTTTGTGGATTGGTCAGTGTAATTATATAAGTGCCGGCCTTGCTGACTTGAGGTTGCAAAGTTGTCTGGCCTCCGGTAAATATTCCGCCCCCGGTCGTCCATCCGATGGTTAGACCCGTTTCAGACGCTGAAGCGTCAAGTGTGATAGCCGTTCGGATACAAGTGAGCAAAAGCGGCGGTGCAATGACGATTTTCGGGCGCACAGTATCCGCAGTCACCTGTACCGAAGCCGTGGCCGAACAGTTGTTGGCAGTATTGGTAACGGTAAGAATATAGGTGCCGGGTATTGTGACTATTGGAAGGAGGCTGATGGACGAAAATCCGTTGGGCCCGGTCCAGGCGTAATCCATTCCAGCAGAAGATGCCGAGCCGTCCAGTGTGGTGCCTGGCTCAGCACAAGTGATGGTTTTTGGCGGGCCTCCGTTAGCAGTCGGCAACGAAACGCTCTGCGTTACGGTCGCCGAAGCGGTGGCGATGCAACCGTTCAGGGTGTTTTGGATGGTTAAAACGTACACGCCTGGTTTGTCCACAGTAGGCTGCAAGGTGTTTTGAGCCGAAACAAAATGCCCATTCGAGGTCGTCCATGAAATAGAAAATCCACCGGGTTGTCCCTGTGCATTTCCTTGCAAAACAACCGTTTGCAAATTACAAGTCAAGGTTTGTGGGGAAGCAATGCCCGTAGTCGGCGGCGTGATGTTTTCAACTACGGACACCGAAGCGGTGGCAGAGCAGCCATTGTCAACGTCCTGCATCGTGAGGGTGTATGTTCCGGGCGCATCAATTTTAGGCGTGGCAGCAGCACCACCACTTACGATTTTGCCGCCTCCGGCACAAACCCAGTTCCAGGTATAGTTGCCGCTCGAAGGGGATCCAGCCAGCGTCAATACGGTATCCTGACAGGTCAGCAAGCCAGGTGCAGCAATTTGCACGGGCGGCGGCGTGATGTTTTGTAGGACGGTGGCAGTTGCGGTGGTTTTGCAGCCGTTCGTGTTGTCCGTCACAGTAAGGGTATAGACATCGGGGGTGTTGACCGCGGCTTGTTGTCCGTTGGTATTGAATCCATTAGGGCCATTCCAGGTGTAGGTGACGTTTATGCCAATGTTGTTGGCTGCGTTCAAAGTGGTTTGCTGAAGGAGGCAGGTAAGTGTTGCAGGGGTTGCGATGCTGGCGACAGGTGCGTTTTTATCGTTAAAAACAAATACACTGTCCACTGCGCGGCACTGGTTGGCTGTATTTTTTACTTCCAAAAAATAGATTCCGGCGGTGTTCACGGTGGGTGACGGCGTATTGCCGCCCATAACAATATTACCACCGTTGGACGCAGTCCAGGTATAAGTGAGGTTAGTGCCTCCGCTTGCGGACCCTTTGAGTATCAATGCGTTGGCGAAGCAACTTATCGTGTCGTTAACACCTGCCTCGACGCTGGGCAGATCAATATCTTGCCCTACAGACGTGGTATCAGAAGAGGAACAGCCATTCTGAGTGCTGGTTCCCGTGAGGATATAAGCACCCGGTGTGCTGACGGTTGGCTGGAGGGTAGAAGAAGAGAATCCGCTGGGGCCTGTCCAGGCATATGTGAGCGTCCCGTTGGCCGTGCTTTGCAACACCAGCGAGGTAACAGCGCAGTTAAGAATGCTGCCAGGACCTGCATCCAATACAGGCGGGAGAATGTCTCGCAGAATGGTCATGACATCCGTTGCAGTACAACCATTGGCGGGATTGGTGACGGTGATCGTATAAGTGCCGGGTGCGTTGGCTGAAGGACCGTAACCTTGCGGACTGCCTATAAAATTGCCGCCCAGAGTCGTCCATTGAGCTGTGTAACCAGCTGCACCACTGCCTTGTAAAGCGACTTGCTGCACCGTACAGGTCAGGGTCAGGTCGGGACCGGCAGCGGCAGCGGGCGGTGCAAAATCCTCCTGCAACGAGATAGGAGCCGTTGCAGTGCAACCATTGGCCGGGTTAGTAACTGTGACTACATAAGTGCCGGCTTTGTTGACAATCGGGGAGGCGGTGTTTTGTCCGGAAACAAACTGCCCATTGGCGGTCAGCCAATCATAAGTGAAAGCAGGGTCGGTATTGACCAACAGCAAGGTATCGTTCGGATGCAGGCAATTCAAAACGGGGGCAGGCAGGATATTGACGGGTGCTGCCTGCAAATCAGTAACAACTTGCGCCGTGGCCGTGGTGGTACAACCCGTCAGCGTGTTTTTAACGGTAACCACATAAGTGCCGGGCGCATTCACAACAGGGGTGGCGGTATTTTGGTCCGAGAAAATGTTGCCTCCATTGCTCGCCGCCCATTGGAAATCAAAGGGCGTTCCCAAAGGCGAACCTGAAGCCGTCAACATCACGGTCAAATCTTTGCAAGTCAGGCTATCGGCAGGCGCGATGAACACAATCGGTTTGATGGTATCGAATTGTAATTGTACCGTGGCGGTTGAGGTGCATCCGTTGACACTGTTGGTTGCCATCAACGTATAAGCTCCGGTGGTATTGATAATAGGTGTCAAGGTTCCATTGCCGGAAAAGATACTCCCTCCTCCAGTGGTTGTCCAATTGTAGATGAAATTCCCGCTTGCTACGTTCTGGCCCAAAAGGACCGCGATCGTGTCTATACAAGTCAGGGTTGCCACAGGCAAAATAGAAATGGAGGGGGCGATAGCATCACGCAGCACAGTCACAGTAGCAGTACCTGAGCACCCATTGGCCGGGTCGGTGATCAGCAGTTGGTACAAGCCCGGAGCGCTGACCGTTGGATTGGGGGTGTTGGGATTGGCAGAGAGGGTGCCATTCGTTGTCGTCCAGGTATAGGTGATGCCCGGTCCGGTGGTAGAACCATTGGCGTTGAGGACGACCGCAGTCACGGCGCAAGTCAGCGGGCCCGGTGCGTTGGCAGCGGCAGTGAGGGCACTCTGGTCACTGGCGACTTGCACGGAGGTTGTAGCAGTGCAGGAATTTATTTCATTGAAAACCAATAAATGGTAGGTGCCTACCGAGTTTGCGGTGATGGTGATGGTAGAATCGCTCCCAACGATGCCGGGACCTGTCCAGATATAGGTAAAATTGGGCCCGGTGCTGCCCATGCTTGACAGCGTAACCTGCGAGATCTGGCAGGAGAGGGTAGGAGGGGGCTGAATGACTGCAAGCGGCGGCGTGAAATTCGCCGCGACCGTATCGGCTGCGACGGCCGTACAGCCGTTGATTTTATGGGTAGCCGTGAGGGTATAGATCCCTGCGGCGGTTATTTTGGGTTTGGAAGTGTTTGCCCCGGAAGCGATGTTACCGCCATTGGTAGCCACCCAGGCAAACGTAAGCAATGAATCGTGCGGCGTAAATGTGGGTAAAAGGGTAAGGGTATCCTGGGCACAGTCAAGTGTATCGCGGCGGGCGAGTGTAATGGTTGGTCGAGTGATGTTGGCCGTGACAACCACGGTGTCCGTTTTGATGCAGGTACTCACTGAAACCAGTAAGACGTAAGTGCCCGCAGTTCCTGCGAGTGCATGAATGGAATCTTTTTTACCGATCAAGGTGCCATTGGTAGTGGTCCAAAGGTAAGTAATGCCGGGACCGGTAGAAGAGCCGGCACCGGAAAGCGGCATCTGAGGTTTCAGGCAGGTGATGGGTCCTGCAACCGTAGCATTCGCCACGGGCGTGTTGTTGACGGCAGTGACAGTAACCGAAGCGGTGGCTGTGCAGCCATTTACGGAGTTTTGGACTGTCAACAGATAAGTGCCGGGTTTGTCAACAGTAGCGACTTTGCCATTGGCGCCCGTTACGATACGGCCGTCTGAAGTCGTCCAGGAATAAGTGACGGCGGCTTGACTGGCATTTCCATTAAGCGCTACCAGCGAAGTGCCGCAGCCCAGGGGCGGTGGCGAAATGATCCAGGCCATCAGTTGGTTGGCGGGTTCTATCACATTGACCGTCATTGATTTGGTGCATGCGCCGCCCGGGTAGTTGTTCGAAACGATGAGGGTGTAGGCACCTGCGGCATCCACTAAAGGCATCAGGGTATTGTCGCCACTGACGATGTTGCCGTTCGGGGTAGTCCACTGGTAAGTGATATTTGGCCCGGTACTGCTTCCGGTGCCGTTGAGGGTCACGGTCGCACCACTACAGGGGATGGTGGAAATTGCCGGAGCGGCGACGGCTTGCACGGGCAATATGTGGACTTTCACCGTGTCGGTCACGGTACAGACTGGATAGAGGGCTATATCGTCTATCGCAAAGTCGTTGTAAGCACCGCCCACCGTCAGGTCTTCGATACAGATATTGGCGGTCGTGTTGGCGCCACTGTTCCATATTCCGGTAAACTGGACCCAGTTGCAACCCTGAGGCGGGGCTGAAAAAAGACCGCCGACCTGTGTGCCGTTGATGGTAAATTTCAGCAAGGCAAACGGCGGACCGCCTCCGACAGAAAGGACCCAGGTAGAAAGCAAATATTCGGTATTGGGCGCGACGCTGACCGTTTGGCACCAGAGCAGTTTGTTGGGCTGGTCTGCACCGTCAATGATCATATAATTGCCGCCGCCGGTATGATCGGAACAGGGCAGGAAAATACCGGTAGAAGGCACTGGTGCGATTTCATAAGTGCCGTACGGGTTGGGCAGGGTAAAGCCGGGATTGTAGGTATAGTCAGTGGAAAAACTGGTGTTTCCAGATTCAAAATCACCGTTGACAACCAGGTTATTATTGGTCAGGGCAGATTTGGCCCTTAGAATGTAGGTGGTGGTCGTGCCGACGCTGGCAAAAGGGGTCAAGGTGTTGGAACTGCTCAAACCTGTAGTAGGACTCCATTGAAAACTCAGATACTGGCCGGTGATTTCGCCGTTCAGTTGAACGGGTGTCGGAGGGGCGCACAGGTATTTATCTTCTCCCGCACTGACGGTGATCGGGCATTGGGCCAACAGGCCTGGCAACAAAAAAAGGAAAGAAAAAACGAAGAAAAGGAGATGGATTAAACAGCGTCGGAAGTGGAAAAGGTGTTGCATGAGAATCGGATTTGGATTGAAAAATGACCTGTTGAATGACAAAGGTAAAAAAAGTGTGCCTTGCTGCAAAACAAAGCGGCCGAAGGTGGCACTACCTTTGCTGCCTATCTCTTAGTTTTAATCCGTTTTGCAAAACAACCCTTTCATCGGCACGAAGCCCGCCAGCAACCGAAGCAGGTGCAATCGGTATTCGTGTCCACTTTAATCATTTATGTCCCGACCGATTTACGCACCCGTCCAGGTACAAGTCCTGCGACACTTCTCTCCATTATTTTTTGCACTCGCACTCGTTTTACCGACTGCTGAAGTGCTTGGGCAATGCACCCTCGTTTGTAAACAAAATATCCAGGTCTCTCTCAATCAATCCGGTCAGGCGCCCATCACGGTGCAGATCATCGCGCCCACAGCCGCTAACCTTTGCCCCGGACCTTTAGAAGTACAACTTTTTGACGAACAGGGTCATAGCCTCTCTGACGATACACTTCGTTGTCCGCAAGTCGGCGAAACAGTGACTGCTGTCGTGCGGCACACGGCCAGCGGCAATAATTGTTCCGGAACGATCCAGGTTCACGATGCGCTTTCGCCGGTGTTGTCTTGTCCGGAAAAAATGGTGTTTTGTACCGAAAGTACGGATCCGGGAGCGGTAGGCACCCCTGAAATGACGGACAATTGTACGCCCAGCGGTTCGCTCGAAACCATCTACGTGGACAACAGCATCAACTTTCCCTGTGGCAGCACCCACGGCGGGTTTCCGATCACCGCCCGGCTGGATCGCACCTGGTACGTCCACGACGAGAGCAATAACACGGCTACCTGTATCGAAAGGATCTGGATCCGGCAGGCGACCGTTGCCGATGTGGTGTTTCCCGCCAATTTGGACAATATTGCACGGCCCTCGCTCAACTGCGGCCAAAACCCCGAAAATCTGGACCTCACTGGAGAGCCGACTCTCCACGGTCAGCCACTCTCCAACTCCAGCGGCTGCGAAGTGGCGGCTACTTATACCGACCAGATTGGATATTTTTGCCCGCCGGCAGGCTACACCGTGATCCGCAATTGGACGCTGGTGGATTTTTGCAGCAGCAACATCGCGCAACGCATTCAGATCATCAAAGTAGAAGACAAAACGCCGCCGGTACTGACACCACCTGCGGCCCTGACCGTCGGCACGAATCCTTACCAATGCGCCGCAACCGTGACGCTGCCAACTGCTACCGCGACCGACAATTGCTCTGCCGTCACGATCACGACCGCCTGGGCGTACGGCAACGGTTACGGGCCATTCCCCAACGTTCCGCCAGGCGACTACCTCATCACCTACACCGCCACAGATGCTTGTGGCAACACGGCATCAAAGACCACCATTCTGACAGTCGTGGATGACACGCCGCCCCAGGCCGTTTGCAAAGGTTCGATACAAGTATCGCTCACCGCCAATGGCACCGCAATGGTCAACGCAGCTGTGCTCGACGGCGGCAGCACCGACAATTGTGGCAGCGTATCGTTTAGCATCAGTCGCGATGGCATACAATTCCTGCCGGTGCTTTCTGTGACTTGTGCAGATATAGGCGGCCCGATCCTGCTCACGTTGCGGGTGGAGGACGACAACCAACTTGAAAATTTCTGTCAAATGCAGGCTTCGGTGCGTGATTTCCTCAAACCTTCCCTGCAATGTCCTGCCAATGTTACCCTTACTTGCAGGCAAACCTACACGGATCAGCAACTCACCGGAAAAGCCACGGCATCGGACAATTGCGCTATGCAAAGTCTTAATTCAACGGATGTTGTAAGCCTGAGCAGTTGCAACACCGGTTCGGCCACACGCACCTGGAAAGCCACTGACGCTTCTGCGAATACCCGCACTTGCATCCAGACCATCACCCTGAAAGCCGTTAGCAATGTGCTGGTCGTGTTTCCTGCGCATACCAGCGTATTAGCCTGCGATTCGACCGTTTCAACCGCACCGACGGCTACCGGCCAGCCGATGGTGACCGGCGAATTTTGTTATCCGCTCTCCGTGACCTATACCGATCAGGTATTCCAAACGGCACCGCCTTCCTGCCTGCGCATTTTACGGAAATGGAAAGTTGTAGATTTTTGTGTGTACGATGTGAACATCAGCCCGACCACAGGCTACTGGGAATACACCCAATTCATAAATGTGCGCGACGATCTTCCGCCTGTATTGAGCCTGCCTGCCGACTTGACTGTTTCGCCCGATCAATCCGGGTGTATCGCGACAGTGAACCTGCCTGTGGCCACGGCGACCGATTGCAGCGCCAAGGTGGTCATTACCCACAACAGTAGTTTTGCTTCCTTGCCCGGCGCAGATGCTTCCGGCTTCTACCCGGTGGGCGAACATCTCGTCACGTTTGTTGCCAGCGATGGTTGCGGCAATATCGCACAGCAAACACTGAAGATCACCGTGCAAGACATCACGCCTCCTGCCGTCATCTGTATCAGTGGCCTCACGCTGAACGTGCCGCCCAGCGGTTCGGTCATCTTCCAGGCCACGGCACTCAATGGCGGTTCGACAGACAACTGCACCCCAGCCAATGAACTTCAGTTTGTGACAACGCCGGCAGGATTCAATTGCCAAAGCCTTGGCGTACAGGAGGTTGCTTTGCGGGTAACGGATGCCGCAGGAAATATAAGTACCTGCATGGCACAAGTGACCGTACAAGACAACACAAACGTCTGCGGGGGTGGCAACCACAACCTCGATGGATCTATCCGTACCGCTGTTGGTACCCCGGTCAATGAAATTCCCATACGCCTGACCGGCGATCTGTACAGTGAAACGGTGGACTGTGACACTGCCGGGCATTTTGCATTTACGGATGTGCCGGGTGGCAAACGATCCTACGCCCTCCGCCCGCGCAACAACGCCAATTGGATCAACGGGGTCACGACCTATGATCTGGTGCTGATCAGCAAGCACATCCTGGGGCTCCAGCCGCTGCCCGACGTGTATCACATGATCGCCGCCGACGCCAACCACAGCAACACCATCACAACTTTTGACATCGTGCTGTTGCGCCAAATCATTCTGGGTATCACGGATTCCATCGCGGCCAATACCTCCTGGCGTTTCGTGCCGTCGGATTTTGTGTTCACTCAACCGGACAATCCTTTTGCCAATGGTGGTTTTCCGGAGGAAATCCCGATTCCCGACTTGCAGCGCGATTCGTCAGGACTCGACTTTGTGGGCATTAAAATCGGCGACACCAACCTCAGTACCAACACGACAGATCCGCGCAGTCCGAACGACACCGTGTTTCTGGCTGCGACCAATGTTCGGCTGTCGCTCAACACTCCTGTTGCCATTCCGATCTTGTTGGAAAACTGGTCTCCACTCACTGGCTTTCAATTCGAAATCGGTTTCGATACAGCACTGGTCCAACTTGAAAAAATAGAGTTTTCCCGCCCCGCCTTGCTGACTGCTGCAAACGTGGCAGTGCGACCCGACGGCAGCGGCGTGGCGGTCAGTTGGAACGATTTGCAAGCGCAACCGTCCAGCAGTGACTCGGCCTTGTTTTGCCTGCACCTGTTGCCGCGCCAAACCACCGACCTTCGCGATGCCATTTTTATTTCCACTAAAAAACTCAGCGCCGAGTCATATTTTATTGAAAAACAGGGAGTTGGAAATATGGCGCTGCGCTTTGACGATCTATCGCGCACACGTTTGTCTGCCTTCACGGTTTTCCCGCCGCAACCCAATCCATTCAGCGAAGGGGTGCAGATTCCTTATTTTTTGCCGCAAGCCACTGAACTTTTGCTGACACTGAGCGATGCGCAAGGTCGCATTGTGCTATCGCGCCGTCAAAATGCTTTATCTGGTTATGGTGACTGGACGATCCAGCGCGATGAATTGCCAGGAAGTGGGGTGTTTTTTTACCGAATGCAAGCGGGGGATGGAAGTGTGGTGGTAGGGAAAGTGGTGCGGGGGGAGTAGGTTTTATCATCGGCCTATAAGGGGGTGAAGCGCGCTTGCGCTGATAGATATCGCAGCCGACTGGCGCGGCACCATCTTCGAGGGGCGCGACTGGGCGACGTAGGTAGCGGAAGAGATAGCGAATGACAAAAGCGGCGTGTTCCGGGAGGTCGCCCGCTACAAATCCATCCCCACCACAACCCCCGTCCGATAATACTGCGTACCAAAAAAACCCGCCGCCACATCTATGCGAAAAGGTCGGAAGACCTTAAAGCCGATGTTCTCGAAACCAAAATTGACTTCCCAGTAAGGCAATTTTTCGGGTAAAAGGCCCTCGGATACCGTGCGGTCGGTGTAGTAGAAATTGGCGCCGATCACCTCTTTCCAGTTCAGTTTTCGCAGTCCCGGCACCTTGTCGAGCAACCAGCCCTGGAGGTGGTGCTGCCAGTGAATTTCTGTAAAGGGGCGGTTGGTGGAGTAGTCGTAGTAGGGCAGCAGGAAAAAACTGCGCTCGTAGGTATCGGGTTTTCCAAAAATGGTCTGGTTGCCGCTGGCGTGGCGCAAATCCATGAACTCCAGCCGCTGGTCGCGTAGAAATGCGCCCACAACCACCTGAAAATTGGAATATCCGGCGAGTCCCAGATTGAGGTCGTTCTTCCGGATTTGCGCTTGTACATAATCAAAGTCCACATCGCTGCCCGCCACGCCGGGGATGGCTTTGCGATAGATCAGCGTGAGTTCGGGCCATTCAGAGGATTCATACGACCGGAATTTAGGGTAACTGCTGTATCGCTCGCCGATGCGAATGCGGGCGAGCAGGCTGAGGGCGAAAATTTCATTCGAGGCGAAGGCTGGTTCCGTGCCGCCCGTGAGCGGCGCATTGGGGGTATAATCGCGGTCGAGTTTTTTCCTCGGCGAATAGTTGGAGTGGTTGATCAACGGATTGCGGCGCGCCCACTCGGCATCGGCGCGGAGCCACAGCCCGGGTACGACATACTGACTCCATTCGGCGCGGGCAAAAAGTTTTTCATAAATTCTCAGGTAGTTGCGTTTCAAGTAGAGGGTGTAGGCGCCGTTGATCATCGGGCCGATCGGTTCGCGGGGGTTGAATTGTTCGGTGGCCAGGCCGCCGCTCAGTTCCGCTGTGCGGTAGAGCGTACCCTCCAGCCGACGACGCACCCGAAGGCTGCTGCGCAGTTTGGTTTCAGCAAATCCGTAATTCATATTGCCCTCTACAATCCAGTAACGGATGCGATCCTCGTCGCTGTAGCGGGTGAATTCAGGATTCACGTTGAGCAAAAAACCCTGTATGGTATTGAACTGAATCCAACGCGCTGCACTGGGATAGCCGACCGAAGTGCGGTGTTTGGTATTGCGCCACGTGTAACCGGTGAGCAGATCCATCACGCCGAACTTATTCGCCTTTCGATCCATGCTGTCGCGGTAAGCATCTGATTTCCAAATAATTTTGAGGCTGTCTTTTCGAACGTAGTCGCTGCTTTCTTCCTGTGTGAGGGGTACGGGACGAATCGTTTTCCAGTACGTGGAGTCTCGTTCGCTCGCTGTTGTTTCGATCTTGAAAACTTCCTTGTTGAAAAACTTTTCCTCGAACTTCGGGTGGATGTCGTAGTTGGAAAATACGCCGTTGAAAAACCCGGTAAATTTGAATCCCAGCACGGCAAACTCATACTGCGTCAATTGCGAAAACATGCACCAGGTATCCGGCTTTTCTACCGGAACAAACTCCTGGCGGATGCGAAGGGTGTCGAGCACAGGTTGTTTGATGGCATCGCCGGTGAGTGCAAGATCCAGTCCCGCGAGGTTCCACTGTTCATCTACGACCAGCAAGTAACCGCTGAAGGTAGGGTCGGCAGAACGTTTGGGAATCACCTTGATTTTGCAGATGTCATAGCCGTTTTCGTCTTTGAATCGCCCTAAAAACTTGAAGGTGTAGTAGTTGAAAGCATTGTCGGCCAGCGGAGAGAGGATGTCCCGGTCAATATTGATGTGCTCGTCATAGAGATTGAAGTTCGTCAGGGTAGAGCGGTTGATACTGAATCCATTGGATTCCCCGCTGACTTTGCTCGACACCATCACTTCCTTTTTTTTGCCGCCTTGCGTGTACACTTTCGAAACCGATTCGGAGAGGTAGAGTACGCCCTGCTGGTTGGTGTCGAGTACGCCGCCCATGTTCCCGATCTCTTTGCCCATGATTTTTTTGGGTGCGTCCAGCATCTTTACAAAGCCTTTGATGTACACATCGGTGGTATAGTCGGGCACTTTGGAATTGTAGTACCTTCGCTTGGCAATCACCTCGCGCATCATCCGAACCGCCGGATCGTCGGTGGTGATGGTGACCATGCCCAGTTCCAGGTTGCTGGATTCCATCCGCACTTCCAGGCGCAGGGGTTTGTCGCCGATGGTGACGGATTCAATGTGTTGTTTGTAGCCCAGGTATTGAAAAACAACCTCGTAGGCGCCACGGGTGAGCGCAAGTTTGTACTGGCCTTCTCCGTTGGCAACCGTGCCGTTGGTCGAGCCGCGAACGTAGACAGAAGCAAAAGGAAGCGGTTCGCCGTTTTCATCCCGGACTGTGCCGGAGAGTTGCGCAAAGGCGAAAAAAGGCAATAGGAGTAAGGTAAAAAGCAGTAAATTTTTCATATCAAGACTAGGTGCAGAACAGGGCGTGTAGGTTGTGTTAATGCGTAGATTGTGGAAATAATCGCCCAAAGGTGGAGCGACCATGTGAAACAAAAAAATAGGGTGACTGGCTTTTAACCCGGCCTTAACCTGTGCATGTACCACAAAGTGCTGGTTAAGGCCGGTATTATCCCGAATGGTGTTTCTGATTACGTTGTCAAAATGGAGTTGCTCGAACAATTTAAAAAAAACATACCAACCAGCGGACTTGCCGCCACCGACCAACCAACCCTGCTTGCGGTGAGTGGCGGACTGGATTCGGTGGTAATGGCTCATTTGTTCAGCAAGGTCGGTCTGCCCTTTGGCATCGCACACTGCAACTTCCAATTGCGGGCCGAAGCATCCGAGGGCGATGCGATTTTTATAGAAACGATGGCTGCTGCATGGGGCGTCCCTTTTTTTGTAAAACGTTTTGAAACAAAAACGTACGCCAGCCAACAGGGGATTTCCACCCAAATGGCCGCCCGGGTATTGAGGTATGAATGGTTTGAAAAAATCTGCCGCGAACAGGGTTTTGCCCGCCTCGCTACGGCTCACCACCTGAACGACGCGGTAGAAACTGCGCTGCTGAATTTTGTGCGGGGAACAGGCTTGAAAGGATTAGCCAGCCTCGAATCCGGACCTTCAAATCGTTCCCTCATCCGCCCGCTTTCCTCTTTTCTCCGCACCGATATCGAAGCATACGCCCAAGCCCACCAGATCACCTGGCGCGAAGACAGCAGCAACGCCACCGATGACTATGCCCGCAACTTTGTGCGCCACCACGTGATGCCATTGCTGACGGAAATGAATCCTAACTTCCTGCGCACCGCCGAGCGGAATATGCAACGGCTGGGCCAGGTGCAGGTGAATTATGGGTGGTTGCTGGAAAGACATTTGGGCATTCCACTTGCGTCCCTGCCAGTTGGGGCGAAAGAAGTTGAAATTTCAAAGCATTTGCTGCGCCAATTGCCTGCGCCGCGCCAGGCCCTGCACGAACTGCTTCGTCCTTATGGTTTCATGGAAGAGCAGGCCCGCCAATTAGCCGAAAACCTCGATCATACCGGCCTCGAACTTCATGCCGACTCTGGCTGGCGGCTGCTCAACGACCGGCAGACAATCCTGCTCACGCCGCCAAACTTCAAACTTCGAACTTCGAACTTCAAACTGGTAACCATTTCCGAAAACGACCTGATGGTCACCTTGACCGACGGTTCCCGGCTGCTGCTGCTGCCCGGTATTCCAGAGCCGCCATTCCTCGACGGCCGTGACGCCATTGTGGTAGACGCAGAGCCAATCGTATTCCCACTGACGCTGCGCTCCTGGCAGCCGGGCGACTGGTTTCAGCCTTTCGGTATGAACGGCCAGCGGCAGAAATTGCAGGACTTTTTTGTGAATCGAAAACTCTCCCGGCTCGACAAAGAACGGGTTTGGGTTTTGGAAAACGGAAATGGAGCGATCATTTGGGTACTGGGCCACCGGATGGATGAGCGGTTTCGGGTGTCGCCTGACACGAAGCGCGTCGTAAAAATTGGGTGGACAAATAAAACGGTAGCGCCGTAACCTTTTCCAGTTGCCTGCCGTCTTCGGGATGGAGTCAAAATAACTTCACTTTCTTTATTGACGCTATGAAAAAAATTCATCTTTTACTCGCCGCTGCCCTGCTACTGGCGAATGCGGCCCTTGCCCAACAAGAAAGCCTCAACGGCTTTATAGACAAACACAAAAGTGAGCAGGCATTTACATTTGCTTACCTCAGCAAGGACCTTTTTGAAGTTGCCAGCAAAAGCCAGATAGCCGATAAAGACTGGAAGAAACTGCACAACGTGGTCAAAAATGTAGGCAGCCTGCGCATCCTGGTAGCCGACAGCATTTCCAACGCGATGGCGCTCTACAAGGAAGCGCGCGAACTGGTACCGACAGAGTTCGATGGGTTGCTGTCCGTGCGCGATGGCAGCGACAACGTGCGCATCTGGGTCAAAGAAGAAGAAGCCATCGTTTCCGACCTGATCTTGTTGGTAGGATCGGCGGAGGATTTTGTGTTGATTTGTTTTGCTGGTCAACTCGAACTAGGCAATATTGTCGAACTGGCCCAACTCTTTGATGCTGAAAGCGCTGTTCAGTTGGCCAAAACGACCGAGGCCGTTGCGCTTGATTTTTCTATTAACCCCAATCCCCATTCCGGCGCATTCAACCTGACCTATGCCGACCCGCAAGACGTAGCCACTTCTCTGACAATTACTGACCAAAATGGTCGTCTTGTCACTACCCAGGATATTACTGCGACAGCCACCCAACAAATCATTATGCAGAATCTGGCCCCCGGAACCTACTGGTTGCAGGTAACAACCAAACAAGGCAAAATTGGCGTGAAACAAATGCAGGTAGTACAGAAGTAGTATGGAACGCGGATGACGCGGATTAGGCGGTTTTACGCGGATTTGCATTGGCTTCTAAAAATCCGCCTAATCCGCGTCATCCGCGTTCCATACTTTTGCGCCCTCGCAACTCCATGCTTGCGGACTTTTGATGAAACACGCTCTGACCTTTCCCCTTCGCCTCCTGGCGTTTTGGCTGTTGTTTTTTGCTGCTTTCCGACTGTGGTTTGTGCTGTGGTTTCATGCGGAGTGGTCGCCTCCAGGCCCGGGCAGGGTCTGGCTTTCCTTCTGGCATGGCTTGCCGCTTGACCTGAGTATGGCGGGTTATCTGCTGGTGCTGCCTGTACTATTCTGGTTTGCAGGACTGGCAATCCATCCAAGGTCTATGGTCCAACATCCAACGTCCAACGTCCAACGTCCAGCGTCCAACATCCAACGTCCAGCGTCCAGCGTCCAGCACCTCATTTCCGGCTTCAACTTCCTCTTGATCAGTGCTTTGGTGTTTGTATTCGGAGCCAATGTATTCATCTATGAAGAGTGGCACACGCTCCTCAACAACCGGGCCGTAGAATACCTCAGCACCCCTCGCGCGTTGCTGGATTCCATGTCATTGGGTTTCAAAATCGGTGCTGTACTCCTTTACATAGGTGCTGTCTGGTTGATGTGGGAAGTGTATGAGTATGTCGTCATCCGTCAGTGGTCATTTTTGTCATTGGGTCATTCGTCAAATCCAGCGAATGACCCAATAACGAGATGGTCCCTGCTGCTCCTCCCGCTTTGGCTGGTGGTGCTTGCGCTGATGATCCGCGGAGGGCTTGGTGTGATGCCGATCAACGAAAGTGCGGTGTATTATTCCCAGAACCCGTTCGACAACCATGCGGCGACCAATACCGCCTGGCATTTGGCGCATAGTCAGATGGAAGTTCGCTCGACGACGAATCATTTTCGGTTTATGTCGAAGGAAGTCGCTCATCAAGAGGTTGATAAGTTGTTAAATGGCGCTGCACGCGCTATCAATTTTCAAACCCAGTTCTTTCAAACCAGACAGGATACTACACCGCTCAACGTCGTTTTCCTGATCATGGAAAGCCATACGGCCCAGGTGGTGGATGCATTGGGAGGCGAACCCGGCGTTTGCCCCCATCTGAGCCGGCTTATCCGTGAGGGCATCCTGTTCGAAAACTGCTATGGCAGCGGCTATCGCACCGACCAGGGGCTCGTGTCCGTATTGGCCGGCTATCCCGCTCAACCCGATCAGAGCATCGTGCTGCTGTCGGATAAAGCGGCCAAACTCAACTCAGTGCCAAAAACACTGCGCGACCAAGGTTACTCCACGGCGTTTTTTTATGGTGGAGAATTGACCTTCGCCAACATCGGGGTATGGTTGAGCGATCAGCGATTTAACAAAATACTATCGGAGAAAGACTTTGCGAAATCTGAAAAAACGCAGCGATGGGGGGTGGATGACCACTTGTTGTTACAGCGTTCTCTATTGGAAATCAACCAGTTGAAGCCACCATTTTTTGCAACGGCCATGACGTTGAGCCTGCATCCGCCCTATGATGTACCTTACAAAAGCCAATGGCAAGGAGATGACAACCGCTCCAGGTTCCTCAACAGCGCCGCTTTTGCAGACTGGGCGATCGGTGAGTTCTTCAAATCTGCCGAGCAGCAGCCCTGGTACAAAAATACCTTGTTCGTGCTGGTCGCCGACCACGGATCAGCCAGCATCGGCGATATTGGTCAGGACAATCCGAAGGCGCGACACCTTCCGCTGATTTTTTTTAGCCCCGCATTCGACAACTTATGGAAGGGGAAACGGCTTGATATTTTTTGCAATCACCACGATATCGCTGCGACAGTACTGCCCATGATTGGACAAAAATTTGAAGAAAAAAATCAGCCAGGCAGCCGTGACCTGTGGCTATGGAATGGAATATTGAATGATTCTCCTCTGCCTGCCCGTCAGCGTTTTCACAATGGTTTCGCCTATTATGCCAACGAAAACGGCATCGGCTGGATCAATGATCAGGGCAAGGGTTTTTACACTTTTACTGACAAGACCTGGCACATGTGGGAAGGTCGGTTGGACTCCACCAGCCAACAGAATGCAAAAGCATACTTACAAGTCCTCTACGACGATTTTTTGGCGAAATAACCCACTCAATATCGTTTGACCGACTCAATGATATACAACGGCCGGTTTTTGATCTCGCTGTAAATATTGGAGAGGTAGATGGACATGATGTAGAGATTGAGGCAGGTGATGGCAAAAAAAACAGAGATCATCACCACCAGAAAAGCCCAGCCGGAAAGTGCCTGCTGTGGATCGCCAAAGATGTCCACATTGGTCAGTTTGACTTTTACGGCATTAAAAATGGCAACACCCGCCACTACCACCGATGACAAGAAAATCCACAACAATATGGACCGCAGGAATGTGGTGAATGAGGTAATGGCCACCAGCGAGGTGCGGAACTGTTCCGCAAAAGTTGCATCAGGATCACCGAGGAGGGGTTCTTCCACGGCGATATGGGCGGTATTATATCCCACCAAAGCATAGTTGGCTTTCAGGTAATTGCTGTGCTCGCGGAGCCGGAGCAACGAGTTGAGCGCCCGACGGCTGATGAGCCGGGTGTGGTGCGCTTGCGGGTCGAGCCGGAGACCGGAATACCGTTGCATGATGCGGTAGAAGACCCGGTATAACATTCGGTTGGCCCAGGAAATTTGCCGCTCCCGGGCGCGCAGATACACGACATCGAACCCCGTCTGGCTGGTTTCCCAGAGTTGGGTGACCAGCTGGGGTTTTCCCGCAAAATCAAATTCAAAAATCACGGTATAATCGCCGTTGGCGCGGTCGAGGCCCGCTACGAGCGCATTGTCCCGGCTGACCGGAGCGCTGAGTTGCAGCAGGAAAATGTTTTTGCGCAGGTCTTCCGCGAGGGGTTTTAATGCCTCGTCAATACTCGTCAAGTCGCAGCCGTTGTTCACCAAAACAAACTCAAAGTCAGAGAATTGTGCCGCCAACTCACCGTACAAACCCGTGAGCCAGGTTTCTAATTCACGTACGTTGCGCTGCGATTGGAGTACTCCAACAACAGAGATAAAAGAACGGCGAACCACCCCGTTCATGCGACCAGTACCTGTTGCAACAATGACTCGAACAGCCCCAGGCCGTCGGTATTTCCCAAGACAGGTTCACTTGCGCGCTCCGGGTGGGGCATCATGCCGAACACGTTGCGGTGCTCATTGCAAATGCCGGCGATGTTGCGCGCTGCGCCGTTCGGATTGGCGGCTTCGGTGATTTGGCCGGCTGGATCGCAGTAGCGGAACAGCACCTGGTCGTTGCGTTCCAGCGCATCGAGCGTGGCTTCATCGGCGAAGTAGCGGCCCTCGGCGTGGGCGATGGGAATTTTGAGTGCCTGGTTCAAATCCAGTTCTGCTGTGATGGGCGAGTTATTGGTCACCGGGCGAAGCCATACATTGTTGCAGATGAACTGCTGGCGGATGTTGCGAAGCAGCACACCGGGCAACAAGCCGGATTCGCACAGGATTTGGAAGCCGTTGCACACACCGAACACATAGCCGCCGGATGCTGCGAACGTTTGAACTGCCCGCATCACAGGAGAAAATTGTGCAATGGCGCCTGCACGCACATAATCGCCGTAGGAAAATCCACCAGGCAGCACCACACAGTCGCCCTCTCCAAATCCGGCTAAATCGGTGTTTTTATGCCAAATTTTGACTACCTCTTGTCCCATTACGTCGCCGAGCACGTGAACCATGTCATCGTCGCAATTAGAGCCTGGAAAAACGATTACGCCAAATTTCATGTGAAAAAAAATATGGAAAGGTGAAAAATGTGAGAGCGTGTTGAGCAATTAATTGGGGAGGTATTGAACAAACAAAACAAAACCCAGCAGGATCATGTGGCTGATTTCTGCAATCATCCGGTTGCGCATCGCGCCAAAAGTCATGGCAAAGAAAATACCTACGGAAGGCATCAGCAATACAAAGTGTGCCGGAAGCAGATCGCCCTGCAACAGCACGGCAGCACCCGCCACGATCATGAACCAATAAAGTGTTGTCACGGACTTTTGTCCCTGAATCAATTTCCGATAAAAAAAACCACTGGAATTGAGCAGCACGAACAACAACATGGCGGCCAGCAGCACGGCTTTCAAAATGGTGTAGGAATTAAGTTCCGGATTGAATCTGTACAAACCAAACAGGTTTCCAAATTGCCCTTCCAAAAATGCGGTGCCCTGATCCATCCAAAAAAATCCCAGCCAACCCAGTACCAGCGGTACCAGTATTCCAGTTACAAACACCCATTGATCTTTAAAACTGAAGGTTCGCATGGTGAACACGCCTGCTATCGCTGCGATCAACAGAAAAACCATCGGCGGGTAAAACAAACTGCCTACAGTCGTCCATAAGGCCGCATCCAGTACATAAGCCGCGCCGTTCAACTTCTGGTAGGACTGAAAAATTCGCCGCATCGCGATGGGAATAAAGGATGCAGCGACCAGTGGAGGCGACAGGAACAAAAAGTCGGGCAAACAGGCCGCCGCCAATGCGTAAAAAAGACCCGGAAGCCAGCTGCGCTCGCCCATCAGGCGAAATTCGTCCGTCAGGCGGTTGATTTGCAGGGCCTGGAAAAATACCAGCACGGTCGCAGCCACTGCGGAAAAAAAGGCCTGGTCTTTTGCCCAACCAAACATTGCATGATACAATAACCCGCCATCAACGAGTGCCAGTTGATCCGCTTGCACCTTGCCCAATAGTGCTGCCCCATGCGTCAGTACGACGTAGAGTAAGAGCGGCAGGGCTGTGGAAAAGTGGTTGTTACGGAAGAAAAAGAGCACAAAAACAGTTTAAAGTTTGGATTCAGGTCGGTTTTTTTCCACCCTTCAGGAAGCCCTGTATGGATTTCAAGGCATCCCACTGGTCGTTGGCAGCCAGATTGGCCTGCGAGGGCCAGGTACCCGGGTCGTGCATGGCGAGTTGTGAGCCTGCCGCCAACAGAATTTCTTTCAGGCGCTGCACATCCGTATCGGCCAACTGGTGGTAGGTCTGGATCCCATATTGATTCAACAGCATTTGAATTTTGGGTCCGATGCCCTCTACTACCGTCAAATCATCGCGCTCAGAAGAGGCTGCGATGGAGACTGGAACAAGTTCTGGTGCAGGTACGCTCTGGCTGGCTACCGCATTTTCTGGTTGCACGGCGGGTTCGCTGACCGTTGGCTCGGGTTCCGGCGATTCAATGATGACCTGTGCTTTAGGCGCATTTCCCATGATCACAATATCTGCTGACGATGCATCATCTGCATCCTCGGATGTCGTCTCTACCAGCACGACTCCTGCACTGTCATCTGCATAGATGGGCCGCTCCTCGTTCAAATTGAGGGTGATCTCCAATGGAATATCGTCCATGATGGGAGTGTCGGGGCTATAAGAGAGTCCTAATTCGGTCTCAACGGTCCGGTTGCGGGCTTGAGAGAGGTCGAGATTGTCTTCCAGCTCGGTTACGCGCTCGCGGAGATTGCCATTGTTGCGATTGAGGCTCACGACTTGTGCCGTCAGGTTGCTGTTGTCGGATTGGGCGGTTGCTAACGATGTTTTCAGCGCAGCGAGCTCCGTACGCAGCACCTCAGCAGTAGCGGTAAGGCTGCTATTGTCCAGCCGCAGTTTTTCTGCTTCCTGCCGGTAGCGGCTCCACAGGATCCAGCCCAGCCAAAGGCCGATGAGCGCGGCCACGGTGAGCATGATCAGGATTTCGAGTGTATGGCTGGTCGTAGTGCCCGTTCCGGGGCTGAGGCGAATGTCTTGTTCAAACATGGCGGTAACGTGATAATTTGATGAGGAGGTGACTGGATAATTTGACGAGGGGATGATCGGTATAAACTGGAAAAGTTTGATCCAGTCCGCTGCTTTCCCCGGCATCATTTTATTTCACCCGAATTTCCACGCGGCGGTTTTTATACCTGCCTTGTGGGGTATCATTGGTAGCGATGGCTTTACTTTCTCCGTATGAGTTGATGCTGACTTGAGACTTATTGACACCCTTTTTGATCAAATTATTCCGAATGGTGGCGGCACGCTGGAGTCCAAACTGCTTGTTATATTTTGCTCCGCCCACGAAGTCGGCATGGCCGGTGACGCTTATTTTTCGATTGGATTCGATTAGGTAGGCAGCCAGGCGGGTGAGGTACTCGTCGATCCCATCGTTGTCTTCCCGACGGATAGAGTTGTAGGGGAAATAAATCACCATGCGATCTTCTACTTCTTCCATTTGCACTTCACTGATGGAAGAAGTCATAGGTTTCGAGGCGGCAGGCGGTTTCGTTTGATAAGCAGCAGGCGCTGAGCCTGACAGGTCTATCGTGTCCGGCTCGATAGCAGGCGTTTGAATGACATCGGCAGTAGCGGCAGCCGTTGAAGCGCACACCTGTTTGATTCCGCATACGTACCAACGCCAGCAGATGAAGGACCAAACGGCGAAACTGATGAAAACGAGCAATTTTGAATTCATGTTTCAGCGGGAGTGAGGCTCTCATATCAACCTCGGTTACAGGATTTTACATTGAAACAAATGGAAAGTTACGCTTTCCTAAAGCGCAAGTATCGGGATTATTGTTGATTCATTTACAATTGAATGTCATTTCGTCATCTGATCGTCACTTATGTCATTGAGCCAATGCCCATTCAAATCACCACATGATGCCAACCCTTGGGGTGCTGCTGGCGGAGCAATTGAACAATGTGGTGAAATGTAACGTCGTCGCGCTGAAAATCTGCATTACCAAGGTCAAGCACCACCACGGGTGTTTCCGTCTCTGTTTTCAGATAATCGAAGTAGGCATTCTGAATTTCTTGCAGATAGGCGGGCGAAATGTTGCGTTCGATATCGCGTCCGCGCTGACGGATTTGGCGCAGCAGGGCTTCCACCGGACGGTGCAAGTAGAGCAGCAGATCCGGCTTGGGGAAGGTTGCATTGAGCACGGTGAACAACTGCTGAAACAGCCTGAATTCTTCCGTACTCAGGTTGTTTTTGGCAAAAAGCAGGGTTTTTACAAAAAAATAGTCGGCCACCGTGAAGGTAGTAAACAGGTTGGGACTGGAAAAATGCTCCAGCAACTGCTTGTGGCGCTCCGTCATAAAAAACAACTCTACGGGAAAAGCATAGCGCTCCGGCTGCTCATAAAAAGGGGGCAGGAAAGGGTTGTCGGTGAATTGTTCCAGCACCAGCGAGCAGCCTGTGTGGGCGGCCAATTGGTGGCAGAGTGTTGTCTTGCCAGCACCGATATTGCCTTCAATGGCGATGAAAGAGTAGGGTAGGGCGGAAGTGAAGTCGTTCATATATCCGGGTTGACCCCTGGACGGTAAAGAAAATGTATGAGCGGCAAAAGTAAAATTTTTCCCGACGCTATTTGAAAACCGATTGCGCTGCGTGGCTCGTACATTTTGCATCATCAAAACGCATCATCCATGAAATTAATCACTGCTACCCTTTTGCTGTTGTTCGCGGCCCGCTCTCTATCTGCTCATAATGGCTCCATCAACGGCCAGATTCTGGAAAACGGCACCGGCCTCGAACTGGTTGGTGGCACCGTCCGACTGGAACCCGGCAACCATTACACCACCACCAACAACCTCGGTTTTTTTAGTTTTCAAAACCTGCCCGCCGGTATTTATACCCTGACAATCAACTACATCGGTTTTGAAACAAAAACCATGGCAGATATCAATGTACGCGACACCGAGACCACTACCCTGCGCATCCGCCTTACATCCGCTCCTGTCAACCTGAAAGATGTGGAAGTGACTACTGCAGTGTCGCAACCCTTTCAGTCCATCAGCGCACTTGATATCCGCATCCGGCCGATCAATACCACACAAGATGTGCTGCGGACGGTACCCGGCCTTTTTATTGCGCAACATGCGGGCGGTGGCAAAGCCGAGCAGATGTTCCTGCGTGGCTTTGACATTGACCACGGTACCGACATCAATCTTTCCGTGGACGGTATACCGGTCAACATGGTGAGCCACGCACATGGTCAGGGCTATGCCGATTTGCACTTCGTGATCCCGGAACTGATCGGCACCGTAGATTTTAAAAAAGGCCCTTATTACGCCGATGCAGGCGACTTCGCAACCGCCGGTTTGGTGCGGTTTAAAACCACCGATGCGCTCGACAAAAGTTTTGTGAAAGTGGAAGGTGGACAATTCAACACCGGCCGGGCAGTGGGCGCGTTCAACCTGCTGGGGCAAAATGCCGAGCGCCGCAACCGCCATGCCTACATCGCTTCCGAAACCGCCTATTCGGATGGCTACTTTGACAGCCCTCAGGCATTTCGCAGACTGAATTTGTTCGGAAAATACACGGCTTTACTCGACGATGACCACCGTGTCAGTTTTTCGGCTTCCGCTTTCCAAAGCAGTTGGGATGCTTCCGGCCAGGTGCCTGAACGTGCCGTAAAAAGTGGACTGATCGGGCGCTTCGGGGCCATAGATAATACGGAAGGAGGTGTGACCAGTCGCTATAATTTCAATTTTGAGCATACTAAAAACCTGGGAAACAACCAGTTGTTTCGCAATCATTTGTACTACAGCGACTATTCGTTCGAACTGTATTCCAACTTTACATTTTTCCTCAATAATCCCACAACCGGCGACCAAATCCGCCAGAAAGAACACCGCAGCATGTTTGGTTATAATGGATCCTATGCTCGTGAGGGCAGTTTGGGAGGCAAAAAACTCACATCCGAAGCGGGCATTTTCTTTCGCAATGACGGCACAGACGACAGCGAACTTTCGAGGACGGCCCGCCGCACCCTAACCGTGGAACGGCTTGCATTGGGCGACATCAATGAAACCAATGCTGGTGCTTATGTTTCTGAGACCTGGAGTATTGCACCCCGTTTCACGCTGAATGCCGCCGCCCGTTTCGATCTGTTTCAATTTTCCTACAACAATCAACTCGATACCGTCTACAATCGAAAACAAGTGAGTGCCAGCATTGTCAGCCCTAAACTGAATTTATACTATGACCTGAGCCCGGGGCTCAGGATCTATGCGGCCAGCGGCTACGGGTTTCACTCCAACGACGCCCGCGTGGTGGTCCCGCAAGACGGACGTCAAATACTTCCCAAGGCCCTGGGTGCCGATCTGGGGGCGATCTTCAAACCTTCTTCCGCCTTGCTGTTGAATGTGGCCGGCTGGTACCTTGCCCTGGATCAGGAGTTTGTGTATGTAGGAGACGAAGCCGTCGTCGAAGCGGGGGGAAAAACGGAACGTCTGGGCATTGATGTGTCGGCCCGCCTGCAACTCTTCCGGCACCTTTTTGTGGATGCCGATGTCACTTATTCTCATGCGCGTTCGATCGAAGACCCGGAAGGTGAAAATTACATCCCACTGGCACCGATCTGGACAGCTACGGGCGGCCTGAGTTGGGACAGCGGCAAGGGACTGTTCGGCAGCCTGCGTTTCCGCCACCTCGCCGACCGGCCGGCCAATGAAGATAACAGCGTAACTGCCGACGGCTATTTGCTGCTCGACGCAGTGGCTGGCTGGAAGTATAAAAATATGGAAGTTGGACTCTCCGTCCAGAACCTGACCAATGTAGAATGGAAGGAGGCACAGTTCGATACGGAATCTCGCCTGCGCAATGAAATAGAACCGGTGTCGGAGATTCATTATACACCAGGGACTCCGTTTTTTCTGAAAGCTGCGGTGACGTTCAGGTTTTGAATTGGACACGTTACAGGCACTTTGGCGAGTCGCCTGGGGCGCAAGCGATTGTTGTTGCTGGGCTGGGCACTTGGATTGCCCGTGCCTTTCCTGCTGATGTACGCGCCCACCTGGGGCTGGGTCATTGGCACCAATATCCTGCTTGGTGCGCATCAGGGCTTTGCCTGGTCGGCTACAGTGGTGATGAAAATAGACCTCGCAGGCGAGCGGGACCGGGGCCTGGCAATGGGCTTAAACGAGTTTGCAGGGTATCTCGCAGTAGCCTTGGCCGCGCTTACTACCGGGTGGCTGGCCGGGGAATACGGATTGCGCCCTTACCCGTTGTTATCTTGGTGTGGTCTTGTCTGTGGCCGGCTTTCTCAGCACGCTGCTGCTGGTGCGCGACACCCACGCACATGTGGCAGCAGAGGCCAACACCAGTCAGGTGCCGCGTTTGCAACAAATTTTCCGCGACACCAGCTGGCGAGACCGCAACCTCGGTTCAGTGACTGTGACCGGGTTGGTAAACAAGCTGAACGACGGGATGATGTGGGGTTTGCTTCCGGTTTTACTGGCGCAAAAGGGTTTTTCGTTGCGTGAAATCGGCGTTTTGGCCGCAATACCGTCCTGTGGTGATTGTTTGTGTTACAAGTAGTTCAATAACGCAATCAATTGATCCGTATTTGCCACGCTATCTGCTGCGATCTTGAAATCTTTTACTTCGTTTTTCGCCATATTTTTTCCTTGTTTTCTAATTGGGTGTACCTTGCTCCAATAGACGAAAAACGGAGGTTTTCTTTAGAACCCAATACAAGAAACCCTAAATTTTCAAGACTGTCGTCAAACAATGTCAGGACTTTATCCTGTAAAGTTTTGTCGAAATAGATGAGCACATTCCGGCAAAAGACGACCTGAAACTCATTAAAAGACCGGTCGGAGACCAGGTTATGAGTAGCGACGATCATTTTTGACTTTAGATTTTCGTCAAATTTTGCCCAGTCATACTTTGCAGTATAGTACATAGAGAAATCCTTTTGCCCGCCAGACAGGATATAATTCTCGGAATAAGTCTTCATCTGACTCATCGGAAACATCCCTTTTTTGATATTTTCAATGACCAGGGGATTGAGATCTGTGGCATATAAAAGCGATCGGTGCAACAGGTTGGCTTCCGCCAGCAGGATGGCCATGGAATACACTTCTTCTCCGGTGGAACATCCCGCGTGCCAAATGCGGATAAAAGGGTAAGTAGCCAGTACGGGAAGGACTTGTTCGCGTATGGTTTTGAAAAGAGCAGGATCCCGGAACATTTCCGTTACGTTCACCGTCAATTCCTGCACAGCGTGGGTAAGGTAATCGCGATCGTTCCTTAATTTATAGATCAATTCGGCAAAGCTGGAAAAACGGTCGTTTACCAGGAGCCGGCTCACTCTCCTTTTGAAAGAGGCTTTGGCATAATTACCAAAGTCATACCCGTACATTTCGGATAATTCGCTGATCAATAGATAGAGTTCGTCGTCTTTCAGCATGGCGGACACATTATAACAACCGTTTTAGCAAAGCCATCAGACTTCAAAGCATGTTTATTTTTTACTGGTACAACCATACGCGCAGCAGGGAAATCAATTGATCTACATCAATCGGTTTGGTGATGTAATCGGAAGCTCCAGCTGCGATGCATTTTCCCCGATCGCCGGCCATCGCTTTTGCCGTTACGGCAATGATGGGCAGGTTTTTATACCGGGGTATTTCCCGGATCCGCCGGGTTGATTCGTATCCATCCATTTCGGGCATCATCATATCCATCAGCACCAGATCAATTTTTTTGTTGTCTTCCAGTTGCTTGATGGCCTCCTTCCCGTCGTTTACCGAAATAACACGGATGCCATAGTTCTCCAGCGATTTAGTCAGTGAAAAAATATTTCTGACATCGTCATCGGCCACCAGGATCGTTTTGCCTTTCAACACTTCTTCCAAATCTCCCATACGCTTGTAGCGGGATATTTTGGCGTCCTTTTTATTCTCTTCTACCAGGTGGAGGAACAGCGATACCTCATCCAGAATACGCTGGTACGAATGCGCTGTCTTCAAAACGATCGTATCGGCATATTGCTTGATCCTTGTTTCCTCCGAATGAGAAAGGTTTTTGCCAGTAAAGATGATGATCGGGATCTTTTCAAGCCCGGGCGTTTTCTTTACTTCTTCCAGGGCATCATAAGAGCGTTGTTCGGGTATGCCCATATCCAGGATGACGCAATCAATTTCATTTTGCTTCAATGCATCAATGCCTTCGCGTACGGAATTTTTTATTTCCGAAGCAACATTGTTCTGCTGAAGGAAATAGGCAAGCGCCTGTGCGTGCTTGGCATTTTCTTCTACGATCATGACTTTCTTCGGATACCGGCTCAGCGCTTCTTCGATCTTTAAAAACATTTCACTGAGCTGCTCAAATGCCACGGGTTTGTTGATGAAATCAATGGCGCCCTTTGATAAACCTTTGGTTTTATCTTGGTGAGAAGACATCATGTGCACCGGGATCGGCCGGGTAAAAGGATCGGATTTTAATTCATCCATGACTTCCCAACCGCTTTTTACAGGCAATTGAAGATCCAGTAAAATACCCAGCGGCAAAAACTGCCTGGCCAGTTCAACGGCTTCGTCGCCCCGGACGACCACGATACCTTTATAGCCTTTTTGGCGGGTATAATCCAGTAAGGAACGCGCGAAAGCCGTATCGTCTTCCACGATCAGAATCACTTTGTCTCCGGCTTCTATGGTATTCCGGTCATCCTCGACCGGAGAAGGGATAAAGGCGCTGATATATTTTTTATCCTCCGTTGCCGGAACGACGTGTTCGGATGCCGCAGTTTTGCGCTGCGCGAGGGGAGGATGGGCTATGTCTGATGGACGGATCAGTCCGCCTTCTTTTTCCGGTATTACCAGCGTGAACACACTGCCTTTGCATTCTTCGCTCTCCAGATTGATTTCACCGCCCAGCAACTTCGCCAGCTCCCGGCTGATTGACAAACCCAAGCCCGTACCGCCATACTGTCGGCGGGTGGAACCGTCCGCTTGCTGGAATGCTTCGAAAATGGTCTGCTGTTTATCCTTGGCGATACCGATGCCCGTATCACTGACGGAAAAGTGAATAGAGCCGCTTTTTTTAGAAATATCCAGTTTGACGAACCCGTTTTTGGTGAATTTCAGGGCATTGGAAAGCAGGTTGCGCAGGATCTGGTCCAATCGAAGGCGATCTGTTTCAAAGGAAGAAGGAACGTCTTGAGCAATGGCAAATGAGAAATCAATGCCTTTATCTTTGGCTAACGGGAAAAATAAAGACTTCAATTCGCTGGTAATAGACGCAATCTTTACGTCGCCATATTCCAGATCCATTTTACCCGATTCGATTTTGGAGAGATCGAGAATTTCGTCAATTAACGTGAGTAATCCCTTGCCCGAACTCTGAATGACCTGGGCATATTCAATTTGTTCGTTGGATAAATTATTGCCATAATTTTCAGAAAGCAGCCTTGACAGCAGCAAAATGGAATTCAAAGGCGTTCGCAATTCATGCGACATGTTGGCCAAAAACTCGGATTTATATTTAGTGCTCAACGCCAGTTCTTCCGCTTTTCGCTGAATGTCCCGGTTGCGTTCCAGAATCAGTTCGTTCTTTTCTTCCAAGATGCGGCTGCGTTCTTCCAGTTCCTGATTGGCCTGCTGCAATTCTTCCTGTTGCACTTTCAGTTCTTCTTCCGAAGCCTGTAGTTTCTGTGCCTGCGCTTCCAGTTCCGCATTGATATTTTCCAGTTCGCTGTGTTGGGACTGCAATTCCTCCGTCTGCGACTGTGTTTCCACCAGCAATTCCTGTACCTGCTGCCGACGTTGGGCTGTATTGACAGCGATGCCAATATTGAAGGATACTGTTTCCAGAAAAGACTTTTTAAGCGGCGAATAATCCTGAATGCTGGCCAGTTCGATCACGCCCTTCACCGTCCGGTTAAAAATCAATGGAATGGCGAGCACTGTTTTAGGTCTGACCTCACCGGCTACATAGCTCAATACATAGTCCTTTTCTACCAGACCATTGACCTCCATCATTTTGAGGGTCTGTGCAGCTTGTCCGGCCAAACTTTCTCCCAACCTGATTTTTGTTTTACTATGGCCGGAAGGCAAAGCATAACCGCTTATGAACGCCAGTTCACTTTCGCCGTTTAAAATATAAAAAGCTCCGGCCTGGCTACCGGAGTATTCTGCAACAAAGTTCAGAACGGTCTGTGCCAGGGTGCTGATATCCTGTTCGATAATGACATTTTCATTTAATATGGCCACGCCTGACTGCAGCCACTCCCTGTCCGATAATTTTGTAAAGGCTGCATCCAGCGATTGAGCCATTTTATTCAATGATTCTGCAATGCCCCTCAGCGCGTCATCCCCCTCATCCTCTACTTTGATTTTATAATTTCCAGAAGATATCTGATCGGCAATGTCCTCGATGATCGTCAACCTGGCTGATATTTCCTTGTCCTTTTTTTGTAATTCCGTTTGTAATTCCAGCCGTTTATTGTAATCTTTTATTACCCGAAATAAGGAGACGAGGGTAATAATAATGGCTAAGACAGATGCTAACAGAATTAAAATTGGGGTACTGGCTGAAATGCGGCTTAAATTATCTGTTCTCATCATCAACAATGCCTGCTCTCGCTGCCGCATCGTGTCAACTAAATTTCGGGCGGATTGCATCTGGTTTTTACCTTCCAGCATCAGCTCGACCGATATCTCTTCACCTGCTTTTTTCTTCTCGATCATTCTGGCTAAATAGGCCATTCGTATTTGCACGATCGTTTTCAACTGGTCGCATGCTTTTTGTTGCAGGGGATTATCCTTACTCAATTGCTTTACCTCATTGATTCTGGTCATCGTCTCATCAGAAGCGCCATTATTGGGTTCCAAAAATCGTTCGTCGCCTGTTACTAAAAAACCGCGTTGACCGGCCTCTGCGTCTCTCAGCACGGATAGAACGCCTTCTACTTTGCGTACCACCTGGTTGGTATGGTTCACCCATTCTGAACTATAAAGCAGGTTGTTGATATTGATATAGGAAGCGACCGTGCTGACCGCCAGCAAGAAAAGGGAAATGCTGTAACCGACAAATAGATTGCGTTTAAATGCGTTCATGCAAGTTGCTTTTAATACTACTTGTTTGTTGAATGGGTAATACAATGATAAAATCGGCTCCTGCTCCTTCCGCACTCCTGACTCCGACTATTCCGTCGTGCTTTTCAACAATCTTTTTCACGATGGCCAGCCCGATGCCGGTTCCTTCATACTCGCGCCGTCCGTGAAGGCGTTGAAAAATAGTGAAAATTTTATTGGCATATACTTCATCAAAGCCGATTCCATTGTCTTTGACATGGATTCTTACATACGGGCCTTCTACAACGGCAGTGGCATGGAGGTCTTTTTCCAGAATGTACTCACTCCAGATATCAATAGTCGGGACTACGTCCATTTCGGAGAATTTTAGTGCATTGCTGATGAGGTTTTGAAATAACTGCCGTATTTGTCCTGGAATCGCTTCAATGACCGGCAGTTTCCCGACCGTCAGCACAGCGCTTTTTTCATCAATAGATATTTCCAGGTCTGACAAGGTATTCTCCAGCACTACATTCAAATCAGTACTCGAAAAATAGGATTCCCCCGATAATTTGGAATAGTTTAAAAGGTCGTTGATCAGGTCGCGCATCCGCTCGGTCGAAGCGATAATCTTGTCCATGTGCCGCTGTGCTTCAGGCAATTCAGCCAGGTGTTGTTGACCGATGATCTTGCTAAAGGTGAGGATTTTACGAAGTGGTTCCTGAAGGTCATGAGAAGCCAGCGAAGCGTATTGGGCCAGTTCGGTATTTGTGTTTTCCAGGTCCTGATTGAGCAGCACCAATTCTTTGGTTCTTATTTTTACTTTTTCTTCGAGGTCCAGATTCATGGATTCCACTTCAGTCTGCGCATACTTTCTGGCTTCGATTTCATTTTTTAAAACTTCCTGAATTGCTTTTAATTCGCGGGTTTGTTCATAAAGCCTGCAAAAATTTTTCACCTTTAATAAGAGCAGGTCCGGATCAAAAGGTTTGGTGATATAGTCAGCGCCGCCGGAATTATATCCTTTGGTGATAAATCGTTTATCAACATTGACCGCTGAAAGGAAAATAATTGGAATATCCTTGGTTTTATTGAGTCCTGTGACGGCTTCCGCTACCTCATAGCCATCCATCTCCGGCATTTGAACATCCAAAATAATGAGTGCATATTCATTGCGCAGGATTTTTCTCAACGCTTCTTCTCCGGAAGCGGCCGTATCCACTTCATAAGCATTCAGTTGTAACAAGGATTTTAAAGAAAATAAATTCTCTTGCTTATCGTCAACAATTAATATCATGACAAAATAATACGCTGATATTCAGGGCCGGTTAGGAATTTCACAAATGAGTGGGTATTTGACTCAGTGCACGCAGTGCAAGTTTCAGGTTCTGAGGAAAATGCTCCACGATAATACCAAGGATCATTTGTAAATCCTGAATATCAGATGGCTTGGTAATGAACCCGATCGCGCCCAATTTCCTGGTTTCTTCAATGTCTTTTAAATGGAAAGAAGTAGTATAAATGATCACTGGTATTTGTGCCAACGCTGCATGCTGCTTCATTTTACTCAGGCATTCTTTGCCATCCATCCGCGGCATATTCAGGTCAAGAAAAATGAGGTCCGGCAAGTCAATACCTTCGCTGGTCAGCATATCGAGTGCTTCTTTTCCATTGCTAGCCGCCATGAAATGGATTTCCGGATCGCATTCCTGCAACACCTCCTCAAAAAGCATCGAATCGTCCTCGTCATCATCCACCAGAAGAAAAGTGATTGCTTTGGTCATCGTCCATGAAAAATTAATAGCCAAAGGTAGGGTTTTTCTGGTGAAGGCGATTGGGAATTGCGGACAAACATCTTAACCTCCCGGTGATGACTTGGCCCGTTTTAAGCCACTTCTCCCAACCGCTCCTTCACGATCGCTACCATGAAAGCACGAATGTTGTTAGTGCGGTACTGGGAAAACTTTTACCGCACTAAAAATCGCGGAGAAAGAAATCGGCGGTAAAGGTGTGGTGCTGTTTCTCGTTCCATCCATCGCGCTTTTAGGACAAACTTTGCGCGAATGGACTGCCGATGCGGATCATGCTTTCAATGCGATTTGCATTTACTCTGATTCAAACGTAAGTCGTAAACGTTCTAAGAATGAGGATACCGATGGTTTTTCTGTCGTGGATTTGGCTTTGCCTGCTTCGACCGATGTAAACGGTATTTTGAAATAATCTTATTCTGTTGGGCAAAAATCGGCGAATGACAACGCGCAGAATCAGGAGTATAAAAAGTTGGATGCGCGGATTGCGAAAACTTATGCCGCCGCAACGGATGCTACCAATAAAAACTCCCGCTACGATTCCTACCTCAAAGCCTTCCGTTGGAGTACCGACCGACTTGACCCGAAACACGTGCGCTTCCCTTCCAAAGACGACAAAAGTAAAATCCTGTTCAACAGCCAAATTGGAATTGAAAACATCCCGACCCAGGCTTATGAATACCAGGTGAACGATTACCGTCACTACAAAAGTAAGCCTTCCAAATAGTGGTGCAAAAAGTGGTGTAGATTTTTTTACGCCCGGTTGGTTTTGTCTGGGTTAGTTTAGGTTTTAATTCACTCTAATTAATTGACAATCAACTATAAGAACCTAACCTAAACTAACCCGAAACATTGGATTGTGGAGCTGGCGGGAGTCGAACCCGCGTCCGGACAAAGCGTCGCAACGCCTTCTACATGCTTATTCACGGATTGGGTTTTCGAGCGCAGGACTGGTTCCGTAACCGACACATCTGCGCCTTATCTTCTAAGTTTCACCCGCTGTTCGAAGCCCTCCAGCAAGCTATTCTGCAAAAGTTTTGATGCACGGCGGGTTGTGTAGCAGAAATCAAACCAAAGAGGGAGACGCTGAGCGTGTCCCTCACGCGGTACAAAAGCTTTCTAAGTTAACTTAACTTAGGCAGCCATGGCATACTGATAGTTGCCAGTTATTGTTCGGTCATTATTTTTTACGGAGTAACTAACCATGCTCCGGCATGCTTACGAAACGACTTCACCTTCCCGTCAATACCAGGGCAGCCCCTTTTTATGGTGATAACGCAAAGGTAAACCCAAAATACCCTTTGTAGGTTCTCGAATGGCGTATGAATATTTTTCAAAAGACGAAACTCCCAAACTCCGAAGTATTTTTGCCCCGATGCGAACCCTGCGATTAACTTTCAGACTCCTGTTTTTTGTTGTTTACACCGCCCGTATTGTAGCGGAAATCTGGCTGCGCAAAACGCTCTTCCGTGCTGATATGCGGACGGCCATGCGGGTGCGCCGCCGCTGGGCGCGCCGGTTGTTGAAGGTGATGGGCGTGCGACTGGAAGTAAAAGGCAATCCACCCGATTTTCCCTGCTTGTTGGTCGGCAACCACCGCTCTTATCTGGATCCGATCCTGATGTTGTGCCATGTGGATGGATATCCGGTGGCCAAAGCCGAATTGGCCACTTGGCCGCTCATCGGCAAAGGTGCACGACTGGCCGGTATTCTATATTTACATCGAGAAAGCAGTGGCAGCCGGGCCAGCATTTTGAAACTGATGCACGATAAAATTGCTAAAGGTTTTGCAGTCATTATTTTTCCGGAAGGCACTACTTCTGCCCTGCACGGTACGCTGCCTTTCAAAAAGGGCGGTTTCCAAATGGCCGCCCGTTACAGGTTTCCAGTGGTGCCAACGGCTGTGGTATTCGAGGATGAACGAGACTTCTGGATCGGACAGGACTCGTTTTGGGGACATGCCGGCCGACGGTTTCGGGAAAAGGAAATTCGGGTGCAGGTCATTTATGGTCCTATATTGCGCAGCGAACATATGGAGGACTTGATGGACGAATCAAAAAAATGGATTGACAAACACTTGGGGGGAATGAACAACGATCAACGTTGAACTTGTCAAGTGACCGCGAATGCGAAAAAAACAGGGTAACGAGTGCCGCGTCCAGCGATTTACGTATCAATCGCTGGACGCGGCACCAGAAAATCCAGACGAACTGAATTCTTCCATGAAAAAACTCCGCGCCTGCTACCGGCTGCTTTTTTTTGCCGCTTACCTGTCCCTGCGCATCGGCCAAATCGTGCTATTGAATGTCGTGCGCGGCGTGGACATTCGGCGCTCGATGCGCATTCGGCGGGATTTTGTGCGGGTGCTGTTCCCACATATTGGCATACGCATGGACAAACGGGGGGAAGCCCCTGATTTTCCGTGCATCGTGCTGTACAATCATCGTTCTTATCTGGATCCGGCAGTCGTGGCGTACGATACGGTTGGATATGGTGTAGCAAAATCAGAAGTCGCGAACTGGCCCATCATTGGCTACGGGGTGGAAGTGACGGGCGTTTTATTTTTGAAACGGGAGAACAAACAAAGTCGAAAATATACCTTGAATGAGATCGCAGAAAAAGTGAAGGATGGTTATATCGTGTTTTTAGCACCCGAAGGCACATCCCATGATTTGCCAACTACCGCAGATTTCAAGCCCGGGAGTTTCAGATTGGCCGCAGCGGCAGGTATTCCGGTGGTTCCAGTAGCCATTGAATATCGCTCGCGAGCGGATTACTGGGTTGGAGCCGATACTTTTCTGGCGCATTTTCTGCGGCGCTTTGGGGAGCCTTATATGGATGTGTCTATTCGCTACGGCCCTGCGTTTAAAAGTGAAGATGCAGAAGCATTGCTCACACAAACAAAGGGGTGGATAGATGCACAACTCGCTGATATTCAAGCATATTATTCTCAATAGCAGATGAGTACTAAGGCGGAATAAATGGATATCACCGCGAAGAATACCAGGAGCACAAAGTGCTTGAAACACAAAATTTTGCGCACTTGGTGTTCTTCGCGGTTATTTTCACCTTGCGCCGTATGATTTTTGAAAAGTCAAAATTTCAGTTTTGAAAAGTGCAACAAGCAGGTATCTTTGCGACCGCTTAATGCCAATGGCTCCGTAGTTCAACGGATAGAATGTAGGTTTCCGGTACCTAAGATGGAGGTTCGATTCCTCTCGGGGCTACAACAACACTGGTAACGCGCTGATCTCGACACCGTTAGAAATGATGGGTGTCGTTTTGGGTGTCGTTTTTACGAAAAAGCCCCTTTCTGATTCGTCGGAAAGGGGCTTTCTTGTTTTAGTTCTTACCGCCAAATACAAATATAAGTACCTGTCCGAAAAGTTCGTTGGGATTACCTCACCCAATTGCCTGAAGCCGCTAACCGTAGGTGTTGGTTGGGGTGATTCAGGATCGTCTGAACGAGTTATTTCTATAAAATTTTCGTTCAAATCGAAAATAACGACCATTTTTTCAGATTTAAATCTTTAAATTCGATAATTTTGTCCAGAAAAAAATGGTACTACGGACACAACATCAAAACATCATGGAATGGCTGGGCAAGGGGAAAGCCATCATCCTCATCGGCCCCCGGCAGGTGGGCAAGACTACGCTCGTGCGCCAGATCACTCAACGACTCGACCGCAAAACGCTGTGGTTGACGGGTGACGATCCCGAAACCCGTTCGATATTGAACAATATTTCGCTGGCCCGCCTTCAGGCACTTATCGGGCAAAACGAAGTAGTGGTGGTGGACGAGGCCCAACGATTCACCAATGCAGGGCTGATGCTCAAGCTCATGACCGACCATCTGCCACAGGTACAACTTTTCGTCACCGGCTCTTCCTCGCTTGACCTCGCGGCCCAAACCAAAGAAAGCCTCACCGGACGAAAAATCGAGTTTCATCTATACCCCTTTTCCTTTGTGGAAATGTGCGCCGAACACGGCTACCTGACCGAGCGATCTTTGCTCGAACACAGGATGCTTTATGGTTACTATCCCGAAGTGGTGCAAAAAGACCCGCCACAGGCCCAAAAAATTCTCAATGACCTCAGTGACGGGCTGATGTACAAGGACTTGCTTTCGCTGGATCAAATCAAAAAGCCATCGTTGCTCGTCAAACTCTTGCAAGCACTCGCGCTTCAGGTTGGGAATGAAGTCCGTTATTTGGAAGTGGCGCAAACCATTGGTGCAGATCCGCTCACGGTCGAACGCTACACCGATCTGCTGGAGCAATCCTTCGTCTTGTTTCGGCTGCCCTCGCTCAGCCGCAATGCCCGCAACGAAATCAAAAAAGGCCGGAAAATCTATTTTTACGACAACGGCATCCGCAATGCCATCCTCAAAAACTTCTCCCCGCTTGCCCTGCGCAATGACACCGGGGCACTTTGGGAAAATTTCCTGCTGGCCGAGCGCATGAAACGAAATGCTTACTCCGACTACTTCTGCAATGCCTATTTTTGGCGCACTACTACGCAGCAAGAGATTGACTACCTGGAGGATGCTGGTGGACGGCTGCACGCCTTCGAATTCAAATGGCAAGCAAAAAAGCCCGTCCGCTTCCCATCTGCCTTCCTGGAAAACTATCCTGGCAGTTCAACTACCCTGATCAACCAAGAGAGCTTCGACGCCTTTGTAGGGGTGCAATGACCCTCCTTTAATTGTCGTCATCATCATCTTTCAACCCTTCCAGCACATTCTTAGGCTTTTTCTTCGGTGTCACTTCTCCCCTGAGATACAGCAGGTTGCGTGCATTGGGCGATGAATTGTCATAGACGATAATGCCTGGCAGGGCAAAGCCGATCTTGCTGTGACTGTCAAATTCGACGCGCAGCGTGGCCGACTCGCCCGGCATGACCGGAAAGGTCGGATACCGAAGCACGGTGCAGTCGCAACTGGTCTTTACATCGCGGATGATGTAAGGCTCACGGCCGGTATTGGTCACCCGGAACGAATCCAGAAGGAGTTGGCCCTCTTCAATTTTCCCAAAATGCACAGTATCCCGGTTCCAGTGGACCGTGGTCGGGGGCACTTTGTCCGTTTTTTGCTGCACCAGGTTCAAGTACTGCTGCACTTTTGCCCGATTTTCATTATTCACCTGCTCATAGGTCTGTTGCACCTCTTTGTCGAGGTTGGCTCCAAGGGTGCGCAGGTATTCCAACACCTTTAGTTTTTGCTCGGTCGTCAGTTTTCGCAACTGCGGACGGATGTCCTGTGGAGGTGTTTCAGGTTGTGCTTTCGCCACAAACACACAGAACAAAAGACAAAAAGACAGCAGGGCTTGAATGAGTTTGCTCATGAATGAGAAATCATTTTGGGTTGTAAGAGGCGGTTTGAGTTGCTGATCGGCATTTAAAAATCTGCTCCATCGCCGTCATCTGCGTCTGTCCCGGGCTCATCCTCGTCATCAAAGCCGATTTCTTCTCCTTCTTCTTCGTCAAATTCCTCGTCTTCTACGTCAAAATCCTCTTCGTCAATACCAAATTCTTCTTCTTCTCCTTCAAAACCTTCCTCATCTTCGAATTCTTCGTCTACTTCGCTGTCCTCATCGCCCGGACCTGATGAGATGTGCATAGCGACATTGGGTGCTTCAAAAAAAGATGGTTCTGCCAGTTGTCCGATTGCGCGTGATGGGTGCTTCATAATCAAAAAGCGGTTGAGTGAAATATTTAATGAGAGGGCAAAGGAAAGGAAAAGGGCTCTTTTGGTAATGCGAAAATTAGCCCCCGAAAAAAATTACCTGAAAAAAAATCACCTCACCAACGTCACCCCTCCCGACAAGGCATCCCGATATCCGTCGAGATATTCCACCTCAGCCTGCCAAACATACACGCCCGCCCTACATGGTTGACCGCGAAACTGGCCGTCCCAGCCGCGCGTCGCATCGTTCAGGGGGAAATCGGCGTCTTCAAACAACAATTCTCCCCAGCGGTCAAATACCTGAAATCTGACAATCCGCTTGATCTGGCCGCTTTTGGCGTACACCGGAAGAAAATCATTGTTCCCGTCACCATTGGGTGAAAAACCTGTCGGCACGTATATGCTGCGTGGCTTTTCTACCAGAACTTTAATCGTCGCTTCGCCCTTGCAACCGTGTTCGTCTGTTGCAGTGACGATATATGTATTTGAGAATAAAGGGCTTACCAGTATGGAGCTGCAATCAGAAGTGTCAATGCAAACGATCGAATCCGATAATGCGCCCCGCCAGGCATACATGGCTGCGCCAAAAACATTGGATGCTTCTGCCTGGAGCAATATGCTGTCGCCGAGCAAAATTGTCGTGTCCAGACCAACTGATACCTGTACGCGTGGCGGTTGGGAGAGCGAAGTATTGATTGTTGTGACACAGCCTCTTGCGTCGCGCACATGCAGGGTGTAGGCACCTGCATGAAGCCCGATGAATACACTGCTGCCTTTGAAATCGCCTTCATTAAGGCTGTACCGGTAGGGCTGCTGACCTCCTTGCACGAATAATTTGATGCGCCCGGTAGCATTCCCAAAACACAACGGGTCAATCGTCTCCACCTGCAGGCTAAGGGAATCCGGTCGTATCACATACACAGAATCTGTGAGGGAACATCCGTTTTTGTCTGTCACCTGCAAGTTGTAGATGCCGGGGCCGAGCCCTCCAAGGGTCGGTCCGGTCGCTCCGGTACTCCACAAATAGGAATACCCGGGTGTGCCGCCCTGTACGGAAGAAGTGACCCTTGCGTTGCTGTCGCTGGTGCACAACAACTGCACGACATCCAGGTCAATATTCACCGGACTGGGTTCCTCAATGCGTACGGTGTCTGATTCTTCACACCCCATTGTATCCGTTAGCGTTACAATATAGGTCCCTTCTGCTAAGCCGGGATTTTTCTGTCCGAACGTGCCATTGCTCCATTCATATTTTAATATCGGATGGTCGCTCGTCACACTCAGCACTTCGGCCAGGCCATCCGTCAATCCAAAGCAGGAAACATCTGTATGAGCCGGTTGAATTTCAATTTTTACAGGCTGCTTGATCTCGAATGTATAGGAACCATTGCAACCCAGGGAGTCGGTCGCGGTCACGGAGTAGAAGCCGCCGGGTACATTGTTCAGATAAATGGAGTTGGGTACATTCGGCAGGCTCCATCGGAAGTTATAGTATTGAACACTGTCTTCCATCCCTGCTCCGCCGTAAATTTTATTGACAGCAGCATTGCCATCTGCGTATCCAAAGCAGGATGGAGCCACATAACCAACATTGACGATGATCGTGTCAAGTTGCTTACTTTCAAGGGTTTGACTCACTGAGCAGCCCTTGCTGTCCCGCACGGTCAACGTCAGGATCTCATTTCCAAGACCCGTCAACGAAGGCCCTGTCTGGCCGTTGCCCCATACATAGTTAAACGGCCCGCCATTTCCCCCACTGGCAGTAGCGCTCACAGTGCCGTTGCTTTGATGGTAACAGGCAGGACGTACCTGCGTGATCGTCACCAGGATTGAACCGGCAGGCTGTGTAACTTCAGCAGTGGCGGTAGCGGTACAACCGATTTGGTCGGTAGTCGTGACCGCATAAGTGCCGATGGCCAGATCGGTGCGTTGTGCGCCGCTAATTCCGTCATTCCAGACAAAAATTTTGTTCAATGTGCCACCAGTGGCCGTCGCTGTAGCCGTGCCATCGCTGCCGCCGAAGCAGGTGGCAGGTGTAGTCGCAATACTTACAACGAGTTGTGCAGGCTGGGTGACCATAGCAGAAGCCGTAGCGGTGCAGCCCTTGGAATCTGTTATGGTAATGGTATATGCTCCGATAGAAAGGTTTTTTGCGATGGAGTCCACTTGCATGGCGAGGTCGTTCCATTGATAAGTGTAAGGACCGGCACCGCCGCCAGGCTTCGCATGGATATTGCCATCACTGCCGCCAAAACATCGAACAGCCTGTGCAACAATACTTTGCACCTGCACAGGTGTGGGGCAAAGCACCTCTACGATGTTATCCCGCACACAACCTGCCCCATCCGTCAGGGTCAGGGTATAGGTTCCGCAAGGAATGTTGAGGAGATCGCGCGTATTGCTGCCATTGCTCCAGGCATATTGATAGGGTAGGGTGCCACCGCTCACCTGGGTCATGATGCTGCCATTCTGGAGGCCCGTGCAGGTGGGTGATATTTTATCGAATTGAAACTGTAGCGGCGCAGCCGACAAAATGACCACTGTTGCCGACTGGCTGCACCCGCGAAAATCTTTCACCGTGACCGTATATTGTCCTGGACAAAGATTTTTAGGCATGGTCGTTCCGTCGGGAATCGCCGGGTTGTCCCATTGATAATCGTATGGCGTAGAGCCGCCCCCGACCTGAATGGTCGCCTCTCCCTTGCAATCGTTGGCACAACGTTCGGCTGCTACATTGGCGACAGCGACGGTGAGCAGAGGCGGTTCGGTGATCGTTGTACTGATGGTGGCCGAGCAGTCGTGCCAGTCGCTGACAGTCACTGTGTAAGTCCCGGCAGCGAGCATAACGGCCTGTGCGGCCGTTTGGCCGTTGCCCCAGTCGTATCGATAAGGAGCCGTTCCGCCGGAAGCGAATACCCGAGCACTACCGCTTTTTTCTCCAAAACAGGGAACCTGCTGTGGCCGGATGCTATCAATCAGAAATTTGGCTGGCTCAAACACCTGGACGAGCGTTCCTTCCTGACACTGATTGGCATCCGTGACGATGACTGTATGAAATGTGGCATTCAGCCCGATGGCCGTCGGGGTCGTTTGACCATTGTCCCATTGATAGGTATAAGGCGGTGTATTGCCGGTTGCAAGAATTGTTGCCGTGCCGTCAGAGCCGCCTTTACAGTTCACAGAATCCTGAACAGACTTGAATTCGTATTTAGGAGGCTGGGTAATCTGCACCGTGTCGGCAGCCGTACAACCGTTCGCATCTGTTCCAACAACAATGTAACAATCCGAGAAGAGATTGGTGATCGAATCCAGCGTCCCTACGGTTGCTCCGGCGCATGTTTTCCAGACAAAACTGACCGTGCCACTGGCTCCGGTCGGGAGTGCTTTGGCGAAACCGTTGTTTTTGCCGTTGCAGGTGACATTGCGCGAAGCAATGTCCAATGCAAGCGTGCATTGCCCGGAAAGTTGATAGGCAAAGCAGAAAAAAAGGAGGGTAGAGATTAAAAAGAATCTTGTCATGGGTAAGAACAGTCGGCCTTAGGAACGGTGTCAAAATAACTTCCCAATTTCAGGCCATTCTTTTGCCGTCATCCAGCCCATCTTTTTCGTTAAATAGCACTGCTATTCGCCTCAAAAGATAGTTGGCTCACGCCAAAATAATTGGTGTGAAATTGGAGACTTATTTTGACACCGTTCCTTAGCAGTTTTTGGATTGCAAAAAAAGGCATTTTTTTTCAATCTATCACCACCCTTCGGGTAGTCCTCCGTCCGTCCTCCGTTCGAACTTCCATAAAATACAGGCCGGTCGGCAGGTCGCTCACACGCAGCTGGATCTCCGGACGGCCCTCTGAGGCGCCGCTTTTTGAAATTTGCCCGGCAGCGTTGAACAACCGATAATTCCAGGTACCCGTGGTATTGCTGAATACCCGTATAGACAATAAATCGGAAGCCGGATTGGGCGACAGGATAACCGGCAATTCCATCGCGGGTAATTGGGTGCCGACGGGGAATTTCAGTTTCAACAGGAAAAGACCGTTCTGCATATCGCTGGTGACAATGGTGCCGGAGGGGAGCCAGGGGTAGTTGCCCCAGTTGCCGTAGTATCCATTGTACTGCATATTCTCCGGGTGGGTATCATAATGCGCTTTCAGCACGGGCGCCAAAGGATTGCTGACGTCATACACCAGCAAACCGTCCTCATATTGCGAGTCGTACAGGTAATGATCGCGGATGTAAACGTTGTGCGGAATGGCCTGTTTGATGGTATCGTCGGGAGCGCCCAGATTGTCGAGAAATGAATGGACAGCCTCAATCTCACCATTGCTAAGATTCTGTAAATCAACCACCTGAATGGGTTGGCCCCTTGGGATCTCTTCCGTGTAAAAAGCATATCGCCCATCCCTGGTCAGCCAGCTGTTGTGGTTGTAACCGCCTGTGTTTTCCGCCGCAAGGAATTTCGGGTTGTTGTAGTCCCGGAAGTCGTAAATACAATAGCCATTGTTGCCTGAAGAGGCGTAGAGCGTATCGTTGCGGACGTAGGAGTCGTGGATATAGCCGCATTGCAGGGCCTTCGACGCCAGCAGAACGGGTTTGTCAGGATTGTCTTTTACGCTGAGTACGAGCGAGCCGTTGCTGATAACGTTGGTACCGTTCAGGTAGATCCGACCCGAAATAGTATCCAGCGTGATGGTATGCGAACTGTTGAAAAACTCGTTGCTGTAGTAAGTGCGCGTGATGTTGTTGGGCGCATTCGTCAGGTCAAAAATCATCAATCCCTCATCCGTGTTGTCCGAAACGGCATACACGCGGTTTTTGTAGGATTTGAACTCCCGCCAAATCGTGTTTTTGTTGCCCGCAAATTTTCCAACCAGTGCAGGCTGTGTCGGTTGGGTCACATCAAAAATCAACACGTGCAAGGCCCCGCCAATCACGGCATACTCGCGGTCTTTTACCGTCAACGCCCAGATGCCGCTGTATTGCAGGTTCAAATTGCCAGGAGAAGCAATGGGCAACGTATCATCGTCCCAACGGGCGAGGCGTACCATGTTTAAAGAGTCTTGTGCAGATAACACGTTGAACGTCAGGAAAAAAAACAAAAAAAGCAGACTTGATTTCATAATAAAGACTATTGACTGTTGACTGTTGACTTTTGACTGTTGACTTTTGACCGTTGACTTTTGTGGTACGACTAAAAGATTTGACCTTTTATAGCGACGCAGAGATTTGACCCTTTTTTTCAGTTCTTTGACATCTCAGATTGAATAATCTTTCCCTTTCAAACCTGGGATCGTAAATTATCTTGCCAATAGTGCCCCTATGGATCGGCGGAGGCAAGATCGGCGGCTGTAATTTACCGCTGCCTTTGAACAAGCGGCGTTGGTATTGTCGAATGCTGCGGAGCCTAACATCAGGGAATTTTTCCGAAATCTTCAACACGATTAGCCGAATGCCCCAAGTCGGATGCAAGTGCTTAGTCAGCCGAACCAACCGAAATGCAATTTCATCGTTTCGCCCAACTCGTTGGCCGCACCGGGAATATAAAGTTAAAAGCCCGCTTTTCCATCGGTCAAATACCTTTTCCACAGGTTTTTGACCGTCCCAAGACCCAACTGTAGTCCTTCGGCAATTTGCGCATTGGTACGACTACCTTTTTCAAAGCAATCGCTTTTTGCCTTTCATCAAGTGTCTTAGCTTGTCCTATAAATTAATTTTCAATCTGAAATGTCGTAACTATCCAGCCGACTCTTCCCAGCGGGACGCTATCTTTGTAGAAGTGCCAAAATTGGAGTCCTGCGTGCCGTAGGTACGCTATCTACTGTGCGAAATAGCGTACCTACGGCACGCAGGACCGCCCATTCCTCTAATGCTA
>Ga0105046_10000837_pt1 | contig 45126 bp, 28 predicted proteins | sample MAT03_FD_78385 | JGI IMG/M metagenome (GOLD analysis project Ga0105046, IMG submission 78385) | Freshwater microbial communities from Lake Fryxell liftoff mats and glacier meltwater in Antarctica - MAT-03 (megahit assembly) | ecosystem: Environmental > Aquatic > Freshwater > Ice > Liftoff... | reverse complement strand
GTATGCCGGACGAACTCGCAGTTGCACGCGGTATTTTTTGGCGAACTCGATCGACCGCGAATGCATGACGCCGGCACCAAGGCTGGCGAGTTCCAGCATTTCGTCGTAGGAAATGCGTTCGACTTTCCGCGCTTCAGGCACGAGTCGCGGGTCAGTCGTGAATACACCTTCCACGTCCGTATAGATCTCACACAACTCTGCGTTCAGAACCGCCGCCAGCGCCGTTGCGGTTGTGTCACTGCCGCCCCGACCCAGCGTCGTGATATTCATTTCCGCATCGACGCCCTGGAAACCGGCGGCGATCACAATGTTGCCGGCCTTGAGCAGTTCCTGCATGCGTTTGGTCGAGATGCTCACGATGCGGGCTTTCGTGTGAGTCGTATCGGTGAGCACGCCGATCTGCGCACCCGTGAGGCTGATCGCTTCTTCGCCAAGTTCGTGAACGGCCATTGCCATGAGCGCGACGGACTCCTGTTCTCCGGTGGAAAGCAGCATGTCCATTTCACGAGGTCGCGGATGGCTGGTGATTTCTTTGGCCAGTTCCACCAGTTCGTCTGTCTTATGTCCGCGCGCACTCACCACGACGACTACGTCGTACCCCCTGCGTTTTGCTTCAACAGCCCGCCTGGCTGCGCCTCGGATTTTTCCCGCATTGGCGACACTGGTGCCACCAAACTTCTGGACAATGACTGCCACGTTCTCAGATTCTCCTGCAATGTCGGACCGGATTTCGATGGGGAAGCGTGATTTGTTGTACCAAAAGTGCAAGGATGAGACGTGTAGTTTCTCAGGCCGCAAATCAAGTTTATTGCCTGGACAACAGGGAATGCCCGAGGTTGGCGTCTTTTCTGTGTATTCCGTTGTTTCCGCAGTTAAAAACCAACGACTGGAATGCAAACCGATGTCATGCAATTAAGATGACGAGCCTTCATCCGACTTCCCCTGTTGGCTCATTGTCTATGGAATCATCCCGTGGTGACCTTGCGATTCTGGCCGGGTCCGGAAACCCGCAATTCGCGAAACGCATCGCTGAATCTCTGGGTGTGAGACTGACGCCGTGTGAGGCGCAGATTTTCAGCGAAGGCAATGTCTTTGTCCGTATTCTGGAGAACGTCCGGGGCCGTGACACTTTCGTGATTCAGGGTGTGCATCGTCCGGTCAACGACAATTTCGTGGAACTCCTGTTCTGGATCGATGCACTCAAACGCGCGAGTGCATCGCAGATCACGGCTGTCATTCCCTATTTCAGCTACGCCAAGGGCGACAAAAAGGACGAGCCACGCGTCTCCATCCGCGCTCGTGTGTGTGCCGATGCCATCGAAGCGGCGGGTGCGGATCGGGTTCTGACGATGGATCTGCACAGTCCGCAGATTCAGGGATTCTTCAGTGTCCCGGTCGATCACCTGTACGCTCGATCGGTCATCTGCGACCACATCAAGTCACTCAACATCCCGAACCTCGTGATTTGTAGCCCCGATGTCGGATTCGCAAAGTCTGCGTCGGCGTTTGCCAATCTGCTCGGTGTCCCGGTGGTCATCGGAAACAAGCAACGCAAAGATCACTCTGAGCGGGCTCAGGTGCTGGAAGTGATCGGTTCCGTCGATGGCTGCAACGTGCTGATGGTCGATGATTTCACCATCACAGGCGGTTCGCTGGTGAGTATGGCCGACGTCCTGAAGTCTCGCGGCGCACAGGATATTTACGCTGCCGTTTCGCATGGCGTGTTTTCCAAAGGTGCCGTTGCGCGGATCGAAGAGAGTTGCATCAAACGCCTCTATGTGACGGACACGATCGAACCGGAACTGGAACCTCACGGCCCCAGGCTCGAAGTCATCTCCGTCGCGCCGCTGTTTGCTCAGGCGATTCGTTCGATCCACGATCGCACCAGCGTGAGCATGTTGTTTCCGGATGTGAAGGCGTTGTGATGAGCAAGCTCTCGCCGATGATGGAACGCTATATGGAAGTGAAGGGGGAAAACCCTGGCACGATATTGCTGTTTCGGATGGGAGATTTTTACGAGCTGTTTTTTGAAGACGCCCAGAATGCCGCGAAGGTTCTGGGGCTGACACTCACCAGCCGCGACAAAGCGTCGGACAATCCGACTCCGATGGCTGGTTTTCCGTATCACCAGCTGGATGCCTACCTGCAAAAGCTGATTCGTGCTGGATTTCGAGCGGCGATCTGCGATCAGGTCGAAGATCCGAAAAAAGCCAAGGGGCTGGTTCGTCGCGAAGTCACGCGCGTCGTTACGCCAGGCACTCTGACAGACGATGAATTGCTCGATCCGCGACAGAGCAACTTTCTGGCGTGCGTCTCTCCTGCAAAAGCCAGCATCGGCCTGGCATGGCTGGAATTATCGACCGGACGGTTTCTGCTCACCGAACTTGAACCATCTCAGCTTCAGGACGAACTGGCACGCATCAGTCCCGCCGAATGCCTGATCCCCGAAAGCGCAGCAAAGGATGACAGTTTTCAGATGCGCCGTACGGAGCAACAGTCTCTGGTGTTGACGACGCGTCCGGACTGGTGCTTTGGTCGGGACGAAGCCCGGCGGCTGCTTAACGAACACTTCGGCACCAGGACGCTGGAAGGTTTCGATATCGACGACTCGCCCGCCGTCACCGCTGCCGGAGCTCTGCTGGACTATGTCCGCGAGACGCAGCGCACGGCTTTGCCGCACATCGTCCGCATCGAACCGTGGCGGCGCAGTCGTCACATGATCATTGACGAAGCGACGCGCAGAAGTCTGGAATTGGCGCAGACGCTGCGGGATGGTCGCCGTGACTTTACGTTGTTGGGCGTGATGGACGAAACCTGCACGCCAATGGGATCGCGCCTGCTGGCAGAATGGCTTTCCAGCCCGCTCACGGATCTCGAGCAGATTACGCAGCGCCAGGACGCTGTTGAAGAACTGGTCAACCAGTTGACTCTCCGCGATGATGTCCGCGAACTGTTGAAAGAAACGTACGACCTGCAACGCCTGACATCCCGCATCGCCACCGGTCGCTGCAGTCCCCGTGATCTGGTTTGCCTTGCCAGGACTCTGGGGCAACTGCCGCGACTGCGAGCCAAACTGGCCGAACGAAAGTCAAAACGTCTGCAGACTCTGGAACAACGGATTGAACTTTGTCCGGAAGCTCATGCGGCCATCGTCGCTGCCATCGTCGATGAACCGCCATTAACAATCGCGGATGGCGGAGTCATTCGGCCGGGGTTCAACAGCGGACTCGACGAATTTCGCGACCTGATGCGTGGCGGACGCCAGTGGATGGCAGCGTATCAGCAAAAGGAAATTGAACGCACGGGAATTTCCAACCTGAAAATCGGCTTCAATAAAGTTTTCGGCTATTACCTTGAAGTGACGGCATCGCACAGTGCCAAAGTACCCGATGAATACATTCGCAAACAGACGCTCAAGAACCAGGAACGATACATTACGCCTGAACTCAAGGAGTACGAAGAAAAAGTCCTGCGCGCCGAAGACCGGGCAAAATCGCTCGAACAGGAATTGTTTGCGACACTCCGCGAACAGGTGGCCACATTTGTGCCACTGCTGTTACGAACGGCTGATTCGATGGCCGAAATCGACGTCCTTGCAGCCCTGAGCACACTCGCAGCCAATGCCGGCTATTGCCGACCATTACTGACAGCGGAACCCATTCTCGATATCCGTGACGGGCGTCATCCCGTGCTTGATCGCCTGCTTCCCGCCGGTCAGTTCGTCCCGAATGACGTGCGTCTGGCGTTGGAAGGTGCGGACGATGAACAACGTGCCATCGGCCGGGTGCAGATCATTACGGGTCCAAACATGGCTGGAAAAAGCACCTACATTCGCCAGGCGGCACTGATCACCATCATGGCGCAGATGGGGTCATTTGTTCCCGCGAAGGAAGCGTTGATTGGAATCGCCGATCGCGTATTCGCGCGTGTCGGTGCCAGTGATGAACTTGCGCGAGGGCAAAGTACGTTTATGGTGGAGATGACGGAGACTGCTCGGATTCTGAATTCTGCCACAGCGCGGAGTCTCGTCATTCTGGATGAAATCGGACGCGGCACCAGTACTTACGATGGAATCTCACTGGCGTGGGCCATCACGGAGCATCTGCACGATGAGATTCAGTGCCGCACGATGTTCGCGACACATTATCACGAATTGACGGATCTCACCACGACGCTGAAGCACGCGGCCAACTGGAATGTCGCGGTGCAGGAAAGTAACGACGATGTCGTCTTTCTGCATCGCATCGTGGAAGGAGCCGCCGGTCGCAGTTATGGCATCCATGTCGCAAAAATCGCGGGTGTGCCGCGCCGTGTGACAGAACGAGCAACGACGATCCTCGCCACGCTGGAAGACGAACACGTCACTCCTGACGGTCGTCCGAAAGTCCCTCAACGAGAAACCACTCGTCAGCGCAGACAGCAAAAGTCGTTATTTGAATTCCCGGAAGATCCGCTCCTCGAGGAAATCCGGAAACTCGAAGTCGATAGCCTGTCCCCTATTCAGGCTCTGCAGGAACTCTACCGCCTGCGACAGCAACTGACGGATCGGAAGTGATTGAATGCACATAACGGCAGGAGGTACTGTCGATTTGTTCGACGCTTGTTTTGAGTGTACACTCCCTCGCGCCAAATCCCACTGAAACTGAATTGCGCAACGAATCCGGTCAATCCTTGAAGATTAGTGCATATTACAAATGACGGTTCAAAGCGACATCAAGAAGTCCAGAAAACATGAAATGGAGACTTATCTCGGTGCGATGAAAGCGCTTTATGACAATGCAATCCTGCAGAATGTAGAGATTTATGATTTTGCATTTGAACTTACACATGGATTTTCCTCCATCACTGCTGCCGCAATTATCGCTGACCCAAGGATCATTAAGATTCTGCGATACGCAATTGCACCCAGCATCAGCCAGATGAAGTTTGGGCAGATGTTCGGAATATCGTCCGTTGGAGTTTTCGAAGACGCGAAGGGAAGGTTATCGTTGCATCTCAAGTGGATTGCCCCGCAGATTGCAATTTTCGCCACGAAACATCTGGATCGAGCGAGATTTGGCTGGCTCGACGATGCTTCTCTCAGCATCCCGGTGGCACGAGACTATGCTCGACAATGGACGTGTTCGATTGCCGCCGATCAGAATGCACAGACTTCATTTCGCCATTGGCGAAAAGAACTTCAAGAGCAGGCTGTCCTGCAGTTTCTGGTTTCCAGGGGATACGTAAAGTCATCATTTTCCGGCATTCTCACGCGTTCGACCGATATCGCAATCGGCGAATATAAACAGGAGACAAGGGTTCGCGGTCGGACGACTCAAAAGGCAGACGTTGTATTTCGAAGCAAGAGAACAAAGAAATTAATCCTGATCGAAGCCAAGGCGGTCGGTGTGGAACTTGACGCCACAAAACGTGCCAAAGAATGTTGTGACAAAGCCCATGATTGGCAATCATCAGACGAACTTCATCCGTTGGATGTCATTTGCGTTATCGGAGGATTCTTCACGGAAACGAATCTGAAAAACCTCATCGCTTCGGGAATCAATATCGTCTGGGAACATAACCTTTCCATGCTGAAGGAGTACGCATGACGACGCAATATGTGAGTCTTTTCAGTGGTGCCGGCGGTCTGGATATCGGCCTGGAGCGGGCTGGATTTGAAGCAGTTTCTCTCTGTGAGATTGAGTCTGTTTTCTGCAGGACGTTGTCCGCGAATCAGAGCTGGGCTCACGGTGATGGAAGAAAGTATCTGTCGAACGCAACGATCCTGAATGCCGACATTCGCGATGTCCGAGCTGAGGATCTTTCGATTGGGAAACGTATTGATCTTGTGGTCGGTGGTCCGCCCTGTCAGGCATTTTCAAGTTCAGGCAAGCAGTTGAGCGTTCTCGATCCACGAGGCGCCCTCGTTTCTGAATTCTGTCGGATTGTCGGTGAATTGAAGCCGCGCGTGTTTCTGTTTGAAAACGTCCGAGGATTGGTGACAGCTCGCGACAAGAATGGCGAACCCGGTGGCGTTATCACAGAACTGATGCATGTTCTGGAAGAACTCGGATACAGCTGTCGCGCCGCTCTGCTGAATTCTGCAGACTACGGTGCCAGCCAGCGACGAGTTCGTTGTTTTATTATTGGTTCCAGCCGAGGCAAAGCACCGCAGTTTCCAGAATCGACGTGTCAAAAAGACGGCGGCCTTTTCTCAGATCAATGGAACTCGCTTCGAGAATTTTTGTTGCAACACGCAGATGATGATTCTTCTCAGTTTACGTTCCCGACAAGACAGCTTGCTGAAAAGTTGGCTGAGATCGAATGTGGCAGCGGCTTGAAGAGTCAAGGCAAAGCAGAGGCGACGCGACCCGGAGGTCATTGGGGTTATCGACAGGGGACTTTCATCGCAGATCTGGAACTTCCTGCGAGAACCGTGACTGGGTCTTCCAGCCAGGATTGGATACGTTGGAATGGCGTATTGCGGCGACTTACGTTGAAAGAAATTATGGCGTTGCAGGGATTCCCCAACGACTGGCTTGTTGAAGGAACAAAATCTCAGCAATACAAGCAGGTTGGCAATGCCGTGCCGACGGTCTTCGGGGAAGCACTGGGGCAGACCATCCTTCAGCATCTGCAAAATTTTCCGAAAGGTAAGCCTGTTCAAATTGACATTCCCGAAAGTTTTAGAGGGCACATCGAATACACAAAACGTGATCATGCCCGAAACGAATCGTCAAGAACCATTCATCGGCGTTTCCAAACAACCGATACGTCCGACGTGTGAGCAACATCGTTGCAAGCCATCCTGCGTTTTCGATTTCGGCGGGATGCTGACGCTGCGTTGATTGCGGAAAAGGGCCCGTCCGCGATATCTTTCGGGCTTTCTGCGCCGCGCGGCCGAACATGACACTTTTGCAAGCACCGTATCGTAACCCGAAGCGTCAGCGAGGGACTGGGATTTGCGGCCCTCGCTGACGCTTCGGGTTAATGTCACTTTCGACCGTGTGTGGTAGATGTCAACGCGAATGAATGATGCAGGGCTTGCAGGCTGATGGCTCCACTTCTGGCAGTCGATAATCTCGTCAAGAAATACGGCGATCTCACGGCGGTGGATCTGTTGAGTTTTGACGTCGAAGCGGGTGAAGCGTTTGGATTGCTTGGTCCGAACGGGGCGGGAAAATCCACGGCCATGATGATGATCTGCGGGCTGCTTGCGGCAGATTACGGTGAAGTTCGGCTCGAAGGACGACGCCTTGACCGCACACGCCCCGAAAGTCGGCAACGGATGGGTGTCGTGCCTCAGGATCTGGCCATTTATCCCGATCTGTCAGCCCGTGAGAATCTCCTGTTCTTCGGCAGCTTGTATCATTTATCCGGATCGAAGTTGCGGCGGAAAGTGGATGAGGTGCTGGAGCAGGTCGGGTTGACGGCGCGAGCTGACGATTTGACCGACACGTTTTCCGGAGGCATGAAGCGTCGTCTGAATTTTGCTGCCGCTGTGATGCACGATCCGGTATTGCTGATTCTGGATGAGCCGACAGTCGGTGTAGATCCTCAGAGCCGCGCGCATCTCATTGAGTGTATTCGTAGTCTACAGCAGAGTGGCACGGCCATTATCTACGCGAGCCACTACATGGAAGAGGTGCAGATCGTCTGTACTCGGGCCGCGATTATGGATCATGGCAAGCTGCTGGCATGTGATACAATTCCCCAGTTGCTGAAGCAGATTCCTTTTGAGGTCGAGTTGCGGCTCGGTCAATCAAGGGTCCCGGAAGGCCTGTCGCTGGATACGTCAGCTCGAATTGAGCTGGATGGGGATGAAGCGGTCGTCCGATTCAGCACACAGGATCAATCCTGTGAATTGGCACTTAACAGGGATGTCACAAATATCCTGACGGCGCTGGAACAACACTCCATCAGCGTGCGATCGATTCGGACACATGAACCGAATCTGGAACGCTTGTTTCTGAAATTAACAGGGCATCGACTGCGTGATTAGTACAGACGCTTTCAAGATCACGCTCAAAGACCTGCGACTGTTGTCTCGAGACCGCCGCGCGCTCGTGATTCTGGTCGCGATGCCCATGGTGATCATTGCCATCGTCGGATCTTCGACGGGGCGGTTGCGAGACAATCGGGAGCAGAGTCGACAGGGGCTGACGATTGAAGTTGCCGATTTCAATCAGTCGGAAACCTCGCGACGTCTTGCGGGGTTTCTGGCGAGCTATGACAGTGTCAAGGTACGTCGTGCGGAAATCAGCAATCGCAGCGACGCGAAGGTTCTTGAACGATTCAGTGTAGAACGGCCGACGGACGAGAACGATATGCGGCTGGTGATTCGCCCAGGATTCGAAAGCCGGATTCGTGAGCTCTCGACAACTCTCCTGACATCACCGGACGAGTCGACTCGCAAAGAGGGTCTGGCAAATGTGAATCTGGCACTCATCAGCAACGAGACGGCGGCTGACCCGATGATGGAAGGGCTCGCAAAATCGCTGGTGAAATTGTCGCTGCAAAATGCCATACTTCCAATCCTTGCTGAGAAAGTTCCTTCCTTCCGCGGGGCAGCACGGGATTCTGTCATTCCTGTTGCCTGGGAGACAGCGGCCGTCAAGGCTGGAACGCCAGATACGGGCAATCGCGTTTATCAGTTTTTTATTCCCAGCTACACAGTGATGTTTGTGTTCTTCCTGGTCAACATCATGGGACGTTCGTTTTTGAGTGAACGGGATCTGGGGACATTGGGTCGATTGCGAATCGCCCCCATCTCTTCAACGGCGATACTCATCGGCAAGACTCTGCCTTTCTTCATCCTGTCTCTCGCGCAGACGATCATCCTGATGATTTCCGGACGGCTGTTGTTTGGGATGTCCTGGGGACCGCAGCCGTGGTTGTTGCTTCCCATCATGTTTTGTACTTCTGCGGCCGCCACGGCACTCGGTTTGATGTTTTCAACATTGGCCAAGACCGAATCACAGGTGTCGTCAGTTGGAAACCTGATTTTATTGTCGAGTGCCGGGATCAGCGGATGTCTGGTGCCTCGTGCCTGGATGCCGCCATTGAGCCAGAAAATCAGCCTGTTGACTCCCCATGCGTGGGCATTGGATGCCTACAGCGAATTGCTGACAAAGGAAATGCCCAGCATCGCCGCGATCGGGCAGTCCTGCGGAATGCTGCTGCTGTTCAGCGCAGTTTTTTACGTCGTCGGTCTTTACCGCTTTCGCGCCGATGGGTGACCCGATCATTCTCGTCCTTCCACGGACGCACCACGATATGCCCATAATCAAAGCACACGTCTTTCACTCTGAGACGTCGGCATTCCTGAGACAAGGACAGCAAAGGTTCGATGGTTCACCTCGGAGCTATACTGCGCGCAGCCAGAAATTAGTCCGGCGAGCGGAGTGGTGTGAGCCGTCCGGTACCTCGCTTTTTTGTACCGGCAAGCTGACGCATGCCGGTCGCCAATTCTTTCACTCATGATCGCGTGGAGGATCGTCAACGATTTGGATGTTTTCTTTCCGCGTTGCAAGGAATAACGGAATAAACGGCAAAATGGTCCGCACATTTTTGCTCGCGTGCGGTATCCCAACACCATAAGTCCCGGATTTCGCGAATTTTCGGCGAGAGAACCCGCTTGGAAAACCGGGGGTGACTTGATTTCGGCGAATTGTCTACACTTCGGCAATTGTTGCCGCAGAAAGCAGGTGGGAGCCTCTTTGAACGGAACGCGGCACAGGCTTCGATGATGTTATTTCTAGTGGACGGAGTATCAGGGATGCATATCACGACGTCTCGCCAGTCGCGGGCGCGGGCTGGTTTTCGATCGGCCATCATGATTCTGGCAGCAACGGCTTGCGGATTTGGATCAGCCTTGACCGTAGAAGCGCAAGCTCAGAAACCGACGGCGGAACAATTGCTCAAGGGATTCAAGCCAACGCAAAAGGACGTCGAATACGACACCCCGGACGCAGCCGAAATCGCCAAGTGCAGCCTCGCACTGGAAAAAGGCAGTTACGTCATCACAAACGGGGCTGGTCAGGTGTTGCGACGCTTTACAGATTCCAACGGCGACAGCGTCCCGGACATGTTCCGCTACTATCACATGGGTCTGGAAGTTTACCGCGAAGTCGATACGAATGGCGATGCAAAAACCAAGAAGAATGTTCGTGCTGATCAGTACCGCTGGATGAACTGGGGTGGCACGCGCTGGGGTCTGGACGCAGATGAAGACGGTCGTATCGACAGTTGGAAGATCCTGTCCGCTCAGGAAGCCGCCCGCATCGCGATCGAAGCCATGACCAGTGGCGATCTGGCTCGGCTGAACACTGTGCTGCTCAACGAGGCTGATATCCGATCAATGCGGCTGCCGGCTGAGATGACAAAGAAGTTACAGGACGCAGTCAGTGAAGTTCCGAAGAAGGTTCAGACGTCGCTGACAAATTTGAAAGTGCTCAATAAAAACAGCGTCTGGGTGCGGTTTGATGCGCCGCTCCCCGGCATGATTCCAGGTGAAGAGCTGGGTGCCGCCAGAGATATCATCGTATACGAGAACGCGATGGCGACGGTGCAGAATGGTGAAAAATACGAATTGATCTCGATTGGCGAAATGATCCAGATTGGTGACGTCTGGAAGCTGGCTCAGATTCCGACGCCCGTTGATACCACTGGTAAGTCGGTTGTTTCTGTCGGCGGTGTGATGATGCAGCCGTCGCTCGGTGAAAACATTGACAGGACTGGGGGCGGCAGTGCGGGCGAAATGTCGGCTGAAATGCAGAAACTGCTCCTCGATCTGCAGAAGATTGACGAAGCCAGTCCCAAACCTGATGCTCCTGCACAGGCGTTTGCCGACTACAATGTGGCGCGCGCGAACCTGAGCGAAAAGCTGGTCGCTTTAGCAAAGGATGATGAATCGAATCAGCAATGGATTCAGCAATTTGCCGACAGTTTGTCAACGGCGACGCAGTCCGGATTGTATCCCGAAGGTTTGCCGCGACTGATCGCATTGCAGGATGCAGTCAAGAGCAACGAAACACTGCTGGGCTACGTTTTATATCGCCGGCTGATGGCCGAGTACGCAGTCCGTCTGAAAGATGACGACAAAGCCAAAACGGAAGCCGATGGCCGCAAGTCGCGTGAGTTGACTCAGAAATGGTGGTTCGAACAACTGGAAGGATTCGCCCGCAAGTGGCCAAAGTCAGAAGATGCTCCGGACGCTGTGGTGCAACTCGCAATCAGCTACGAACTGATGGGACGGCTGGATGATGCCAGAGCCTGGTACGAGCAGCTTGCCAAAACCTATTCAAAGACAGAAGGTGGCGTGAAGGCACAGGGAGCCCTGCGTCGTTTGACACTGACGGGCAATAAACTGCAACTCGCCGGGAAGACTCTGTATCAGAAAGATCTCGCGTCCGCGCAGTATGACGGCAAGGTTCTGCTCGTCGTATTCTGGGCTTCCTACGCTCAGCCGTTTACCACCGATCTGCCTGCCATTCAGGCTGCGTACACGAAATTCAACAAGGACGGTTTTGAAATCCTTGGCGTGAACATGGACAGTGATCTCAGCACCCTGCCTGCCTATCTGAAGCAGCACGGAATTACGTGGCAGAGTCTGCGGGAGGCTCCGAAAGAAGACGGCATGCAGCCGGGTGACTTTGGATATGGGATCGTCTCCGTTCCAACGATGTTTCTGGTCAACAAGCAGGGCATCGTGGAAGGTGGCATCACGACGGCCAATCTGGACTTTGCTGTCGATGCTTTGCTGAAGGGCAAGAAACTTGAATCCATTCCGTCTCCGGAGACGGAATCACCTGCTGACGGAGAAAATGTCACGGCGGAAAAAACCAAAGACCGCAACTGAGTTTTCCCTGGCGTCAGCACCAGAAACCCACTGAAGCCCGGCATTTCAACCAATGCCGGGCTTTTTCATGCCTCAGAGCGAAGTTTGGTTCGTGCGGATTGATTATGCTGCGTATGCACTAGTGCTTTGGGCTTGGAAAATGGGTCAGGAACCAATAGCCAAATGGCCCGAAGGGTGCTGCGTACTATTGGTTCCTGACCCCTTTTCCAACCCTGCAGAAGTAGACTTCGCAACGTCAATTTGTACTTGGATCTGGATTCCTCTCCCATGACCACACTCTTCAACTGCCCGATCCGTCTGCCCCGCCCGTTCTTTATGCCACTCCTGGCGGCGATGTCCGTTTTGTCGCTTGTTTTGGTGACTGGTTGCACGCCCAGTGGCCCGGTGCCAAAGAAAGCTGTCGGCACCAAGCCCACAACCATGGGCGCAAATTCCACGGCGATGACAGAAGACTTAAGCAGCCTGTCGGCGGATCAGGTTCGCGAAATCCTGAGTCTGCACAGTCGCGGAATCGGGCATCTGGAAAACAAGGAATGGGTCGATGCAGAACTGATCCTCAGTCAGATTCCTGACCGACTGCCGGGCAATCTCAACGTCGCAAAGGATCTGGCGATTGCGCGCGTTCTGTCTCTGCTGGACAAGGAGTCGCCATTTTCGCTTTCGAAAGATCCGCTCGCATATGCCGAAATGGTGCAGAAGGCCGCCGTGGCAGTCACGGCTTTTGTCAAACTCACAAAGACAGACGATGAAAAAGCCATCGCCGCACTGTTGGCCGGGAAACTCGCCGTCGTGGATGATTCGCCGACAAAACCGCGCATGGAAGAGGGTTTGAAGCATCTGCGCGAAGCAACAATGCTGGCTCCTGAACGAGCGGAATATTGGTTCGCACTGGCACAGGCATTGAGCGGCCATCGCGACTATTCGGATTCGCCTGAACTCATTGAGGTGTTGCAAAAGACACTCGAACTTGCGCCGGAGAACCTGTCTGTGCTGGCGAATCTGCTCGAAAAGCAGGCGCTGGGACTGAGTTCACATAATGCAGAAACGAAACAACTTGCGAGCGGGCTGCCTGACACATTGCAAAAGGCCATCGAGCTGCTGGAACCATTAAATTCTGCGATCAAGGCGCAGCGGAAAATTGACCTCATTGAAACGATTCAGAAGACGCTTGCGACTCCCGACGTCAAACCCGGCGTGCAGATGGGGTCAGCCATGATGGTCAAGAACCTGTTGGTCCCGGAACAGGCCACGCTGATCGATCTGCGGCGTATCGATCGAAATCTGCTGGAGTATCTGACGATCGATCTCGCATCGACGCTGCCGCTGACACCAGACGTGCGCGGGAGCTTATTCACAAAGGCCGAGCCAACCGTGCTGCAGGCATTTTCCATCGGCACGGGACTGCCGGACGTCACCGGGGCGACGCAATTGCAGGCCCTCGATATGAATCTCGATGGTTACGACGATCTGGTGCTGCTGCAGGACGGGCGGGTTCGGGTTTATTCGCGCGCCACGCCGGATTCGGCGGAGTGGTCGGTCATCATGGAGACTCCTGCTGACGCAATTCCTTTCACTCATGTTCTGCTGGCCGATCTTGATCGTGACTTTGACCGCGCACTTTCTGACATTAAGTCGCCCGCATTGATCCGCGATCCGGACGGCGACCGCAAGATCGTTAAGGACTACGCTGGCCAGCAGCGATGGTTCGATACAGATGCCGATCTGGTTGGCTGGAGCAACGCTGGAGTGGCCTTGTTTCGCAATCAGTTGAACGAGGACGGCACACGTAGTCTGATTTCGATGCCGGTGACAGTCACTGTGTCGGGAATTAACGATGTCGTGGCGGCTGATCTGGAGGCCGATGGGGATCTTGATCTGATCTTTGCCACATCCGCAGGGATTGAACTCTGGAAAAACCTGAATGATGGCGAAGCGTTTGAACGCATCAACAGCAGTCTGAGTCTGCCTGAACACGAGATCGTGTCGCTGGCCATTGGCGATTTTAACCGCGACCTTGCCATGGACATTGTGGGTGTTTCAGGCGACGGAAAAGCTGGTTGCCTGCAAAACATTCTTCATGGGCGATTTCGCTGGCAGACAGATCTGCCGATTCCTGCCGATGCCGTCGATTTCGTGATCGACGAATGCAACAATGATGGCAACTGGGATGTGATCGCCGCTGGACCCTCGGGCGTTTCCATCGTGCTTCCAAAACGCAGCACCGACTTTTCAGACGTCGGCGTTGCGGAACTCAGCAGGATTCCGGCAAACACTATCCATCGCGCCGACCTCGACAACGACGGCCGATCAGAATTCATCGCCGTGGGTGCCGCAGGCCTGACGCTGCTGCGCGGCACTGGTGACGGTAAGGCTGAAGATCTGAGTTCGTTGTTGCCGCCTGGAACGACAGCGACAAGCGTCGCCATGACCGATCTGGATGACGACGGTGATTTCGATCTGATCCTCACGCTTGCGGATGGAAAGCTTCAGTGGTTGCAGAACAATGGCGGAGAGAAAAACCAATGGATCGATGTTGTGGCGCGGCCTGTCGGCAAGGACGAACAGTTCCCGTCGCAGCGGGTCAACATGCACGCGATCGGATCGGTGATTGAAGTCCGAGCCGGGGCGTCGTATCAAGCTCATATCATCGATTCGCCGCGTTTGCATCTGGGCCTGGGCAGTGCCATAGCAGCTGACACCATTCGCGTGATCTGGACAGACGGAGTGCCTCAGAATATTACAGACACCAAACTGCTGCGGGCACGAATTGGTATTCTCGCCCCCCAGATTTTGAAAGGATCATGTCCTTATATCTACACGTGGAACGGCGAACGATTCGAATTCTTCAGTGACTGCCTGTGGGCCGCTCCGCTCGGACTGGTGCAGGCCACGGGTGATATGGCTCCCACGCGAGAATGGGAATACCTGCTGATTCCAGGTGATCAGCTGAAACCCCGTGACGATAAGTACGTCCTGCAGTTGACGGAAGAGTTGTGGGAAGCTGCGTACTTCGATGAAGTGAAACTCATGGCAGTCGATCATCCGGCGGATGTTTCGATCTTCACCAATGAAAAAGTAGGCTCACCGGAAATGGCTGCTCATCGGATTCACACCGTGAAGAATCCACGCCTGCCGTTGTCAGCGCGCGACGGACGGGGACGTGATCTGCTGCCGGGACTGACAGCGATGGATGGCGACTATGTGCAGCCCTTTGCCGGACGCATCATGCAGGGCGTCGTCGATGAATGGACGATGGAATTTGATCTCGGAACACTGAGTGACGATGCCGGTTCAAAGCCAACCAATGTGCGTTTGTTTCTGATCGGATGGGTGTTTCCGACGGACACGTCGCTGAACCAGGCAATCCTGCAGAATCCGACGATTGAACCACCAGCACCGCCGTCGCTGGAAGTCATCAATGCAGACGGTCACTGGCAGACAGTGCGTCCGTTTATCGGATTCCCGAGCGGCAAAACCAAGGCCATGGTGATTGATGTGTCGGACGCATTTCTGACCGACGACTACCGCATCCGCATTCGATCCGGAATGGAACTCTATTGGGATCAGGCGTTTTTCACGGTCGATGAATCTGATGCCGAAACTGTGTCGCAGGCATGTGAACTGCAATCCGCAGATTTGCATTTTCGCGGCTTCTCAAGTCGCGTGTATGCTGACAATGCATTGTTCCGGAACGGACACGCTCCGGAGGGTTATGACTATGATTCTGTTGCGACTGACCCACGCTGGAACGAAATGATGGGGCGCTTCACGCGTTATGGTACGGCGACGACGTTGTTGGAGTCCCAGGACGATCGCATGGTCGTGATGGGTCCTGGTGATGAACTGACGGTGTCTTTTGATGTCCCTGCGGCGCCAACGCCTGCAGGCTGGAAACGCGACTTTGTGCTGTACAATGTGGGCTGGGATAAAGACGCGGATCTGAATACCGTTTACGGTCAGTCATCCGAACCGTATCCGTTTAAAGCGATGTCACGGTATCCGATTGCTCCGGACGAGAATCAGCCTTTGTCGCCGGAGTATCAACAGTACATGCGCGAGTTCCAGACGCGCGAATACATTCCATTCAGATTTCGGGATTCCGTCCGGAAAGCTGACATCCAATGAACAGACTGGCGCTGGCCACCGGTGTTGTATTCTGCGTTCGGAGCAGTTACCGGAGGCTGGCTCCCGATGGCACTTGGTTTAGTCCCAAAGTAGCAGGCACACGCCGTGTGCCGTCCGCATTCTCAGTGATTTTCAGGGCCAGGGCACTTGGAAAGTGCCTGCTACTTTTTAAACCAAGCCCCATTCGATTAGTGCCGCGTGGCTCACAGAGTTCATTGAAGTGCGGATGCATTGCCGCGATGTTCATCCTGTCGTCCGTGTCAACTGCACAGGAACCGCCGTTGATCCTGCCATTTACGACGACCGATCAGATTGTGATGCGTGCCGGCACTTCGCAGCGGACAAAGGTCATCCCCGGCGTCATTGAAAATCTGGCTGGCCATTCGGTAGTTTTACGCCGCGGGGGCAACGCGGTCGAAGTCTTCAGGCTGCGTGACATCGAGTCCATTCAATTCGGCAAATCGGCATCCTTCGATGAAGGACTCCGACAGATGCAGAATCGCGAATGGTTGCTGGCCATTGCTTCGTTGGGCATCGCGGAAACGACGGAACCGCGCGAATGGGTCGTGCGTGAAATCCAGGCATCGCTGGCAGAAGCGCTGCGGGCCGCCGGCAAGTTTGATGATTGCACGGAAGTCGTGGAAAAGATTTACGAACAAGATCCCGACACACGGCATCTCAACACGCTGCCGCTGGTCTGGGACGAACGCCTGCCGCCGGAACATCGTGTCAGCGTCAGGTTGGAAGATCTGAAGTCCCCGTCATTGCTCAGACAACTCGTCGCTGCTTCAGCATTGCTGCAGGATCCAGCGCACGAAACAGCAGCCGCCGTTTCTTTGCAGACGCTGAAGACCGGCCCCCGCGCCGCACTTCAGCAACTCGCGGAAGCTCAATTGTGGCGACTTCGCCTGCTGCATCCGGAAACCATCCGCGCGTCCGAAACAGCCCTCTGGATGCAGCGTGTCCGCGACTTCGACAAGCGTCAGCGTTCCGGCCCGGAATTCGTGATCGGTCGCGCCCTTCTCGCCCTGCATGACTACGACAACGCCAGCACCAGCCTGCTCTGGATGCCGTTCGTCGCGCCGCTCGACCCACCCACCACCAACGCCTGCACCAGAGAAGCCATCACCGCGCTCAAACAATCCGGTCGAGCTGCAGAAGCCGAGCAACTACAGCGGAACCTGGAGAACGTCCACGCACTGAAGTGATTCTTCGGCAATCGAATCCCGGTTCCGCCCACCTGTATGATGCGTTTCCAGCCATGACCGTTGATTTCCCGCGACCGCGATACGTCGATTTCTCACCTGCGTCCGGACTATTTCTTTCAAAGTCTTGCTTGTCCCTGCAAGCTCCATCACAATGCTGAACTTCTGTTCTCACTTCCTGCGATGGGAATTCTGGCATGATGGATCAACCTCGACGTCCTGTGGCTTGTGGCCTGACCTATGTGGCGCATCTTTTCACGTTGTGTTTCCTGATCGCACTCAGTCCTGAGACGACGGCACAACAACCGCCTGGGCTTGGGGCAAAGGGCGATTTGGTCCGAGTGGAATTCGAAGCCGCCGGATCGACGACGATGATCGGGCAGAACGCACGAAAGCAGTTGATCGTCACAGGCGTCTATTCCAGCGGTCAGCGGCATGATTTGACACATGAGGTGACATACGCGGTTGATGTTCCGGCGGTGTTGAATGTCGATGCGGAAGGCCTGGTAGTACCGACTGCGGATGGCACGGCGACGATCACCGCGAAAGTTGCATCTGGGCAATCTGCGACGCTGATTGTCAGCACGTCGCGTGGTGCGGATGAATTGCCGGTGAATTTCGAAAACGAAATCGTACCGATCTTCACAAAGCTTGGTTGCAACGCTGGCGGATGTCATGGCAAGGCGGACGGACAGAACGGCTTTAAGCTGTCGCTGCTGGGATTCTACCCGAAGGAAGACTACGAATATCTTGTATACGAAGATCGCGGTCGTCGAGTATTTCCGGCGGATCCGGACTTCAGTCTGCTGCTGCAGAAGCCCGGAAATATTCTTCCTCATGGCGGCGGACAACGCATGTCGCCCGGATCATACGAATGGGAACTCATCGCGCGGTGGATTCGCCAGGGGATGCCGTACGGAGCCGAATCCGATCCGACACTGGAACGCATCGAGTCCGTTCCTCCTGTCCGCGAGTTGAACTTCAAATCGAAGCAGCAACTGGCCGTGATCGCTCACTACAGCGACGGTTCGACACGGGATGTGACGCGCCTTGCCTCGTACGAAGCCAATCATTCAGAAATGGCGCTCGCCAATGCAGCGGGACGCATTACAATCGAAGACGTGCCGGGCGAAGTGGCCATCATGGTGCGTTTCCAGGGCAGCGTCGGTGTCTTTCGAGCGATCATTCCTCAGGGAATGCCGGTGCTGGAGACTCCCCCAGAGAAGACGTTTATCGACAGCCTCGTGTTTGCGAAGCAACGACAGCTTGGCATTCCGCCGTCGGCATTGTGTGACGACGCGACATTTATACGTCGGGCTTCCATCGACATTGCGGGACGGTTGCCGGCAGTCACCGAAGTGGAACTGTTTCTTGCGGACACAGATCCTGCAAAGCGGGATCGCCTGGTCGATCGCCTGGTGGACAGTCCGGGCTATGCCGACTACTTCGCCAACAAATGGGCCACGGTGCTGCGCAATAAGCGACGCACTGGCACCGACATTCCATACACATACAAATTCCATGCGTGGATTCGACGTGCGTTTCGTGAAAACATGCCCTACGATCAGTTCGTGGGCAGCGTGCTGACAGCGACCGGTGACCCGGAGACTCATCCTCCGGTGGCATGGTATCGCGAGGTCAAGACTTCCACTGCTCAGATGGAAGATGTGGCTCAGTTGTTTCTGGGGATGAGGATGGCATGTGCAAAGTGTCATCATCATCCGTTCGAACGCTGGAGTCAGCAGGACTACTACGGCTTTGAAGCGTTTTTCTCGCAGGTCGGCCTGAAGAACAGTAAATTCAATCAGAATGTCAACCAGCCGGACATGGTGTATCTGAAAACCAGCGCTCCGTCGGCGAAGAATCCGCGCAGCCAGTTGGACGTTAAGCCCACGGGACTCGGAGGTATGCCCCTCGATATTTCGCCGTACGAAGATGCCCGACAGTACCTGGTGGACTGGATGGCCGCTCCTGAGAATCCATACTTCGCAAAGGCGCTGGCAAATCGATACTGGAAACATTTCTTTGGGCGGGGCATTGTTGATCCGGAAGACGACATGCGCGTGACCAATCCGCCATCGAATCCGGAATTGCTGGATGCTCTGACGAAGCACTTTCTTGACCATCGATTCGATTTGAAGGATCTCGTCCGCACAATCTGTAAGTCGAATGCATACCAGTTGAGTTCTCAGCCGACGGAGTTCAACAGGACCGACCAGCAGAACTATTCCAGCTTTTATCCACGGCGTTTGTCGGCCGAGGTGCTTTACGATTCCGTCAACGCAGTGGCTGACACGCCATCTGATTTTGGCACGATTCCTCAAGGCACGACAGCCGTGCAGTTGCCCGACAATGGATTCAGCAACTACTTCCTTGAAGTGTTTGGCAAACCGGAAGCGGAAAGTGCGTGTGAATGCGAACGTTCTGCGGAAGCGAATCTGTCACAGTCGCTGCATCTGTTGAATTCCGGTGATGTCGAGGGCCGACTGCAAAATGGCCAGGGCCGCGCCGCGCGTTTTAATCGGGAGCCGGACCGTCCTGACGCCGACAAAATCCGCGAACTCTACCTGGCTGCCTTCGCCCGGGAACCCCGCCCCGAAGAATCCACGTTCGTGCTGACTCAAATCGCCGATTATCAGAACAAGCAACAGGCATGGGAAGATTTGATCTGGGCGATCCTGAATACACGGGAGTTTCAGTTTGTAAAGTGATATCAGATGACGGTACTGCTGAGTTCGTGCAGAGGGACGACACTAACCAGATTTCCTCGTACACGTACTCAGTGCAACGGTACTCGTACTCGTACACGAAAGGGTGCACATGCCAGAGCCAATCTTCGACCATGAGCGACTCGACGTTTATTGTCTCGCGATCGAGGATGTTTCCTCATCGTATCCGATCGCGAAATCGCTTAATGGCCCGGAACGACACGTGCGCGACCAATGGCTTCGAGCCGCCCAGTCCATTCCGCTGAATATTGCGGAGGGCAATGGGAAGCAAAGCCTCAAGGACAAGAATCGATTCTTCGAGATCGCGCGCGGCTCGGCTTTGGAATGTGCCGCGATTCATGATATCCTCATTTCGTTTGCGGCGATCGATCCTGAACTCAATAGGGTTGGCAAGACCAATCTGAAACGGATTGTGTCCATGTTGACTCGATTGATCCAGCGTACCGAGACAGTATCGGAGGGAATGACCGAGTACGAGCACGAGTACCGCGATGCTGAGTACGAGTACGAGAAAAAGCACGAACAGCCGCCTGACCCACCCTACTTCCGAAACGAATTTGGTTCTCATTCTTAACCTGGTTTAGAGAGAATTGATAATCGACGATTTTAGGGTGAATTTCGGAACAGTATCATTTTTGCAGGGAAGGCATTTATGAAGACCAAATTGAGCATTTTGCAATTGTGTGTTGGTGTGACGGTTATCAGTGGCATCATTGGGGGAGTTCTCACTGCCGTGACGCTGGGAATTCTTGGCTGCGGTTGGCTCGTGAACTGGATGTTCCCAACGATCCCTTATGAATTCGCGAGTATCATCGCCGGCCAGGGACTGCTGATTGCTGGTCTGGTGCTAGCATTTGCAGCAAGAGCTGCGGCGAAGACACTAGTCAGTCAGGAGTCTCAGGAACGAAACAGTGATGACGATGACGATGATATTGACAGTGATGAAGCGGCCGAGTGGCTCGCAGAACGAATCGCAGATATTACTCATGCAAAATTGACACAGGCCGCTCCCAAGAGTCGACGTTACACCGCGAAGCCTCGCGGGAAATAGCGTGGAAAGCGTCGATGGAAAAAGGATCTGAACACCGGTCCTCCACCGCGCATTTCATTTGGCGTAGAACCTTTAGAACCTGCTCTGGCCGTTCCTAAGCACCCATGCACAAGTTTTCGCATACAACGTGTTTAACCGCGTGCCCATCGGGCCACGTTTTACTCGCGAAAGCGCGGGGCGATGCCCACGCGGTTAAGCGAAGAAACTTATGAATGGGTGCTTATGAGAAACACGATCCGCTTCGCGACACTGATTGTGTCCTTGCTCGCGTCGTCCACAAGTCTCATCGCTCAGCTTCCAGCGACACGGCTTGACGGTGTGTTTCCTGCCGGTGCTGCGCCGGGGGCGACGTTGGAAGTCACAATTGCTGGCGACGACCTTGACGATGTTGATCGACTTCTCTTCAGCCACGAAGGAATCACCTTCGCGCGGAAGATGGCGGACGTGACACCGTTCGACGAAGGCCCGCAACCTGTTGAAAACATGTTCGTGGTCACTGTTGCGGCGAATGTGCCGCCGGGAAACTATGACGTGCGGTGCCAGGGCAAATATGGCCTGTCCAATCGACGTACATTTGTCGTGAATGGCGCGCCGGAATTCACGGAAATCGAACCCAACGGAGGCAACGATTTGCCGGCATGGGCGGAAGTCGAATCAGTCAGAACGAATGCCGCACAGGAAGTCACGCTGCCGGTCACAATCAACGGACAATCAATCGGAGGTCCGGATGTGGATTGGTATCGCTTCACCGGAGTCGCCGGGCAGCGGATTCTTCTGGACGGTCACTGCAAACGCATCGATTCGCACATGGATCTGGCTATCACACTGTTGACAGAATCCGGCGCCATCATCGGGGAATCCCGCTACGCGGATGCGCGCGAGTCGCTCGTGGATGTCACGCTGCCTGCGAACGGTCAGTATTTCGTCAAGGTTCACGATACGTTATTCGCTTCAGGACCGGGCTATGTCTATCGATTCACGATCGGCCCGCTGCCGTATCTGGACTTCGTCTTTCCGCCCGCCGGATTGCCGGGTTCCAACGATGAATACACGCTGTACGGGCGCAATCTCCCCGGTGGCCAGCCGAGCCCTTTTCAAATGGATGGCCGACCACTCGATCAACTCAGGACCCGGATCGGAGTTCCCGCCGACATCATTGGCAAGTTGACGTCTTCGGCACTCATCGGACCTCAACAGGCGGGCATGGACGGCGTTGAATTCCGCGTCACGCACAACGGCTTCAATTCCAACCCGGTCCTGATCACACCCGCCACGGCTCCGACAGTGCTGGAGGACGCCAACAACGATTCACCCGCCGCGCCGCAGAAACTGACCCTGCCCTGCGAAGTCGCGGGTTCGTTTTATCCTCAGCGAGATGTTGATTGGTTTTCCTTCGACGCAAAGAAAGATGACGTTTGGGCGTTTGATGTGTACGCGGATCGACTTGGCCAGTCAGTTGATCCCGCTTTGTTGATTCAACGCATCAGCACGGACGACAAAGGCGAACTGAAAATCGTGGACATCATCTTTATTGAAGATGTGCCGGAACGCAACTTCAACAACCGTTCAGGAAGGCATGAGTTCGATGAACGTACGTCTGATCCATCCTATACTTTCAAAGCACCTGAAGACGGCACGTACCGCATTCTGCTCAAAGATGGCGTGAGTGCCGTAAAGACTGATCCCCGGCTGATTTATCGGCTGGCAATTCGCAAGCCTCAGCCGGACTTTCGAGTTGTGGCAATTCCGGATGGATCGACGGATGGCATGATGCTGCGAAAAGGGGGCCGCGACATGATTCATGTTGTGGCTTACCGTCAGGATGAATTTGCTGGCGAGATTACGGTTTCCGCCACTGGACTCCCCGCCGGAGTCACCACGGAAGACATCATCATCGGCCCCGGCAATTATTACGGCACACTGATTCTGACTGCTGCGGATGCCGCACCGGCTGGCATCGCGACACTGCAGATTATCGCAAAGGCAACGATCAACGGAGCTGAAGTGACTCGTCCCGCTCGATACGGTGAAGCGTTGAAGTCGTTTCAGTTCGCTCAGCCAAATTCAATCATCGCCAGCGTTCCATCGCGACTTGTGGAACGTCTGCAAATCTGTGTTTCAGAAGCGGAACCGGCTCCGCAATCGCTCACCATTGGCGACGGCAAGGCGCTGGAAACGTCCCGTGGCGGAGTCATCAAGATCCCGTGGGCATTGAAGAAACTGGAAGGCACCGCTGGCAACCTCATCGGCTTTCCCGTCGATTTTCCGCCCAACACCAATGCCCAGCCGGTGAACATCGGCGGCAGTGAAAAAGGTGATTTTGAATTGCGGTTTCAGGCGAACACGGTGCCTGGCACGTACTCATTTTATCTGGCCGGTTTCAATCAGGGACTGCAGTACAAACGCAATCCGGAACTGGCCGAAAAAGCGAAAGCTCGGCAGGAACGGGTTGGCACGATCCTGATCGAGGCCCAGCAGAAGGCGCAGCTGTCCACTCAGGACAATCAACAGAAGACTGCTGAATTCACGCTGGCCACCAACGAACTCAATCAAGCCAGTGCCGACATGCAGCAAGCAGACCAAAAAGTCACCGCCGCAAGCACAGCGATGACACAAGCCGAAACAGCGTTAAAGCAAAAGACGGAACAGTCCGCTGCCGATCCCGCGAACGAAACGTTGAAACAACAGCTCATACTGGCTCAGACGGCATTTGATGCTGCAAAGAAGGCGACTGACGACGCCACGATCGCCGCCGCAGAAGCCACAAAGAAACAGGAAGTAGCGACCGCAAAGAAAACTGCCGCTGAAGAAGCTCGCACGAAAGCACAAATCGAACTCCTGGCCGCTCAGCAGTTCCAGCAGCAGGCGCAGCAGGAAAAACAAAAAGCTGACCAGTTCGCAAATCAGAAGCAGAGCGAAGCCAATGCGCGAGCCTGGAACGTCAACGTGCCGTCCAATTCTTTGACAGTCAAAGTCGTTGAATTCCCGATAAAGGTCGATGCGATGCCTGAAGCCCTGACGATCAATCAGGGTGAAAAAGCCGAGGTCATTGTCAAAGTCTCACGCCAATACGAATTCACCGGCGCGATCAGTGTGCAGAGTCAACTTCCTGGTGGCGTTGGTGGGATCAGCATCCCTGGAGCCAACATTCCTGACAACTTGCCTGAAGCCAAATACGAAATCACCGTGGCTCCAACGGCTACCGTCGGCGAACACGCACTCAACGTGCAATTTCAGATGAATTTCAATGGGCAGAGTCTGGTGATGGATCGACCAATGAAGCTGACGGTGGTGGAAGTGAAGAAGTGAGGAAAGAGTTGTCAGTTCTCATTCATCAGAAGCAGGCTCGGCGAACGGTGTGGAGGTCAACATTTTATGCAAACCCGAGACATCAATGTTCTGTTTTGTGCGTTCGTTTTCATATTCGGGGTCAGGGTAGGCAATGCAGGGCCGCCAATCGCTATTGAGACCATACAGCGTGTTGATGCAGTTGCGTTTGACAAGGAAGTTCTGCCGATCCTGCAGAAGAATTGTCTGGCCTGTCATTCGGCCAGTGAGAAGCAGGGAGAACTTGTTCTCGAATCGCCGCAGGCGATTCTGAAAGGCGGCGACACGGGTCCCGCAGTCGTGGCTGGCCGTGGTGCTGACAGTTTGTTGATCCAGATGGCGTCACATCAGGCGAAAACCGTCATGCCGCCCGAGGGCAATGATGTGGCAGCCGGGAATCTGACATCGCAGGAGCTCGGCCTGATCCAGTTGTGGATCGAACAGGGGGCACGCGGCACAGGCGGGATAGATTCAATGTCGCCAAAGCAGATGCGGACGCTGCCAAAGGGCATTACTGCCGTTCAGGCGGTGACTCTGACTCAGGACGGACAGTACGTTGTCTTTGGACGCGGCAACCGGATCCTCCTGCATCACGTGCCAACCGGACAACTGGTGACGGAATTGGTGGATCCCGCGCTGGCGGGATCTTCCGGAGGGGCTCATCGCGATCTGGTGCAATCGTTAACCTTGAATGCTGATGGCGACCTGCTGGCGTCGGGTGGTTTTCGAGAGGTGAAGTTGTGGCGTCGGCCAAAGGACGTGCAGCAGCTCAACATCGCTACGGGCAGTCCGGCGTCAACCATGTGCATCAGCCCCGATCGCAAGTGGATCGCAGCGAACGGCCCCGCCAACACGGTGCGACTGTTCAACGCCACTGATGGTGCCGCTGGCCCGACGCTCACCGGGCACACGGATGTCATTACGTCGCTGCAATTCACAAGCGATGGACTGCAATTGGTCTCCGGATCACTTGATCAGTCGATTTGCGTGTGGAACATCGCAGATGGCTCGCTGGCAGGTCGCATTGATACACCGACGCCCGTGCAGGCGGTTGAACTGGTGGATGCGGAAAATCAAACCGAGTGGATTGTCTCCGGGGGCGGCGACAACCTGCTGCGGCTTTGGCAAATGCCAGCTGCCGCCCCGACACGACTTGCGTCGTCGCCCGCTAATCTGGAGCGTGCCGTGAGCAGTCGTGATGGTCGATTGCTCGCGATGATTGATAACACCGGCACCGTGAAAATCATCGCCCTTCAGTCGGCAGCGATTCCAGTGATCGAGCAGGACATTGCCGCATGGAAAATCGAAGGCGGCATCACTTCGCTGGACTTTGTACGCAAGCCCGGTTCACCGGAACCGACGGACGACAATCTGCGGGAATGCTACAACGTACTCGCGGGAACGCCTGATGGCTCGTTGCAGCTGTGGAGTCTCTCTGAACAGAAGCTGCTGGATGCATGGAAAGGCGGCATTGTTGCAGTGAGATCCGTCGCCGGCAGTTTGGACGGGACAATGGCGGTTTCCGGAGCAGAAGATGGTGCGATGTCTGTCTGGAACCTGAACGCCGCTCCGCCAGTGCCGCTTCAAGCCGCGACGGGTGAACAGTTCGTACTCACGGTGCTCAGCCCGACTCGCAGACAGCTTGCGAACGTTGGTACAAAAGACGGCCAGCCTGCGATCATTGTTCGCAGCACGGAGACGAACACGGTCACACATTCGCTGATCGGCCATGCTGGCAGTATCCTGTCGCTTGCCTTCTCGAACGATGATACACGATTGATTTCCGGGGGCGACGACAGAACGATTCGCATCTGGGATCTCACGAATGTGGCCCGGCCGGAACTCAGGAAAATCGAAGATCTCACGGCTGTTGTCACAGCGGTGGGAAGCAACAGCGATGGTAGTCAGATCATCGCCGGCTTTGCCGACAACGCTCTGCGTTTGTTGAACGCGGCAGACGGATTGGTGCTGCAGGAATTCGTGGGCCATACGAGCGCTGTCTCAGTCGCTGGCTTCTGGGCTGGTCAACCCTTTTCCGTCAGCCAGGACGCATCCGTGCGATTCTGGAACGCGGCAGATGGCACGCAGGTTCGAACATTCAGCCTGCCTTCTCCGCCGACATCATTCGGGCTGTCAGCCGACACGCAGCGGATGGCATTTGGTGGTGCCGACAATCAGGTTCGTATCCACCAAACTGACAATGGCGGCGTTCTTCAGACTGTGCAGGGATTTGAAACGGCAGCCACCTCGCTGAGTTTTTCCCAGGACGCTCAGCTGTTGTCTGTCGTCAACGTCGATGGGCGAGTCTCGATCTTCAACACGACGACAGCACGGCTTCGCGAAACATTCACAGATCCAAAGGTCAAGTCCGCGGTCTTCTCTGCGACGACAACGCTTCTGGTTGCTCGCGCGAACGAAGCGATCGCAGCACAATCGCTGCGATTCCTGCAATATCTCGACGGCAATGCGCAGCCTGTCCGGGGGATGTCGTTTCATCCCAACAACCAGTTGGTGTTTGTCGCCGCTGCGGATGGAACGTTGCGAGGGTACTCGCCACAGACCGGACAGGCAACGTTCAGCACAGGTCACGGAGGTGCTGTGAACGATCTTGCGGTTTCAATCGACGGTCAGTTCATTGCGACTGCCGGTGACAACAACGTTGTCCGTATCTGGAACGCCTCTGGTGCAGGTGCTGGACCGCAGCAGATCACGGGATTTTCCGGTCCGGTCCATCGAGTTGCATTCTCAGCGGATGGTAAGCAGATACTTGCAGTGTCAAACGGCGACAAGCCAGCCTCGCAGGTTCACGATCTGCAGACCGGCGCGCTGCTGCAGAAATTTTCGGGCCATGCCGGCGTTGTCGTCGGTTGTGCCATGCTGCCCGTGATTCCAGACGCGGACCCGAACAGAACTCAGACGATCGCATTGACAGCATCACCGGGCGGAGTCTTTCAGTGGAATGTCGCGGCGATCAGGCAGGTCCCCGGACACAGCGGACCGGTGACTTCGCTGGCTCGGATTCCGCAGAATCCGCGACAGGTCTTTTCCGGAAGCACGGATACCACTATCCGTCGCTGGAATCTCGACAATGGCCAGCAGATGCAGCAGTACAACCACGGCGGAGTTGTCGTGGCTATCGCTGTTGCCCCGGACGTGCAGCGAATTGCATCAGCCAGCGCCAATCACACCGCGAAGTTGTTCAACATCAATGGCCAGCAGATTGCTGAAATGCGTGGCGACATCCGTCGCCGTACCGCACTGTCCCGGGTTCAGCAGCAGGAATCCGCGGCGACCACTCGACTGAACGTCGCGAAACAACTGGCCGATGCTGCGGAAAAAGATCTGCCTGTGAAGACGGCGGCCGAAAAGACGCTGACCGACATGCTGACGGCGGCGACTGCGGACGTCCAGACAAAGAAGACGGCGATGGAAACGGCGTTTACAGAAAAGACGGCATCCGAAAAAACAGCCATTGATGCCTCTGCCGCCGCAAAGACAGCACTCGTAGCCAGACAGCTTGCCGAACAGTCCGCAAAGCTCGCGGCCGCGGAAATTGTGCTCGCTCAGGCCAGATTGGGACGACTGCAGCAGGCATCCAACGGCGAACCGCTGAACGAAGAACTCAAGCTGAAGGTTATTGTTGCTCAGACTCAAATGGAAGCGGCCACTTTGCATTCCACAACGATGGCAGCCGCAGTGCAGGCACCGACTGACAACGCGACAGCCATGTCAACGCTGGCAAATGCTGCAGCTCAGAAACTCGAGACCGTGCAGAAGCCTTTCAATGACGCTGTGGCCGCATTGAAGTTGGCAGAATCCACGCAGAATCTATCATCCCAACAACAGGTGCTGGCGGCCAGGGAACTCACGCTTGCGCAGGCGGCGGTGCCGATTCGCAAAGACGCCGTGACTCGATCCGAAGCATTGCTCGTAGACGCGAAGACAGCAGTCACAACGGCGACGACGCAGCTTCAGGAGTCCGATTTGCCACTGTGCAGTATTGCATTTTCACCGGACGGTTCAGTACTGGCGACGAGTGGCGATTTCGCGAACGTACACACATGGGATGCCCGGACCGGGGCTGCTCTGGGAGCGTTTGCCGGACACACTGCGCCGATCAAGGCGGTCACGTTTGCGGATGACCATACGCTGATGTCTGCGTCTGTGGATCAATCGATCCGCTTATGGGATACGAATCCAGGTTGGGTTCTGGAACGCACGCTTGGAAACATTGATAATCCTGACATGGTGGCTCATCGGGTGACGTCAGTCGATTTCAACGCCGATTCCTCGCAACTACTGATTGCCAGCGGAATCCCGTCACGGCGCGGCGAGCTGCAGGTTTTCAACGTCGCGGACGGAGGTCGAGTCCTCTATCTGCCGCAGGCTCACGATGACGTGATCTATGCGGCAAGGTTTTCGCCTGATGGGAAGCGAATCGCAGCCGGTGGAGCAGACAAGTACCTCCGCATTTTCGAAATCGCCACCAGCCAGCAACTGCGGCGCTTCGAAGGCCACACCAGTTATGTTCTCGGAGTTGCCTGGAAGCGCGACGGCCAGGTGATTGCAACGTCCGGGGCTGATAACACAATCAAAGTCTGGGACGCTGAGACTGGTGACCAGCAACGCACGATCGAGAACTTCGGACGCCACGTGACGTCGGTTCAGTACATCGGCGAGACTGACAATATCATCTCATCGTGCGGCGATAAGCTTGTCCGCATCCATAACGCCGCAAACGGTGGCCTCGTCAGAAATCTTGGCGATGTCACTACGTGGCTCCATACGATCGCCGCTACGCCGGACAGTAACATTGCTGCGGCCGGTGATGCGCGCGGCAACGTCTATTTGTGGAATGCCAACACTGGACAGCAATTGAAAAAGCTGGGACCAGCAACGCCTTGATGGCGGTGAGAGGCACTTGTCAATGTGCAGGGAACAGTTACGATTTGCTCTGGATGTGGCGAAGGACCGTTCGAGAAATAAGTGTCCGAATTGACGATTAGCCATTGGGCACTACCGTAATGGCACTTGGTTTACCTCAAAAGTAGCAGGCACACTCCGAGTGCCGTCCGCCAATTCGGCTGTTTTCAAGGGCTGCGGCACTTGGAAAGTGCCTGCTACTTTCTAAACCATGTGCCATCGGGCGCTGGCCCACGTTTGCTGAAACCGGACGCTAGCGCGTGGCGGCTGATACGGATGCGGCAATAAATTCTCGAACGTACATAAGCTGTAATTTGATGAGTGCGCGATGGATGCTGGAACTCAGAATCACCAATCAGTCACAACCGAGAGCGATTTCGAGTTGCTGCCATTTTTAAGGTCTCCCGGTTGCGTCCTGGTGTTTGCGTTTTGTTCGCTTGTCGGTGGCTGCTTCTATTCCCTGGCAAACTCAGATGCGATTCGTGAGATGGCGGTTTTCGACTGTGGCAAGGGTCGCGAAATCGTGTTCTTGAAGAGCGGGGAATGTGATGAATCGCAGCCAATTTACTACGAAGTGTGCATTGACGGTGAAACGATTGTCCCGATGACCGATGTTGCCCTCCTGAGTTGCGATCCTGGTGAATTGTTGTTCGACATTCGGAAAGCGGCCGACGGAAACGTTGTCGGGATTGTTCAACTCACCAGTTCAGGTATTGATTTTTGGGTTGTTCACGACTTTCGAGAACGTGCCTCATGGCCAGCAGGCGACATGCGACCAGAGTTCCGCGGATCGGGCAAGTTCACGCGAGAGGACCTTGAGGATCTCCTTAGACAAGCCTCGAAGCGAGAGCCCTGAACATAGACCACACAACGTTTGGAGCTCGTTTGGCCGGCGGGCAGTTCTTACAATCAACCTGTTTCACTTTTTGCAGAATCTTCCTGATGTCTGACCATCAACCACTCGTTGTCGATAACCTCGTTCGCCGGTTTGGCGGTCGCGCGGCTTTGGATGGTGCTTCGTTTTCGCTGCGAAAAGGTGAATGCCTCGCACTCCTGGGACCGAATGGAGCGGGCAAGACGACGCTCATTCGTTCTATCGCCGGTCGCTTGAAACCGGATTCCGGGCGAGTGCTGATTCATGGGCAGGTTCAGCAGACTGGCGGTGATCCAGCATTGCTTCGCAGGCTCGGAGTGATTCCTCAGAACATCGCGATTTACGACAACCTGACCGCCCGAGAGAACCTGAATCTGTTTGGGCGATTGTTTGGTGTTGAGCCGGCGGATCTCCCGGAGCGAACCGCTGAGGCACTGGATTGGACCGGATTGAAAGATCGATCGCGTGAACCTGCGTCGAATTTCTCCGGAGGCATGCAGCGACGGCTGAATATTGCATGCGGTGTCCTGCATCGTCCAGATATTCTGTTGCTGGACGAGCCGACCGTGGGTGTTGATCCACAGAGCCGCCAGCGGATCTGGGGCATGCTGAAGCAATTGCAGGCTCAGGGAGTATCGCTTGTGCTGACGACTCATCAGCTGGATGAGGCACAGCAGATCTGCGACCGCATCGTCATTATCGACGGAGGACGTACAGTTGCTTCCGGGACATTCGACGAGTTGCTGGATGCGAGTGTCGGTCGGCGTCGCCGCGTCGTGTTTACGTTAGGTCAATCGCCAACGACGTTACCGGATGGCAGCGAGCAGCGTGGAGAGAAATCCGCGACGTTTCTTGTCGATGATATCGCGCGAGATCTGCCGGTGCGGCTTCAGCAGTTCGCCGCAGCCGGAATCGATGTCGCCGATTTGTCCATTGAAGTGCCGACTCTGCAGTCTGTCTTTCTGCATTTCACAGGACATGAGCTTCGCGAATCATAGCGAGTTCGACTTCCACGTCTCCGGCTCCGGCTCGAAAACCCACTCAGGATGTAACAGGTACGCTGCCATGATATTCGCTCTTATCAAAGCACAATGCATTTCATTGGTCCGCGATCGCAAGGCGATGCTTTTGACGTTTGCTTTGCCCTGTGTCATGTTCACAGTCTTCGCGATCATTTTTGGCTCGGGATCTGCCGGGGCTGAAAAGGGCAAACTGAAAGTGATCGTGCTGGACCAGGACGGAACGCGCAGCTCCGGACGTCTCGTGGATTCGTTGAAAGCAATGGATAACCTGGAGGTTACGCTGATGGAAAACACGATCACTGGCAACTCCCGGCCACAGAATCAAACGGCTGCCACGACCACAGACGGCAATGAAGTCTTCAGTGATGCGATGAAGCAAGCGGCTATGTCTGTGCGCGGCGGCAACGCATCTGCGGCTGTAATCCTGCCAGCGGGACTTGAAGCGTCGATGGCTGAGATTGGTCAGCTGGATCGACCGGCAATTGAACTGATTTATGATCCGGCCAATCCGCTTGCCGAACAAATGCTGTCCGGTGTCCTGCAGGCGTCAGCGTTCACATCGTCTCCGGATGTGCTGATGAAGAAGGGGCTTGAACAATTCCGCACGATGGGAGGGCCGTTTTCGGCACTGCAGGAAGTTGCCGCCGGCGCTTTCAAGACCTTGCTGAGCAATGAACGGAATGCCGATCAGACGGAAGCAGGCAAAACGCCGGGACCGACGGGCTTTTCTATGACTGATGGCATTGTTCGGATTGCATCTCATTCTGCTCGCGACGTAGTCCAGGGAGACGAGACCGGGACGTCGCGTATCACTTCGGCAAAGATGATCTCCTATTACGCGGCGGGGATCTCAGTCATGTTTGTGATGTTTTCGATGTCCGGGGCCGCATCGAGTCTGCTGGAACATGAAGAACGCGGGACTCTGGAGCGACTGTTGTCCGGACGCATGACAATTATTCACCTGCTTCTGTCACACTGGATTTTTTATGTCGGACTCGGCGTGGTCCAGATCTCCCTGATGTTTGTCTTTGCCTCCGTGGTATTTGGGCTGGACCTGTGGCATTTTGAGATACTCGCCGGAGCTGGCATCATGGCACTCGTCAGCTCAATGGCGTCTGCCGCATTTGTCATGATGATCGCGACTCTGTGCAGATCCCGTAAGCAACTGGAAGGCGTGGCGTCCATCGTCATCCTGATCATGTCGGCGATCGGAGGCAGCATGATGCCACGGTTCATCATGCCTGAGTTTGTCGTCAAACTGTCCTCCATCGCATTCAACGCGTGGGCGATGGATGGGTTTCTGAAAGTGTTCTGGTACAACACGCCGGACAAGTCGATCGTTGTTTCAATTCTAAAGGAAGTCAGCATCATCCTGAGCATGACTTCGATCTTTTTTACCATTGCATGCGTCGCGGCACGCCGATGGGCCGTGCGATAGTGGAAACGTGATCTGCTTCAAGCGGTGAACGCTCAGGCCTCGTCGCAGCTCAGCGGGCGACATGTCGGAAACCTGCAGATTGACAATCCGCCTGTCTCCGGCGTCTGTGTTTCGTCTTATCGACTGGCGAACAGACCAAACAGGCCACTCTTTTTCTTTGCTGGTTCGTCTGTCGGCTTTGTTCCAGGTAACGTCGAAGTCAGTCGCCGAACCATGTCATTCAGGCTGCGTGTCAAACGCGATTTTGGAGCAAACAGACATAGCGGCTGGCCATTGTTGCGGGCACCGACCATCGTGGCGTAGTCGTTGGGCAATTGCCAGAAAACAGTGCGTCCGATCGTTTCCAGCGCCTTATTCAGACTGATTTCATTGTCCTCGAGACCAGCTCGATTCACAATGATTTCCAACTTTTCTTTGATGCCGGGCACCTGTTCCAGAAACTGCATGATCCGGACCACATTGCGCAGGCACGACAAATCCAGTTGCGTCACCAGCAGTACTTTGTCGGAAACTTCCATCACCGAACGATCCAGGCGACCGAATGACTTGGTGACATCGACAATCAGGTGCGAGAATGTCGCTTTTAACAATGCCAGAATACGTCGCAGGTCCTCGGGCTTGATTGGTTCCCCGGTTTCAAGTTCCACTGGTCGCGGCAACAGATAGACGCCGCTGTCGTGACGTGTAAGTGACCGTTTCAGCAGACCATAGTCGAGGCGGGAAATGTTTTCGGAAACATCACGGATCGTGTATTCAGGAATGATGTCCAGCCACACGTCGGCATCTCCGAGCGTCAGGTCCAGGTCAATGATCACGGGTGAGTTGGCTGGGTCCTGAGCCAGGGAGGCCGCGATATTAACGACCAGTGCCGTGCTTCCGACGCCACCACCCACTCCCGCGATCGTGATGATCTTTCCGACTCGCAAGTTTCCATCGCCGGTCGAACCGCCAAGCGTGACACGGATTCTGTCCAGCGCTGCGATGAAGTCATCCAACTGCAACGGCATATTCAGAAACTCACGCGCGCCGTTTCGCATCGCCTGCAGGATCAGGCTGCCTTCCTGACAGGAACTCACCACGAGTACTGAACAGTTCGGAAGGGCTCGGGAGATTTCGCCGACCAACTGCACGCCTTTCGCGTGGTTCGCATCGACATTGATCAACGCGATGTCCGGCTGAGTCTGCTGCGCTACATCCATAAAGAATTCGTACCGTGCGCATTCGGCTTCCAACCACACGGTATCAATACCCAGCAGCATTGACTTGAGCGAATTGCGCGTCCGCTCATCCGGATCGACGGTCGCAAGTCGCAAGACGCTTTTCATGGTATTACTCGTTCTGAATCAGAATGTGCAGCGGGACAAATCATCGCTTGTCGGATTGAGTTATATTGCGGTTCCCGTTATCGCATTGTCGGAGAGATCAGACCGGAACTTCCGGATCGTGAATTGTCCGACGAGGTTCGCGACTTCTTGTGACTTACGCCATTCGTATCTTTGGAATCGTCACTGATGGTGCGGGATGAACTCACAGGTTTCGTGAGTGTTGATTTTCCCGGTTCCATCGCCGACTTTCCTGGTGCCACTTTTGAATCAGAATTTCCATAACCTGGCGGGGTACAGGACCTGCCGTTCTGCCGACAGTCCGGGCAGGAGTTCATATGCAGCCCGTGCGGACAATTCTGGCAGTTTTCGCCTGGCAGGCAGTTCTGGCAGCCATTTTCACACGCGTCACCGTATTTTGGAACTTCCAGCAGTCCCATGCCAAACAACTCCTTGTCAGTTGGCGCGTCGGTGAACATACCGGGACCTTGCTGAGGAAACTGACTGGCTGGAGCCGGTGACACGTATTCCGGAGTCACCATGATAATCAGTTCTCGCTCAGATTCTGTGGCTGTCTTGCGACTGAACAGAGCGCCGACATACGGCAGTTCGCCGAAGAACGGGACCTTCTGCGTCAGAACGTCCTGTTTCTGCGAGATCAATCCGGCAATCACCAGGGCTTCTCCGAAATTCATTTCGACCTGTGTATTTGCACTGTTGGTCTTGAACGCGGTAATTGTCGTGCCCGACACGGTGACGGTGTTAGCAAAGTCCTGATCGCGGATGATCGTTTCGACTTCCAGGCGGACTCGACCGTTTCCAAGGATATACGGCACGGCGTTCATTTGAATCCCGTATTCACGAAACTGGAAGCCGGTCGTACCCAGCCCGGCTGGAATAGGAACTGGAGTTTCACCACCGCTCAGGAAATTCGCCGGCCGGCCGTTGTGAGTCACAATCATGGGAGTTGCCTGGGACTTCAGTATGCCTTCTTCCAGCATCGCCTGGATAAACCCTTGAAACACTGAATTTGGCTTCGTAAACCCGAATGTAACCGTGGAATTTGAAAGTCCTGAAAGCGTGGCTATGGTGCCGCCGCCTCCTCCTGGTGTCAACCCGGTAATGGGCGTGATCGGACCCGGAGTACTGAATAAGAATCCTTCAGGCCGAACCAGGGTGAAGTTCATCCCCAGCCGACGAAGTTTCGATCGCTGAACTTCCAGGACCGTACATTTCATCAGCACCTGCTGCACACCACCCGTCTTCATATGATTCATGACGGTTGGATAGAATTGCTTCGCGATTTCTTCAATCTCGTTGATGTGTTCCGGTTGAGAGACCCATCCGACCAGACGCACTGCTTGTTCATTGATCTCTTCGATCGTGATCACGTCGTTGGGGTAGCTGCGGCGGATTTTCGACTCCAGATACCGCACATCGCCTTCCACCAGAACTTCGAGGCTATAGCTGCGACCGTGTTCGTCCACAACGGTAATGGTCGTGACACCACCTCGCAGGGCATACACCCGAAACTGGGTGGGCGTGGCGTCCACCACCTGCACGGTGATGACTTCTTCGTCAAAATCCATCACTCGGCGGATCTTGGCGGAATGCTCGACAAAAATCGAGAAACGCTCTACCAGCGACAGTTCGTTTCTGCCCTCGTGAATCCGGTAGACAGCAGAACTTCCTTCAATCTGCGCGGTCGCCGGAGCTGCCGACAGCAGAACGAGGATTGTCGCAGCCAGAGTGAAACTGGCAAACATTCGCAGCAATGGCATCCTTGCACTCCCAAAGTGCTGAAGAGCGGCGCCCGCTGCAAAGCATGACGTCGCATCCCCAACTCACAACGCGCTCCGCGCGATCGCTCAGAAACCCTGTGACGCCGGACATCCATTCCCGGGATTCTCACAAAACTCCTTCAGACGTCAGGCCCTATGCATGCGTCCGACTGTTTTCATTTCGTCTTCATCAGATCCCACATATTCCAGTTTCCAGATGCCGGTGCTTCTGCATCTATCGGCAATTCAATCTCTTCCAGACGAACTTTGTCGCCTTCGTAGATCTCCATCGTCCAGACATTTGGATTTTCTCGCTGAGCCACCTTTACAGGACCGGATGGTTCCGGACCTTGTGCAGGCACTCGCTCAAGTTCCTTGGCCAGTGACTCATCGATTGACGGCGGTTCGACAGACTCATCGGGCGTTTCAACTTCGCGGTTTTCCATCACCGATCGATTGAGGTGACCAGAGCCAGAAAATGAACTATTCAGAAACTCAGCCGAAATCTCCGTCTTACCAGATGAAGTAAGGTCGCCATTCGGACGGAGCATTGTGGAGAGTTTGCCTAATCCCGTTGACAGATTGACCACCTTACCCTGTTCAGGTTCAACGAGCAATGAAATGTTCTTTGCCAGACCATCCCCTTCTTTATCGATTCCGAAAATTCGCGCATCGACTGCGAACACTTCTACAAACTCCATCACTGTAATCATTTTCTTGATACTGCGGCCCGAGGAATTATCATCGTAGGCCAGTAACAGATCGACTCGGTTCCCCGGCCGCATCATTCCGCTGTGCGATGTCGTCGCATCCACCGGAATGGTGACGACAGCCATCCCTGGCGGGATACTGGCCACAGCTCCGACTTCGCCCGGCTCCGTCAACTTGTTCTTCAGGATCCAGTCCCCCGGCATGACCGGGACCTTCAGTGAACGTTCGGTGATTTCGTCAAGTGACGTGATGGCTCCTTCAGGAGCGGTTAAAATGGGAACCTCCACAAACTTCGTGTTCAATTCATCCAGGCGAGTTCCCACCTGAATGTCTGCAATTGCACTCAATACCTGAATGGTCTCTACAGTCTCTACTGGCTTCTGACTGATCGCCTTCTTGACGCCGATCATGGCGACCAATCCGCAACCAGCGGCGACAACAAGTAGTATCAACGATTGATTTTTCATAGAAGTGGATCTCTCCTGGATTGTTCCACCAGTCATCCGTTTCTGAGCTTCGGCAAGTCCTGCTTGTTAATCAGCATGACCGGCAGACTGTGCAAAAACAGGTTAAATGGCGCATTCAATCCATACCCACCGGCATCTTCATCGGCAGGGCAGAAAAGCCCGCTTCATCTAATGCTGGTCGGATTGCCAATCTTGCTGATCTACCCAGGATAATCCGGAAGATCAGAACCTTTGAATCCGAATCCGACGATTGCCGTGACTCTTTGCAGCGACTCGACAACACATCGGTCGCTTTTTCGATCTGGAGGCTCCGGACAGGGATCGGCAGATCCTGCCGTTCCCTGCAGTGGTTTTGTTACATCATCCCCTGATACAGGAAGTAGCCAATGGTTCCGATGCAGATCGGAATGCCGTATGGCAGCAGCAGCATCCGTGGCTTGCGTTCTGCCGCGATGCGGGACAACTCAGAGGGATTCTTGATGACCATCCATTCACTCAGGATCAGTAGAAAGTTTTCGTAGTGATGCTTGATCGCACCTTTCCGCAGAACCATCAGGACTGCCATGACGGCTCCCACAACGGTTGACGCACAGAATGCCGCGAATGTGATTTCCCATCCCAGCCAGGCACCAATGCCTGCCATCAGCTTAACGTCGCCCGCACCCATTCCGCCTACCGCATACAGTGGCAACAATGTCAATAGTCCCACACACATCCCAATCAACCCAGCACCCAGTCCGCCCAAGCCGCCGACGCATGTGCAGTAGACGAGTCCGGCCAGGATCATCGGAATCGTGATCCAATTCGGAACTTTCAGTTCACGGCCGTCAATCCAGGCCGCAAGAATCAGGATGGCTGAAACAGTTTTGATGTGCCAGTTTGTGGTAAGGAATTCAGTCAATTCCATGGCGGGAGTCCTTCTTGTCTAAACGTGTGCAATGATATGAGTTTGTGACGGCGGGGGGACCACCGTTTTGTGAAAGTGATCGGAATCAGCGGCCTGTGGGGACAAACAGATTGCCCACCAGAAAGGCCAGAACCAGAGTCAGCACGACCGTTCCCTGAATGAGATCTGTCGGTGACAGTTCGATCCAAAATGGCAGCATAAATTGAATCCTGTGCAATTTGTGGTTTTGCGTGTCGAGAGCGGCAGGTAAAACTGAGCTGCACTCCCCCACACACTCTGGTGCTTTGTCAGGCTTTAAAAAAGGGGTCAGGAACCAATAGCCAAATGGCCCGGAGGGTGCTCCGCACTATGGTTCCTGACCCCTTTTTTAAAGCGTCCGGTCAGCTAAAAAAGGAGGATGCGAAGTTCATTCGCATCCTCTTTCCTGAAACACTCTTGCACATGTGACAGCAGGCTGCCTTCTCGTGCGATTCGGGCGAAATCGCCCTAGAGAATTATGACAGGTAGCCTGAGACTGCGCTGAACTTGGCGTTGGCGTTGCTCCCGACGGCAGAAACTGCTGCCAGGCACACAACGATGATCAGGGCCAGCATAACCGCGTATTCAACTGCGGTCGGGCCGTCTTCTGACACGATGAACTTCTTGACACTGCTTACGAACTTGCTCATTTGAAAATCCCTCACGTTGTGCCCGTATCCGGGCGGGTGACGTCACAGTGGCTTTAGACCACCACAAAAATTGACTCTGCGACGCAGAGCTAAATCTTACCAAGCCTGCCAGCCACATTTGCGACATAGCAGTTCAGTCCGCATGACTCGCTCGCTGACAAGCAAAACCTAGGTCAGGAAATCCAGACGTCAACGAAAATGTCGATTTTCCCGAAACGATGCATAAAGCAGGAAAAGAGTCGCCAAACCCCGTTGGTGCCCCGTGTTCTCCTGGCCGGACGATCAGTGGGAACGGGCGCTTTGTCAACCAGTATGATCGGGCGGACCGGTCTGAACGGCAACCGACATCGCTTCTCAGCGACCGCTCTGGATCTGTCCCAGCAGTTGTCGTTCGAGCAGTGGGTCGCGACCGATGGACAACCAGCGTGATGGTCCCGTCTGCCCCACGACCTGGTCCAGATCTCGAGTGAAAGGCTGAGATTCCTGGAATGTGGCGCCGCCTTCGTAATTTGCGGCTGAGCCTGGCAGGTCTTCAATTTCTTTATCGACACGGACACTTACCGTCATCAAACCTGCGCCCGATGACTGCATGCTGACGTTGACGCGACGACGAATAGACTGCAGTGTGCTCTCCAGCCGGTTCTCAAGTCCAACAGAATCATGATGCCATGGCTCAAGTAGATTTGAACCGCCACGATAGTGCGTTTCGATGACGCCTTCCAGCTTGCTCTCGCGCGCCACCTGAAAATGATTCTGGTGCAACACAACGACCGCATGTTCCCACAGCGAATCGCGATAATCGGCCGATACCTGGATCACGCTGCCGCCAACCGCAGGTGCCTTGGGTGGCGACGAAAGGCAACCGCTACACAGAGCAAAACATCCCAGCAGGCAGCGTCCCAGCACAGCCGTGCGGAATGGCAGGTAGTCAGATTGTTGCTGCGAGCCTTCCAATACCTTCACATCCCTGCAAACGAACGAAATGGTGCCATTCAGGGTATTCTGGCTTCGAACCCCGTGATGACTCAAGGTCACTTTGAGCATGCCCGTTGTGCAACGTAAAACCCGCGTTTTACGCCAATACCGTTCGATTATTCAAAGTAGCAGGCACATTCCATGTGCCGCAGCCGCAAGAAAAACAACGTTTTTCGCAGCTTGCCGGACGGCACACGGAGTGTGATTGCTGCTTTTTGAACGGTATTGCGTTTTACGCCGGATTTTCTGGAGAACGTGCTGAGTCGAGTGAAGACAAGAGTTGGAGATCTCAAGGACCTTAGTAAAGCTAAGGTCCGTAAATCGCACTTTCAGCCTCAGTACTCATCGCGAGTCTGCATGAACAGCGCCTTTTTTTCCCCTGGCAGGGTAAAGTCGAATCCGCACGCCTGGAAAAAACCATCAGCAGACGTAATCGCCATCACTTCCAGCACATTGCGACGTACGGCCAGATCGACACAACGTTGAACGAGGCCTCGACCTATTCCCTTGCCCTGGTGATCTTCGTGGACGGCCAGACTGCGAATCTCCGCCAGCTTGGCAGAATAAATCTCCAACGCTGCAAAGCCGACGATCGATCCCTTAGTCTCGGCGACAAAGCCAAACGGGATCAGATCACACAGTTCATCGAACGTGCGCGGCAGCAGGCGATTTGCCGTTACGAAGCGGTCAACAAGTTCTTCCAACTGCGGAATGTCATCGCGACTCGCCTCACGGATTTCGAATTCGAGTGGATCGGATCCTGCTTTGTCGGGTTCAGTCATTGAGGTGCGTTTCGGACCAAAGATTCATATTTGAGGATCAGGCGTAATCGATTCAGAGCAGTCCGTGCTGCCCGTTGGCGGAAGATAGCAAGGTTGCCGGACATACTCACGTCGAAACTCCGGGTTTCCTCGGCGGTGCTCACGGCCACATGGCCTCGACGAACCACAACTCCGGAATCAAGCGGCTCATCATAGAACGGCGACGAGAGTAACACGAAATCGACGCCATGGATAAGCCGAATATTCCCGCTCACGAAAGTAGCCAAAGTGAGCCAGTCTGCCTTTTGGTCGATTCCCATCCCGGTCAGATCGACGCCCACTGCCCGCAAAGCGACTGTCTCCCACGTTCCAGGAATTACCATCGCGGCTCTTACCACGGATGCCACGGACGGATTCTCTGACATCCACATGGCAAGTTGTCCGCCGGTTGTCGCGCCTTCCACAAGCGCCACTGATCGGCTTTGAGACTTTAAGAGCTGTGCCAATACATCGTGAAGTTCGTCGTCGCCTTCTGCATAAACAGCATCGCCCAGACGTTCTCGAATCAGCTGACACACCTCGCTGCTGAGCCGGTGTGCTTCCTCAGCAAACGTCGATCTCGCGGTGACCCACAGTGAAATCACAGCTTCACTGGCCGTGATGCCGACTTCCGGATTTCGTCCGCGTGCTGTCAAGTCACCCACCAGTCGCTCGGCGTCTGATTCGCCAAATCCAAACGTACGAATCACGGATCGCCGTAGCACCATGCCGCTGTCGAGCAGGACAGGACGAACAAGCTGAGTGAACATCGGTTTCATCTCAGCCGGAACACCGGGCATCACGGCGATCAGACATCCCCTGGAAGTTTGCTGTTCGTCGAAATCAACGCTCATTGCTTCGCCATTGGGCGCGACACGCATCATGACTCCCGGCGCGGTGCCACACGAGTTGAACAACGCAGCCGAATGCTCAGGACGATCAGCCTGCCGATGATTGCGTTCAGGCATTTCGCGTCCGCGTGCCACAAATAATGCCTGAATCTGTTGCATTGACTCCGGATCGCGAATTAACCGCTGACCGAACGCCAGTGCCAGTGCATCGCGCGTAATGTCATCCAAAGTCGGTCCCAGTCCACCCGTGATAAGGACAACCTGAGCCCGCGCGGCGGCAGCCCGGAATTCACTGACGATTGCGTCCATGTCATCGGCCAGCGTTGTGTGTCGCATCACGGGCCAGCCGAGCGATTCCAGTTCACGACTGAGCCATTGACTGTTCGTATCCAGTTTTGAACCGCAAGTCAGTTCAGATCCAATTGCGATGATCTCAGCAAACATAAGCACCGGCAATCCTGCACAGCGAATCGATTCAGTTCTTCAGCCGCGAAAGGCTAGTCCTTAACCAAGTAACCTCCAATCTGGAGGAAAGGTACGAAACACCCGGAATCCTTTGTGTGGAAGGCGTGTTGATGAATGTCAAGAGCCATCAAAAGCATTCATCAGGGAGGGATTTCGAGTGAAACGTTTACGGAGTGTAAAGCGGCAGACGAAGGCGAGGAAGCGTTGGATTGAAAATGCTCGTAAGAAGACGGAAGCAAAACGAAAACAGGTTCAGGCTCGCATCAGACACATGGCCGAAGCAGGAAACGTGAAAGCAGGTGCCACTCCGATGTTTCGAGCACGCACCATTCAGTACGAAGTGTCTGATCGAATCCAGGCAATCGGCTTTGGAGGCATCTGATTTCGAAGTCTGTATGCTTCGATCGGTCGTCACGTTTTAGCGCAGCAACGCTGCTGAAGTCTCTGTGATTCAGAATTCAAAACCCGACGCAACTCAGGCGGCTCACCCGCTTCGTTCGCGGCTGCGCGGCGCGAAAACAAAAAAGATTCACCAAAACGCCTGTCAGAGGTCGCTTGGTTAAGGTCCAGCAAGAAAGCAGTTAACTTCAGTTAATGGACTCAGATCTGTCCATGAAAGGACTTGCACCCTTCCAGTCAAACGCCCTCACAGGCGCACCAGCAGGCACTTTCCAGGTGCTGTCGCCCTGAATATCCTGGCGTGCGCTTCACCCGCAACCCAAATCACGGGGGAAGATATAAAGTCAGCGTTTTACCCGCGAATCTCGCACATGAACGCGAATCTGAATCGCGGTCGAGATCGTCACGGAACTTCAGCTTTCGCGCCTCTTCGCGCCATTCGCGGACACCCCTGTTTTCGAGATCGAATGGAATCTGATGGTACTCGTGTTTGAACTCCAGACACTCCTGATACTTGTCGTGTGCTTTGCCCGTAACTCGATCAAGGTTTGCTGAGCGGAGAGTGCGGACGGCACACGGAGTGTGCCTGCTGCTTTGAAACTAAAACATGTGCACTTGGTCGTCAATGCACCGACTGCTCCGGTACCAAAGGTAGGCGCTAAATCTGAGTGTGCGCAATCTTCATTTGGCGGCTTTCTTTTTCTTCCGGGCAGACTTGTCAGGGTTTGAAGTTTGCTTGAATTGCGCATCAAGTTCCGCAGGTCGCGCATTCTCGAATTGCTCAAGTACTGACTGCAGCTGACTGGCGTGCCGGGCTGCGACTTCTTCGAGCGCGCTGATTTCCAGCGGACGATTCTCATCCGGATCCCTCGCCAGATCGAAGAGCTGGCCGGTTCGGTAGAGCTTGAAATCGTGATTGAAGGCACACTCGCGCACGGTCATGTCGGCGTTTTGTCGCGGTGAGTACCATGCGTAAAGCCATTCACGCGGAGTTCCGGTTTCTCCGCGAAGCTGAGGCAGAAAGGTGACGCCATCAATGTTGGCGGGTACGACGATACTGGCTGCCTCACAGATTGTCGGCAGGAAATCCGTGCTGCTGACCAAATCGGTGCTTACGCGGCCCTGTTTCATGACGGCGGGCCAGTTCGCAATGCACGGGACATGTGTTCCGCGGTGCGTGGTCCTGCCTTTTCCGCCCCGAAAGTCAGTTCCATTGAAGCGGCTGGTGACGCCTCCGAGCGTGCCGTTATCGCCAATAAGAATCAGGAGCGTGTTTTCTCGCAGGTTGAGTTCAGTGAGCTTTGCGACGACGCGACCAACCATCTGATCTGCATACGCCGTCATGTCAGCGAAGTGCTTCACATCCTGCAGTTCTTTGTCGGATTTTGTTTTCGGATCCCAGCCGGCACTGTCCGGAGTCGGCTGGAAGGGGCTGTGCGTCAGGATCATCGGATAATACAGTAAGAACGGCTGCGCACGATGCCGCGTGATGAAGTCGAGCGCAAAGTCGTTGACCAAAGTTGGTCCGTATTCACCGTTTGCGAAATCTTTCTCGATTCCGTTGTACTCCAGACCGGGATTCGCATAGCGCGGCGGGCGGCGCGTGTGTTGCCACAGGCAGGATTCATCGAAACCAAAATGCTGTGGCGAATCGACTTCACGCCCAAGTTGCCACTTGCCGCAGATACCCGTGATGTAGCGGGCGTTTTTGAACAAGTGCCCGAACGTCGTCTCCGTGCGAACCAGCGTGCCGAAATTCAGATAGTTGCGGATGTTGTATCGACCCGTCATCAGTTGCACGCGCGTCGGAGTACACAATGGTTGCACATGACAGTTTTCGAATCGCACGCCCGTGGCGGCAAGTTTGTCAATGTTTGGCGTTTGATATGACTGACCTCCATTCGCCGTGACGCATTCGTACCCGAAGTCATCGACCATGATCAGAACAACGTTTGGTCTCGAATTCTCCGCCGCGTGCAGGGATGCCAACGGCGTCAGCAGCAGAGCGATCAGAAGTGCATATATGGTTTTCATGAGGTGTCCTGAAGTTCGTCAATGCTACGGAATGTGAAACTCTTCCCAGTGAATGGCTCGGCGTCGCCTGTTCGTCAAGAGGGCAATTTTTCCGCCGACCATTTGACATCGTTGCTTTTCCTGAACTAGAACTTGTTCCATCAATCGCAATTCGATTATGCCTCAGATCGACTTGACCTGGCCCAAACGCCGTGTGACGTTGGATCATGCGACTTCCATAGAAGTCTGATTGTTGCTGCTGAAAGATCAAACAGGAATCCGAAACATGAAAAACTTTTTGAAGTCCATCGCATTCACAATCATCCTCAGCATCGCGTTGCCAGTGTCTGCGGCAGATACGGTAGCGCCGATGCGGATGGGTGCCGGGGCGATGACGTTCGACACGGTGCCAGGCTGGGGACTCGGTGAAGACGGCAAGTCGGTCATTGGTCCGACTCACGGCAGTGTCGTGATCGACAAGACGGGCAATATCTACACGAGCGCCGATATGGGCGTGTTTGTATTTTCGCAGGATGGCAAGTTGATCCGCCGGTTCGTCGGAGACGAGTATACAAGAATCCATGACATGGAAATCCGCGATGAAGCCGAAGGAGAATTCATCTACGGCGCTCGCAATGCGAATGCTGAGGGGATTAAGTTCAGTGCGGAAACCGGCGACATTGTGCTGAAGCTCCCGTTTCCTGAGGAATCAAAACTCGATCTGAAACAGTTCAATCCTACAGCCATTACGGTCGCGCCCAACGGCGACATCATTTTATCCGATGGATATGCCAGCAACTACATTTTCAAGTTCGACAGGACGGGCAAGTACCTGATGCACTTCGGAAGCAAAGGGAATGATCTGAAGCAATTCAACACGGCGCATGGCATGACTCTGGACACCCGCTACGATCCGCCTCGCCTGCTGATCTGCGATCGCAACCACGAGCCCAGGGGTCGTCTGCTGCACTACGACCTCGACGGCAACTTTATAGAAGAAGTGATCACCGGCCTGGGAATGCCGACCTCCGTCGCGATCCATGGTGATTTCGTTTCCGTACCGGACTTGCAGGGACGAGTCGTGATCCTCGACAAGAGCAACAGGATCATCTCCGTTCTTGGTCACAATCCGGATCCTGCGAAGGGTGGCAGCTACAACGTGCCTCAGGAGCAATGGGTCGAAGGCATCTTCAGCGGCACGCACGGATCATATTGGGACAATGACGGAAACCTG
>Ga0105046_10000834_pt1 | contig 45222 bp, 34 predicted proteins | sample MAT03_FD_78385 | JGI IMG/M metagenome (GOLD analysis project Ga0105046, IMG submission 78385) | Freshwater microbial communities from Lake Fryxell liftoff mats and glacier meltwater in Antarctica - MAT-03 (megahit assembly) | ecosystem: Environmental > Aquatic > Freshwater > Ice > Liftoff... | reverse complement strand
AAGTCGTTTATGAATGGATAATCACAAAACTCACATCCCAGGGCCTGTTGACGGCATTCTGGGGATCAGCAATATTCACGATTCTCGCTACCTTCTTGGTTGGTGCGGGACATCTTTCCAGACAGCATCATCACTGCCCGCATGCTGGAGGTGCACCGAGATAAATCCATTTTTCGCCCAATACTCACCCAGGTATGCATACCCTTCACGTGTCCCCCCTAGTCCGTGGGAGAAAATAATCATCGGCCAGGATTTCCCCTCGTCACTCTCTGGATAATAAATTTTCACCGGGACCACCCGGTTATTCCGTGATGAGTCCACCCGCTCGTATGACAATGACCTAAATCCCGCTCCCTCAGCAAACGCCATGAAGGAGAACAAAAACAAGACAACCACAGAGAAGAATCGCATATCTCCAAAGACGCATCCCCCCTTGCCGTGGTTACCGTTTCCTTTTTTCCTTCATTTGTCACACCCCTACCCCTACTGTTGCAGCATCAGCATGAGATACTGGTAGGCACCCTTGGTCAGTGCAGGTTTTGATGAACTGCCCGTGAGCATGCCTTTGCTGATGAATTGAAGGGGGAGGGGTTCTTTCCGGACCCAGAGCAGCCGGGGTTCGGTAACGACTTCCGAACGAGGGATAAACCGCACGGGAATACCCGTATCACCAATATGAACCTCCCATGATAGGGGTGAACCGTTATACGCTTCGCGCAGCCAAGGATATTTCTCCAGGACATTGATCCGCCCGGGATTCGGGATAATGACTTTCCAGAGCACCCCCTCTTCTTCCCGGATAAATTGCGCAATTTGCAGCGAGGGATTCTTCTTCAGGGCGAGCAGGAAATCCGCCGGATTCCAGCCATTCAGATTCATCCCGTTATATAGGCCCTGTTGATTGACCTCGCCGGGCATGTATTGATCGAACCACCCCTGGAAATGATCATTCATCACCATGCCGACCTCGAAATGAAGGTGGGAACGCGCCTTATTGATGCCGTCCCCGGTATGGCCGAGGCGTCCGATCGTTTGCCCGCGTTTGACCTCCTGGCCAGCGACGACAGATGCCGCATTTAGGTGCGCGTAGAGTGTATAATATTCCGAACCCTGCCACTGGTGCAGGATCACGATGTACCGCCCATAATTCGAGAGTCCCGGCAGGTCATTCACATGTGCGACGACCCCATGATCTACTGCATAAATCGGGTCGAGGGGTTCACCGGAGGCATCGCGGCTAACCGGCTTGATATCGATGCCCTCATGGAACCGTGTCATCATTACCCCGTAGGAGGTCCGGCGGGGCGAACGTGTATAACCGTACTGGCCCCCTTCCCACGGGAATGTCTTTTTCCCGTCGAAATCTCGGTCTGTGTACATGTAGAAATCATCCCCACCCCCGCTGAAAATAGCCTTATTCGGCGTGGGCAAAACGATATTTAAATCCTCCCCCGCCTGCCCTGAGCAAATCGCCCCCAGCAAAATGCCCACCAATAGAAATAGAATTTTATTCATCCCCGGTAACATAAGAAACGCGATCCTAACAAAAATCCGCCCTGTGAGAAATAGGAAATTTACCGAGGGCCCCGGGTCATTCGTCCATCCCCCTCTCGCCACTCTGGCTCTTCGCCTATGGAAGAGGCTCGGGCATTTGGACTCTCCAAACGGTTGACAAATGCCCATACCCGATTATCATCTAAGACCAAACAGGGGAGCTGGAATCAAGTAAATCCGGCTGAGAGTTCTCGGTTAACCGAGAAGACCCTTTTTATAACCTGATGCGGGTAATGCCGACGAAGGGAGAGGAAGTCAAAAATAGTGCAGTCGAGCCATGCTCATGGGCAGTCCAGGAATCGGACACACCCCTTTTGACTTTTCTTCATTCACCGGTCTGACACCTGTCATTAAAAAAAAAATACGGAAGACAACCCTATGATCGCATCCCAAGATACTATCGCACCCCATAGCAGTGACGCCCTACCCGCTTCGAAAAAAATTTACGTGACCAAGTCTGTCAAAAGTAATTCCCGCAGTGCGGAGATCAAAGTCCCGTTCCGTGAAATCACCGTCACCGATACAAAAAAACACGACGGCACGATCGAAGCTAATGCACCCGTGAGCGTCTATGACACCAGCGGACCTTGGAGCGACCCGGAAGCAAATTGCGAAATCGCCAATGGGTTACCCTCCCTACGCCAGCAATGGATCCTCGACCGTGAGGATGTCGAGGAATACACCGGGCGTCCGGTCGAACCCCGTGATAATGGGTACCTCACCCAGGGCCATGAGGAATTCGCCTCCCAGCGCGAAAAAGAAAAAGGTCGCCTCGAATATTTCACCGGCCTGAAACGCAGCCCGCTCCGGGCCAAAACCGGTGCCAATGTCACCCAGATACATTACGCCCGCAAAGGCATCATCACCCCCGAGATGGAGTACATCGCCATCCGTGAGAATCTCGGACGCGCAGAAATCTTTGAGGCCGCTCAGGCCAGTGGTACCAAGCGCAATTTGCTCAACCAGCAACACAAGGGTCATAGCTGGGGAGCCTCCCTCCCTCAGTATATCAGCCCGGAATTCGTCCGCGATGAGGTCGCCCGGGGTCGCGCCATTATCCCGGTTAATATTAACCACCCTGAGAGTGAACCCATGATCATCGGGCGGAATTTCCTCGTGAAGATCAATGCAAATATCGGTAATAGCGCCGTGGCCTCCTCTATCGAGGAAGAAGTCGAAAAAATGCGCTGGTCCACCAAATGGGGCGCCGACACTGTCATGGATCTCTCCACCGGAAAAAATATCCACGAGACGCGTGAATGGATCTTGCGGAATTCCCCCGTCCCGATCGGTACCGTCCCGATTTACCAAGCCCTCGAGAAGGTCAATGGCCGCGCCGAGGATCTGACTTGGGAGATTTACCGTGATACCTTGATCGAGCAAGCCGAGCAGGGCGTTGATTACTTCACGATCCACGCCGGGGTCCTCCTGCGTTACGTCCCTATGACCGCAAACCGCATGACCGGAATCGTCTCCCGTGGTGGATCGATCATGGCCAAATGGTGCCTCTCACATCATACCGAGAGTTTCCTCTACACCCATTTCGAGGAAATCTGCGAAATCATGAAAGCCTACGACGTGAGTTTCTCCCTCGGGGACGGCCTACGCCCGGGCTCCATCGCAGATGCAAATGACGACGCGCAATTTGCTGAACTCGAAACCCTCGGGGAACTCACGCAAATTGCTTGGAAACACGATTGCCAAGTCATGATCGAAGGCCCCGGCCATGTCCCCATCCACATGATCCAAGAGAATATGGAACGTCAGCTCGAAGCCTGCGACGAGGCTCCCTTTTACACGCTCGGACCTCTGACCACGGATATCGCCCCCGGTTACGACCATTTCACCAGCGGTATCGGAGCGGCCATGATCGGTTGGTTTGGTTGCGCCATGCTCTGCTACGTCACACCAAAGGAACATCTCGGTCTGCCGAATAAAAATGACGTGAAAGAAGGCGTCATCACCTACAAGATCGCCGCCCACGCCGCCGACCTCGCGAAGGGTCACCCTGCCGCACAAATCCGCGATAATGCCCTTTCTAAGGCCCGGTTTGAATTCCGCTGGGAGGATCAATTTAACCTCGGCCTCGATCCGGAACGCGCCCGTGAATTCCACGACGAGACCCTGCCCCAAGACGGCGCAAAAACCGCCCACTTCTGCTCCATGTGCGGACCGCACTTTTGCTCAATGAAGATCACCGACGACATCCGCAAATACGCCGCCGAACAAGGTTTAGCCGAAGAAGAAGCCCTCAAACAAGGTCTGGAAGAAAAATCCAAGGAATTCGTCGAAAAAGGCGGGGAGATTTTGAGCTAAGGATTTCAACCGCACAGACAGCTGATTTCGTCTAAATGGATTATTGACAAAAAATACCTATATTAATCGGAAAAATTCGTGGTGGAGGTTATATCTTTGTTTGGTGGCTGGGAGATCACGCCCCAAAACACGTTCACATTTATTCTGATAAAAAGGGATTTTTGGGACGTGTGATTATTTCCACTGGGAATCCATGGACGCTTGGATCCCTGATAAAACTGTGCTAGGAATTATATAGGAGTTACAAAAAGAAAAACGCCTATGAAAGCCTAATCCCTCAAAGCACCCTTTGGCAAAGCCAAGTTCTGCAAAATCCGCCATGTCCGTTACTTGGCATGGGAGGATGCCTTCGATGTAGAGTCCGAGGACGGCCTTTCCTTTTTAGAACCCCATAAAACAATCCGTAAAGCCAACAATATTTCGTCTAAAGCTATTCCCGCATCTGTCCAAGAAGATCACGATCTTCACTCCGGTTTTTACGTCAAATACGACTCTGGCGAAACCGCCGAAGTCTCTTGGGCTTTCATCCGAGAACTCCCTCCAAAGGGAAGACCCAAAATGATCCGTCATTCTGCCAGCCGATGATTCAACCCCGATGGGGTAGCCCGCGCAACTTGCGCGTACGACTCTCCCCCGGGCTATAAGATTCCCATCCCTTCAGGATGGGCAGGTCGCCCGAGCAAATTGCTTTCCTGTGTTTTCCGAGACATGTCTCGGGAAACAAAAGCGTACTCACAAGACTTCCTGCGTGGTTCCCAAGACATTGACCCCGGGAAGGAAGTAAATCTTTTCAAAGGTGCGGTTAAGGGTTTTACTGTGGAAATTCACCATGAGTTGCTGCTTGGAATAGGAGAATTCGATTTTATCGCCGACCTTGACTTTGGTTTCAGGAATGGCCATCCAAATCTTTTGTCCGCTAGAATCTGTCGCTTGGATGTATGTATATCCGGTGCCATTCATTGTCTCAGAGACACTTCCCCTGACCACTGTCGGCACGGGGGAGGACGAGCCGGACGCCTCCTCCAAAGAAGCGGCAGGAGCGGCCTTCTTCGATATCATTTCTGATTGTGGGGAGGGCGATTGTTTGTCTCCACAACCAAATAGCATTAGGGTAGTGAGGGATATGGAAAAAATAAGTATGGTTTTCATATTTTAGGGGAATCTTTAATTTGTTTTTTTCAAATTATAGATAAACCACAATTCCACATAGTGCCACTGAAAAAATCTCCCCCCTGACCGTGAAGGTACTTACGCCTTTTTGACGAAGCAGGCTTTGAGGCCGATCGTGGAGCCGTCCATTTTGCAGGAGATTTCGTGGTCACCATCGACGATGCGGATGGGTTTTGACTTCGTCCCTCCTTTGAGGACTTGGGATGAACCCCTTCAACGGCAAATCCTTGATCAAAGTGACGCAATCCCCGGCGACGAGGACATTGCCGAAAGCGTCTTTGACGACCCGGGCCCCGGCGGGTTTGGGTTCACGTTTCCATTCATGGCCGTAGGTGACACATTCCCAGTGTTCCGGAAACTCCAAAACGTCATTCATCTCACACATCGGACAGGCAGGTTTACTCATAGGCGCAGAGCATAATCAGAATCCTCCGCTGAACTGAATGGCTCAAATCATCCGTTTTGCCCAAAATACGATTGGTTCCCTCTTCTTCACATAAAAAACCGTTCCTACCCCGTGCTCACCTGCTCTTTACCTTGCTCAATGGGAAAAAACAAAAAAGGCACGGAAGCTATTGGAAGCTGGTCCGTGCCTTGGAAAAATCCTCTTATCCAGAATTTCTTTACATTTGATTAAGCTTTTCCGCCATAGGTGACATAATCATCGAGATCAAGCAGGTCAGCCCAAGAACGGATATCCTCACGTGTGGTGGAGATTTTATCGAGCATGTTATTAAAGTAACCGCGTGTTTCCGCGTCACTATCCGGGGTACGGGCTAAACCGTATTGGCTCCATTGCTCGATTTCCCAAGGGGTATGTTTATTTTTAGCATGGGCATTGATCCATTCGAGGATTTCGCCGTCACCTTTGCCAGTCGCTAGCTCGGTTTTTAAGGCATCGGTGTCGATCCCGACATAATCAATAAAATGCTTATCCAAAGGGCAGTTATAATGGAATTCCCCATTTTTCCCTGCGATTGTCGCACGACCCTTGTCGAGCATGCGGGGGAGAATGATATAACCGCCGAGGCGGGCACGCATCGAGCGCGGGGCGCGTTGTGTCAGATCGGGGGCAGATATTGTTTGGCTCATCGTTTTTTCCTTTGTTTGGTATTGGTTGTTTTATCCGTGGGTAGAAAAATTTCAGACACCGTAAAGATAGTCGCTTACTTGACTGCCAGAGTCTGGTAATCGGTGTAACCTTTCGGGCCGGAAGCATAAAAGGTGGATTCATCCGGGGTATTGAGCTGCTCATCCCTGCGGAAACGTTCCGGCAAATCGGGATTCGAAATGAATGGCACACCAAATGCCACTGCATCAGCCCAGCCTTCCTCGATGGCCTTGTTACCCGTATCCTTAGTGAATCCTCCAGCGGTCACGATCCGCCCTTTGTAAAAAGGACGCAGCTCTCGGGGACCGAGACCGTCGACCGCTCCGTGGGCGATATCCTGTGCGGTGACTTGAGTAATGTGAGCGTAGGCCAGATTAAAGCGGCTGATTTCCGTAAGGACATGGCCGAATGTGGCTAAAGGATGGCTATCATGCATGTCATTAAATACCCCCGCAGGTGAGAAACGGATACCCACACGGTCCGCACCCCAGACACTAGCGACGGCCTCGACCACCTCGATAGTCAGCCGGGCGCGGTTCTGGACTGATCCCCCATACTCGTCCGTGCGATGATTTGTGCCGTCACGCAGAAACTGGTCGAGTAGGTACCCATTAGCATTATGGATCTCGACGCCGTCAAACCCCGCACTCTTCGCGCAATTTGCGCCGTGGATATACTCAGAAATAACCAAGGCAATCTCAGAGGTCTCCAGCGCACGCGGTGTGGCATAATCCTCCATGGACGAGCCGGTGAAGACTTTGCCTTTGGCCTTGATCGCACTCGGGGCGACAGGCGCAGCCCCCTCGGGCTGGAAAGACGGGTGGGAGATACGTCCCACATGCCAGAGCTGGAGGAAAATGCGGCCACCGGCATCATGGACGGCCTTCGTGACTTTTTTCCAGCCAGCGACTTGGGCATCATTAAAAATGCCGGGGGTACTCGGATAACCAAACCCACGGGCAGATACCGAGGTCGCCTCGCTGATGATGAGTCCTGCGGAGGCACGTTGGCGGTAATACTCGGCATTCATCTCTGAGGGAATATGACCTTCACTCGCACGGCAGCGGGTCAGTGGTGCCATAAAAATGCGGTTGGGAGTCTCGACCGTTCCGAGGGTCAGTGGTGAAAAAAGATCCGTTTTTGTATTCATCGTTATTTTCCTTTTTTATGGTGGGGATTTTTAAAAGATCAGGTGTTTGTCTTCCGGGTGCAAAGGGTGAGTCCCGCAGACTTCGCGGTCTCCACGGGCCAAATCTCCTTGAGGTTCTGAGCCTCCGTCACAGCCCCGGAAAAAAGCAGAAAAAGCTCATCCCCCAGCCTGGCCGCCTCGGCGGCATCGGGACGGATTTCCCCCGCGAGCTCATGCCAAAACTGGCGGACGGAGGCTTTGAATCCGCGCACGACCTCACGCACTTCATTATCAGCGAGGACGACTGTCGCCGTATTCGAAAAAGGGCATCCCCGGAAATCCGATCCTTTGAGGTAATCACGTAGTCCGTCGAATTTCATAGCTACTTTTTCTTCCGGTGGAACCGGACTCGCGAGTAAAGCCTTCCCGGAATCACACATCTCCCGGGATTCCTGGCGGAGCCATTCAGCGCAGAGTTTCTCTTTACTGCGGAAATGCTGGTAAAATGTGGCTTTGGCTACATCCGACTTTTCAATGAGTTCATTAATCCCGACGAGTTCATAACCACGTTCAGAAAAGAGTGCCGCCGCAGTATTTAATATCCTCTGCCGTGTTTCAGTTATCGTCATGGGAGGCAGCATACAGACAAGTCTGTTCATTGCAAGTTATTTTTGTTTAATCACTTGGTTGTTACGATTTAAAAATTAAATAAACATCCTCATCGAACCCTCCGACATCTGATCCAACCCCGGGTTATAAGATTCGCATCCCTTCACGATGGGAGGAGGAAGGCAAATTGCTTTTTTTCAAAAACTTAGCGATCTTAGCGTCTCAACGCACCAATGCCCCTACGCAATTTGCGCGGCTGTGCGTCAAAAGTGACACAGATGACGGGCTTGAAAAGAAAGACACCTCGATAAACCCAAGCACGCAATTTGCCTTATCCTAAGGGGATTAAATCATATAGCCCAAGGTTGCGAAGCCCGGAGCGAGTTCCCTTGGGGTATCCGTGAACCATTCTATCAACCTCGTCGGGGTTGGATCAATCCCCAGAGATGGGGTTCATCAAATGCAATTTGATAACGGCGTAAGAATTCCCGAAACTCGGTCCGAAAGGAAATTTTCCGGTGGTGTTCCTCTTATCCGGTAATGTAATCCCGGAGGGCCGGAACACGCTCCTTGATCTCTTAAAACCCTCCGCGTTTCCAAATCGCTAAAAGGAGGCGCAAGGCGAGAATCACGCCAAATATTATCCCGAGGATACCGGGCAAGGAAACATCATTCCAGATCGGGGGAACCTTCGCTAAAACGACTATGGCGCTGCAAATGAGAACCGCTGATGTGACAATAGTAATGGCGAGGCGGTTGGCGATGGTGTCGAGGGTTTTGCGGAGGGGTTCGAATCCTTCAGGATCGATCGAATGACGCATGGGGATAAAGAAGTCGCCCTTTTTGACTTTGCTGAGCAAATTGCGTAATTCGAGCGGCCACTCTTTAATGATATCCATGACATCCATACTTCCCCACCAAAGGCCTTTAAGCAGTTTCTCGATGTCGAATTTCGCTTTGATGACATTCAAGGCATAAGGTTTGCCGAGGTTGATATAATTCAGCTCGGGACACATGAGTCGTGCGATGGCCTCGACCTGGGTCAGGGCTTTGATCCCTATGTAGAAATCCTTTTTCATGCGCAGTTTATGCAAACGCAGAATGCCCAGCAATTGATTCATCGTTGATTCAAGATTGATTTCATTGAGTGGTTTGTCGAGGTAACGCTCGGTATACGCTGAGAGGTCACTCTCCAAAGCGGTGACATCCTGGACATGTCCCTCGATCGAGTTACCCAAAAGCGATTGGGCTAAGCGGCGACAATCCTTATTAGCCATGCCCATGATCGCCATGGCGACATTTTCCCTGAAAGCCGGGGTCATACGTCCCATCATCCCGAAATCATAAAGCGCGAGGACCCCGTTATCTAAGACCGCCATATTCCCGGGATGCGGATCCCCGTGGAAAAATCCGAATTCAAAAATCATCTGAAAAACCATCTTGGTCATGTTTTCCGCGAGTTTATCCGTGTCGATCCCCTTCTCTTGGAGTTTGGCGGGTTCATCCACCGGCAATCCCTTGAGATACTCCATGGTCAGAATCTCATCCGAACAAGCTTCATCATAGACCGTAGGCACTTTGATAAAATGGTTATCGCTAAATTGCTCCGCAAATTGTTTCATGCTGGCGGCTTCGAAAGTGAAATTCACCTCTTCCTGAAGGTGTTTGGCCACCTCGTCGATGACGCCGACGGGGTTATAGATGGCTAGCTCCGGGATATGTTTCTCCGCAAATTGCGCAATATGATGGAGGATGACGATATCGCCCTCGATGGTCTTAATGATATTTGGGCGGCGGACTTTGATCGCGACTTTTTTACCATTTGAACGCAAGACCGCATAATGTACCTGCGCGATGGAGGCCGAGGCCACGGGGACTTCATCGAATTCGGAATAAATCTCGCTCACCTTCCGGCCCAAGGAGCGTTCGATAGCGTCATGGGCGATTTTTGTATCAAAAGGTTTCACTTGGCTCTGCAATTTGCGCAGCTCGTTATAATATTCATCCGGGAGGAAATCGCGGCGCGAGGTCAGGATCTGGCCGAATTTCACAAAGGTAGGCCCGAGCTCTTCCAGAGCCATCCTCAAACGTACCGGCACCGGAACGATCGCACTGGCTCCTTGAGCTTTTTCTGTCGCCGAATCCGAAATCCGGATCACCGTTTTGAGTTTCACCAGATTGAGCAGTTCCCAAAACCCGTGTTTGACCAGGATATGGAAAATCTCATGGTAACGGGGGAGGTGTGACGCAATATCATAAGCGGTTTTGATGTCTTCGAATGCCATGGGTGCCATCCTAGCAGTTCACTTTTTTCCCACAAGTCCTCTTTCACCCCGCCCCGCCCGAGCAACTTGCTTGATTCCCCCACCGTTTTCCGTAATTTACATTCCTATTATGATGAAGCGTTCGGAAATTAACTCATTGGTGCGGGCAGCAGGGGCATTTTATCAAAAGAACGGGTGGATCCTCCCGCCTAATCCCCGTTGGGACGTGACCGATTTCGGGCTGGGTGATTATAAACATTATGGACTGATCCTCATTAACCTTGCGGAAGAAATCGAGTATTGTGAAAAACTCATGTACGCCCAAAAAGGCATGACCACCCCGCTCCATTACCACAAGAAAAAGAAAGAGGACATCATCGCCCGCGCCGGTAGCTTTAAAATCCTGCTCTATCCCCCGGGCGACATAGCCCAAACCAAAGGCCAGGAATTCACCGTCAATATTTGTGGGGTACCGACTATAATCAAAGGTGGCGACACCATCCAGATCAAAGCCGGTGAACGCATCACTCTGGTGCAAGGAGTCGTCCATGAGTTTTATCCCGATGTCGATGAAGCCATTATCGGTGAGGTCTCCACGGCCAATGACGATGTGAATGATAATTATTTCCTAAACCCTGATGTGGGCCGTTACCCGGAAATCGTCGAGGATGAGCCCTCCCTGCTCAGGCTCCTGAGCGATAAATAATCTCCACCACCATCACCACCAAACTATCATGACTGCTGAAAAAATCCACGAACACATCCTAGAATTCGACCATGCCCGCACAGTGGAGGCGCTTTATAATGGCCAGCTGGACAATTTGCGCAAGGCCGAGACTTCCCTCGATGTCAAAATCACCACCCGCGAAGGCTGGCTCAAAATCGAGGGTTCACGCAAAAATGTGGATCGGGCGGTGAAATTCCTCGAGCAGCTCAGCCGGGCGCGTTCCCAAGGCATCCGCATCCGTAATCAGGATTTCAGTTACATCCTCGATGCGGTCTTGGAAGGCCAGAATGATAAACTCGAAAAGCTTTTCTCCAGTTCGCTCAAGCTCAATGGCCTGCGCGGCCCGATCCACCCGAAAACCATCGGTCAACGCGAATACATCGACCTGATACAAACCCGCGACGTTTGTTTCGGGATCGGACCGGCGGGAACCGGTAAGACCTACCTCGCCGTCGCCGCCGCCATCAGCATGCTCAAGGAAGACCTCGTCAAAAAAATCATCCTCACCCGCCCCGCTGTCGAGGCCGGTGAATCCTTAGGTTTCCTGCCGGGTGAACTCCAAGAAAAAATCCAACCCTATCTCCGCCCCCTTTTTGACGCCATCAGCGACATGCTCCCCACCGGGGAAGCCCAGAAACTCATGGAGAAAAATATCATTGAGGTCGCCCCTCTGGCTTACATGCGAGGGCGCACCCTCTCCTATGCATTCATCATCCTTGATGAGGCGCAGAATACTACCGCCGAACAAATGTTCATGTTCCTCACGCGCATGGGGGCGGGTTCAAAATGTGTCATCACCGGTGACAGCACCCAGACGGACTTGCCCTCTCATAAAAAATCAGGACTCGCCGAAGCCATGGCCGCTCTGGGCAAAGTCCCGGAGATCGGATTTCAATACTTCGACGAAAAAGATGTCATCCGCCACTCCCTCGTCGCCAAAATCGTCCACGCCTACCAGAAACACCGCGAACCCCTCCGCCCCGAGGAAAAGAAAACCCCCGATACCCCCGCAGCCATTTGATAGTAAACTGCTGCATGTCTAGGGAATCTTGGTGCAATCGGGAAAATTTTCACGGCACAAATCCACGAGGGATTTAAGAAGTAGGATGGACAATCTCATTTATTTATTTAGGTGGACGGGCCTCGTTGCCAAATGCCGGATGTAACCGTAAAACTCTGGCCCGTGGCAGGCAGGGCCGCTTGCCCTACAAAAAAAATCCCCGCCGATTTTTGCGGCGAGGATATGTGGTGGAAATAATTACATTTTCTATCGGGAGAATCGGGGGAGGATTATGGTTCCTCGCCAAATTCGAGGAATCCCTCCAGCTGATGAATGCGGGTCGGGTGACGCATTTTTCGGAGGGCTTTGGCCTCGATCTGACGGATACGTTCACGGGTCACATTAAATTGTTTACCGACTTCTTCGAGTGTCCTTGAGAAACCGTCTACCAGTCCAAAACGCAACTCGAGAACCTTGCGTTCCCGGTCGGTCAATGAGGTCAGGACATCCCCGAGTTTGTCTTTGAGCAAACGGTGGGAAGCCATCTCGGCGGGATTCTCAGCGGATTTATCCTCAATAAAGTCACCGAAACTGGTGTCATCACTGTCACCGATCGGGCTCTGGAGGGAAATGGGTTGTTGCGCCATTTTCAGGACGGCACGGACACGATCCACTGGCATCATGATCTCGTCAGCGATTTCCTCGGGGGTTGGTTCGCGTCCAAACTCCTGGATGAGCTGTTTCTGGACACGCATTAGTTTATTAATCGTCTCGATCATGTGCACCGGGATACGGATCGTCCGAGCCTGATCCGCGATGGAACGCGTGATCGCCTGACGGATCCACCAAGTCGCATAGGTCGAGAATTTATAACCCCTGCGATATTCAAATTTCTCTACGGCCTTCATGAGGCCCATATTCCCTTCCTGGATCAGGTCCAAGAATGAAAGGCCACGGTTCGTATATTTTTTCGCGATGGAAATAACCAAACGGAGGTTGGCCTCGACCATCTCTGTTTTTGCGCGCATGGCCTTATGGAGCCATTCCTTGAGTTCCTTATAAGTCTTTGAAAATTCCTCATGGGCGACACGGCATTCGCCTTGGATACCCTTCAGGTTCTTTTTCATCTCGGCGATGGCAGCCTTATGGTCGCCTGCCCCCTTCTTTTTCTCAAGGGTATCGATATGCTGGGTCAGTTGGGTAATGGCGCGGGCATATTCATCCGCAAAAACGACCATGTCCTCAGTGACCTTTTGTTTGAAATAAAATTTCGGGTAAAGCTTTTGGAGCTGCTCATTGGCTTTCTGGTATTCCTTGAGAGCTTTTTCTAGGGCCGAGCCGGAGGCGGCTTTTATGACAGCATCGTATTTGCCTTCACAAAAGGAATTTGCCTTGGCCAAATCGCGGATGAGCTTAGGCAGGACGCGCATGTATTTATCGCGGCTGTCGATTTTCTTGTCCATGATCACGCGGTCGTAACGTTCCTTGCTCTCGATCAAACGGATCGAGAGATTCAAGTGCTCACGGGCGGTGAACCCGTAGTTATACATACGTTTCTGGACTTCGGTCTCGGCGTCTTCGATTCGTTTGGAAATTTCGACTTCTTGTTCGCGGGTCAAGAGGGGGACCATACCCATTTGCTTCAGGTACATGCGGACAGGATCATCAAGAATGTCGAGTTTTTCATCGACCTTATCGCGGTCATCCTCGATTTCCGAGGCCCCGGCGGGTTTAATCGTGACACGATCCACATCAGAAGCATCGATAATCTCGATATCCAAAGCGCGCAGGGAGACGAGAACCTCGTCGAGATCATCAGGGGAAGTAACACCCCCGGGCAAAGCATCATTAATATCGTCGTAGGTCAGATGGCCTTGTTCCTTCGCCAAACGCACAAGCTCACGGATTTTCTCGTTACGATCATAACGGGTACCGAGGGCGGAAACCGGGGCCGGTGCAGGCGTAGCCGGAGCTGGGATCACTGATTTCCCGACCTTTTTCGCGGCTTTTTCAGCAGCTGGCACCTTCACAGGAGCCAGTTTAACTTTTTCTTTGGGGGCGGCTTTCACCTTGGAAGGCTTCACCTTTGCTGGAGCTGCTTTAACTGCCTTTTTCGGCACGGGTTTTGAAACATTTTTTTTAGTCTTGGTCGCCATAGAAATAAATTTTAACCCTTTAAAACTTCAGATAACCGTATCCGGTATTCAATGATATGCATCGATAACATTTTATCATGAAGGGCGTGTAATATCCTTAAGTCTGCGTTGTAAGTCAATAACTTCTTTCTGGATTTGCAATTGTTTTTCCAAGGATATATTCCCCTGCGCCAAGAGCCCTTGGCGCTCCTTGAGTAAGCCTTGGATGTACCCTTTTTCATAATCAATCGCCGTTTCACTCAGCAGCCGCCCGACTTCAGGCACTTCCTCCAAGAGTCCGGAGTCCCCGATCCCCCCTGCATACCGGGCCGGAATTACTTCCTTGATCGATAAATCCATGACTAAATCATGAATTTTTCCTTGCCTCATTGCTTCCGGGAATGATTTTTCCACCGTTTCAAAGGATTCATGTTCGATATCCTCCCAAATATGCTGCAAAAGAATCCCCGCAGCATCGTAAGGAATCCATTCATAACGAACTTTTTTGAAAAATTCAGGGCCCAAATCCGGATAATGGATCAAAAGATGGAGCATTTGGCGGTTTGAACTGGCCATCGGGAGGTCGGTGGTGGCTGGAATCAGCTCTTGCCTTTGATTTTCCCCATCCGCCTTTTGCCGCAGCATATCGCGCGGACGCATTTTTTTTGATTGCTCAAGGAGCGAGGCCTCGGGCACCCCGAGTCTGGCGGCGACTTTCTGGAGGACAGCGGCCCGGGCGATGGGGTTTGGCAAAAGCATGGCCTTTGGCAGCATCGCATCACAAATGGATTTTTTGCCGCCGGGGGAACGCGCATCATGACGGGTCGCTAGCACATCATAATGGAAATCGAAAAAATCCCGGGCTTGGGTGATGACCTGCGCAAATTGTTCGGGCCCTTTTGTCCGGATCAAGCTATCGGGATCGTCAGGCTTCGGAATCGAGGCGACCCGGACATTCAAATCGCTTTCGATCAAATAATCGACGGAACGGATCGTCGCATCCACCCCCGCCGAGTCTGAGTCGAAACACAGGATCACTTCATCCACATAACGCTTTAGTATCTGTCCGTGCAGCTCGGTAAAAGCGGTTCCTTGCGAAGCCACCACATTTTGGAAACCCGCCTGGTAAATGGCGATCAAGTCGAGCTGGCCCTCGCAAATAATGGCCTTCTTCTCGTCCAACAAGGGCCGCTTGGTCAAGTGCAGACCGTAAAGCTCGCGGCTCTTCTTAAAAAGGGGTGACTCGGGCGAATTAATATATTTCCCCATCTCCGTCTCGCCCTTAAGGTCACGGGCACTGAATGCGATGGCTTTACCCGCGCTGTTACTGATCGTGAACATCAGTCGTCCCCGGAAAGTATCATAATAATCATCGGGATTATCCGTGGGTTTCGCATTTTCCGCAGCCCCCCGGAAACGCAAGAGCCCGGCCTGATAAATCAAACTCAACGGGTACCCTTTGTCCATGAGGAACCGTTTACTCGCATCCCAACTATCGGGCGAATACCCGATGCAAAAAAGCTTGGCCGTTTCTTGGCTGACCCCCCGGTTTTTCAGGTAATCCCGGGCAATTTGCGCGGAGGCATCCTTAAAGAGATTACGTCCGTAGAACTCTGAGAGTTTCTCGTGGATCTCGTAGAGGATATCCTTAAAAGTATCCTCTTCCTTAGCCGCCCCTTCATTTGGGGAAAATTGGCGGGGAATCTCGATACCCGCCCGGCCCGCGAGGATCTTTAAGGCTTCCCCGAAACTCACCCCTTCATACATCTGGACAAATCGGATCACGTCACCCCCATTACCACTGGCGAAACACTTAAATATCTGTTTCTGAGGGGAGACAATAAACGAGGGGGTTTTCTCCTTTTTAAAGGGGCTCAACGCCTTAAAATTCACCCCGGCCCGTTTCAAAGGCACGTAGGAGCCGATGACATCGACAATGTCATTTGCGTCCAGAATCCTCTGGATAATTTCTTGGGGAACGATGGCCATCGATTTTTCTTTAAATTTCTCCCGGCGTTGTCTTTATCTAAGGGTCTTAATGGGTTCCGTCCAATCAAAGATTGTATTTTGAAACAAATTCCTTTAATTCAGTAAAAATCCTATGCGCAAATCGACACGCCGACAATTTCTTTCGAAAACTGCCCTGACCGGTGCTGCCGGACTGACTGGACTTTCTTCCTTATCCACCTTAGCCCAGACGGTGACGAATACTCCCGTCCCCCCCGCCCTTCCTACCCCCAATGGCCGGGTTTTTATGAGCCAGAATAGTAGCAGTATCGTTCAGTGGAATGTGAATAATACTGTCGTCGAGCAAATGGCTGACCGTTTGATCGGGGCCTATTACGGGGTGTCAAATGCCGCCACCGCTATGAAAAGGCTGGTCACCCCCCAGGATGTCGTGGGATTAAAAGTTTTTGCGAGCCCCGGCGCGGCTACCTCCACAAATAAAGCTATGGTCCGGGTCGTGATCAATGCCCTGAAAGCCGCTGGCCTACCCAGTCAAAATATCATTGTATGGGATAAATTCCGTTTTGACCTAGAAAACGCCCAGTTCCTCCCTATTTTCCAAAGGGAAGTACAAGTCCCGATTATCGGCACGGCCCCGGATGTGGGTTATGGCGACCAGCCTTCCTACGATTTCGAGGTCACCGGGACATTGATCTGGGGAGACCGGGATTTTAACGCAAAAAAGGCTTCCGTTGATGCGGATGGTTCGGGTAATACCCAGCTCAGTACCAAATCATATTTCTCCCGCATCGTGACCCAACGCTGCACAAAGCTCATTAATATGGCTTCCCTGACAGATCATCCCGATTTCGGGATCAATGGATGCCTCGTGAATATGGCGATCGGCTCCGTCGATAATAACCGCCGTTTCGGTACGTCCCCTTATTATGGGGTTCCCCCGATTCCCGATATTTACTCGAATCCCGTTATTAAAAATAAAGTCATCCTCAATATCATGGATGCCATTATCACCGGTTACGCCGGTGGCCCGTTATTTAAGCCCGATTTCAGCGATCAAACTGGTCAGATCTTTATTTCCAACGATCCCGTGGCCATCGATACCCTCTGCTTACGCGAATTAATCGCCCTACGCAAAGTCGCCGGCATCCAGTCCCCCTCTTATTTCGGGGCCCATGTGCCAGCTTGTGCCCAGGCTGGCCTCGGCGTCGGCGACCCCTCAAAAATTAATTTGCAAACTGTCTAGGTACTTTGCCCGTACCATGATTGCACCTGTTGATTTCCATTCCGACTTTGTCTCAGAAGTATCGGATTTTTTTGCCACCGACGGTCCCCTGAGCCGAGACGAGAAATTCGAATACCGCCCGGAACAACAGCAAATGGCCGAAGCCATCGCGCGCAGCCTGGAAATCAAGGGTTCACTCGTCGTCGAGGCGGGCACCGGTGTCGGCAAGAGCCTGGCTTACCTCGTGCCTTCCGTACTTTTTGCGCTGAACCACAAGCGCAAGGCCATTATCACCACACACACGATCAATCTCCAAGAGCAGCTCCTGCTCAAGGACATCCCCCTCGTTCAAAAACTTTTACCCCCGTTCAAAGCTGTCCTTTTTAAAGGCCGCCAAAATTACCTCTGCCAGAAACGCCTCGCTAAAGCCATGGAAATGGCCGACAGCCTCTTTGAATCAAGCGAGAAAACCCAACTCAAACAAATTGCGGAATGGTCCGCGCGCAGTAAAGACGGCACTCTCTCGGACCTGCCTTTTGTCCCCGAGGCCAAGGTCTGGTCTCAGGTGTGCAGCGAACACGGTATTTGCACGGCCAAAAAATGTTCAGCCGACGATTGTTTTTATCATAAGGTCCGCGCGCAAATCGCTTCGGCAAATGTCGTGGTGATGAATCATCATCTCTTTTTCCTGAACCTGAATAAATCCGACGCTGAGGAAGGTTTCCTTTTCGGGAATGATTTTGTCGTTTTTGATGAGGCTCACACCGTCGAGTCCGTCGCCGGTGAATGCCTCGCTAATAATGTATCCTCCGGATACTTTTATTATCTCCTCCAGAGGCTTTTCCACCCGAAAACTAAAAAGGGATTACTGGCCGTGCTCCGGGATGGCACCGGGATCGAGCTCGCCACCCATTGCCTCGAAAACGGCGCCCGTTTTTTTAAGGAGGTCGAGGCCAAAAGTAATTTCTCCAAGGGTGGAGATTTCCGCGTGAGACAAGCGCAGATTGTAACCGATACCCTGTCCTCACCCCTGCTCAAGCTCAATAGCCACCTCTCGAAAATAATGATCGAGCTCGAGGATGAAGACACGATCGAAGAACTCTCCTACCTGAATGAACGTGTCCAGGAAACCGCAGGCAATATCCAGCTTTTCCTGAGGCAAGCCGAGGATGACTACGTTTACTGGACCTCAAAGGAGTCGAAGTCGGGGGAATCTCTTTCGATTAACGCCGCCCCGATCGACATGTCCCTCATCCTCAAAGACCTGCTCTTCCGGGACGGTTACTCCACCATCATGACCAGTGCCACCCTCGCGGTGAATAAATCATTAGACTATTTCTCCTCCCGCGTCGGTGCCGATGATGCCGATGCCCATATCCTAGGTTCCCCTTTCGATTTCCAATCACAAATGAAGGTTTATATCCCGAAGAATATCCCAGATCCGAAAGCCGAAACTGAATACGTCAAAAGTATCTGCCACTGGATCGAGCACTTTATCCGGATGACCCACGGGAAAGCCTTTGTCCTTTTCACCAGCTACCGCATCCTCAAAAGCTGTACCGACACCCTGCGCCCGCTTTTTGATGATATGAATATCCGGCTCCTGGTCCAGGGGGAAGGCATCCAACGGCACAAATTGCTCCAGGAATTTAAGCAAGACACGGACTCGGTGCTTTTCGGGACGGACAGTTTCTGGACCGGGGTGGATGTCCCCGGCCAAGCCTTGAGTAATGTCATTATCACACGCCTGCCCTTTGCCGTTCCTGATAGCCCCGTCATCGAGGCGCGCCTGGAATATATCGAAGCCAATGGGGGTAATTCCTTCGCCGACTTTTCCGTGCCCGAGGCCGTACTGAAATTCCGCCAAGGAGTCGGACGCTTGATCCGTAGCAAAAAAGACTCCGGCATCGTCGCTATCCTCGACTCCCGGATTATTACCAAACCCTACGGTAAATCATTCCTGAATTCCCTCCCCCCCTGCCCAGTCGAAATTATCAAGTAAGAATCAAAAGATTTCCAGCCCCCGCAGCAACATCCCCCTAAAACTACACCCTTAAGAAATGTTACTCTCTCCCCCCCCCTTGCCCAGGAGGTATAGAGCAGGGTCATCACCAGCAAAGCTCCACCTCCGAAGCTAAAGAAGATGGAGTGATTTTTTTAAATAGGTAAAGAGAATTGAAATCAAGGCTACGTGAGCGAACCCCCCACGCCTGCGGCCGCTTGTCGGTGATTGTCGAAGGACCTCTTACTAAGGAAAGGATTAACAAAGAGCACGCGCAAGTTGCGCGCGGCCATGAGCAAAAAGGCCACTCCTCTTCTGCTTCCCATAAGAGAGACAGTGCTGATATCGGGCTTTGTAGGGACCACGCTGGGAAGGTTTTGATGCGGCAAGCTCATATTCCATCGGCCCTCACCATAATCGGATAGCAACTTGCTCCGTAGGATCATCTGAGCGCGGTTGTCCACGTAGAGTGCAGCGTAGGAGCGAGGTGATACGGGTGTATCTGCCAGCAGTGGGCCTTATCCAATCTCGTGGAAGAGTAATCTTGGGGATGCATACCTGGAGTCATTCTAATCCGATCATACGGAGTCAGAGATGCACAATGTTTACGTCTCAAAGTCCTTACCCGTAGGGCTCTCAGCACTCTGAAATTACTTAAAGTATGTCCCACAGAAATGCCTGAAGAGTCCATTTTGTTTTTTCTGAGGTGGAGCCATGGAAACAAATTGGTTTCCATGGCTGCTTCACGCTAATTAAATTCTAGAGCACTCGACGGGTCTCAATTTTCCATCCGGGCAGACCATCATGGATTGGACTTCTTTTCCGCCGGGTTGGCGTTGCAAAATAACGTTGCAGCCTTTAATGACCATTCCTCGTTTTGTTTGTTTGATTTTAACATGTCCCTTGCTATCGACATCGCGGACTGTCGTCACATAGGTTTTATTCATCATCGGGCACCAGGATGAAATCCGGTCACCCTTTTTCAGGCTTTTAAAATCATTGAGCGTTGTCAGGCTCGCGGAATCGCTGTCCGATGTCATGCGAGTGGCACCCTTATCATTTTCATTATCCATGTAGTTATTACCACGCAAAGTGATTCGCTCACCCTTGGTAGTGTCCATAGTAGTGGTGGCGTGGGATAGGCTTGCAGTTGCCACAAGTGAGATGACAGAAGCCATGATTAAGGTGGTTGTGTGGTTTATTTTCATAGGAACTTTCTTTGGTTGGTTGGTTGTTATCTAACGGATAAATTATCTTTTACATCTCGTGAGAAGGCCATGCAGAGGAGAGCAGTCAGGATTGGTTTGGTTTGTTCCAGTGAAACGGCTGTCTCTCATTCACCAAACGTACGCCGACATGTTACTTCGAGATATGGGGTGTAACCCTACTCGTGTAGTCCGTCATCCATTTTCTAACGTAGAGGGGGAATCTGCTACAAAGGGGCATGAAGATTGCCCCTGCTATAAAACTCACCTTGTAAAAAAGGCCTTAAGCCCCTCGACAGTGGAGTCGGCGTATTCGCGGAAGATACTTTTGCGGGGTGTCCCCTCGACCATCTTGGTGCCTTCGTAATCGCCCATTTGGATCCTGAGATAATCCGTTTTGTTATTCATGACATAAGGTTCGAGGAAAATCGTCGGGCAATCGTAAATGCGGTTGGCGAGCAAATTGCGCCCCCAGACGTAAGGGCTCTCCCCGACTTTCACGGCATTACTCCCGTGATAAGTGAATGGCGGGAGTCCATTGGCCTTCAGCATTGCTCCTGCTAAAAAATCAGCAAGGACCACCTCATCATAATAAGCTTGTCCCATCAGTTTTTTGAACATCTCAAAACGGATATCCTCCTGAAACAATTCACCTTTACTGTAAGCACCGTTGATCAAAATATGGGAATGACTGCCCGCCACCAAGCGGGGTCTATCTGCCCTCCCCCATCCTTCGGCATTAAAGTGCAGGCACAACACCAGATCGGGTTTTGTTTGCTCGACTTTCTTGCCGCGAGCCCGGATCTCACTCGCCCGGTAAAAAAGTAATTCGCTCATGCTTTGGATCGAACGGGGTTTCTTAGGGTCATTCATCCCTTTATAGTTCTCATAAGGATTTGTCACCCCATTCAAGAGGAACTCCATCCGCGCTTCCTTACGCAAATCCCCCGGGCGAGTGCTGGTGACCGGCACGTTTTTATCGCGGATCAAAATCACATTCGCGCCTAGGTCAACGAGCTGGGGAACCATTAATTTGGCCACTTGTAAAGTCATGTCCCCTTCCGTCACCGGTCGATCATCCCCGAGCTGGAACCATCTTTCCTCTATGATCGCATATTTCCCGCCGATATGACCGGGGTCGATGGCGATGGTCAGGCCTTCGAGGGGTTTTTCGGGGTTGGGAGAACGGTAATCACGCAGGACTTTCCAATAGCGGGGATTCGTGGTGAGGGCGGCGGAGTCCGGGGCGAATCCGATTTCATAATAATGACCGTCTTCGGCGAGGATTTTTGCGCCGGAATCAGAGATTTCCATATAGGGCGCGGCGGTGCCACGAGGCGCATACACTTTATTGAGGAGTTTTTCAAAATCTGACCGGGTAATTGTATTTTGGTAGGCATCCAAACGCGACCAGACGGGGGGATCGGCCAGCATACTGAGTTTCCTCGGCTCTTTTTTTTGTCCGGCGGCAAAAGCGCCCAGAGTGATTGTGGAAACAATCAAAATATAGAGTGAAAAGCGGACTGCCTTGGTGAGGGTTTTTATCATCTAGGGGGGAGCTTATCTGCAATCGACACAATCTTCAACTTGCTAGATTGGGAAAAATCCTTTTCGATTCTACGCAAATAAAACCATGACCGCAAAATTACATCCATCCAAAGTGACACCAGCATCGCTGGGATACTCCATGCCCGCCGAGTGGGAACCCCACCAAGCCACCTGGCTGAGCTGGCCTAGGCCTGACGGCATCAGTTTCCCCGATAAATTCGATCCTATCCCCGCCTACTGGGTACGCATGTGCCGGGAACTCATCAAGGGTGAAGAAGTCCATGTAAATACCTTTGACGACACCCATGAAGAAAGTATCTGGGGATTCCTCCGCGCGGATAAACTCTCCTTCACCGATTCCACCGGTAAAACCCACGGTTCACATCCCCGTATATTCCTGCACCGTTTCCCGGCGTATGAGCCCTGGTGCCGCGACCACGGCCCGATTTTCGTGAAGAACCCCGACTCCCCTGATCCCATAGCGGTCGTGGATTGGGGGTATAATGCTTGGGGTGGTAAGTATCCCCCTTTTGATCTGGACGATGATGTCCCCAGCAAAGTCGCTGATCTCTTAGGATTACCCCTTTTCAAAAACCCCACCGTCATGGAGGGAGGGTCCATCGAAGTCAATGGCATGGGCACACTTATGACGACGACATCCTGTCTGCTGAATAAAAACCGCAATCCCCACCTTTCACAGGCGCAAATCGAAAAGCAGCTCAAAGATTACCTCGGGGTGAAACATATCCTCTGGCTCGGGGACGGGATCGCTGGGGATGACACCGACGGGCATATCGATGATATCTCTCGGTTCGTCTCGGCAAATACCATCGTCACGGCCGTCGAATACGATCCTGCGGATGAAAACTTCCAACCGCTCATGGCTAATTATGAGAAACTCCTGACGACCCATGACCAAGACGGGAATCCTTTCCGCGTCATTTCCCTTCCCATGCCGCCAAAGCTTGAACACGATGGACAAAGGCTGCCGGCCAGTTACGCAAATTTCTATATCGGAAACGAAGCGGTGCTCGTACCGATCTATGGTTGCGACTACGACATCGAAGTCCTCATTACTTTACAGGAACTTTTCCCGACAAGGCGCGTGGTCGGCATTGATTGTACGAATTTAATATGGGGACTGGGCGCATTCCACTGTGTCACCCAACAACAACCAAAGGCTTAAGATTTTGTCGGCCAAATGATTAAAACGATTAAACAAACACTCCCCCCACTGAAAACAGGATAAAAACCATCTTATTCTCGACGAATCATGAAATCTTGTTAAATTAACCCTTACTTATGTCAGAAACCACCACTCATACTCCCTCTCCGCAAAAAAAGGTCAATCTGCGCACTCCTGATGTCATGGATGCGGTGAAGGAACAGGTGGAGGAACATTACCGCAGTGAGACGGTGGAACGACTCCGTAATTCCGGTTCATCCCTGCAAGCCGGCGGACTCAAGATCAAGCTCGCAAAGAAATTCGGTTTTTGTTACGGCGTAGAACGCGCCATTGACTTGGCGTATGCCGCCCGCAAAGTTTTTAAAGAGCAACCCCTCTACATCCTTGGTGAAATCATCCATAACCCCGAGGTCAATGAGCAGCTGGCAGCAATGGATATCCGGCCCTTGTCCGGGAAAGCCAAAAAGGCTGACATAGAAGACCTGAAAGAAGGGGATGTGGTCATTATTCCCGCCTTTGGTGCTGAGGTCGCGATCATGAATAAGCTCCGGGATAAAGGATGCCGTTTTGTAGATACGACCTGCGGCGATGTGATGAGTGTCTGGCGCCGGGTGAAACAAAATGCCACGGAAGGAATTACCAGCATCATCCATGGAAAAGCCTGGCATGAAGAAACTCTTGCGACGAGCTCACGCGCCACGGAAAATGGCCACCATTACCTCGTCGTCTATAATCTCTCTGAGACTGATTATGTCTGTAATTATATCCGCAATGGCGGTTCTAAAGATGAATTCCTCCAGAAATTTGAAGGCGCTTACTCAAAAGGTTTTGATCCCGAGACCCATCTCAAAGCCGTCGGTGTCGCTAACCAGACGACCATGATGCGCGGGGAAACCGAGGAAGTCCAACGCCGCATCCGCCAAGCGGTCATCGACCGTTATGGTGAATCCGAAGAAACCAAACATTTCCGTTTTTTTGATACCATTTGCGGGGCCACTCAGGAACGTCAGGATGCCCTCGAGCAAATGCTTAAAGGCAAAATGGACCTTCTCCTAGTGATCGGTGGATATAATAGCTCGAACACCTCCCATCTGGCTGAAATGGGGGAAGCGATCTTGCCCACTTACTTTATCCGGAATGCCAGCCGCATTGTTTCAGAAGAGAAAATCATCCATTTCGACCATCATAAACAAGATGAAATCGATACTATGGATTGGCTCCCGAAAGGGGACGTCGTCGTCGGGATTACTTCCGGTGCCTCCTGCCCAAATAACCTGATCGAAGATGTCATTATCCGTTTACTGTCCATGCGCGGTGTCAAAGTCGATGATCTTATCCCCGCTTAATCAAGCCTCCAGAAAAGAATAAAAATCGTTTTTTTGATTTAAACGAGACAGGAATAAGCAAGAAAAAAGATACATTTCGGACTTGTTTCATCATGGTTAATGCCACAAACGAAATGTTTAATTGGTAACCTTTACCAGAAAAATATATCGTTTTCCCTCAGAAAGGAATCTGATGGAAATTATTCATAACCTGTTATTTGGGGAAGGTGCAGCCCATACCGTTTTTATCTTAGCTCTCCTCACCTCTGTTGGACTTTATTTGGGTAATATTAAAGTCGCCGGGATCACCCTCGGGATCGCTGGGGTCCTTTTCTCCGGTTTACTTTTCGGACATTTCGGGGTGGAACTCAATGAACATGTCAGCGATTTTGCGCGTGAATTTGGATTGATCCTTTTTGTCTATACCATCGGACTCCAGGTCGGCCCCGGTTTTTTCTCCTCCCTAAAAAGCCAGGGTCTGCGCTCAAATCTCCTCGCCGGCGGAGTAGTCCTCACCGGCTGGCTCATCGCGCTGATTATTTATAAAATCAGCGGGGCCGAACTCAGCGCCATCGTCGGTATCCTCGCCGGGGCCACAACCAATACCCCTTCCCTCGGTGCAGCACAACAAGCCTTGCACCTCAGTCCGGACTTTACTAACCAGATGGGCCAACTCCCCGCCATGGGTTATGCTGTGGCTTACCCGATGGGGATTTTAGGGATTATTATTGCGATGTTCCTCGTACGCTGGTTTTTCAAGGTGAATATCCATGGGGAAGTCCGCGAAATCGTCGATGACCTCGAAAAGAATAAAAAGACCATTGCCCGCCTCAATATCGTGATCGATAACCATAACCTCGACGGACGCGCCATCGACGATATCCCTGCTTATAAACAACTCGGAGTCGTCATCTCCCGCCTCATGCGTGATGACAAAATCATCGTCCCTAACGGCCAAACCACGCTAAAAACCGGTGACATTATCCATGCGGTCGGACCAGAAGAAAAACTCAAAGAACTCCTAATCATCGTCGGGAAACCCTCGGATATCGACCTGAAATCTGTCGCCAGCCACTTGGCTTCCATCCGGATTGTCATTACAAAACATTCCGCCGCCGGAAAAACCGTCAGTGAGCTCGCCTTTACCCAGAATTACCAGATCACCATTACCCGTATTAGTCGAGCCGAGGTGGAGTTCACCGCCAGTCCAAATATCCGCCTGCAATTCGGCGACACGGTCCTCGCTGTCGGCAGCGAAAAAGACATCGAGCAATTTGCCCAAACTGTGGGGAATTCCCCCAAACAACTCAACCTTCCCCAGTTGATCCCCCTTTTCCTCGGGATTACCTTGGGAGTATTTATCGGTATGATTCCATTTAGTCTCCCGGGGGTTCCTGCACCGGTAAAGCTCGGCCTCGCTGGCGGGCCATTGATTATCGCTCTGATCCTGAGTCGTCTAGGCAGGCTCGGGCCACTGAGCTTTTACATGCCCATCAGTGCAAATTTCATGCTCCGGGAAATCGGGATCACCCTCTTCCTCGCGTGTGTCGGACTCAAAAGCGGCCACAGCTTCGTCTCGACGATCCTGGCAGGCGGCTGGATATGGATTATCTACGGGTCCATCATCACATTGGTCCCCCTCCTCATCATCGGATTTATCGCCCGTGGTCTCATGAAAATGAATTATGTCACCATCTGCGGGATCCTCTCGGGGAGCATGACCGATCCCCCCGCCTTAGCCTTTGCGAACAAAATGACCAATTCAGACACCCCCTCCCTCTCCTACGCCTCCGTCTATCCCTTCACCATGATCCTCCGCGTCTTGTCCACACAACTCATGGTGATCCTGTTTTTGAACTGATGGATTTAATCCCCTCCCATTCCTCACAAAAGACCAAGCTCATAACCCCGGACTCCACCGGATATTTCCCGTAAAAAGAAACTGTGCAAATCTGCGGTTTTTCTAAAACACTGTTTTCATTTCCCGTACTCAGAAAAGCTTCACACGAGAAAATCCTGCGTGAATGGGAATGTGTGCCCGTGGTCACCACCGGATACCGGGAGGTTCGAAAATTTTGCGCGAAGGGTGATAATTTGTTTGGGTTTCCAAGACAATTTCACCGATTTTGCGGGGGCAATTTGCTCGGGGTCGGTCTCATCGAGGCGGACACGGGCAAGTTGCTCCGGGACCTGTCCGAGAAGCAGCTCTGCATCCACGGTATCTGCGCTAAAATTAGCGATCCGGATAATGACGGCATCACCGTTTTCTTCCTTCTTTAGGGAGGTGATCCTGAGACGGTTATCCGCGACATCGGCCAGACTGTAGCCGTGGGGCAAATTTCCTTTCATGAGGGATTTCGGGAAAACTCCGTAGAATGCCGGGGCTTGATAACTATCAGCCAAGGGCAGGATGGCCGCTTCTTTCCAATCACCCCTGTGCGGGCAAATGGCATATTCATGCTCGTAAACCCCGGTGCCGAAACGGTCAATATCGACCCCTTCAGTTCCCCACATTGCGCCAAAGACCGCCTCAGTGGCGCGGAGGAGGGTCAACCCGATTTCCTTGCGCGGGGTATTCTCGACATGATACTCGGCTAAGGAACGGTTCAGCACAGACACACTGCGTTTTCCATCGGTGACACTCATAAATGATTTAAAGTGCCAACAACCGCTATGCATGCGGGCGTTCTCAGGGATTTTGATCAAACGTCGGCTAATATCGAAAGTCGTCTCAGAATCATGCTCGAGGGCGTCTTTCAGGTCCGTGGGAATCATCACACGCAGCCGGAAATCCATCGCCTCGGGATTAGTGATCCTGGTTTTTACCGAGACATAACGCTGGCCTTGCGCCAGAGAAAACCATGTATCGAGGGTAATGGTCGAAAGATCGGTACTACGCCCGTCCCCGTCCTTGCGTCGGGGCACGCGGAATTCCTGGCGCACATGATATTCGGCATAAACCGGGCCATTGATCGTCAGGCTGATAATAGCCGGAGTGCCCACCGTGGTATAAATAACATCACGTTTGGATTTGAAATAATCATAACTCTGACCTGCCTCACCACCATTTTCATAATAATGGATTTTCTCGAGGCGGAAGCCAGTATCCTTCTGGAGTAAATTCAGCGTCCCATCTGGGTTAATCTCGACGCGGAGGAGTTTATTTTCCATCACATTTACCTCATCGGACACATGCGCCACGCGCAACGGACGATCCTCAAATGGAGGAGCCCCGATGGCCACTTGTTTGACCGGCTCGACATATTTCCAGAGGATTAACTCATGGCCGAGGGCCGGAATCCCGACATCTTCGAGGGCAAGTTCGAATTCAATCGCCTTGCGCTGATCGGGCAGCATATACGGGCTCGTACTGCGGCGGCGGCCCCCGTCCCTGCGCGAAATGATCTGGTATTTGACCCGGCGCCCAGTGGAATCGATTAATTCAAACGGTTCAAACGGAAAAATCTCTTTTGTCATTTTAGCGAGATTCTCAGGCTCTGCATGCCCGATCATTTCATTCAGCGGATAGAGGAATTTCACCCGGAGTGAACCTTCAAATTTTGATCCGCCCGGATTATACAGGAGCAGGCCTTTTTGAACCCCATCGGCGGAAACAGGTTCTAAGTTCACCGCAATTTGCTGGAGCCCGCGGGTACTCAGGTTCCCGGCGATATCGTCCACGGCGTCAAAACGCTGGAGCATGTCTTTATGCACTTGGTTGACCGAGCATCCGCAGATGGAATCATGGGGATGATTCTGGAGCAAATTGCGCCAGGCATGCCAGAGGAAATCGGCATCGTAACAACCACCATTCATCCAACTCATCACACTCAAGGGCTCGGCGTAACGCTCCATCCATCGTTGGGCCTGGTTATTGCGAGATTTAATCTCTGGGTGTGCACTGAAAGTGCCTTGAACGATCGTCGCAAAAAACTCTTCGCGTAACTCCCCTTTGTAAAGGGTTAAATCGGCAGGAACCGTTTTCTTTAAGGCCTCGATAAACTCGGGCATGGTGCTGTGTTTGAATTGTACCGTGTCCCCAAGGTGTTTATTCACCTCGTCAATCATGCGCGGCAACCAATGCTTGGCAAAAATATGGTCACACCCGTCCATCCCCATCATCTCGGAGCCGCTGGCGAATTTCCCAAGGACGGAATGGACTTTCTTTGCATATTCGAGGGCTTGAACGGGATCGTCTTGGAAATTATAGGCACTATTATACCAGCCGGCCATAATGTGGGTGAGGACACGGGTGCCATCAGCCCCTTCCCAGATGAATTCACTTTTCCCGTTCACACTGTCAGGAGTGATTCCACGGCCAAGGACAGCATTGTCTAGGCCGAACCCGGCCAAAAGCTGGGGCACTTGGGAGTTATGCCCGAAATTATCCGCGACATAACCAACCGGCATGGGTTTACCCCCAAAGGCTGCGCAAATAGCACGGCCCAAGAGCAAATTGCGGATGATCGCTTCACCTGATACGAGCCATTGATCATTCAAAAGGTAAAAAGGTCCGACAAGGATACGCCCGGCCTGGATCAGCTTTTCGAGGCGTTCACGATTCTGCGGGCGGATAGCCAGATAATCTTCTAAGACAACTGTCTGGGCATCGAGGTGGAAAGCTCGGAAAGCGGGATCATTTTCGAGGATATCCATCGCCCGGTCGATATTATCAACGAGCATCATGCGATATGATTGGAAAGGCAAATACCATTCCCTGTCCCAGTGAGTGTGTGAAATAATGTGTATTGTCTGTTTCATAACGAGTCCATTTCTGAAGGTACCATCAAGAATTACGAAGTTTTTTGAAGAGTTTATTCATTTCATCAAGAGAATAATCGTCCCAATCCTGATTTTGTTCTTTCAAATGGTTTTCAAGGATACGGAAACGTTCATCGAATTTCCGGACAGTCGCAGCGAGGAGATCATCGGCGGAATAACCTTTGAGGCGGATCATATTCACCAAAGTAAAGAGCACATCCCCGAGTTCATCCTTGACCGCGGCTTCATCACTGGAGCCTATGACCTCTTCGAGTTCCTTGGCTTCCTCTTCAAATTTTGCCAAGGCGGCTTCCGGGGTTTTCCAAGTGAATCCGACTTTTCCGGCTTTCTTCAGGATTTTTTCCGCCTTCAGGAGAGTGGGTAATTCACGGGGAATCCCATCCAAAGCCGAGGATCTCTGGGCGGCCCCCTCCTTGCCTGAATACTCCACGGCTTTAATCGCATCCCATTGTTTGAGAACAGCTTCTGAGTTATCAATCCGCACTTCCCCAAAGACATGCGGATGGCGACGGACGAGTTTATCCCCGATTTCCTTGGCGACAGCCTCAAAGTCAAAGCGGCCTTCCTCCTTCGCGATTTGCGCGTGGAAAACGACCTGAAGGAGCAAATCGCCCAATTCCTCCCGAAGCATGTCATCATCACCCATATCGATGGCTTCCGCTAATTCATAACATTCCTCAATCAAATCTTTCTTGATTGTCTGATGGTTTTGTTCCCTGTCCCAAGGACAACCCTCAGGGGCACGGAGCTTGTCCATAATCTCTAGAAGGCGGTCAATGGGGCGTTTTTCCTCGTTCATCAAGAGGTGATACTGCGAGAAAGAGGACGGGATTCAATAATTTTTTTCATAGAAAATATTTTTTACACTTTACCGCGTGTCAAATATCGTATTAATTAGTTGAACTATATGAGCCAGACGACGTTGGACATCAATTCATGCAATGCCGAAGACTTAAGTAAATTTACTGGACTCTCCGACGATATCTCGAAAAATGTTGTTGAGTTTAGAAATTCAAAAGGAGCCTTCTACCACATAAGCGAAATCTTGGAAGTTCCTGATGTAGACCGGAATGCCTTTATCAAGCTGACTGGCCTCTCCCGGAAAAAGGCAGATTCCTGTATCCTTCGTTATAACATTAAAAAAATCGTCAAGCTTGGCAGGGCTAGTGAATTCACTTTCAAAGATGTGATTAAACTCATCAGCAACCTACCCACCCTTTCGGGGGCGATGCTCTGTTCGGATGACGGCCTCCCCATTGCACGCGATTTTAATCCCCTCTTACCCGCTGACATGATCGGGGCTTCCCTCTCAGCCTGTTTGAAACAAGCTCAGGATTCACTGAAAGAAACTCCTTATAAGGAAGTCCACTCCATGTCCATCGAGTTAGCAGGCCACTTGATGACTGTATTCCATCAAGGTAAACTTTATCTCGTGGTCCTCCATGATCATGGCCAAATATCCGGACGCATTAATAAAATCGTCAGTGATATCCTTGCGAAATTACCCCAGACATCACTGACCAAGTAATCACCGCCCTTCGATTCATTTCAAAACAAAAAAACCCGCGCAAATTGCGCGGGTTTTTTGTTTGTCGGAAAAAGTGTCAGCCCCTTACTCGGTAATAATTTCCTTGTAGGTTTTGCCAGCCGGAATGAACGGTATCACGTGCTCGGTGAAAGGCACAATAACATCGAGAAGATAGGCTTCTTCAGAATCGAGCATCCTCTGCAAAGCGGCTTTCAAATCACGTTTATGAAAGACACGTTCAGCCTTCACCCCAAACCCTTTGGCGACGGTAATAAAGTCCGGATAAATCGTATGGGGGAAATCCGGGTCTCCCAGATAAGTATGTCCACGGTTTGAATCATAAATATGATCCTCCCACTGCACCACCATTCCCAAATGTTGGTTATTTAAGATAATCGCCTTTGCGGCGATTTTTTCAATATGCGCAGTGGCCAGCTCTTGGATATTCATCATGAAGCTGCCGTCACCATCGATATCGATCACCTGTTTATCAGGACGCCCTACTTTGGCGCCTAATGCGGCGGGATACCCATACCCCATCGAGCCCGCCCCCGCAGACGTGATATAGGAACGGGGATTTTTATAGGTATAAAATTGTCCTGCCCACATTTGATGTTGGCCCACGCCCGTGGTGATGATGGCCTCACCCTTAGTCATTTCACTCAGCAGCTGGATCACATGCTGCTGCATGATCACCTCGCTGATATCGCCCCCGAGGAAATCCTTGATATAAAGATTCGACATCACTTCATCAGTGAGTTTGAATTTCAGCGGGTATTTCGCCTTCCATTCGGCAACTTGCTTATTCCACTCTGCATATTTGCCGGGACGAACCATTTTAATCAATTTGCTCAAGGTCGCTTTCAGGTCGGCATTGATCGGAAAATGGGCGAATTTATTTTTGTTAATTTCGGATGCATCGATATCGATATGGACGATTGTCGCATTCTTGGCGAATTCTTCAAACTTCCCGCACACACGATCATCGAAACGCACACCGATGGCCAAAATCAAATCGGCCTCATTCACAGCGTTATTCGCATACACGGTGCCGTGCATCCCGAGCCATTTTAGTGACAAGGCATGATTTTCAGGAATAGCTCCCACGCCCATGATGGTCGTAGCCACATGAATACCGGTTTTCTCCGCAAATTGCGTGAGTTCCTTGCTAGCATTAGCCGAGATGACCCCACCCCCGCAATAAATCATCGGTTTATTCGCGTGCTCGATAAGCCCCACGACTTCATTTAGGGAAAGTTCATCCGGAGGAGGCGGCAAATGGTAACCACGTAATTCAACTTTATCGGGCCAGATAGGTCGGGTATAGGTCTGTTGGATATTTTTTGGAATATCCACTAAAACGGGACCGGGACGCCCGGAGGAAGCTATATAAAAAGCTTCTTTGATAATCCGGGGAATATCATTGATATCCGTCACGAGATAGCTGTGTTTAACAATCGGAAGGGTCATCCCGAAAACGTCTGTTTCTTGGAATGCTCCACGACCAATCATGTGCTGGGGCACTTGGCCCGTAATCGCCACCATGGGAATCGAGTCCATGAAAGCATCAGCGATACCCGTCAAAAGATTCATCGCTCCCGGCCCACTCGTGGCCATACACACGCCCACCTTACCCGTAGCCCGCGCATATCCTTCTGCTGCAAAGACTCCCCCTTGTTCATGACGGGGAAGGACTGTGCGGATTTTTTTGGAACGTGTGAGCCCTTGATGGAGCTCCATACTGGCACCACCCGGATAAGCAAAAATGACCTCTACGCCTTCACGCTCTAGGGCCGAGACGACAATGTCGCAGCCGCGCATGGGTTGCTGGAGACGAGCCGACGCGTCTTTTTTCGCCGGAACAGATTTATTACGTAAGGATTTAGTTGCCATATTTTGATTTTATGTTGAAAATTAAACATAACTATCTCATGTCTTGAAGACAAGGGATTTATCTTGGAATATTACCCCTACCAAAGATTTTTATTATGAATAAAAAAATCCTTATTTTTTCTTTTTTGACCCTTTTACTGGTGGCTATTTTAGCAATTGGCGGAGGTTATTTATATTATAAAAAGAAAAAACAGAGCCGAGGCCCAGAAGCCATCCAAGCCCAAGCCCGGGCTACACTGTACTCCGGAAATGTTAATCAATCAGCCGAACTCTGGATCGAATCATCGAGACTGGGGTACATTCCGGAAGCGGACGCATTAGCGATCAGCGAGAAATTACTCGTCACCCCTGTCACCTCCAATCAACAAGCAGCCAGTGCCATGCAGCAAATTGCGCTGATCCTTTCCAGTTCGATTTCCGGAAATATCGATAATGTGAATTTATTGCGCCGGATATCGGATCTGCTGATTCGACAGGGAAAAGCGGCTAATCCTGTGGCTTGGCAAAATCTTGGCGGCTTATGTACCAGTGTCTTGGCAAAAAAGAAGGATTATTTACCCGCACGCCAATATAAAGCGCTGTCTGATTTTTATTCCCGCCAGTGGATCAAGGCTCCTGACAAATCAGTCGTTTTGCTCGGACTCTATAATGACCTAGACATTCCCGAATCACCGACTAACCAAGACAAGGAAATTATCCAAGTGCGGATTCAATCCCTTTTGGCTCTTGCAATGGATGCTGACAAAGACCGTGAAAAAGCATCAAAATTCCAAAAACAAGCCCTTGAAACAGCAGAAAAGGCTACAACCGACCATCCGGACTCCCTGACATTCAAGATTCAAAATTTATCAGTTCAAATCGCCACAGAAAAACTGATCCCCGCCGAGTTTATGGTCAAAATAAATGATCTGGCACAAAAAACGGACTTAGCAAATTGCCCGGTCCAAGAACTCATCGATCTGGGATCATTATTAAAAATGTCCCAGAGGATAAACCCTTCCCAGGATGCACAAATCACGAAGTACTATCAAAAAGTCATATCACTGAATCCTGATAATATCACCCTCAAAGCTGATTACGCCTTGTACCTCTTGCAGTCCGAGAAAAATAATGAGGCATTATCCATGATTCAAGAGACGCTCAACGCCAAAAACCCACTCCCCCCGTTGGAATGGCTCGAACGGAATGTGATTCGTGCCGACGCTGCCTATAAGTATGCGAATTACCTGATCCAAAAGGCCGCTGGCACGCCTGATCAAAAACAAAAGGACGACCTCCTGAATACAATTCCCGGCCTGCTGAGCGACGCAGCCCAAGCCCTGACTCCCTCCCAGCTCGCACTCTTGCAGGCGAAAACCGCTTTTATCAAAGGAAACTTCCAGCAAGCCATGAGCCTGGCCGATCAAATCCCTCCCCTCCAAGGGGCAGAGGAAAGTGAACGCCTCTTCCTAGCGGCTGAATCGGCCATTAACCTCGGCCTCATTGGGGATGCCAAAGACCGTTACCGCAAAATAATTATTTCGCAGGGGGTTAATTTCCCCGTGCGCCTGCGGTTCTCACAATTACTCCTGCAAACCAATGAATATGATGTACTGGAGAATCAACTTAACTCCTTTACTGCGGACGAAAAAAACCATCCTGCCGTAAAAGAAATCCAAGCCGATTTCCTGATGAAAAAAGGCAAAAACCTTGAGGCGATTAAAGTCTATGATGATTTATTAAAAGTCACGGCAAACGACCAAAAAGCCTCATTGCTCCAGAAAAAAGCCGCCGCCCAGTCCCGTATCGGAAATCAATCCGCCGCTTTATCGAGTATTAGTGAAATACTTAAATCAAACCCGGCCAGGGTAGAGGCCCTAAAGATATTCATCCTCTTGAGTAATGATCAAGCCGCCTGCCTTCAAGCAGTCCATAAAGCTGATCAAAACGGATTACCTCCCCTTTACAGTAACCTCTTTAAACACTTACTTGGGATGAAAGATTGGCAATTTTCAAAAACCACACTGTCCAATCTCCGAGGGAATACCATGAGTGCCGACACTTATGAGGAAGTAGCCAAAACCTATATGATCTGGGGCGACAGCAAGATGGCAATGGCTGTCTTGGATGAAGGATACAAAAAGTACCCTTCGGACTCCGGACTCTTAGCCCTCCAACTCGACCAAGCACTCGCCACAAAAAATACAGAAGAATTAAATAGAATCCTGAATATGGCCCGTGAAAATAATAGTGATGGTGTCGGTGGTGCTTACTTTCAAGCCGTCATCCTTAATGCCCAAGGCAAAGCAGATGAGGCCCGGTCTGTGGCTGAAGGTATTACAAGGAAGCATCCGAACCATGCAGAAGCCCCTGTTCTTCTTGCTAAACTCGATTTCGGCAAAAAGGATTACGCCAACGCCAGAAAACACCTATTAAAGGCCATCGACATTAATCCTGCAAACGCTCAAGCCCTCTCCCTACTGGCTGATATTGAGTTCCGCAATGGACAGGATGATGCCGCCCTAGGGTATATTAAACGCGCTCTCACACAAGATCCCCAGAATACCATTTACCTTGCCCAATTCCTCTCGATCCAACAAGCAAAACTGCCTTCTGAAAGTGCCATGAATATCCGGAAGAAAATCGCTGATGCGGCCCCGGAATTCATTGAAAACACACAATCCCTCTCACTCATGCTTTTAAAGGAAGGCAAAACCGACGAGGCCATGGCGACTGCAAACATTGATATCATCAATGAAAAATCGCCTTTTTTTCAAAGGGCTTTTAAAGCACAAGTCCTAGCGGCAACTGGAAAAACGAAAGAATCACTGGATTTATACGCTACATTAGCCAAGGAAAAACCGGACAACCTCGATATCCTCGAAAAATACGTATACCTTCTCATCCTCTCAGGAAAATTCGACGAGGCTCTTTCAATCATTGATAAAAGCCAAAAATCACTGAATGATAAAAACCTTCTCCTCGTCGAAAAATCCCTCGCCTACCAAAATAAAGCCCTCAATGCCCCAAGCAAAAAAGAAATGTCTGATGCTCTGAACCAAGCGATTGAAGCCCTCGCCCTCCACCTCGCCAGCAACGAATCCGATTCTCGTAGTTATTTACAGCTGGCCCGCCTCAAGCTCGCGGCAAATGACTCTGTCGGGTCCATCCTTCCTTCCATCGACAAAGCCATCAAATCAAACCCAAATTTCCCCGAGGCGATACTCATGAGGTCTGACTTGGAATTCCAACGGGGAAAAACCGATCATGCGATCGATTCCATCCGTACGGCCCTCAAGCAAAATCCTGATTTCCTGCCTTATTACACAAAACTCGCCGATTATTACCAAATGACAGGCCAATCCCGTAACACACAGAATATCATCGATGAGGCCATCCGGAAATTCCCTAAAAATGCACAGCTCTACACCATGCGGATGCTGTATTACATGAATAATGACGAGGTGAATCAAGCTCTCAAAGATGCCCAGAGTGCCTTTAACCTTTCGCCCACACCCCAAACGCTGTCTAACTACATTCAAACCGTATTGAGTTCCCAGAATATTCCTTTGACCAAACAAATCCTGGCTGAAAATGATGTGATGGTCAAAACCTCCCCTCTGCTCCAGGCACTCCAAGCCAGAATATTAGCCATGGATAATAAACCTGATGAAGCCTTTAAGGCCTTCCTCACACTCCTTCAGAATGCCCAGAATCTCTCATCGGCAAAAATGGTGGTTGATAATGCCCGGATATCTCTCGGCACGGACGCCGCACAAAAGCTCCTAGAGTCCGGAAATGTAAGCCTGCCACAAACTGAAAAAAACCTTTTATTATCCCAATTATACATCAATAGCGGCCAGGCAACTAAAGCATTTGCCCTCCTCGCTGTATTAAAAGACGAGGATATTAAAAAGTATTTCCCTCTGGTGAGTTCATTATTGCTCAGCTTGCAAGGTTCAATTGAAGCCGATAAAATGATCCCTGAAATCCAAAATCTGATTAAAATCAACCCTGAATCCCCTGCCCTGTCCATTGCATTGGCCAATCTATTTGGGACAGTAAACAACATGGACGCTGCAAAAAAAGAGCTCAGTACGATCGAAAACGAATATCCGCTGGAGAGTAAATTTGCCCAAGCGGAAATCGTCCTCAATCAAATGCAAAAAACCGATGATGCCGTATCACGGGACAAAATCGGTTACGAAGTCAGCCTTCTCATTGAACAGCTCCTGCGTAGTTATCCCGATAATAGTAATACTTATCTGCTGAAAGCACGTTATTCACTGCTTACTAAAAAGAATAAGGATGCCGTCCAAGCAGCTGAGAAAGCTCTGCTCCTGAATCCTGAATCCGGCACTGCTATTATGCTCCTTACCGGTATCAGGTTTGATACTGGGGATAAACTCAAAGCCCTCGGGGAAATCGAGTTTTACATGAATAAATTCCCCCGGAACCTTCAAGTCCGCCAATTCTATGGGAATCTTCTCTTACAATATGATAAACGTAAATATGCTGAATTCATCGATTCAAGCTTGCGTTACTTCCCTAAAGACCCTGTTTTCCTGAGCCAAAAAGCCGAGCTTGAATCTGCGAAAGACAAGAAAAAGGCCATTACCTATTATCTTTTGGCGCTTGATCAGACACCCTTGAATCCCATGATCTTAAATAACCTCGCTTATTTATTGATGGAAACGAATCAGCTTGATCAGGCCGAGTCCTATGCCAAAAAAGCCAGTGAAATCGTTCCCCAGGATCCCTATGTGCTGGATACCCTCGGCCGGATAGAATTCCTCCAAGGCCGGTTTGATGAAGCCCAAAAGAACCTCGAAAAAAGTCTTTTTCTCAAACCCCTTCCTGAAAACGCCATCCACCTAGCCGAGTTATTCATCAAGAAGGGGAATAAAGACAAGGCACGGGATTATCTGAATCAAGCGCGAATTTTGGCAGATAAAAATAAAGTTTTCCTCGAGGAGATACAAAAACTGGAAAGTAGCCTTTAAACACATTTGTCAAAGTTCATCAGTCGAATAAAGCTTAAATTTCTCTAATCAACAACTTATGGAGCTGACCTGTCGTATTCACGATATAATCAGCTTCCTTGATCTCATCATGAGCACCGTATCCCCATGTCACGCCACACGTTTTGAGCCCCCGGTCACGGGCTCCCTTGACATCATTATGGCTGTCACCGATATGAATAATCTCTTCAGCCTTTGCTCCCGCCAAATCAATCGCACGGTTAAACATCTCGGGTTTTGGTTTTCGTGTGGGAGTCGCATCACCCCCGACGACCGCAGAGAACATGTGTAGAATGCCAAATCCATCCAGAATAATCTCTGTCGGGCGCTGGGGTTTATTTGTCAGGATGGCTAACTTTGCCCCTGAGGAAGTTAAATCCGTCAATAAAGCAAATATCTCGGGGTAGAACTCCGTATGCACCATACAACTATTTTCATACTGTGGTCTCCAGATATGAATAGCCTTTTTGATAAGCTCCGGATCTTCGCTTCCTAAGGCACGGTTAAAAAGTTTCTCCACCCCATCACCGATATAGGTTTGGATTAAAGATTCAGAAAGGCGATCCATCCCCAGCTCCAGCCGCACATGGTTCACTGACACGGCTATATCCATGCTTGAATCCACAAGGGTCCCGTCCAAATCAAAAAAAACAACCGGAAAAACAGGACGATATGACATACTATTCCTTGCTTTTTAGACACCTTTTAAAATGATGGCGGCGGCCTCAGCGATTGTTTTGACGGTGGAATACTTTTTACCCTGGAGGGCCTTATGGGCTTCGGATGAGTATTTGCCGTCGAGGAGGATGGATTGACACCCCCCATTAATCCCGCAAAGCACATCGATATCCTTATCCCCGACAAACCACGATTTCTTGAGATTCACCAAAAAATTCTGTTCCGCCTGAAAAAGGAATTTCGGGGACGGTTTACGGGAATTACTCTGTGGATTTTCGGGGGTATCAGGACAGAAATACATCCATGTGAATTTCACACCGGGCATAAGGGATAACATCCGGTCATTCACCTCATGCATCTGGTCCTCGGTAAAGAAGCCCCGTCCGATACCGGACTGGTTTGATACAATAAAAAGTTGAAACCCAGCTTTTTGAAGTTTCAAGAGGTTTTCGGTTACACCGGGCAGGAGCTCAACATCCTCAGGCTTGCTGATATAATGTTTATCAATAATCAGCGTGCCATCCCTGTCAAAAAAAACTGCGTGATTAGCCATTTTTCTTAAAGCTTTCGAGTATTTCAGTTTGGTTTGTGACAGCCGTACCCAGCTTGCCTACGACAAGACCGGCAGCGTGGTTAGCGATTTCAGCAGCCTCTGTCGGGGTGGCTCCTGTGGAAAGGGCTAGTGTATAGGTCGCGATGACGGTGTCACCGGCACCGGTGACATCAAAAACCTCTTGGGCCTTAGTGGGGGTATGGTAAAGCGGTTTGTTGCGTTGGAATAAAGCCATACCTTGGTCACCCAATGTAATGAGGAGGTGCTGGGGACGCCATTTTTCCAAAAGAATTTTACCCACACGGTCAAGGGCCGTATCCTTCTCGACAGGATCAACCGGCTCGCTGTAAACAATACCCGAAGCGGCAAACGCTTCCAAACGGTTTGGCTTGACCACTGTCGGTTCATGCCAATAAAGCGGGTTATAAGGATTCGGATCGACAGCCAGGATTTTCTTCTGGGTGGTCACGAGATTTGAAACACGGTCAACAAGCATCTGGGTGACAAAACCTTTGCCGTAATCTTCGATAATGACAGCGTCGGCTTCTTTGATCTTTGACTTGAATTCTGCAATCGCCTTGTCGGCAATTTGCACTTGTAGGCGTTCGCGGTGCTCACGGTCCACACGCACCATTTGTTGGTGACGTGCAATGATACGAGTTTTTACCACAGTCCGTGTATTAGGATTTGTAATGACCCCGGAGATGCCGACCCCTTCATTCTGTAAAAGCTCTTGGAGTTGAGACGCGTAGATATCTTTGCCCACTTGACCGATAATATCGACTTGGCACCCCATCGCGCGCAAATTGCGTGCCACGTTCGATGCACCGCCGGGGTAACGGACTTCCTTCGTGACTTCCACCACAGGGACGGGTGCTTCGGGCGAAATACGAATAACCCGGCCATAGATAAATTCATCCAACATCAAATCACCGAGGACAATGATCTTCTGGTTTTTAAATTTCGAAAGTATTTCTTTTGCACGTTCTGACTTCATTTTCATAACCTTTGATTATCTCCTTGATAAAACAGCCAATAAAATCGTTTCACCCCTCATTGGTCAACGGTAAAACGAGTCAAGATAAATTATTTTTTAAATTACCCTCATATCCACTGATTTAATCCCCTCTCAATAGGGAAATTATATCCGTGGCCAAATTGATTATTGTCTGGGATACGAGCCTTTTGCCGCCTGGAAAATCTGAAAGGCATATCGGGCAAGCCACAACATCATCAACATCAGGAAAAAATCTTGTCTCAGAAGGCTATAAATGGCGATTCCGCCTGCCACAATCATGCCGGTAAAAGCCGATACCATCAGAGATTTTTCATACCCCAAAAAAGGCCACAGGATAGAATGTAAAATACGCCCTCCATCCATCGGGAAAGCTGGAATTAAATTAAATAGCAAAAGCATGGTGTTTATCTCGATAAAAAAACCAAGCAAGGCTTGTCCTTCATCACCCCGGCATAACCCCAAATAACCGACCAGTACGCCAAGGCCCAAAAGAACCAGATTCACCAAGGGGCCACAAACTGTTACAATAAAATTCGCCAAGGCCCGGGGAGGAACCGAAGTATAGGCCAACCCGCCAAAGGGCCAGAGCACCACAAGATCCGAGTGTCCCCCCACTGCGCGGGTGGCAAAGATATGGCCAAACTCATGGAGGAGGACTGAACCAAAGATCATCACAAAAGCGATTAATCCCATTTTAATGCCCCCGAAACTCCAAGCATAGAGTCCCCCAATCAAAATCAGGGTGATATCCGCACGAACTTGCACCCCAAAGATGCGGCAAACCGGAAAATCAAGACCAAATGGACTGGCTTTACTCATATTAACCCGCAAGATAGCAGCGGTTTGCGTTTTGGTCTATTATTTAGTCACTCACTGGCATTTTGATGAATAATCTGATTAAGGGCTCCAGCTATATCTGGGTATTGAAAAACAAACCCGGCTTCTTGAAGTTTCTTGGGGATCACCCACCTGCTTTTAAGCACGAGTTCTGTCTCCGTTTTGATCAGGAGAGCCCCCATTTCTAGTAACCATTTCGGGGCGGGAAATCCAATTGGCATCCCCAGGACATCACGGAGTGTTTTCATCAAAACATGATTAGGGACTGGATTTGGTGAAGATGCATTATAAACCCCCGCCATATCGAGTCTGGATTCCAGAAATAAAATACACCGGTAAAGGTCCTCCAGATGGATCCAACTAAACATCTGTCGTCCCTCCCCCTGGGGCCCTCCTAGCCCGAAACGGACAAGGTTCTGATAAGGTGTCATGACTCCACCTCCGGGGCCCAGAACAATCGCCATGCGCAGGGCGATTTGCCTTGTCATCGGCAGGGCAAACGAAAAAAAAGTCTCCTCCCAACTTTTCGCCACACCCACCGAAAAACCACTCCCGATCTCGCCAGAGTCCTCTGTCATAGGTCTGTCCCGGGCATCCCGGTAAATGGTCGCTGTACTGGAGTTTATCCAAAGAAGGGGCGGATTTTGACATTTGAGTAGGGTTTGCCCCAGGAGCCGGGTTGTCTCCGTCCGGGACTCAAGGATTTCACGTTTATTGCGCGCATGATACCGACAATCCACAGAACGCCCGGCGAGATTTAATAACACAGAGGAGTTCTCCAAAGCTAACCGGATACCCTTTGGATCAGTCCATTGCACATTTCCTTGACTGCGGGAGATGACAATGATTTGCGCACCCTCCGAGCGGAAACGGGATGCAAAAAATCTCCCGATAAATCCATTCCCGCCGGCAATAACGATTTTTCTCATGGATATTTAATGATGAATATTAAAATCAAAACCCTGTACAAGACCCAACTATAACACAAATGGGCCGGCAGGCAAAGACGTCTGACTATTTTCTGGTGGCAAAAAAACATAACCGTCACCACACAGAAAAAGTAGCATAATGCAGCAAACCCACTCACGGTGCGGATCTGATGGATATAAAGTACAGGCAAAAGCATCAGTGCCCCCATCAAAGAAACCCCGATTAACCGGTAGGAATAGCGCACTTTTTCCGTCAAAGTCCTTTTCCCGATTAAAAAAAACTGGAAAAGTATCTGCCCCCAGACCATCAGAAATTCAAAACTCCAATCATAATTGATCGTTATGTAACTACTGAGCAACCCCGCATAACAAGAGAGGACAACTGCGATAAAGACCGCCCCCAGAATGGCAAAAAAAGGATAATAAAAGCGGGAAAGTTTTTTTCTACTGATCCTCACTACTTGCTCACCCTTATTTTCTCTTTCTTCTCTTCAGATTCTTCTTCGAATTTATGTTTCTCGCCAGCGAGCTGTTTTTTGAGTGCCTCGACTTCACGATAATCATTTTTTCCAATAGCCTCCACGATCAGGCCTTCGAGATAAACCTCCCGCTCGGCGATCTTGGATTTGTAAAGTGAATCGATCTCCGCAATTTGCTTTTTCTGTTCGCCGCTCAGTTTAATGGTTGGTGATTTTTTATTTAACCTTTCCATGGCGAGTTCATAAGCTGATTTCATAAAACCTCCTTTAAATACAGTGCACCGGGAGTTAATCCCATTTAATTAAAACGTCTTCGCCTTCGATCTTGATTTCGTAGGTTTTCATATCCGCGCCGGGGGCTGTCAGTGACTTCCCGGTTTTTACATTAAATCTCCACATGTGCCACGGACACATCACGACACCGTCTTTGACCGGTCCTTGGGTGAGAGGGGCCCCTTGGTGGGGACAAGTATTCTCCATGGCACAGAATTCTCCGTCGATATTAAAAAGTCCGACATCCTCACCTTTAATATTGATGCCTTTACATTGCCCGGGCTGGAGCTCATGGACTGTGCAGAGTTTGATGAATTCGCTCATAATATAATGCCGTGGATTAAGGGTTTAAAAATTTCGAGGCACAGTAATCCAGAAAACTCCCCCCCTATTTAATCCTCTCAAAGTTTCTTTTTTAATTCCTGTTTCAGGATTTTTCCAGTGGCTGTGCGGGGGAGACTCTCGACGACACGGATCTCTCGGGGTTGTTTATAATCAGCGAGCTTCTCGCGCAAATAACGCCCGATCGCCGTGACATCCAGAGAGACCCCCTCGTTCGCAGAAATAAAAGCCACGGGCACCTCCCCTTTTTTGTCATCCGCTCTAGCCACCACGGCGGCTTCCTTGATACCGCTATAATGTAAAAGGACTTCTTCAATCTCCCGGGGATAAACATTCATCCCGCGCACGAGTAACATGTCTTTCTTCCGGTCCACAATCGAGATATACCCTTCCCCGTCGATCAGCCCGAGGTCACCGGTATGTAACCACCCGTTTTTCAAAGTATCGGCGGTTTCCTCCGGTTGGTTCCAGTACCCGGTCATGACATTATCCCCGCGCACACAAACCTCGCCCACTTGGCCTGAGGCAAGGGGCTGGCCTGACTCATCCATGATGGCGACTTCGACATCAGGAATGGGTTTACCCACGGTGCCCGCTTTTTGTTTTCCTTTTTGAACCGGATTAAAACTCACCACAGGGGCCGCTTCGGAGAGGCCGTAACCTTCAAGGAGGGGAAATCTGAATTTCCGCGCAAATTGCGTCAAAGTCTCAGCCGGCAAAGGGGCCGCCCCAGAAATCGCCATACGGATCGGGAAAACCCAGTTAAAGTAAAATGGCAACTTCGCCTGGGTCATCGCTTGGAAAAGCTGGGGGATCGCCGGGAGGATCGTCGCCCGGTATTTGATGATCTCTTTAAAAATATTTTTTGCCGGGGAAAGCGATTTCACAACCAAGATACTCGCCCCGATCGACAAGGGTAATACCATGCAGACCGTCATCATAAAGCTATGGAACATCGGTAGGAGCAACGCAAACCGGTCTGCCTTGTAGGCGCTGAGGATTTTCTCGCAGCTTTTCACATTAGCCCCGATCGCCTTATGAGTGAGCATGGCCCCTTTGGGTTTACCGGTCGTGCCCGAGGTATAGATAATGACAGCCAAATCCCCAGAATAAAGCTGGGGAAACTCAAACTTGACCGATCTACCGACCTCTGAAAACTCGTGTTCCACCAGATAAATCCCGACTAACCCGGGCAATTTGCCGCGGAGTGCCTGATGGATATCCCGGAAATCCCCGGATGAAACCAACACCTTTATCTGGCAATCATTCAATATATACTGGATCTCGTCTGCCTTGAGCATGTTATTGATCGGGACCACCACAGCCCCAGCCAATAAAGCTCCGTAATAGGAAAAAACGTAATCCGGGGAATTTTTAAGTAGTATCCCGACTCGATCCCCTTTTCTCACTCCCATGGCCATGAGGGACCCCGCGATTTTTTCGATCCGGACATTCACATCACGGTAAGAAATTTTTTGCCCGTCATAAACAATGGCGATTTTATCACCATTTTCGCGGACACTTTGCTGGAATAAACTGATGAGTGTGAGTTGTGAATCCATAGGGCTGGTTTTTAAAAAAAACAATTAAACGGAAATCGGAGGAACTGACAAGGGTTTCGCATCCAGTCCTGAAACCAGAATGACCATTTCACCTTTTAAGGAACGCCCCACAAATTGGGCCTTCACCTCCGCCGGTGTGCCCCGCGCAAATTGCTCGTGGATCTTTGTTAATTCCCGGGCAAGAACAATTTGCCTGTCCGGAAAAACACTCTCCAGATCATCCAAGCAGGAAGCGATCCGGTGCGGGGACTCGTAAAAACAAATTGTTTCAGACCGGCCCAGCAATTTGCGGAAGACATTCTGACGCTGCGCCGATTTTACCGGCAAGAACCCACCAAAGTAGAATTCATCGGTGGACAATCCACTCCCTACCAAAGCCGAAATAATCGCACTGGCACCGGGAATGACCTCCAAAGGTAAACCTGCTGCTATCACCGCCCGGATGATCCTCGCCCCTGGATCGGAGATTCCGGGGGTCCCGGCATCCGAAATCAAGGCGACATTTGTCCCTTGGGCAATTTGCTCGGTTAATTCCGCCGTCCTCTTGGCTTCATTAAACTCATGGTAACTGACCAGTTTTTTTGAAATTTCAAAGTGGCGTAGCAAATTGCCCGAGTGTCGCGTATCTTCACAAGCCACCACATCCGCCTCCTTCAAAATGCGCAAGGCCCGCAGCGTGATATCCTCTAGATTCCCGATTGGTGTGGCCACAATGGATAATTTTCCGGTCATAAGTCAGGAAACTTAACCACAACCGGACAAATTCAAGAAGAAGAAAATAGGATACTGACTCACTGATACGATTAAACCGGAAGAATAATTAATCATCAGGAGAGACTGGAAATCTATATCAAAGGCAAGGAATCAAGCGTTATTT
>Ga0105046_10000833_pt1 | contig 45341 bp, 50 predicted proteins | sample MAT03_FD_78385 | JGI IMG/M metagenome (GOLD analysis project Ga0105046, IMG submission 78385) | Freshwater microbial communities from Lake Fryxell liftoff mats and glacier meltwater in Antarctica - MAT-03 (megahit assembly) | ecosystem: Environmental > Aquatic > Freshwater > Ice > Liftoff... | reverse complement strand
GAATGATCTGATCGCGAAGAAACGGGCGGCGTTCTTTTGTTGAAAATACGAGGTGAATGTAAACGGCGGAAAGAGATTGCGGCATGGGTGTAAGGTTTTTTAGGCGCAACCCCCTTGGGGTTTCATGTTACAGTATAAGATTGCACAAAGTGCCAATAGGGTGTCAATATAATGACCAAATTGCACCTATGGAGAACACCGAAGAACCAAAAGCGAAACGGGCGAAAAAGAAAGAAGTTCAGCGTTGGCCATATATCAAACGCCGACCCTATTCCAGCGGCTTGGTTTCATGGATCGTAGATGCCCGGACTAAAAGCGGGGGTGAACGGAAAACCTTTGTCACGTTAGCGGAGGCGGAGACCTACGCGGACGGGTGCCGCATACGTCGGAGCAATGAGGGGCTTGGAGCTTTTGGAAATGAAGAGCTGAGCCGCTTTGGTAAAACAGTCCAGGAGGCCATTAACTTTTACCTTGAGCATCTGCGTCAGCAGGAACGCTCCGTTCCGGTCAAAGACGCGATTATCGAACTAGTCGCGGTTCGACGCTCGTCTGGTCAATCAAAGCTTTATTGCTGCGGTCTCAAAACTCGTCTCGAACGCTTTCAAGTCGAATATGGGGATCATGCCGTCGCAGCCATGGAATCTAAACAACTCGATGCCTGGTTGAGCGGGCTGAAGGTGGGGCCAGCTACGCGTAATACCTACCGGCGCGATTTGCGAACTCTGTTTAGTTTTTGCGTGAAGCGAGGATACTTGTTGAAGAATCCAGCCTCCGCCACGGAGCGGGCCAAGCAGCACGAAAAGCCACCCGGTATTTTTACACCTCAGGAAGCCTCAAATCTTTTAAAGTCTTGCGACAAGGACATCCTTCCATATTTCGCCATCGGCATGTTCGCCGGACTGCGGCGCTCAGAACTTGAAAAACTGGATTGGCAAGAGATCAACATGGAGAGCAACTTCATTGAGATCAAAGCCAGCAAGGCGAAGACCGCCCAGCGACGGCTGGTTAAAATCGAACCGATTCTAAAGCTGTGGCTCAAGCCTGTCGCCAAAAACGCTGGCCCTGTTGTTCCCTCAGGATATCTGGATTGCCGTTTGGAGACGATGCGTAAGGCTGGATTTGGAAAGCCGGGCACAGAAACCGAGGAGGAAAAGAAGAGAAAGGTCACCTTGAAGCCGTGGCCGCTGAATGCCTTGCGCCACTCGTACGGCTCTTATTGGCTGGCCAAGTTCAAGGACACTGCGGCTCTTGCTCTCCAGATGGGAAATTCTCCGCAAATCATTTTTGCCCACTACCGTGAACTCGTTCGCCCAGATGACGCTAAACAGTTTTGGAGCATCAAACCCGACCTGTTGACGGATGCTGATTAGTTGCCATGAAATTCAGGGGCCTTCGTCAATCCTGATGAAACGGCCGGAAAAACCTCTTTATATCCGACATACTCCTTACTGGTAATCGCACAGGTTGTGTATCGCAGCCTTAGCTTAGAGACGGTCGTAACCGCGCCGCCGCCGCCATTATCCCCGCAGGTCTTCCATCATCGGCCGTCGAGGCGGAAGGTGATGGGGACGATGATTGTGTCGGGGAGCGGTATGCCGGCGAGGCGTTTAGGGTTGAAGGTGGAGACGCGGGCGGCGCGAAGCGCGGCTTCGTCGAGACTGGGCACACCGCTGCTTTGCACGATGCGTGCGCTAGTGGGCTGGCCGAGGGCGTTGACGTGGATCTGGATTTGCACCCTGCCGGTAAGGCGCGCGGCGCGGGCGGATGCGGGGTAAGCAGGGTGAACTTTGTTGCGCCAGGTGGCGTGGCCAGTGTCGCCGCGACCGGGCTTGCCGGGCGGGGATCCAAGGTTGCCGCTCGGTGATCCCAGCTTTTTTGCAGCTACGTTAGCGCTGGGTTTGGCAACGGGCGCGGGTTTCGCGGTGACGGCCTTCGGCACTGGCTTGGGAGGTGGGCGTTGCGGTTCGGATTTCGCCGGTTCGGGCTTGGGTTCGGGGATAGCGTCGGGAGGCGGTGGTGCCGGGGTGTGTTCCGGCGGCGGGGTGGGCGTGGGTGGTTCTGCTACTTGAGGTTCCGGCGGTGTGGGTTCTGGTTCGGGTGGCGCAGGGGCTTGGGGTTCCAGTGCAGGCGGCTCGGCGGCGGTTTCTTCGGCAGCGCTTTCGACAAGGGTGACTTCGGTGGCATCCGGTCCGGATTCAGCGTCAGAGATAAAGGCGGGGGCACCGAGGTGCAGACCGAATAGCACGACCGCGTGCAGACCGATGGCGGTGGCGTAGAAGGCCAGGCTGCGTACGGATTTGCTCATGTGCGGCGCGATGAGCGGCTCACCTTACCTCCGGCAAAGTCGTCGCGGATGCGGGCGCTGCCGTCTTCGTCTCAATGGCGATTTTCGTGATGCCGAGGCGTCGGGCAGTGTCGAGGGCTTCGACGGCTTTGCCAAAAGTCGCGTTGCTGTCGCCGTTGATGAAGACCTTCGGTTCCGGGTTCTGCGCGAGGAGGTCTTTCAGCGCGAGCTCCAGCTCGGCGGGCGTGACAAGCTGCTTGTTAAAAAACACTTCGCCCTTTTCAGTGAGCGTTATGCTGGCGAAGTCTTTGCGGTCTTGCGGCAGCGCGGTTGCAGCGACGGGCAAGTTCACCGGGATGCCTTTGTTTTTTACCATCGAAAGCGACACCATGACGAACGTCGCGAGCAGGAAAAAGATGATGTCGATGAGCGGGATGATCTCGATGCGGGCGTGCTTCTTGGCACCGGGTGAAGGAATGATGATGGCCATGGCTCAAGCCTGGGGTGCAATTACGGTAGAGGCAGTGCTGTGTTTGATGATCAACAGCTCCAACCGGTTGCTTGCGACTTCGATTTCACGCCGCGCATCTTCGAGTCGTGCGTTGAGATAGTTGAAAGGAAGCAGTGCGGTGATCGCAACACCAAGACCGAAGGCGGTGGCGATGAGCGCTTCGGCGATTCCACCCGTGATCGCAGCAGGTGCGTCAAGTTCGCCTGCGATGATTCCGAAACTATGTATCATACCTGTAACCGTGCCTAGCAGCCCGAGCAGTGGAGAAAGAGTGATGGCCGTATCCAGCAAAGGCAGACCTCGGTTAAAACGCTTCAATTCCTCCGCACTTGAGGCAAGTAGTGCATTCGTAAAACTTGTATTTCGCTCGATTAGCGCAGCGATGATCACCCGCACGAGATAGTCTTTTGAGCCTTGTCCAATCCGAATCGCACCCTCTGGATCTCCATGTTCCACTCGGGCGAGAATATCGCGGATCATCTGGGGAGATCGTCGATTTCTCTCAGTGGCAATGAACACGAGCCGCTCCAAAACCGTGGCCAGTGCTACTATAGAAACGATCAGGATCGGCCACATGATGGGACCACCTTTGAGGAAGATTTGGATCAATTGAGTCGAGTAAGAAGGATCAGACATAATGGAAAATTGTTTAAGTTGAGGAGCTATGATTTGATGCAGTTTTGCCCAGAATGAGCGAATACCGGTCCATGTGAATATACTGCCTTTATTGGGTAAAAGTTCCCAGCGCGGTAATTCCAAGCGAAGCAAAACTCACGAAAGGTTCCTCGGATGTTGGGATGACTGATGGTGTAAAATAGGCGACTTCAGCGCTGTATTGATCACAAGAGTAAAGCGCGCTTCAAAACTGAGCGGCTCGCTATCGACTTCAAATCGGAAGCAGTAAATCCCGCTCAGCACAAAAACATCAGGCCCAACGCTTCGGATTCGGAGCGTCTTTTCGTGAAGCTTTACACTCAAGCCCGGGCGCTGCGCCAGTTGCTGGAAATAGTGGTGAATCGCGTCACAGGTGCTGAGAGCGTGCGGGGAAAATGTGGGCAGTAAAAGTGCGTCCTCGGCGTACAAGGAAACAAGATGCTGCGGGTTCCACGTATTGATGGCGGCGATCCATTCAAAGAGCACGGTCTCGGGTGTAAAATGGAGGGACGAGTTGCCGGTTGGATTCATGACGTTTGGATTCATAGGCTTTGCTGGAAAGGGCGCCCGTCGTTATCGACGGACGCCCCCACCTGACTTTTCACCAAACAAAAGAGGGCGGGCATCGGTGCCTTAAAAAGTTTTTGACACGGTGAAGCGAAACTGGCGTGGCTCGGCGGCGTGGACGTGATGGTCGTTGTAGCCGCCGTCATCGGGACCTTCGGGCTCGCCTCGCAGACGACTGGGATAGTAATACTCCTGATCCTTTGAGTGTTGATCAAAGAGGTTGAGACATTCGGCAGCTACGCTCCACCCATCGCCCCATTTGTAACCGACTTGTGCATTCACGATGAAGCTGGAAGCCGACTTTTCGCTACCGTCTTCAATGAGATCGCGCGGGCCGAAGTAGCGTGCGCGCACGCTCGCCTGCCATCCACCCTCGTGAAGCGATATACCGCCGGCGAAAGTGGCTTGAATGGCATCCGGGATCCGCTGGCCCTCGGGCCGTGTATCTGCGAAGCGACCACGGCTCAGGGCGAAATCAGCATCAATGGTTAGCCACGGCGTCACGTCGTAAAAATTCGTGAGTTCCACTCCGTAGCGCTGACCTTTGCGTCCGCTTGGCTCGGTGGTCCCGGCATCACCAACGAAAACGGTTTCGTCGTCACTCTCTAAATACCAGAGCGAGACTGTGGAACGCAGTCCAGCCACTGCCTCGGTGCGAATACCGACTTCCGCACCATAGCTGCGCGTGAGTGGGCTGGCGGCTTGCACGCGGTCGCCGCTTACGGGGTCGATGCGGCTCACGACGCCGCGAGTGTCGTTGCTGTGCATGCCTGTGCCAGCCTGGAGGTAAAGCTCTGTGTTGGCCCAGGGACCGAAGATAAGCGAGAGCTTCGGATTCGCCATGAAGGCGTCCTTTGTGCCTTCGTTCGCAGCAAGGCTGCTGTCGCTATCGTCGAAGTGAAAGTAATCGCCACGCAAGCCGGCAACTGTCCGAAACTTCGGTGCCCACCAAGTGGTGTTCTCTATCCATGGGCTAAGGCTCAGCTCCCATACGTCGTCGGTACGGACCGTGTAGAAGCGATTGCGATTTTCGGTCTGGTAAAGACCCACGCGAATTGTGTCGCTGCGGGTTTGCAGACCCAGAGTGGTCTCACTGCGGAGGCTGCCGAGACCGTGAAAGCGCGTATGTGCAAGATCAAAGCCAGCCACCCAGCGGCGATCAAACTGTTCAAATCCATCGCCTCGTTCCTGGTCAAAGAAACCGGTGAAGTTGGAAAATAAATCCAGGCCGTACGCATACGTGTAGAGGCTTGCCCTCGTCGCGCTGTGTTCATCTTTGCGATGCCATTCGCCACTCAAACTGTAGCGATACGTGTCACCGCCAGTGGATGAGTCGAGCGTGCCAAAGCGCGTGATGTCGCCCCGATCAATGGCACGTTGTGGCACCTGGTCGGTCGAGGTCCAGTCTCCATAATAACCCATGGCGCTGAGGCTCCAGCCGTTGGAAGCGTCCCCCATCGCGTATTTTGCCACGAGGTTTCCCCGGTAGTAATCCAGCGGCGTATCCCATGCGCCGTCATCATGCACGCCCTCAATACCAAGGGTGAGCCGTGCGCCAGTTTTCAGACGGAAGGTATTTGCGTAAACTACACGGTAGTAGTTGTCCGTTCCGGCCGTGGCGAGGGCGAGCCCTTGCGGTAGCTCATCAAAGTAGCGGAGCTTGGCGGCACCAACCGTCGAATGATTACCAAACTCAGCGTAGTACGGTCCTTTCACGAAATCCACGCCCTGGATCAATTCAGGGATGAGGAAATTGAGGTCGAGATAGCCCTGACCGTGGGCGTGGGTGCTGAGGTTCAGCGGCACTCCGTCAAGGGATGCGGAAAAGTCCGTGCCATGATCGAGATTAAAGCCACGTAAGAAATACTGGTTCGCTTTCCCGCCGCCCGCGTGCTGGGTGATAATCAGGCCGGGGATGGTTTCCAACACTTCGCCCGGTCGGGCAATCGGACGCCGCGAGAGTTCGGTCTGACCCACCGTCCCCTGCGTGGCGGATTGTGCGGTTCCGACGAGGCTTTCCATGCGCCCCTCTACGACGATTTCATCGAGCATCGTCGCGCCGGGTGCGCCGAGCGCAGCCTCGGGATTGAGTTTGGGTTTTGGCGCGTCCTGCGAATGCACGATGGAGGTCACGAAAAAGAATGCGGCAGGCAGGATAGCGCCGATGCAGATATGGCGTGGAGTGGGTCGGGTCATGTTTTGTGGTTGGCGTGGTTGGTGAATGGTCGCGCTGGGAGGAAGGGGTGCGATGAAGCGTGGCGTTCGCGTAGGAGTTTCTTCGCGCGGCGCGTGGTCTCGGGGGATTCGAGAAAGCCTGCGAGCCATGTCAGTGTTTCCTCCGGCGGGAGCCACGGCTTGCTCTGACCGTGCTTACGGTAGGCGTCGAAGCACCGCGCGCGGTAAGCGGGGCGCGTGGCGTCGACGACCCGCCGCTCGTAGTCAAGCAGCCACGAGAGCATCGGGCGGCAGAGCAAGAGCATTTCGTCCGTATTGGCAAAGCGAAAGCGCCCTTCCTCGTAGTGCCCCGGCGTAAGCGGCGTCGCGCCTGCACAATCGAAAAACCGCTCTCGTCCGCGAATGAAAATCACGCCGGATTCCGTCGCTTCCTGCGGATACCACCCCGCACAAAAGCTGTGCAGCTCAACCGTCCCCGCCTGCCACACCATGCGGTAGCGGCTGCTCCCTTCCCCATGCGAATGTTCCCGCGCGATCCGCTGCGCGCCGAGTCGCACGAGCAGATTTCCGCCTGTGTGCTGCGCATCGCAGCCCCAGAAAAACATCTGCTGCATGAGCATTCCCGCGAGATCGCTGACCAGCGCGCGCACCTGCGAACGCGGCGGCGCAAGAGAGGAAGTCGAGAGTGTCGGTGCGGAAATCACGGGGTGTGGTGTATAGGCGTATTATGGTGCTACTCGGTGTTGCTTTTCCTCGTCGCGGAATTGTTGAGGCGGTGGCGCTTCATGCCGCTTGCGCGCAGTCCACACAGCGTCCGAGTAAAACCACTTGGTGCTCTTCAACCTTGAAAAGCGGCGCACTGATCCGGGTGCGCTTGTGGCCGTCACACGGAATATCAAAAATCCGTCGGCAAATGCGGCAAAAGAAGTGATGATGATGCTCGCGCGACAGTTCGTAGTGCGGAGATTCACCTGGCACAACCACGACGGCGATCAAGCCTTCGGACTCCATGGCGTGCAGAACGCGATAGACGGTGACGTTTGATAGCTTGGGCAGGCCGTGCCGCGCGATGAGATAAATTTGATTGGAAGTAAGTGGGCCGGAGGCTCCTGCCAAAGCGGCACGGATTGCACGACGTTGACGTGTATCTCGAAGAAGAGCAGCCATACTTATTTGAGGTAACGGGTTGCCATGGGAATTCACGCTTCTGCCATGTAACGCAATCTGCTTGCAATAATAATTAATATAATAGTTGACCTCTTGCGTGCGTCTGCATCACAGATTGGCTTATACGCTGTGCGCGACGACATATTTTCAAAGCTCTCGCCATTTTCTATAATTCTTACACATGCTATTGGTTTGCTTTTATATTCGCGGAAATGAGACGGCAAAAACCCACCTTTACTTGCCCTTTCAACGACCAGATCGACTATGAAAAAACATATACTTTCACTCGCTACTGCGCTCGCCAGCACGACCGCCTTTTCCGCCGAAGCACCCACAGTGCTCAATGAAGTCGTCGTGACCGCTTCACCTCTGGGACGCACGCTATTTGAATCCGCACAACCGGTCACTATTCTCAGTGGGGACGATCTTAAGCTGCGACTCGAATCGACCGTTGGGGAAACACTAAGCCGTGAACCGGGTATTACTTCCACCTACTTTGGACCGGGCGCGAGTCGTCCGATCATTCGCGGACTCGGCGACGATCGTATCCGCATCTTGAACAACGGCGTGAACACGCTCGACGTCGCCAACGTCAGCCCCGATCATCAAGTCACTTCCGATCCGCTCACCATCGAAACGATCGAAGTGGTGCGTGGACCAGCAACGCTGCTCTACGGACCAAACAGCGTCGGAGGCGTGGTCAACGTCATTGATGGGCGTATTCCAACCACAAAGCTCTCAAAGCCCATCGAGGGGCAGATCGATGGGCGCTTTGGCACCGTGGATGAGGAGCGTTCCGGAGCAGCGGCTTTGAAATTTGCGTTCGGCCCCATTATACTCACCATCGATGGCTTCAAGCGTGACACGCAAGATGTGCATATTCCTGGCTACGCTCGTTCCGAGCGCCTGCGCCGCCTTGCGCCGCTGGAAGATGGAGAGAAAGAAGCGAAGGATGTGCTGCCAAACAGTTACGTAAACAGCGAGGGTGGTTCGATCGGCGCGTCCTACCTTTGGGAGGGCGGTTACTTCGGGCTCAGCTACTCGGGTGTAAACTCAAACTACGGAACCGTCGCAGAAAAAGAAGTGACGATCGATATGGCTCAGCGCCGTTGGGACGCCCGGGGTGCGTTCTATGAACCGTTCGCTGGGATCAAGGAGATCAACTACAAGTTTGCTTACTCGGATTACAATCACACGGAATTTGAAGGGCCGCTGCCCGGCACCCTTTTCGAAATCGAAGGTTATGACGGCCGCCTGGAGGTTATTCATCACAAGCTCGGACTGCTCGAAGGTGCGCTCGGTTATCAATTCCAATGGAACGAATTTTCAGCACTCGGCGAGGAGGCCTTTCTTCCTCCAACCGTGAACGAGACGCACTCGGCCTTTCTGTTTGAAGAAATCCCGTTTGATCAAGTGCGTTTTCAATTTGGTGCGCGATACGACCATCAATCGAATGACTCTTCTGGTGGTCCGGCGTTTGGTCCGGCCAAGTCCGTCGAGTTTGATGCAGTGAGCGGTTCGGCGGGTATCGTCTGGACGCCGGTGGATGAATACGCCGTGGCACTTTCGCTCGCCTACACCGAGCGTCCGCCGACTTACGTCGAGCTCTTTGCGGATGGCCCACATGTCGGGACTAATTCCTTTGAAATCGGTGACTCTGATCTCGGCTTGGAAAAGGCCATCGGCCTTGACTTGTCAGTGCGCAAACGGCTCGGTCGCGTCACCGGCGCTGTCAGTGTCTTCTACAATCACTTCACCGATTATATTGCGCTCACTCCCACGGGTGCCATTGAGGATGATCTCCCTGTCTTTACCTACAATGCCGTGGATGCGAATTACTTTGGTGGAGAAGCCGAGGTGACGTTCCATCTTCTCCAGCCGGTTACGGCGGAAACCGCAACTACGGGCAAGGATGGCAAGACGGTCGTCGCTCCGGTCATTCGGCCCAGCCACATTCTCGACCTTGATTTCAAGGTGGATTACGTGCGCACCGATGTCAGCGGTGAAGGTTCGCTCCCCCGCATCCCTCCTTTCCGTGCTCAAGCGGCCCTGAACTATTCGTGGGATCGGTTTAGCGCCCGTGTGGAAGGTATTTACGCAGCGCGACAAAACCGCACCGCTGAATTTGAGTTACCAACAGACAGTTACTTCCTGCTCAACGCGAGCGTGAGCTATCGGGTCCCCATCGGTCCCACCGAACTCGATCTTTACGTGAAGGGCACCAACCTGACCAACGAGGAAGCCCGCTTACACACTTCATTCTTGAAAGACATCGCGCCGCTCGCGGGCCGTGGCGTGCTTTTTGGAGCCAAGCTCACTTTTTAACACCACAGGGCTGTGAAAAACCTTTTGCCAGTAACCGTCCTCAGCGGATTCCTCGGAGCGGGGAAAACCACACTGCTCAATCACATCCTCAACAACCGCGAGGGCAAACGGGTTGCGGTAATCGTGAATGACATGAGCGAGGTGAACATTGACGCCGCGCTGGTTTCCGGTGGCAACGCACAGCTCTCCCGCACGGAAGAGAAGCTTGTAGAAATGAGCAACGGCTGTATTTGCTGCACGTTGCGGGAGGACTTGCTCAAAGAAGTCCGCAAGCTGGCGGACGAAGATCGCTTTGACTACTTGCTGATCGAAAGCACGGGGATTTCGGAGCCATTGCCGGTGGCGGAAACGTTCGCGTTTCGGGAGGAGGATGGCTCTTCACTCGGGGAACTGACGCGTCTGGACACCATGGTCACGGTGGTAGATGCCTTTAATTTCTGGAGTGATTTCGAGGCGAGTCAGGCGCTTGCAGAGCGCGGCCTAGCCTTAGGAGAGGAAGACGAGCGTACGGTGGTAGATTTGCTCGTGGATCAGATCGAGTTTGCCGACGTCATCTTGATCAACAAATGCGATCTCGCGGAGGATGAAACTCTCCGTAAAACGGAGGCCGTCATCCGTAAACTTAATCCCCGGGCGAAAATTCTTCGCAGTTCCCGAGGCAGCGTGCCACTTGACGAAGTGCTCAACACGCGACGCTTCGATTTTGAAGAGGCCAGCAAAGCTCCCGGCTGGATGAAGGTGATGCGTGGCGAGGAGACGAGCGAAGCGGATGAATATGGCATCAGCAGCTTTGTTTATCGCGCTCGCCGCCCGTTCCATCCGCTGCGGTTTTGGAAAGTGATTAATCGCGATTGGCCGGGCGTCCTTCGCTCCAAGGGCTTTTTCTGGCTGGCGTCCCGACCGCGCTTTGTCGGCGTTTGGAGTCAGGCGGGTGGGGCCTGCGAATATCGGGCGGGCGGAATCTGGTGGGCTTCGGTGCCGAAGGAACGTTGGCCGACTGAAGACGAGGAACAGAAGGTAATCTGGAAAGAGTGGCAAGAGCCTTACGGGGATCGTCGGCAGGAAATCGTCTTGATAGGCGCGAACCTTGAGCAAAAAAAACTGACCTCCTTGCTCGATGCCTGCCTGCTCACCGACCGGGAACTTTCCTCCGGGGAGAGCGGTTGGAGTCGCTTCAAAGACCCATTCTCCCCGTGGAATACCACCGAGGAAATCGCCGAGGAAGAAGCTGCACTGGCGCATTCCGCCCACTGATTCCATGGGACTCTTTTCAAACAACGCGGCAGTCAGGCCCGACCCAGGGAGTGTTGCTCGCATCAAGGAATGGGTGCGCGAGGAGTTTAGGCTGGATGGCGATGCGATCATCACTGTGAGCGAACTCCGTTGCTCCGAAACGGGCTGTCCGGATGTCGAAACGGTCGTCGGCCTGCTGCTTGGACCCGGACGTCAGCGCAAATGCCGCTTTTTAAGTCCCGCCGGACAAGTCACTCGCGACCAAGTCGCCGAAGCCGCCCAACCTTGGCTGGCAGAACTTTCCAAAACCAATCCATCAACATGACTGATCCCCGCATCCCAATCACTGTGCTCACCGGCTTTCTCGGCTCGGGCAAAACCACCCTACTCAACCACATCCTCACCGCACAACACGGCAAACGCATCGCCGTGATTGAAAATGAGTTTGGGGAAATCGGTATAGATAACGAATTGGTCGTCAACGCTGACGAGGAAATCTTCGAAATGAACAACGGCTGCATTTGCTGCACCGTGCGCGGTGATCTCATCCGGATTCTGGGCAACTTGATGAAACGCCGGAACAAATTCGATGCCATTATGATTGAGACCACCGGTCTCGCGGACCCGGCTCCGGTGGCGCAAACTTTTTTTGTGGATGACGAGATGAAGGAGCACTTCCGGCTCGATGCCATCGTGACCGTCGTGGACGCGAAACACGTTTGGGAACATATCGACGACAACGCCGAATGTCGTGAGCAGATTGCTTTCGCCGACGTGCTCCTGCTGAATAAAACTGATCTAGTGGCACCGGCGGACCTTGATCGGCTGGAGGCGCGCATTCGTGCCATGAACAAATCGTGCCGCTTGCACCGCACGCAAAATGCGGAGATCAATCTCGACCACGTGCTGAATGTCGGTGCGTTTAGCCTCGATGAAAAACTCGAACTCAATGCGGACTTTCTCCAAGAGGAAGTGCCGTTTGAGTGGGGAGGTGTCTTTCAGCTTCCGGCAGGAAGCGTCACGCTCCAACTAGCGGCCGGACCTGATCCGGAGATGGACGTGCTGCTCCTTCCCATCGGGACGGGCACCCATGCCAGTTATGATGCGGCTCGCAAAACGGCGGTGATGACTTTTACGGATGAACCAGACGAACATCAAAGCGGCGGACAGCTAAAATCCGGTAAATCCCAGCGCCTGGCCATCAGCAGCAGCGGTGGGACGTTCACCCTGGATATCGCACAAGCCGGAAACTACGCGTTGTTCACCCAGCACGGACCTGATGAGTTTGCGATGAAAGTCACCGCTGCTGGCAAAGAGTTGACGGCCACCGAGGCACACGCATACGCCCACTCTCATACGCATGACAACACCGTGAATAGCGTCGGCCTCGTAGAGGAGCGTCCGCTAAATATGGATAAACTAGACGCATGGATGGGGCCGCTGCTGCGCAACAAAGGCGCGGATATTTTCCGGATGAAAGGTATCCTGTCCATGAGTGACTCGGATCGGCGGTTTATTTTTCAAGGAGTACACATGCTGTTCGACGGCAAACTGGATCGGGAATGGAAAGAGGGTGAAGCGCGCAAGAGTCAGATTGTTTTCATCGGCAGAAACCTCGACCGCGAGGAGCTGACGAAGGGCTTTCAGTCCTGCGTTGCATGAACCTAAGAGTAATTTGAAACCCTGTGCATAAACGCCGGTTCCGCTTCCACCCATGCTTTCTTCCCTGCGAGATCGTTTTAAAACTCCGGCTCCTTTGGGCGCAGGCCTCACCATGAGCGCGAACACGTCCTGGAGTTTTGACGCAGGCGATTATATCGCATCCATCGCTTGGCTGCCTGACGGGCAAAAGCTGGTCGTGGCCCCAACGGAGGGATCCATCTCTGTGTTGCACCGCGCCACGGGATCTCTCGCACTCACTCTACCTGGTCACGCCTCAGGAAATACCGCGCTGAGTTCATCGAGCGCCGCACCCTTGATTGCCACGGGCGGACATGACGGACGCGTTCGGCTCTGGAATACGCAAAGTGGAGTAATGGAGCAGGAACTTCATGCGGGTCAGGACTGGGTGGAACAAGTGGTCTTTTCTCCAGACGGCACGCTTCTGGCCGCCAGTGCGGGGAAAATGCTGCGCATCTGGACTAGCACAGGGGAGCTTGTTTCCGAATATGCTGAGCACGACAGCACCGTTGCTGCGGTCGCGTGGAGGCCGGACAGCCGTGGACTGGCCACCGGCTGCTACAATGGTGTCCGCCTTTTTCGTATCGGAGAGAAGGAGCCCTACGAACATTTTGCCTGGAAAGGCAGCATCATCAGCCTCGCTTGGAGTGCCAATGGGCGGTACGTCGCGGGTGGTTCGCAGGAGAGCACGATTCAGTTCTGGCGGTTGCCTTACCGCGCGGGCGAAGAGCTCTTCATGAGTGGTTACAGCACTAAAATTCGCGAACTTTCCTGGAATGCGGAGAGTCGCTATCTGGCTTCCGGCGGTGGCGAAATTGTCACTGTGTGGGATGTCTCGGGCAAAGGTCCGGCAGGCACCCGTCCCATCCAACTCGAAGGCCATGCTGACCGGATCACGCAACTCTTCTTTCAACATCGGGGTGGACTCCTGGCCAGCGGAGGCATGGACGGACGGGTCTTCATCTGGAATTTAAAAAGCAAGCAGCGCCAGCGTTATGAGCTCGCGCCGTCGAGCCCGATTGCTGCACTCGTCTGGTCGCCGGACGATGCCGCGCTGGCCATCGGTGCGGCGAACGGTGCGGTATGTCTTTGGGAAAATACAGTCGGATGAGTTGGTTGCACGAGATGTTCGCCCAGGACTTCGTGTGGCGTGCGTTGCTCGCCGCGCTACTCGCCGGTTTGTCACTTCGCCGTTGGCATCGTCCCTTACGCTCCCCGCGAAACGCCCGATTCTCCAAGCCTCTGTCATTTTCTGATCATGAACAGCCCTGCAATTAACCTTCAAGTAGATCACTGCTCCAGCACCGAACCCGACGGACTCGCGCTCATTACTCAACCCGGCGTAAGCATCTCCATTTGGGAAAGGACACCGGAGTCTGCCACTGCTGCTTTACTCTCAGATATAGTGCAAAGTCGCGAACCGCTCAAACTGGACTTCATTTTGAGCCCTGGTGAATCGAGCAAAGTATCCCCCGAGGTGATTTCAAGGTTTGAATTACAGCTAGCCGACCCCGCCCTGCATACCTTGCTTGATGACATCGACCGCCTGGTCGCCATCTTCCGCACGATTAGCGCCACTCCTACCATCCGCGTGCGGCTGTCCCGGGTGGTGGATGCGGCCTGCTCCCTCTTCCACGCTGATACACTTTCGTTGCGGCTACTTTGCACCTATCACGGTGCGGGCACGCAGTGGGTGCCGGATGAACACGCATGCCGTCAGCAACTCGGATTGCGTGGACGCGATATTCCAAAAGCGAACGCCGTCATCGTTCCAAACCCGTCCCATATCCGCACCATGCCCGAATGGCATGTTGGTGTTTTCAAAGGGCGCGCATTCCCCGGCGATGAAGGCAGTGCGCTCATCCACCGCAGTTACCCTCAATGTTGCGCCACACACGCCCGCATCCGCCTCGTTCTGGATGTGGTCGGTTAAAGGCACCGACTGCTTCACCACATGAGCACTAGCGACGAACTCAGTGTATCCAGTCGTCACGCCGGAGTATCCCTAGGCGTCTGGAGCGCCTGCGTTATGTATTTTTATTTCAGCGGCCGCCTCGTAAACGTGCTTACCCCACAGTTTCGCACCTATCTTCTCCTAGCGGGTATCACGCTCGGGGCAATGTGCGGTGTTCTCCTTTTTACCTCGGGAAAGTTGCATGCTTGCATTGATCCACAATGCAATACCTCCGCCGGTCCAATCGGGGGAAAAATTACCGCTTACTTTCTGATATTCATACCGGTGATTCTTGTCGTAATCGCGAATGACGGAGAAAAACTGATTTCTGCAGCTCTCGATAATCGGATAGCCGTCAGAGATTCCACGGGTCTTGGACGCCGTGCTCCAAATACACGCGCAGCCAAATCAGTCTTCCTGCCTTTACCCTCCAAAAACAGTGAACACACTCCCCCCTTTCAAGCAGAAAGTGTCGAGGATGATTACCGCATCCGCACGCCTGAGGGTTACATCAAAGTTGAAGTCCTCGATCTACTCTACGCAGCTCAGGTCTCGAGCTTGCGGCGTGATTTCGAGGGTCAGACCGTGCAGCTTATCGGGCAGCTCCAGCCCGCTACTTCACATAATCCCAAAGGAAATCGGTTTCAGGCTGTTCGAATGTTCATGATGTGCTGCGCGGCAGATATACGCCCCATTGGCACTCTGGTAGAAGCCAGCCAATTACCGAATTTACCAAAAATGAGTTGGGTAAAAATCACCGGGCAGGCCCTCTTTCCCATCGAGAACGGTACACGCACCACCATCATTAAAGCGACATTGGTGGAGCCAACAACGTCCCCTGAAGAGCAGATGCTTTATTAAACCCAAGTGCAAAGGCTCAGGTATCAAAGCTCCCCTGCACAACATTCTTCTTGATGAATTGGTTTAATCATTCTCTGGATGCCTTTTCGTTCGCGCTGTTAAGCATCCTCTTTGAAGGCCTGCCATTTTTGCTGTTGGGTTCCCTGATTTCCGGAGTCGTAGATGTTTTTGTTTCCTCGGACAAAGTCGCCAAAATTCTCCCAAAAAATCCAGTATCGAGCGTGCTGATTGCCGGATTGCTCGGACTTATTTTTCCGATTTGTGAATGCGGTAGCGTGGTGGTGGTCAGGAGGTTTCTCCGCAAAGGTCTGCCTCTTTCAAGTGCCATCAGTTACATGCTTGCCGCTCCAATTGTGAGTCCGATTGTTGCACTCAGCACGTTCAAGGCGTTCACAGGGCAAGACCCTTGGTTGGCTGTCACCCTCCGACTCGGTATGGGTTATTTAGTTTCCGTGAGTATCGCGCTGATCCTTCAACGCATCCCGCAACACGCAATCCTACAGCCCGGGCTATTGGTCTCGGAGCCCAAAAAGCGACGCACCGGCTTCAGTATCGCCAATAGCGCCCCAGAATCCACAAACCTTAACACACTTGGTGCGCCGCTTTCTTTCCGTAAGAAGGTCTTGCACTCCATTCAGTCGGCCACTGCGGATTTTCTAGATGTGGCCCTATTCTTCTTCATCGGAGCCTGCCTCGCGGCGTTATTTATTGGCTTCAAAGAGACCGCGCTTCTACCGCTCATTCAGTCGCCTATCCTTTCCATCATGGCTCTGATGGGACTCGCCTCGTTACTTTGTCTTTGCAGTACGACTGACGCGTTTGTTGCGGCCAACGCCTTTGGACAATTCTCTCTAGCAGCAAAAATCGGCTTTTTGGTTTTTGGTGCGATGTTTGACCTCAAACTTTTCTGGCTTTACGGGCTCATCTTCAAGCGTCGCGTGGTGATCATTCTCGGCATTGTCCTCTTCGCGATGATCGCTTTTCTTTGCTGGCAACTACATCGAGTCGACTTTGCACTTGGTAAATTGCCCGGAATTTCATCCCTTTAACATGCCGTTCCACGTGGTGTGTCCACTTACCACCTCCATGATTACCTGGCCGCAGGATACGCTTCTGCCAACCGGACGATGGCGCGTTCGATCACCGGACGGGAGATATGGGTGCCGATGAGAATCATCATTGGGGCGATGCTTGGACGGCTGCGGAACGGGTTGAATACATGATTGCGATACTTGCCGATCCAATTAAAAATGGTGTGTCCGGTAGGACTTTCGGCAAAAACCGCCAGCCCCTTGGCGCGTAAAACCTCGCGAGGAAGCTGAGAGAAAAATTCCACCAAGGCTTCTTCAGTAACCACAGGAGGAAGCAGGACTTCCATCGACGAAAAATGGAAATCGGCGTGAGGGCGCTTGAGTTTACTGAGGGAGCGTGAGGTGTGTGCTAGCGGTCGTTTTTGATCTGCCGGACGCAACCGTGGAGGGAGCTTGGCTGAAGCGGCACGCAATGCGGCCAAGTCCTCGACAAAAGACGTGGGGGTAATCCAGAGGGCTTTGGGAACAAGCGTTGAAACCTCCTCACGCACACGCTTCATCCGCCTGGTGGAAGCTTCATCGGAATGAGAGAGGTAGATGTGCGTGGCGGTTTTCACTTGCGCCTCCTCCATCCAATTGACGTCTTCCCGTCGCTGCCAGCCTTCCGCATCAATCACAGAAAGTTGCCAAGGGAGTGTATAGCGAGTGGCCCGGGGGTCGAGGGTGAGTAATTCGATGAGTTGGTCGGGATCCACAGTGCCGCTGGCTTCGACAAGCATCACACTATGTTCATCGAGTTTTGCGAGATAGAGTGCGTCCATAAGTTCATCGCGAGAACCACAGCAAACACAACTCCCGCTGATCGGGGTGAGGCTGGCGGCTAAATCGACCAGTAATTCCGCATCGAAGACAGCGTTTTGATGATCGTTGAGAATGACATGCGGTACGACGCCCATCTGTTGGAGTTGGGGTAGGAGTGTACGGAGCAAGGTGGTCTTGCCCGCACCCAAAAACCCGGCAAGCAGGACAAGCGGAACAGGTGCGCTCATAGCATAGGAAGCGGCGCGATCAGGTCAGCGACCGCGCGGCGGATGATCTCCTGCGGCAAGTGTGAGCCGACCATGAGCATCATCGGTGGGATCTCTGGCTCGCCGTTATAATTGCGTAGTACAGACGCGTGGTTTTCACCCAGGTAATCAAAGAAGGTATATTCCCGATGCTGGCCCGCCAGTTGTAGGATGCCTTTGGCGCGGACAACCTCGGGTGGCAGCGTGCGGAGAAACTCTTCGAGTGCAGCCCGGCTGATCCCGTGCATGAGCCGCACCTCCATGGAGGCGAAATGGTGCGCGGCGTGAGGGTGCGAATGCTCCTGTTTCCGGGGTTCCTCGCCTCCAAGCACACGCCGCGGCAGGGAGTGAGCATCGGCACGCAGAGTGATGAGTTCTTTAGCCAAGCCCTCAACTTCCACCCAGGGTGCGCGTGGATTCAGGCGACCTACCGCCCAACGCACTTCACTCCGACGCGGCCCGACAACTTCGGAGTCGTGGCTGAGCACAAAATGAGTAGCCGTGATCACTTGATCGCTCTCCAGCCAGTTGTGTTGATGGCGCTTCTGCCAGCGCTTGGCATCCACGAGGGAGATTTGCCAAGGCAAAGTGTAGCGTATGGCGCGACTGTCACCGGTCAGCATCTCGATGAGTTGTGCGGCATCGGCAGTGCCGTTTACCTCCACGAGCATCAAGGTCTTCTCCGTCAGCGTGGCGTCTTCGAGAGCACCGAAGAGTTTCTCTCGTGAGCCGCAACATACGCAACTACCCGAAATTGAGATTATGCTATCTGCCAAGCCGCGCATCGTAGCGGCGTCGAGGCGGGCGTTTTGATAGTCATTGATCAGCACCTGGGGCGCGAGACCGGCTGAGGTGAGGTGGGGCAGGAGGGTGCGAAGGAAGGTGGTTTTTCCAGCGCCGAGAAAACCAACGAACAAAATGAGTGGGGTCATGGTTTTGAAGGGAGTTGAGGAAGTTGACGTGTTTTCACTTCGGCGATCATGCGGGTCAAAAAATCGGCGGCCAGGCACGTACCTTCATCGCCTTGCAGCCGAGAGCGAACGGAAACCTGCCCTTGCTCAATCTCACGTTTTCCGACGATCAGCAGGTAGGGCACTTTATCCACTTGTCCGCGTCGGATTTTACCACCGATTTTATCGTGGTGCCGGTCCACCGCAGCCCGAAGTCCGGCCTCCTTGAAGTTCGCACACAAGGCTTCTGCATAGGCGCGCTGCTCATCGGAAATCGGCAGGATGCGTATTTGCTGGGGTGCCAGCCAGGTCGGAAAATCGCCCGCGAAATCCTCGGTAATCACCGCAAGAAAACGTTCGATGCTGCCAAATATCGCGCGATGGATCATCACATGACGGTGCCGTGCACTATCTGCGCCAGTGTATTCTAGGGCGAAACGCTCCGGCAGGCTGAAGTCCACCTGAATCGTGCCGAGCTGCCAGGAACGTCCGAGCGCATCCAGCGCCATGAAGTCGAGCTTTGGACCATAAAAAGCCGCTTCTCCGAGGCCGACCGTGTGTTCCAGTTGCAATTCTTCGACGACCTCCGTGATGCACTGTTCGGCGGGAGTCCAGAGGGCATCGTTCCCGGCATGGTGGCGGATTGTTTCAAGTGGAGTCATCATGGGGAATTTTTATGGGGCAATCAGAGTCAGTTGCCGCACTCAGGCGATAGTTTGCGACAAGTTGTTCATGGCGAAACTGCGAATGGTCTGTCGCAGGCTGCCTAAGCCGCTCTGTCGGGATGGAGAAATCAACGAAGTCAAACCGGTTGAAATAAGAAAATTCGGCTCATAAGTGGCTACGGCGTAGGGAGGAGCCGCGTTATAAAATTCACAGAGCAAAGCGGCCATACCTTTGGAAATAAGAGCGTCGGCATCCATTTGGAAAAAACAAAGGCCTTCACGGATCTCTGCATAGATCCAAAGTTGCGAGATGCAGCCACTCAGAAGATTTGCTTCCAGCCGATGCACCGGGTCCAGTGCAGGATAGCGCCGACCGAGGGTGATCAGGTAGCGCAGGCGCTCCTCATTGTCCGGCAGAAGCTGGAAGGTGTACGCCAGCTTTTCCGCGCGCAGGGCGAGGAGACTGGAAGATGGTTCAGTCAAGGACATCGAAGGAGGATACACTCATACTAAGGTGCGTAGAGGTGAGACGCAGTGCTGCGCAGGGGATGAGGATGGTGCGCAGGCTACTTTGGTCTTTTGTCATCGAGATTGAGCATGATTTCCTCATTGCTCACTGCCGCCGAGACGATGCCGTTCGCTGGTACATCCACTTTGCTCGTCCAGCAGAGTGTGTTCAGGATCACTTTACGGAACTGATCGTTCTGCCAGTTCCGATGAAAGTGTGCGCCGGTGAATCCAAAACCACGTCCGCCGTCCGGTCGCTCCACGCTCCAAAGCAACGCCTCCTTGCGGCCTTTGGCAGCTTGAATATGCGCGTAAGGTCCGACGGGGTAGACATAGGGGCCATCACGCGTTTCATCACTAGGCTTTGCGACGAGAACAGGTGTGAACTTCACACCCTTGATTTCTTTTCGCCCATCTGCGGTGAATCCCTCGGTGAAGCGCATGTTGAAATACCATTCATCCTTGATGGAAAAAGGCTGCACGCCCTTGCAGGCGGGGTGATCAGGAAACTCCGCAAATGAAGCGTTCCAAATGGGGTTACAGGACCATTCATGTTCGTAGCAGCCACCAATCCACTGGCGGAACTCCACCGCTGCTCGATCTTTTGGCACCTCCACTCCGAAGTGCATGCAACCAAAGCCGACGCCTTTGCTGATGAGGGTTTCCATTATTTTCAGGCGTCCCTCCGCTTGCAGCAGTGGGTGACTACCGTTTCCATCGGAAAAAATCACGACCGCATCCGCATCAATGAAGGTGGCTTCATCGTTGACCCAGCCCATTTCATGAAGGTCCACCGTGAGGCCGGGAACTTCGCGCAGGCGTTTGGCGAGCAGGATGGTTCCGGCGCGGAACTCGTGGATCATCGGCCCATGACTTGGCTTTCCTGCTATCAGCACAAGCTTGCGGGGTTTGGCGCTATTGGCTGCCGCGCGAACAAAACTGGGGGAAACAGCGGCCGTAAGGGCCAATCGGATAAAGGTGGAGCGTTTCATAATTATTGGATGGGTTTGGTGTTGAAGATGAAGTTGTGGATCAGAGGAGCAGTCCCGATACGGAACGTGGGCTGGCAAAGCGGGTGTGGAATTCAGGATTCAGCGAGGCGCATTCGGCGGCAAGAACACCGACCGTCACACTGATACCAGCCCGGCGGAGAATTCCGTAGGCGCGGCCACAGTGTTTGGGATTGGGGTCCGTCGCGCCGACCACCACCCGGGCGAGCCGCTCGCGGATGATGAGATCTGTGCAAGGCGGGGTGCGTCCCCAGGTGCTACACGGTTCAAGGGTCACATACAGGGTGGCGCCTGCCACGGAATGTCCAAGCGCTTGAGCACGACGAATAGCGTTGGGCTCGGCGTGCGGCAGGCCTGCGCCGCCGTGGAAGCCTTCACCGATGATGTCCCCACCCTTCATCACCAGTGCCCCTACCGTTGGATTTGGCGCGGTGAGACCAAGGCCATTCAGCGCCAGTTTCAACGCATGACGCATTCCCCAATCATCCTCGGCAATCCGGGCGATCGCGGTGGCACGCACGGCCTCCCAAGATGCGGTGGGCTCGGCGGCCAGTGACTCCAGCGCGGCCTGGCAGATGCAGCGCGGTTCCAGTTCATTTTCCAAAAGACGGTTGAGTGCAGCTTGAGGAAGCGTCACCTCTTCACACCAACATGGGCCTTTGTAGGCTTCGCCCGTGTCGAGTCGACATCCGTTGGGGACTCCGGCAATCGGGCAGTATCCATGGCGGCGTTCTGAGGTCATGCGGCGGAGCGTTGAAGGAGTGCAGAGGCGGCCTCACGGGCGAAATAGGTGAGGATGAAATCCGCACCTGCTCGGCGGATGGCGGCGAGGGACTCGTCGCGTGCACGATCGAGATTAAGCCAGCCAGTCCGGGTGGCTGCGTGGATTTGCGCATACTCGCCAGAGACCTGATAAGCAGCCAGCGGTAAGGTGGTTCGTTCCCGCAGACGAGCAATGATGTCGAGGTAGAGGCCAGCCGGTTTAACCATTAGGGCATCCGCATCCTCTTCTACATCCAGCAAGGCATCTCGGATGGCTTGACTCGCATTCGCGGGATCAAGCTGATAGGTGCGTTTATCAAGATATGTCTTTTGTGAAGAACTCACCGCATCCCGGAATGGACCGTAAAAAGCGGAAGCAAACTTGGCCGCATAACTCAGTATGGAAGTAGTGTGGCAACCGGAGCTATTAAGAGCATTACGAATGCTCCGAACCCTTCCATCCATCATGTCACTCGGTGCCACCACACCGGCTCCGGCTTGAGCCAACAGCACCGCTAGCTTGGATAAATGCGCTACTGTGGGGTCATTCATCACCTCCCCTTGGGCATTAAGGAGTCCGTCGTGCCCGTGGGTGCTGTAAGGGTCAAGTGCCACATCAGCAATGAGGATGAGTTGAGGGTGAGCATCTTGCAGGGCACGCAATATTCGCGGAAAAAGCCCGTCCTCTCGCAGGGCATACGTGGCCGTGTGGTCCTTGTATTCATCAGCGATCACCGGAAAGAGAGCCACGGCGCGAATCCCTAGCCCCGTCAACGTCTCGCACTCACGAAGCGTATCGGAGATGTTCAGGCGCTGCATTCCCGGAAGAGAAGGAATTTCCACGGGAGGGTCATTGCCATCCGTAACGAACAGCGGAGCCACCAAGCTTCTCGCGGTGAGAGTATCGTCGGAGGCAAGCATGCGCAATCTGTCGCCTCGCTCCTCCAAAATGGACGAGGCAAGAATCACACTTTACGACCGAGTAATTCGGATATGGTGACCAGTTGAAAGCCGCGAGTCTGGAGATCGTCGAGCAGCCCCGGCAGGGCATCGAGAGTTTGGGTATGCAGCTCATGAAGAAGCACGATGGCCCCGGGTTTTGTTTCCGCTTTGATCGTGCCTTGAATTTTCTCCACACCCGGACGCGCCCAATCGCGCGGGTCCACGCTCCACATCAGGATGTCCAGCTTCTCGGCCACGGCGAGCGGAGCCTGCGCCCGCCGGAACGCACCATACGGCGGACGAAAAAGAGTCGGCGTCACACCCGTCGCGGCGACGAGTGTGTCCTGGCCGCGTCGCAATTCATCGGCCACCGCCGCATCTGCGAGCTTGCTGAGCGTGGGATGCGTGAAAGTGTGATTCGCCACCTCGTGCCCCTGCTCGACCATCGCCTTCGCCAGCTCCGGGTGCGCCTTCACGTTTCGCCCGATGAGGAAAAAAGTGGAGTGAATTTTGCGCTTCTCCAATTCGTTCAGAATTTGCGGGGTTATTCTCGGGTTCGGTCCGTCATCGAACGTCACCGCAATTTTCATCCCATCGCTCAAGCCATGGGAAATAAACGATCCGGATGCAGGCGAGGGAGCCGCTGGGATCGTTGGGAGGCTGGGGATTGGTGATGTTTCGGCAAAAAGTTGTGGGGCAAGTCCGAGCGTGATGAGGGAAGTGCCGAGGTGCCGCAGGAATTCAAGTCGCGTGGTGGGTTTCATAGTTTTGTTGGGTTCGGTGCGTCGCCATAGACGACCAGGGGATCAAAGGTTTTTTCTGTTTCAGTGAAAGTAAGGGGACCTGCCTGCTCTGCGCCCACGGGCACACGCCGGTAAAAGCAGGAGCGATAGCCGACATGACAACTGGCGCCGCCGCCCCCAACCTTCACTCGCAACCACACGCAGTCTTGATCGTCATCAATGCGCATCTCCACGATCTGCTGAACCAGGCCGCTCGTCGCTCCTTTATGCCAGAGCACGCCCCTGCTTCGACTCCAGTAATGGGCTTCTCCGGTGGCAATCGTTTTGGTGAGTGCTTCACGATTCATATAAGCGTGCATGAGTAGCTCGCCGCTGGCGTGGTCGGTGGTCACACACGGGATGAATCCATGTTCATCAAATTTCGGAGCGAGCACATCGCCCTCCTCAACTTGTTCAATAGAGGTGCGGGCGGCAAAAGATGACGTGTTATCCATCAGGTTATTTGTCGGGGGGTTGAGAGGTGTCGGGGTTGAGGTAGCGGGCAAAAAACGCCTCCATTTTTTGGTAGAGCTCCAGACGGTTTTCTGGATTAGCGAAGCCGTGGCCTTCGAGATGGATGGGATTTCATTCGAGATTGTAAAGTGTGACGCGTCCGTCGCGAGTCCCGACGGCGAGATGGCGGCCATCACGCGCCCAGGCGATTTGAGTAATAGGTGCGGGCAACGAACGAAAATGCACCGGGAGAATTTCTTCCTGCGGATGCCAAAGTATCAGTCGCGCATCCGTGCCACCGCTCGCGAGCAGCACACCCAGAGGCTGCCAGGCCATGGCGGTGATGGTTCCGATGTGGCCAATCAGGGGAAGCGCGAGCTGGTTATCTTCTGCGGCACCTTTCAGATCCCACACGGAAATTGCTTCACCGCCCGCTCCTGCGAAACTGCGACTGCTCGGCTCCCAGGCGAGGTGGGCAACTTTGCCCCCAAAACCTCCCAGACGAAGGCACTTCATGGTCGCAAGCTGTATCACTGAAACTGTGGCGTCGTGATTACCCATGGCAAACATCCGAGAGCATGGGCTCCAGCGGACCGTCAGCACCGCCCCTGCATAATCAATATCATGAGGCTGATCTGTCTCCTCGGGCACCCATATTTGCAACCCTGTGCGATGCGTGGTCATCAGTAGCCCCAAGGCCGGATTCCATTGCAAATCCAACACGGTGGCATGGCTCCGAAACTTTCTTTCCGTAGCGTAGCTTGCCCCCCATACGTACACGTCGCGCCCACAGGACGCGGCAAGTTTGGCGGAAATCTGAGGGTGACCACCTGACCATTGAACATGCTCCACCCAGCCCTTACCGGCCTCCAGCGTGATCAATGGATGCGCTTCGTCCTGTGCCCAAACTTTCACAAGCCCATCGCAGCCGCCCGTGGCAAAGCGGGGCAACTCCGGATGCCATTCGAGAGTCAAGTTGCCCCCCTGATGTCCGGGCCAGCGCTGATTTACCGAGCCATCTCCGGCATCGATTAAAACGATTTCTCCCTCAGCAGGGGCTGCGGTGAGCGCATGCATGTTGGGTGCCCAACGAAGCGCGACGGGCGTTTCATCCAGCGTGACACTCCAGCACTCGCGGAGTCTCACCTTATGTTGCTCCGAAATTAGTGGTGGCTCCTCGATCATGGAACTGGTCGCAGCGGTGTCTTCGTTCATACGCGGAAAATCCAAGCGAAGGCGGCGGTGGTCATGAGGGCGGTCAGAGCCTGCTTTCCGGCTACACGCAGCGCATGGAGCCAGCCTAGTTCACGACCCACGGTCCAAAGCGTGACGAGACAGGCCGTAAGTGTGCCCGCCAACCACACGAGAACAAAAACCTGCCCTGTATTGAGCGAGGTGAGCAGCGCCCCATTGTCTGAGTTCAGCGTGAGCAGACCATCCTTGCGGATGATAGAGAAAATGACACCCGGCGCGACATCGCCGGGCAAACGAAACCAGTCAAAGACAGGAGCAACCGCCGCGGCCACCCAGCCGAGGACACTGGTATATTCAAGCAGTGCGCCCACGGCGCAGATGAGTAGAAAAATCGGCATCGCCTGCAAGAGGAACTGTTTCAATGAAGAACGCAGCCGCCACCAAACGGCTCGGGCGGATGGCCACTGAAGGAATGAGCGTTCTGCGAGTGGATGGGCCTGCTCTGCGGCAAGTGCTCCATGCCAGATCCGGGTGTGCAGTGCCCCCACAATAAACAGCCCCGCGAGATAGGGAGCAAAAAGCCAGGGGTGGCCTGCGCTACCGAAAATCGAGAGGGACGCTCCAATTTGATAGCTACAAGCGGACCCAAAGGCGATGAGAGAGACACAGGAACGCCGGGTGCAGCTCGAGCAACCACGAGTTTGCAACACCGCAACGACGTTGCACCCAAAACCGGTCAACACCGGGAGGAGATCCCGACCACTCAGGCCAATGCGGCGCAACCATGGATCGAGTGCGGCGGTGATGCGATCTTTCAAGCCTGTCTCTTCCGTCAATGCCACACTCAGTCCAATCAGCAGAACGACTGGGAACGCCCAAAGAAACGAATACCAGCCCAAAGTGAGCGCACCGTAGTTTCCTCCGAGTAAGGCGTTGAGTAGCGGGGGCAATTCACTCAAACGCTCTTTCAATGGAGTAATCAACGCGGCATCCGCCAAAGGCTGCACCCACGCGGCGAAGAGATACGCGAAATAGACCGGCAGCGCGAACATCATCGAGATTACCGCGAGTGCAAGCAGTGGCCCGACCATCGGACGCTCAAACACGGTGCGCTGAGGTTGCACAAGAGCGCAGGCAGGTGCGGGGGTGGCGGACGCCGAGATAAGTGGTTGGGCATCGTTGATCGCGCGAAAGACTTCGTCGCGGCGGGAAGTGGCGAGCTCACGGGCATTGACCGTGACCACCGGAACGCCAAGCTGCGTGCGGTAATAAGTGGCGAGCGCTTCCAACTCAGCGGGTGCCTTGTCCTGAAAGGTCAGGGCGAGCACTGCCCGGCGTCCCTGCGCCTGGACATCGAGTTCAATCAGTAATTGCTCCAGCTCCGTCTGAGCGTGGGTGCCGCGCACCACGAGCAGCAACACATCGGCACTGCGGGCCTGCTCTAGTGCCAGTCGGGTGGCTTCGCTGTCGCTGCGCAAACGGATGCCTGGCGTATCCACCAAAACACACTGACACTCGGCGATATGGCAGCGACGACAGATGACCGTGGAGCCACGAAAATTGGTTTCGTCCCCAGTGGCCTGCCCGGTCAAAGCGCGAAAGAGCGCGGATTTTCCGGCGGATTCAAAACCGGCCAGAACGACGGCAGGAGAAATTTCAGTTTTCATAGAGGTTGATCAGCAGGCGCAAAAAGATTCTTTGTTTTTGGGGGCGAGTTCCGCGCCGTGCAGCAGTCGGTGCGCAAATTGGCTAGGCAGTCCCGACTTCAATATCGCCTTTGCCACCTGCTCCACGTCGTAAGCTACGCGCCGGATTTCCGTCGCACCGGTGCCAGTATTAAAAATGACGTAGGTAGCCTCGGTGCCACCATCCCGGGGCTCGCCCACACTCCCGGCATTCACAATCAATTTCGGGGCGAGCAAAACCTCACGGGGTGCCGGGGTGCGGATCATGCCGAGATCGCGCTGGATACGATCTTTCAGCGAGGCCTCTGCGCGCACCCGCAAAACGCCTTCGATCTGCCGGGAAAAGGGGACATGGGTATGCCCGCAAAGTAGCACGTCCGTTTTCGCCGCAGCGGCGCGTTCCAAAAGGATCAGGTCATGCGTGGACTCCATGAGATACTCACTAGCATTCCTGGGACTGCCGTGAACAAAAAGCAATGACCCTGCCGCCGAGGTCACTTCGCGATAACCGAACGGCAGGTCGGCAAGGAATTTCCGGTGGGAATCGGTGACCGTCTTTCGCGTCCAAACAAAGGCTTCATGCCCATGCGTCGCGTCCTCCTCTGTCATAAACTTGCAGCCACAATCTTCATTTTCCAGTCCGATGCCTTCATCCCAGCAACCTCGGATGGTGCGAATATTTTCGCGCTGAATAAAGCGGATCACCTCGTTGGGATAGGGTCCGTATCCGACCAGATCGCCTAGGCATACCACCCGATCCACGCATTGCCGTCGCAAGTCGTCCCAAACGACCTCTAGGGCGGCAATATTCCCATGAATGCAAGAAAGCACCGCGATTCGAGAAGGAGTGTAAGAGGACTCGGTCATTGGCTTGGCTGAAGTGAGAAACGCAGCGCTTCGAGGCACGCGATCCAGTTTTCGGCACTCAGTGGGACGTAGTAATCCACGCCATCCAGGCCCATCACGGCGTCGAAGATATTACTGGGCTGTTGCATAAGCTCATCGAAAACTCCCCCGAGAAAAAACCCTTCCACAGAATCGTCGTAAGCGGGCCGATAGCCAAGCTCCTCGGCTTCGCGGATCAGCTCGCCGCAGAGTGCGGCCAGCTTCACGCTGCTCAAATCCAATCCCACCCGACTTCCTTGTTCAATCGCTTCTCCCAGAAGCACGCGGAGCCGCTTCAACACTTTCCTCATTTGATCCTTACTGATGGGTTTTTGGGAGGGCTCAGCCATCCCGACGAGGAGGAAGTTTTTCGCCGACTCATCAGTCCCCATGGTCATGGCGATGTCTGCTCCCGAGCGAAGTGTGCGACGTTTCATGGCAATTAGGATCAGGCGGCAATGAGGTTGTTGTGACGGTAAGAGTATTCGGCTAGCGCGTGACTCACGCTTTCGAGCACGGCGGGCCAGTCGCCAGAGTGAGGCTGACGAAAGAGCCGCATGGAGGGATACCAAGGAGTTTCCGCAGTGCCGGTCTGCCAGCGCCAATCTGCGGAGAAGGGAATCATCATCCAGACGGGACACCCCATGGCTCCGGCGAGATGCGCGAAGGCCGTGTCCACTGTCAGAAGGAGATCCACCTCATGAAGCAGGCTGGCTGAGTCGAGGAAATCTCCCGGTAAGCGCGAGGGTCGGAGGAAGGCATGATTTCCCTGAGTGTCGGCATCCAATCCAATCTGCAGCAGCACCCACTCATAGTCCTGCTGATTGAGCAGTGGAGCGAGCGTCTCCCATGGCAGGGTACGACGCGCATCGTTCGGATGGCGCGGATTTCCGGCCCACACCAAACCGATGCGGAGACGTTTACCACGCGGGGGCAGCCGCACTTCGGAACAATGGAGCGGCGCAAGATAGGGAACGTCCGAGGTAAATTGAGTTTCCGACCAGAAGTATTGCGGGAGGCTGAGTAGTGGGGTGTGAAAATCCGTGCGCGGGAGAGGCGCAGTTTCCGAGATAACCTCCACTTCGCGCAGGCTCGCTGTCAGCAAACGGTGAAGCTCTCGCGGCACGCGTAGGACTACCTTTGCTTCCCTGGCAACCAGCAACGTGAGGTAACGGACAAATTGCAGGGTGTCACCAAAACCTTGCTCGTGCCAGACGAGGATGCTGCGTTCCTTGAGCGGCTCACCTTTCCAAATCGTTGCCTGCGTTTGTGGGGGCGTGATGCCCTCCTGAAGTTCAAGGCGACTGTCGAATAATCTCCAGCCAGATTCATAGTCGCCACTTTGCATCAGTGCCTGCGCAAGATTGAACTGCGCTGGAATAAAATCGGGCTCGCGTCCCAGGGCTTTGTGAAATGCTTGCGCCGCTTCGGAAGGATGTCCGGTCGCGCAGAGAACACTGCCCAGTTGATTAAGTAGATCCGAGTCGTCCGGCGCGTCCTTCAGTCCATGTTGTAGCCAATAGCGGGCTTCGGTGTGACGATCGAGTTCCTCCAGAGTGACTGCGAGGTTGTTGATTGCATCGATCCAGCCCGGCTTGAGGCAAGCGGCATTCTCAAAAGCAGTCGCCGCGGCAGCAAGATCGCCTTTACGTCTCAGTGCGACTCCGTGCAGGAGCTGCGACTGCGGCGAATCTGGATCGAGTTGCACAGCCTGCCCAAGAGTAAACAACGCATTAAAGTTATCCTCCATTTCAATCGCAAGATAGCCCAACGCCTGAAGCGATTCGGCATCTTCCGGCATGGAATCCAAGGCGCGCTGATAATGCCCAAATGCTTGGTCTGCCTGTCCCTCATGCCAGGCATCCCAGGCGCGACGGAGAGGATGGAGTTTAGGAAGATTACGCATGGGTTATTGCTGTCTCATTCTCATGAGGTTCGGGTTGACCAAAAGCCCAAGGTTGGAATGGATCTTCAAAATTACGCCATGCCTCCATGCCCAGAGCTTCCTCCTTTGGTGTAATCAGTGCAAAATCGAGGGAAGCACAGAGCTCATCACGATTCATTTCCTGCCCAATAATCACAATCTCCTGACGGCGATCTCCATAAGGTTCCTCCCAGCGATCCTGAATCTGCGTCAGGAATTCCGCAGGCCACTCCGCACGCGGAGTTTCCGCCCACCAGCGACCTCTCGGGTAGAAATGGGTGCTGCGTCCGGCTTGCGACCACATCGCGCAGAACGCAGGCCGGGTCGCCATCCAGAAGTGGCCCTTGGAGCGCAGAACCCCAGGCCAACGTGCCGCAAACACCGCCGCCAGCCGTGCGGGATGAAAGGGTCGTCGCGCTTTATACACAAAGGAAGAGATACCATATTCCTCCGTCTCAGGGGTGTGCTCGCCGCGCAGCTCCCGCAGCCAGCCGGGATTACTTTGTGCCCTGGACAGATCGAACAATCCCGTATTCAGCACGGCATCGAGCGGAACTCTCCCCCATTCTGAAGCAACAATTCGTGCACCGGGATTCAGCACATGGAGGATGCTCTCCAAACGGACACGCTCCTCCGCGCTGAGGATATCCACTTTGTTGATCACGATCACGTCGGCAAACTCGATTTGATCAATCAGCAAATCCACCACACTGCGCAGATCGTTCTCATCGCGCTCGATGCGGCGTTGCTTCAATGAAATTCCGCCTTCGTAGTCCGCGAGAAAGTTTGCGCCGTCCACCAGGGTGACCATGGTATCGAGTCGCGCGAAGGCGGAGAGCGTCTGACCTTCGGCATCCTGAAAGGTAAACGTCTCCGCCACCGGCAGCGGTTCGGAGATACCGGTGCTCTCGATGAGAAGGTAGTCAAAGCGTCCCTCATCAGCCAGCAGCCGCACTTCTTTGAGAAGATCCTCACGCAGCGTGCAGCAAATGCAGCCGTTGCTCATCTCCACCAGACGCTCCTCCGTACGGGACAGATTGGCTTTGCCGTCGCGCACGAGTGCAGCGTCGATATTCACCTCGCTCATGTCGTTCACTATGACCGCAACTCGACGGCCTTCCCGGTTACTCAGAATATGATTGAGTAGTGTTGTTTTCCCGGCGCCGAGGAATCCGCTAAGGACCGTGACGGGCAGTTTTTTGGGTTTTCGGAGATGTTTGCCTTTGGCAGTTCCGCGCGCGAATTCCATCGCCCGTGCTGAGATGGCTGAAATATTCATGGTTTGAGGGTAGGGTGACGTGCTGGTGGCTAATAGGTTAGGAGTGGCAGGTGCCGCAGCACCCGGAGCTATACCGCGCCGAAGAGCCTGTGGTCGGGATGGCAGGACTGGTGAAGCCACGCTTGCCGGTGATGACACCTAAACCTCCCGAGATGATACGCCGCACCGGTCGCCCCGTGTGTGGGTCATGTGTGAGCGGGGCATCCAGCATGGATTGACTCACTTCAAACGCGGTCGGCTGCTCGCCTTTCCGTCGGGGAATTGTCTCATAGATGTATGTGGCCATGGATTTGTGCTTGGCGGTTTAAATCTTTCGGTAGGTTTTTGGCCACGGATCGGTGAAAGACTCACCGCGCTTCCAAGCCGCGACTTCCTCCTCCGTGCACAAGCAGGCGCGAAGCTCATCAAGAAAAATAGTGCGATCATGTGCGGTTCCGATGACGGTCAGTTCGCAACCGCGATCCCCAAAAACAGGGTCCGCCTTAGCAAGTCTCGCCTCCAATGCTTCGCGCTCCTCGGAGAGCAGCTTCGCCTCTGGATCGTTCAGCAGTGCTGCCCGCCAAGTGCCGCTTTGCTCCAAACCAAAGTACGAGCCAGCCTGATTCCAGACGAGAACATCGGCAGAACGTGACGCCAGCCAGAGCCAGCCTTTACTCCGATAGATGCCAAGGCCCAGCCGCTCGCTGAAGAGAGTGTGTAAGCGCTGCGGATGAAACGGACGCGCATCGCGGAGGACGTCACTCCCTAGATCGTATGCCGCAGGGTTATCGTCGGGCGCTGGGGTGGTGTTAGGACGCGCTCGGAAGGTGTGTGCGTCCAATAGGTATTTGGGATCCACGTTGCCGTAGGCCATGGTGATGATCGTGGCTCGGTGATTGAGTTGTTGCAGAATCCGGATGATGGCATCGACCTGCGGCAGTTTGAGCAGGTCGGCTTTGCTGACGAGCAACAGAGACGCGGCGGCAATTTGCGCGAGCAACAGCGCCAAGGCGGGAGTTTGGGCGGCTGCGTCGGGATCCAGCAGTGTGTTCCCGCCCTCGTAATCTCGCACCAAATTCAACCCGTCCACTACGGTGGCGAAGGTATCCAGTCGGCAGGCTGGACGCCGGATGAGTTCCTCCACTAATGCGGCGGGATGTGTGCCGCCGCTTGTCTCGATCAAAAGGTAGTCCACCATCACATCCGTCTCCAGGTGGGCGAGCGCGGCGCGAAGCTGGTCGCGCAAAGCTCCCCCGAGTGATCCGCGGCTCAGGCTGATGAATCGGTCGCCTTGTCCCTCTCGGGCGTTTTGCACCAACTCAGCGTCCACCTCAAGCTCACTGAGGTCATTCACCACCACGGCGAAGCGCCGCCCACTCCCTTGTTGTAACAACTGCTTAAGTAACGTCGTCTTTCCAGAGCCAAGAAATCCGCACAGAACCGTCACAGGCAATGGTGCCGTGCGAGGAATAAGGGAAGGTGTGGGAAGTTCGCTCATAGATGGTTTTTAAAAAATGCGATCACTGGGATTGCGTTGCGGAAATGGAGTCCAAAAGCGTTTGCAGTTCGTCCCGTAGTCGGGCGGCGGCTTCGAAATCCTCTATGGCAATTGCGCCTTCCAATTGTGCAGTGATCTCGCTTCGGCGTTGCTCGATATCTCCCTGCATGCGCAGGCGCGCCGGAGCTTTGCCATGATGCCTCACTCCCCGGTGCATCTCGGGAAGGATGGTTTCGAGCGAGTAGAAGAAAACACTGTAGCAGTGCGCACAGCCCAGCATCCCCGACTTCTTGAAATTTGCCGTCGTGAAGCCGCACGCGCCGCAGCATTCATTGGGAATTTCTTGAATTTGCTCTTCCGGGGATTGATTCAGTACCATCCAGACAAGATTGAAACCTGCGGACTGCGTGACCTCAAGTAAGTGACGACATTCCGCACAGAGACTAGCCATGATGGTTTTGCCGTTGACGATCTGCGTGAGGAAAAGATTCGGTGGAAATGCGCAACCCACGCAGGAAATTGGCTTTGGCGATGTCTTGTTCATTCCGAAAGTCGGACGTCCATTCCGTCAGCGCCAGAGGGGGTCAGGGTTGAAAGTGAGCAGTTCATCGTGTGGAGTAACGCAACAGAGGTGCAATAAATGGGCGCTCTCTCTAATGCAAGCAGATTGCATTACAATGATTTTCAATGATGGACTTTTTGAATGTTCAGGGAACCTCATGCCTTGTTTCTGAGGATGCACAATAACCACCTGCTCACTGTTTGTTTGCTGGTTCCACATTCAGGCCAAAACCTAAGCATTGGATTTTTCCTTCGATTTGCACCTGAACAAACAACTTCACGAAACCTGATTTTGTCGGGCGAAGTCGAAACTCGATTTCAGGACCACCATATTCTCCTGGCTGTGGAGTAGCACCATGCGGGTGAATATGGAGAATGTTGTAATAGTTCGCGCTGATGCCGACGAGATGAGCAAAAGCTCCCATGAGCGACTCAAGATTCTTTACTGGCGTTCCATCCTCGTCCGTGAGAGTCAATCGTGCTGCTGAGATTTCTCCTTCTACGAGCGACTCGGGCAAAGACAGTTCTCCACGCAAACCCTTTACCTTGGCTGTGTGGCAGACGATCTGCGACTCTTTCGGCGCACTGATGTAAACTTCCGTCTTGGTGAGTTGCAGCATAGAAAACTCTTCGCGTCCCGTGCGCACTGGCACAGAGTTCAGCCAAAGCCGGTAATGCCCATTCAAACGTGGGGTAAACGTAAAAGTATATTCACCCGGATTGCCCGTGGGCACCGGATGTTCGTGATGATAGTCACTCAGCGTTTGGTCCGCGATGATCGCATGCAATCTGGATTCATGAGTGAGGATGAGTTGATCAAGGGCGACCGGTTGGTCATTCGCTACGAACAGTCTAAAGATGACTTTTGTCGCCTTACCTGGGATGACGGCTGGAATCATCTCCGCTTTCAAATGCAGCACTGGCCAGTCGGGCGGAAGCAAATGCGCAAGACTTACCGTGGGAATTAACGCTTCCTCTGGGAACTGTTTCGCTACCAGACGCACCGCTGCCTGTAATTGCTCCCATCCAAGTTTTAGCGTCTTCTCATCCTCATTGAGGGCTGCACCGTTTGTCATTTGCCTTTGTTCGGCAACCAGTTCCACACCAATGTTCACCTGCTGCAGTGATTTACCAAAAAGCATAATTCCTTTACGCTCCATAAATCGAAGATGCGCCAGAAGCGCCGCCATGTGCTGTGGCCAGCGAACGTAAACCCTGATCGTAAAAATACGCTCCATCTCAGCAAGCTCCACCTTCACGTTCTCCCAAGCGTCACCCACGGTCACGATGTCGGGCCCACAAATGACCTCAAGCTGCTCGGGCAAGGCGTTCTCAGCCGCCACTAGGCTGGATGCAATAGCGAACGAAAGCGTAAGACCGACAAAAAGAAACTGCATCCCAGCAGAAAATCAGACTTGCGCTCCACTACAAGTTTATTGCAACCTACTGGCGTTAATTTTGCTCTATGAAAGTCATCCTTTATACACTCGGTCTATGGATCGCTTTTGTCTCAGCTTGCACGGCCTGTTCCTTGAATTGGCAACTCTCCATGGATGATGCATACACTGAGGCCAGAAAAACTAAGAAGCTGATTCTGGTCTTCTTTACCGGTTCTGATTGGAGTCCACGCACCATCGCTTTGGACAAAGATGTCATGGAAAAACCGGATTTTTCAGATCATGCAGATAGACAATTTGTCCTCTATCACTGTGATTTTCCGCAGCGCCAACAACTCAAGGAATCTCTACAAACCATCAATCGTTCGCTTGCGGAGAAGTTTGGAGTCCGGCATTTCCCTACCATTGTGGCTTTGACCCCGGATGGTGCGGAATACGACCGCCTTGAGTTTCGTGATCAAGACGTGAAGACCGTGATGTTTTCGCTCAACAAATGGCACAAGAGCAATGCAGAAAGTCAGGTCGTTCGCGCGACAGAAGAGGCCAAACCCATTACCGCAAGTCGCCAGTGAAGGCCTTATGGAGTCTGGTGTTGACGATCATGGTGTCGTTAATTGCCTCGCATGCGTCCGCACCTTCTCAGTCCAAAACCTATCAAGTAAGGGGTGTCGTCAGGGAATTGCGTCCGGACAAAACGCAATTGGTAATCAAACACGAGGAGATTCCTGGTTACATGGAGTCCATGATCATGCCTTTTACTGTCCATGAGCCAAAAGTTTTCAAAGCAGTGAAACCTGGGGACATCATCGAGTTTCGCCTTACAGTCAATGATCGCGAAGACTGGATAGATCAAATCAAAGTCATTACTCATGGAGCTCCACCGATTGTGGATAAAACATCCGGATTGGACGTGTTGAAAATCGGAGACCAAATTCCCGACCTCGTATTTATTGATGAAAAAGGCATTCCACTGCGCCTCTTTGGTCTTCGCGGAAAAGCCGTGGCGTTCACTTTCATGTTCACGCGTTGTCCGTTTCCTAAATACTGTCCCTTGCTTGCTACGAAATTCCGCAAGGTGCAGAGCTTACTTGCCGCTGACTCTTCTAACTCCAAAAACTGTCTACTACTGAGTGTAACCATAGACCCCGAACGGGATACCCCCACCGTATTAAATCAATACGCTCAAACGCATGATGCGGATCCAATTCGATGGCGCTTTGCCACCGGTGAGCTGCAAACAGTGACTACTTTGGCCCTGCGCTGCGGAGTTAATTTTTGGGAGGAAAAAGGGGTGATCACTCACAACCTGCGCACAATGCTGTTTGGTGCGGATGGAAGGCTTCTCCGAATTTATAAAGATAACTCCTGGAAGGAGGAAGAGTTGGTGGCCGCACTCCATGAAGCGGCCCTTCAAAAGTGAATTAAAAACTCATCATTCCCTATATAAAACATTCATCATCCTGCACATTCATTACTCGCACTTCCTGAGGCTACTCAAGCCGCTGTTCATTTCCTCGAAGTGGAGTCGGCTCCGGAAGTTTTGCAATTTACGAAGACTTTATACCCTTTCGAATGCACCCTCAACGGCCAACATTTTTAGAACGGATTTTAGGTGTTTTTGCGACGCATTGTCGATTATGTGCCACTCCCTTTCATGGAATGAAGCACCGTCTTCAGATGAACAATCGCAGGATTTGGATCTGCAATTACTGTCGCAGCAAAATTAAAAAACGGGAAAATGCTTGAGTTGCATAACAGTTCTTGGGGCCAATCAAGCCGCTGATTAAACCCACGCGTTCTACATCCTAACCTGAGCTTGGAAGGTGCTGGCTGTCCCGTCGTCTCGCAGCTTGCGCGATTACTACGCTTCCGGGGGTGTATTTTCCGGCCAGCGGGCTAGGCTTTCTGCGTGGAAGTGGCGGGGGCGGCGAAACCGTTTAATAATGCCGTAACGAGGACTGAAGAGATAGGCGGCGAAGAAAAACACGCCGAGCACTAGCACGATGCAGGCGCCAGACGGAAGGTTCCAACTGTAAGACAAGAGAAGGCCGACACACGATCCGAGCATGCCGATGAAGCCACCGCCCCAGAGCATCGCAGGATAGGAGTCGCAGAGCAGATAGACGGTGGCGGCGGGCGCGATGAGCAGGCCGAGGAGCATGATGACGCCTATGGCTTGTAACGAGGCGATCATCGTGAAGACAAGCGCGAGCATAAGGATGAAGTTAAGCCAACCCACACGGATGCCCTGGCTCGCAGCGACGGTGGGATCAAATAGCCCTAGGAGAAGAGGACGCTGCAAGCCGACGAGGAGCGGAATGACCACCAAACTGGTTCCGAAAATCAGCCAAAGATCGGTATTAGAAAGTCCGAGGATGTTACCGAAAAGGTAATGCACAAGGGAGACACGCACTTTCACGAAGCTGATAAGGATCACGCCGAGCGAAAAGGCGACGGTGTAAAGCACACCTAGCGCGGTGTCTTCTTTCAGGCGCGAAGTGCTAGCCATGAGCTGCGCACCGACCGCAACAAAAAGCGCGGCGATCAGCCCACCGAAAAATAGTCCCATCGGTGCAAGGCCGAAGACCATAAAGCCGAGTGCGAGGCCCGGCAGGAGCGAATGTGAGAGTGAATCGGCCATGAGTGCGAGCCGTCGCAGGACGACGAACGCGCCGAGAAAGCCGCAGGTGAAGCCCACCAGTGCGCCGCCAAGTAGGACGCGTCGCATGAACTCATGATGAAAGGGTTCGGTGAGCCAGTGCATAAATCAACTGTGAGTATGCGAGTGCCGCTGCAATCCGGAGAAGGGCGCGGTGTGATAGGTCTTGTGGACGTGCGCTTCTGTGAACGCTTGCTCTACCGTGCCGGCCGCGATGAGTTCGCCATTGAGCAAAACGACGTGATCGAATATCGCGGGCACGCTGGTAAGATCGTGATGCGATGCGATGATCAGTTTGCCCTGCTCGCGTAGTTCGCGCAGGAGGGTTTTCAAATTATCCTGCGTCGGCTTGTCGAGGCCGGTAAAAGGCTCATCGAGGAGGAAGACGTGAGCCTGCTGCGCCAGCGCCCTCGCAAGAAATGCTCGCTGTTGTTGTCCGCCAGAGAGCGCACTAATTTGTCGATTGGCGAGTGGGCCGAGCTGCATCGCTTCGATGGCTCCTTCAACAGCCTTCTTATCTTCACTTCCGTAGTCACGCCACCAACCGAGCCGGAGGTAGCGTCCCATTTCCACCAGCCCGCGCACCGTCGTGGGGAAGTCCCAATCAATGTTTTCGCGCTGCGGGAGATAGGCGAAGTCTTGTGTCGCTCCGCGCACTTCGTGGCCGTGAAATCGAATCGTCCCGGCTTCGATCTGTAGCAGCCCAGCGAGCGATTTCAGGAGCGTTGATTTGCCCGCGCCGTTTGGTCCGAGCAAGGCGATGCACTGGCCGCACTGTACCTCGAACGTGACGTGATGGAGCGCAGGTACGCGGTCGTAGCTAACTGTCAGATCGTTCACTTCGAGGCGATGCGAAGACATGAGTCAGGGAAAAGTTAACACTTCCTCTGCAGTGCCTTCGCCCCAAATGCTTTTTTCGTGCAACGTACCGGACGGATCGGTGAGCTGCACACGTATCCCCGCGAACGACACGTCCGCCTCCCATTCGACTTGGAATCGCAAGTCTACACCTTCCCCTGGCCAGGGTAATTGTAAGGCGCGTTCCATATTCGCGTTTGGATTCGTCTCGTTCCAGATAACCGTCCCCAAGTGCAACACTTTAATGGATTTTAGGGGTGTCGTAGAGGTGAGTTGCAATTGGATTTCACACGGGCCGACTACCGCTAATGGTGTAGGCTCGGCTTGCCCTTTACTCGTCATCCGCAAAAGCGGGTAGCCTACGAGTGTCAGGATGAGGAAGAACGCGGTCAAAGCGCGTCGCAGCGGAGAACCTCTCACCTATTTGAGCGCGTTGACGATGGTGGAAACGTTGTGCTTGAACATCCCTTCGTAAGTCGATGCCTCGCCCTCGCCGAGACCGTCAGCGTAAAGTGTCCCCCCGACTTTGATTCCCGATTCCTTGGTGATTTCCTTGAGCACCTTGGGATTCTGGATGCTCTCGAGAAAGAGCGCCTTCACCCCCTGCGCTTTGATTGAGGCGATCAATTCCACAACCTTCTTGGAGGACGGCTGGTCTTCGCTCGAAATGCCCTCAATGGCGTAAATAGTAAAACCAAACTCCCTCGCGAAATATTGAAAAGCATCATGCGAAGTAACCAGTTTCCGCTTGTCGCGAGGAAGGTCGGCGACCGTCGCCTTGGTCCACTTCTTCAGTGCCGCCAGTTTCTCCAGATACTTCGCGGCGTTTGCGGTGAAGTCCGCTTTATTCGCCGCGTCCACCTTGATCAATTCATCGCGCACGATCTTCGTGGCCTTTTCCATGTTCGCCACGCTGTGCCACCAATGCGGGTCTTCGATCGAACTGCTTGGATCGTCCTCACCTTTTATTTTCAGCGAAGCAAAACCATCCCCCACTTCCACGAGCGCACCCTTCGCGCCAGTCGCTTCCTTAAGCTTCCCCACGTAGTTCTCCATGTGCTTTGCTGTGAGTAAAATGAGCTGCGCGTCGCCTACTATCGTCAAATCCCCGGGATTCGGCTCGAAATCGTGCGGATCGATTCCCTGCTTCACATGAGCGGTAACTGAGACATGCTCTCCGCCCACTTGTTCCGCGATCTCAGTGAGGATGGTAGAGAAGCTGGAGACCCGAATCTTGTCGGCCGAGTCAGCTGATACCAGCGACGCCAAGAGTGTGGCGAAAAATAGAGCGAGTGATTTCATGAGTCTTATAAGCTGTCAAAATTCGCTTACAAATGCAACCTGTTTGCGTTTGTTATTCCTTGTTTAAGCTTATGTAGGCTTATGCACTCTCTTTATCAGATTCTTATTGCAATAAGGATTATCTGTATGATTAACGTTAATGCATCATCGGAACGAACTGTTTGCCACGGAGGAGACTGGCCAACCGTAAGTATATGAGCAGTACAGCGGGATTTCGCTTCATCCCATTCAGATATATTTTCAGAAACAGGTGTAATTGCTTCCATCAACTCAGGAACCTTGGTGACTAGAACGTTCCAAATTGCGGAAACACTTAATCATTGGCTCACTGAAACTGGCGGTATTAAATTGCTTTTCAGAATGAAGTGACGCTCATCATGGAGGAGTTTGATAAACTGGAGGGAGTGTTCGGGCTTCATCCGCTTTGCAAGTAGTAGGTGATTAGCCGGCAGCAACGGGCATTATGGAAATGCCGACGAGGAACGCCTTTTCTCTCTCTAAATTGGCGAAGCGTGAATCTTCCGTCTTGATACGGATGGCGCGGTGCTGGTCGAGATGTTCGCAGAGTAGATGAAGGCGGCAACCGATGATACTCACATCATGGGAGGAAAACGCGAGGATGAGGCGCTGAGGGGCGTCTGGATTTGGTTCTGGGTTAACCTCAAGAACGAATTGCAAGAGCTGGGCAAATGGAAATCCGAACTCGCGACCATCGCCGGTGAGGAAACGCAAGAATTCGCCTTCACCATTTTCGTGTTGGGTGAAAGTTGAATGGTATTCCGTTCTTGGCGGATGATCCGTGGGATTGGTTGTTCTGACGGGTTTACCTTTGAGCATAAGAGTTATGGGCTGATGTGTGGACGCTGGCGTGTGGAAACTTGCTTCGCTTGCGCGGGTGTGCGGGAAATCCAGGTCCTGAATCGCTGGACGATATGAGCAATCTGAACCTGCAATGTTCGGGTGAACCGGTGACCATAACGCATAGTGCGCAGAGGCGGAATAGTGCGAGTGGTCCGGGCTTCTGGGGAAGCCTTCGCAGCGACAGGTTCCTGCTCTGGGCTCATCAATGGTTTCACGTCAAACCCTTCCTTCTTCATTGCTTCGGCGAGTGGTGTCAATTGAGCAAGTTCTAGCGCAGCGGTGCGATGTGCAGATTTTTTGAGTCGGTCACGCAGGAGGTCTTTGTCATCGGTAAAAATCCGGCACCGTTGACGGCCACGGGAAATGGATACGTAAAACTGTTGCCGATTGATGGCAGCGAACGAACGGGAAGAAGCGACCAGAAAAACATCATCTACCGTCTTGCCCTGGGAGGCGTGGGAAGTGATGGCATAGCCGTGGGTAAACTGCCGATAATCCTTTGGCAGCGTGCGCCCGTCCGTCAGGGTAATCGTGTTCCCTTCGATGGAGCGCACTCCCACAATCTGCCCGTTGATGAGCGCATGGCGTGCATCGTTGGCTTGCAACAAGAGCCGGTCACCGGGAGCAACAGCCAGCTCGCGTTGCTCGCATACGTCCATGCGTTGCGTCATTCCTTCTCCCAGCCGTACCGAAACGGAGCAACCGTCCGCACGTTGCACGCGGAGTGTTCGACCGCTGGACTCGATGACTGTTACCGCTTCCTGTTTGGCAAACGCGCCGTGGCGTTGATGAAACACCAATACCTGACCGGGCTGATAATTGGAGACGTTGCGCTTTTGAGCGTTCGTCCACGATAACGAATCCACCACATTGATATGCGTCTCCCGTTGCCCGATAATCTTCCGGGCTTTGAGCGCATTGCGGACGTGATCCGTAAGCGTATCAATCTCATTCCATGTCGGCGCGACGAGCAGAGCCGAACGGCCTTCCTCAATCGTCTCCACATATGCGGCAGCGGCTTCGCGCTGTAATGTGGAAGCGTCATCGGCAGGATGTTCGATTGCGGCACCGAGTGCATCGAGTCGGGCCAGTGCCTCCTCCGGTTGCTGGCGTGCGGCCAGTTCGACCGCAGCGCGATAAGCTTCATCCTGTTGACGGCGGATGCGGTTTAACTCTGCAAATGAGTAACGCGAATGCTCTTCCAGTAAGCGCAGGGCATCGCCCTGGGCGACGGCGGCATGTTGCCCAGTGTCACCGCTTAAAATCACGCGTGCGTTGTGTTCCGTGGCGAGCGTGAAGAGCCGTTGCATGTCCGCGAGTCCCACGGCTCCCGCTTCATCCAGTACAATGACCTGACGGGCGATACTGGCTTGCAGTTCCGTATCCACCAGCAACCGCTGGAGAGTGATGGCGGGCAGACCGTCTTTGCGAAGGAGATCGGCAGCGGAGCCGGTGGGTGCGCAAAAGAGCGGTTCGCCTCCTGCTTCCCGGCAGGCGAGGGAGAGTTCGTTGAGTGTAGTGGTTTTGCCGGACCCGCCAGACCACGCATCCCGGTGAACCGGTCGGGACTGTGCAGCAGGTGGCGCAGGGCTTCGCGCTGATCCGGGCCGAGGTTCGAGGACGGTGTGAAACCGGAATGAATCGGGCCGAGGGCATCCTTGCCCGCGTTGACCGTGTGAACGAGTGCAAGTTCCGCTTCCAAAATGGAGCGCAACGAAATGTCACGACCCACCCGCACAAACTCCCGGTCTTGTTCCAGCGTGTGCTTTAGGTTGGCAAGATCGATATGCCCACGACCTTCAATGAGAGCGTGTTCCAAAAGAAGTTCCTGAGTGACCACGGAAGCGCGTTCAAAAACGTGATCCACAGCCAGGTTTATTACATCGGTGGAGAAAATGGACGGCTTCACCTTCCGGGTGCCGTCCGCACTGGCGACCACGGCGCGGAGTGCGGTCAGTTCGTCGGGGGAGAGCTGATCGAGATGATTGCGGCGCACTTCATCCGTAGGAATGCCTTTGATCTTTTTGGCGCGGGACTTGTGAACTGCCACAGAAATTTCGTTATTGGTAAGCTTGCGTCCCAGCTTCTTCTCCATCCGGGCAATGGCCTCGTCCCGTTCCTTGGCGCGTTTGGAAAACCGTTCACACAATGCGTGCGGCACGTTTTTAATCTCAAAAGCCTTAATGGTCTTGCGCGTCTCATAGCCCAGCGCGTGCAACCGGTGCGCCAGTTCGTTGCGGTAAACTTCCGTGGCGTAATGAACGGCAGCGAACATCCCGGAGGTTTGCAATGCCTTCCAGCGTTCTTCCGTTGCATCGTAGGTAACGTTGAACAAAGTGAAATGCGTGTGCAGTTGCGGATCGAGAGCGCGGGAACTGGTGTGGGTGAACTCTGCACCAACGAGACACCCGGTGGTGCGATCTTCCTGCCGTCCATCCTTCCGCACCCGTGCCGCTGCGAACTGTTCAAGTTCTTTTATCCCCAGCCGTGCGGCGGCTTGGTGTGCCTCGATGATGCGCGTGTCGTTTAACACCACAGCCATGATCGAAACGGACTTTGGAGGCGAGCAGGTGAAATCGAAAAAGATGCGGCGTCCCGTTTTGTTATGCGGAGTCAGCGCGTTGCCGGAATCCGGGTTGGTGTTATCACACAGTGCAACGAAAGCCTCACGGGTCACGATGCTGCCTTCCTTGATGTTCAATCGTTGCGTGCCGGTACCGATCCAGCGGCCTTGAGCCACTTGCCCGGAAGCGTAATACTCGTTGTGAGAAAGATGCTCATCAAAATACTCACGTGCAGTCTTGTGATTTTTTTGAGGGTCGGCTGTGAACATGGTGCCGAGGTTAGCGAACCTGCGCCCACACATCGCACTCAAACGGGAGCATGAGTGGCCTGTGGTTGTGGTGAGATAAACAGATAGGGACACCAACCCCTTTGGCATTGCGCAAAGGAAAGCGTCGCCGAAACGCGGCGTGATTGGTGGACAAAACCACAAACCAAATCATCACCATGAAAACCAACTGGAACGAGATCGAAAGCCGGATCAACTTCGGCGAAGTCAGCAACAAGCTTGCTGAATTTACCGCCAGCGGCGCGGGGCGACGGAAGACCGTCGGCAATCTGCTCGACAAAGTAAAAGACGCGCTGCTCAAGGCGCACAGTGAAGGCAGTAGTTACCGCGCACTTGCTGTATTCCTGAAAGGCAACGGACTGCCGGTAAGTGAACCTACACTACGGCAATACTTGCGAAGCCACGGCGCAGGAAAACCACGCAGGAAAGTGACAGCAAAATCAGCAGTGAAATCCACGCCGGTAAAACCGGCCAGTAAACCTACGGCATCGGCAAAGGTGGCGAATCCGCCAACAGTTGAAAAGGAAGCAGGAACTTCCCGCGCATCCGGGCCGACCCTTCTTTAAAACGGATGAGTCATGGCTCCGGCCTCCCACCGTTGCGAAACGAGTGCCCACACTGCGGCTAAAACGCCTTCGTGCCAGCACACCTTTCGCAGCCTGCCCCCACCCGGAAGAGTGTGCTGTCAGGACGATGCTCCTGGGGGCACTGGAGAGCATCGCCCTCGCAGCAGGGTGGTAATCGGCAAGAGAATGCGCAGTAGGCGCGATATACTGGAATTGCAGCCGCATCATCCACAGATACTCCCGCCGCCGTGCAAACATCGTGTAATTGCAAGCCGACGGCAAAAGCTCGTCCCCTCGCAATTACACCATGTTTTACACGCCCAATGTCTGACACGACAACGCTCCACTGCGTTACGCGTTCACGTGTGTTTGAGCGCGAGACGGAAAACGCAGCAGGTTGTCGTTCCGGCGATATGCCGATCACGAAACCTGCTCGCGTAGTCTCGCGCAAAGTAAGCTATGCTCCGCTGGCTCGCCAGTCACAGGGGGCGAGCACTCCGCAAAGATTGGCAATCAATCGCTCATTGCCGCGAGCTAGGAGGCGGAAAGGTCAGGGTCCATAAAGCGTATAATTCCGTCATTGTCTGGAGAGTGCTTCACCGTTGTTACCGGAGTGGAGCGAAAATCATTTCTTCCAACATAAAGTGATCCAATGAACACAGATGATTCAGAAACCAAATCAGAACTTTCGACCTCAGTCACCGTAACTCAAACGGAACGGCTCGCATACTCGATCAAGGAAGCAGCCGCATTGATGGGCGTGCAATATTTTAGCACCTACCGTCTTATCCGGCGGAACAAAATCCGCGCTTGCCGCGTATTGCGTGGATTAATCCTCGTGTCTCGAAGCGAGTTATTGCGACTTCTCAAAAGCAGCAAAGCCCGTGGCTGTTCAAAACCGAAACCGGAGACCGTAAAGCGAAGACCGGAAAGAAAGAGCGAACGTCTTGTGGCTTCAATCCTGTGGAGATACTCACTGTTGAGTGAGTTCCGTTCTGCTCAAGTCCCCTCGTTTTCCTGCCTTACTTTTCGCGTGTTCCGCGTGATTCGCGGATAACTCTTTTGCATAGTTTCGGCTAAGCTGATTGTCGCTGCCTAATCTATCGCGCCTATCACGCTCCATCTGGAAGCGGTAAGGTGGCTGCAACACCGGTGTTTAGCTTTTGCATCGAACCCAGTGAGTGAGTGAAGCAGAGCGCCAAGGAGTGGCGTTAAGTCAAATGCACATCAAATCTTGCTCGATCCGCTCTAAAATAAATCCTATGCCGTTCTGACTCATACTCAGGACGAACTCGGTAGCGATGAAACGGAGTTGCGAAATCACAACATCTGAGTGGTACATTATCGCCCTGGCACCTCATATCAGCCGCCAAACTCGCGCCATCCAAAAAGGCAAAGTGCGAATACTGCGGTCACACCCGTGCGAATGAAATCGCTCTGCAAGCCAAGCACCCAGCAAAGCGTCATAGAAAATGCCACGTAAACATCGCAGCCAGTAATCCTAATCCTGATACTGCGGTCTGAGCGTTGATTCAGGAAAACAGTCGCGCCAGGTCAAGAGCACTTTCGATCACCCGTTGAGAGTATAAGGGAGAATGAATTCTCTACATCCAAACTCTCAGAATCACGAAGACATCATCGACAAAGAAGAGCTACGGCGGCGACTGAGTTTGTCGTCAGTGCGAATGGTTGAGGAAATGATGCGGAAACGGAAAATTCCTTTCATGCGACTTGGTCACCGCACCATCCGGTTTTCATGGTCACGTGTCCTCGTCGCTGTGCAGCGATTGGAGTATCGAGCCGTGGGCGGATAGGCTCAGATTTTTTGCATCACCTAATGCCGTCGCTAACTGCGGAAGTATTGCGCTATACGCGAATTTTCCAATTGTGTGATTGTGTAAGCGTGCTCGGGAGTATTTTATCATCTCGGGTTTATTGGAATTAATGAAGTCGCAAGGAGAAAGCCAAGTGGCAATCCGGTGCCAATAAAATAGGTATTTTACCGTGTTTTCATGTTCTTATGCGACCGAATCGGTCATCTCGCAAATCATTCGCAAGTTGTTTATTTGCACTAGTTTGGGAGCAATTAAGGTTGTAAAAATCAAGAATCAGGAAAAAGGCATTTACGCCCCCTTGGGGTTTTTCGCTGGCACTTTTTACCCAGGGTAGCTCGTGCCTCGCAACGTTCTCGCCCGCCCACCGACCTCCCTATTCCCTACCGCCACCTCGCTGGGCTGGAGGACGTAATCCCGTTGGGATATT
>Ga0105046_10000832_pt1 | contig 45357 bp, 38 predicted proteins | sample MAT03_FD_78385 | JGI IMG/M metagenome (GOLD analysis project Ga0105046, IMG submission 78385) | Freshwater microbial communities from Lake Fryxell liftoff mats and glacier meltwater in Antarctica - MAT-03 (megahit assembly) | ecosystem: Environmental > Aquatic > Freshwater > Ice > Liftoff... | reverse complement strand
TGACCGTGCAGATTCTCGAGGGCGCGCCAGAAGTGTCCGGTGGGCTCGGTCAATGACAGGTAAAGGGTCGTCGGTCCTGCCTCCGGGGCGATCCCGGACATCTATTCGAGTATCTGATCGGACAATTGTCCCCAGGTCTGGCCTGATGCGGCGAGGAAGAGTTTGCGATGGCAGTGGATCACGGCGGGCCCCACTTCATCAAGTTCTTCGGCTCTAGCGCGGCGCAGATCGAGACGTTGTGCCGGGGAGTCGAGCAGGTCTCGAACCAGAGTCCCGACGGTCAGAGCCGCTGGGTGAAGCTGCGCCCATGCAAGGACGGCATGGTGCGGCTCGAAGCGCGCCTGCACCCTGACGAGGCGGCCTTGGTGTTGCGCGCCATCGACGTCGCGCCAAGCCCGACGCTGCCGCGGAAGCGCGACCCGTCTCCGCGGAGGCGCGGGCCGCCCGACCCGATGGCCTGCTGCGGATCGCCGACGGGTGGCACGCAGGGCTTCGGCCCGAAGGTCGCAGTGGTGGCGAGCGCCACCAGTTGGTCGTGTGCGTGCGCGAGTCGGAGTTGCACCCGGGCGGAGTTTCCGCGGAATCGCCGGCCGGTCCGGTCGGCGCAGAATCCTTGCGTCGCCTCGCCTGCGATTCGAGCGTCACGCGGGTGACGGTTGATGCCGACGACAGCCCGCTCGATGTCGGGCGTAAGCTGTGCACGGTGTCAGACCGGCTCGGGTGGATGATCACTGGGCGCTGGCGGCTGCTGGACATTGACGCCTGCTGCTTTGATCCCCTCTGGGGGGCCGGTCAGGGGGTCGTCGTCGCGGCGCGCATCGTCGTGTAGCGCCACGTGATATCGTCGGCGCTGACACGGTAACTGTAGGCAAAAGTGCCGGCCGTGTTGATGGTCAACGCGCAGGTGAACGTGTCGATGGCGCGGCGCAACTCGAGACGTTGTGCCGGGGGTCGAGACGATCTTGTCGATGGTCTCGCCATTGTTGCTAATGAATACTTCATCGCCGCCATTGCCGCGCGACATTGCGTTGAAATACTCGAAGTCGCAGGGCACCCCGCCATTGCCATGATCGGCGCATGACAGACCCTCGTTTCGTGCTTCACTATGCCCCGCGCTCACGCGCCGCCCGCTCGCTCTGGCTGCTCGAGGAGGCCGGCGTGCCTTACGAGCTGGTCGTGCACGACCTCGCGCGCGGCACCCACAAGGATCCAGACTACCTCGCCGTGAACCCGGACGGGAAGGTACCGGCGCTCGTCGATCGTGGCCCCGCCGACGGCAGCTCCGGCTGGCCGGTCATCATCGCCGAGAGCGCGGCCGTGTGCGCGTATGTCGCGGAGGTCGTGCCCGCGGCGAAACTCGCGCCCCCTATCGGCTCGCCCGAACGCGCCGCTTACCTGACCTGGCTTGTCTACGCGTCGGCCGCGATCGAGCCGGCCCTGGCCGACCTCGTGTTCACGCGCGCCAAGGAGCCGCCCGCGAGCGCCATTGGTTGGCCGCCATTCGCCGCCGTGATCGAGCGCATCGGCAACGCGCTCGAACCGCGAACGGCCGAGGCGCCATGGCTCCTCGGAGTGGACTTCAGCGCGGCCGACATGAGGGTCGGCGGCATGCTCCAGTGGTTGCGTGCATGGGGCAAGCTGTCGCCCAACGCGCCGATCGATCGTTACCTGGCGGCGCTCGCGACGCGCCCGGCACTGCTGCGCGCACAGGGCAAGGAAGCCGCGACCCTCGCGAGCCAGGGCCAAGCCTGAACCACAGGGGTTGGAAGCCGTGCTCAGCGCGGTGCGATGTCGACGCTGAGCGTGGTTTGGAGGGCCAACGGCAGCTTCTGATCGTCGCCCGTCACGAGCGCCTTTACGAGCGTCTTCATGTCCAGGTGCGAAGCGTCCGGCACGAGCTTGCCGAGGTCGATCGCCACCTCCGCATCGCCTTCACCTTCGAGCGACACGAGCTCGACGACAGTCGTCGCTGGCAGTCCCGGAGCCTTGATGCGCTGGCGCGGCGCGGTCTGTGAGATATCCAGGCGCAAGGTCGCGTTGACGCCGACGAGCTCGGTCAGCGCGACCATCGTCGTTTGCCGGACCCGCGCCTCGCCTTGGAGCTCGCTCACGACCCGCCAGCGCGCACCCACCCCGACCGCTTCGAGTGGGAGCGGTGCACCGAGCTGGGTGAGCGACTCCGCGAGGTTGTCGATCAGCTGTCGCGTCGCCGGATCGGCGTTCGGAGACAACCCGATGTTCGACGCGAGCGTGATGCCGCGATCGTTCATCCGGCTCCAGCCCTTCAACCCGACCAGCGGTTCGACCGCGCTCGCAAGGGCCACCGCGAGGTCGATCGGAAAGGCCGGGTCCGGGTCGACCGCAGCCGCGAGGATGGTGAAGTGCCTCTCGAAGCTGCCATCGGCTGCCGGCTCGTTCGCAACGACCTCGCAGGTGAGTACGATCGGCGGCATCGTCATCACGGGTGGCGCCTTGCCGGCCTCGAAGTTCATGCCGGTGCCCATCGTGGTCGTGAGCATCATCAGCTCGCGCACGCCCGCCTTCGGTGTGAGCCGCAACAAGCGCAGCGGCGTGCTGCCGGGACTGAGCAGCTCGACCTTCGGCATCGGCGCTACCGTGAGCTCCGCTGTCGGTGTCGGCGGGCGCGACGCGCACGCGAGCGCGATGCAGGCGAGCGCCGCGATGCAAGCTGCCCTCACGATGTTCGACCGGCCTCTCCCCATGTCCTCGCCTCCGACACTGTTTAGCCCTCGAGCCGTGTGTCAGTAGAGCGGCGGACCGTCGCCGGGCATCCGGTAGCCACAGCCGATGGGAAACTCCGGGTGCGCGACGAGGCCATTGGGTTGCGGCGCGTCGTCGCCCCACCAACGCATCGACACGTGCATGTGGTGATGGTGGAAAGGCCAGCCGTCGCCCGACGCCATGTTCGCGACGAGGTCGCTGTACTGCTTGGCGGTGATGTCGCCCGCGTCGCGCTGCTTCTTCGCCTCGGCCTGGATGAGCGGTGCCAGCATCGTGTCGATGCCGATCACGCGTAGGCGCGGGTGCAGGTTCAGCACCGCGATGAAGTATGCGGTGCGCTGCACATCGAGCACGTTGCCCGCGGTCGACGTGCAGTAGTAGCCGTCGTTGTTCAGGTTCTCGTTCGCGCCGCAGACGATTTGCCCGTTGTTCTCGCCGTCGGTCTGGTAGTACGCGATGTCGATGTTGCCGCCCTGGTCGTGGGTCGACTCGGGGTGCCGCGGGTCACCGACGTCGAAGCCGGGCGTCACTGCGAACTTGTCGCCCATGTCGAGGAGGCCCAATGGGCCCGTGCGCGGGAACTTCTGCTGCACCTCGTGGATCGCGTGGCGCACCAGCATGATCAGCTCGCGCCGGAGCCAGCGATAGGACGAGTAGCTCTCGAGCATGTAGCCGTCGGGCACATACGGGTCGTCTTTCCGCGCGAACGGGAAGTGATACACGATGCCAGTCGCTGCGCCGTTGTAGCCGCGGCACTCGTCGAAGCCGAAGCCAGCGGTGCAGAGCGGGCTGTCCTGCCAGGGCGTGGTCGTGACGTGCAGGTCGTACTGGTTGGTCGCGGCCGCGAACGGATGCACGTTGAAGTAGCCGACGGTCGGGCCGGCCATCGCCAGCAGCGAGTGGTACTCGAGCCCGTTCTCGTTGGTGCGGTAAGCCGCGCCGTAGGTCGCTGGGCCAAGCCGCGAGCCGAGCAGGGCCTTGGCGTCGTCGTACGCGATGAGGTCGAGGTCACCCCGCACGTGTGGAAACTCGATGCCGACGGTCGTCAGGGTCGCGACTGGCACCTCGACCGAGAACCAGTCCTCGTCGCCGGCGCACAGATCCAGGCCGGTCGTGACGCTCGGCACCTCGATGGGCTTCGCCTTGCCCAGGGTCTCGTTGGTCTCGAAGCGCTCGTCGTCGCAGACGAACGGCGCGCTCGACCAGCCGAACACGCAGCCGCCGACGTCTTCGCTGCAGCCGTAGCCTTCGGGGCAATCGGCGTCGGCCGCGCAGCTGGGCCAGCAGGTTGCGTCGTCGGCGGTGCAGTGGTAGCCGCCGCGGCAATCGGCGTCGGTTGTGCAGCCTTCGAAGCAGGCCTTGTCGCCGTTGCTCGTGACGGTGATGCAGCTCGCCCCGCCGGGGCAGGTCGTGCAGTCGAAGATGAGACAGTAGCCGCCGATGAAGCCGTTGGCGCCGCCATCGAAGCCCTCGGCATAGCAGCTGGCACCAGTGTCGAGGCAGTCGCCGTCAACCTTGCACGGGCCGCCGATAGGGCTCGTGCCGGGGGTCACGCCCTCGTACCACCAACAGGTATTGTCGGTGTCGCAGGTGTGGTTGTCGGCGACGCGGCAGTCGGCGTTGCCCTCGCACGAGCGCAGACACATCTTGCCGCCGTCCTGGAACTCGTAGCAGACGCTGCCAGCGGGGCACGCCTGGGCCGAGCAGTCGGGCGCGCAGTAGCCGTTGGGCAACTCGAGGCAGGTCGGGTTCGGTCCGGCGCAGTCGCTGTCTTCGACACACGGGTCGCCAGGACCGCCGGTCGTCGGGGTGATCTCGACCTCGGGGGTGGTATCCGGGGTCGTGTCGGGGGCCACCGTCTCCGCGGGCGGGGCGCTGTCCTCGGCGGTCTCGGCGGCGACCTCGGCGGTCGTGTCCGGGCGAGTCTCCGCGGTCGTATCAGCCGAGGCGCTGTCGGCGACGGCCGACTTGGGGTCGTCACCGCACGCAATGAGCGTGCTCGCGGCGATGAGGATGGTGCACGACAGGTGACGGCGCATGGGACCTCCGAGGGAGCGGGTCCATAGCGCCGTGCAATGGTGGACGCAAGCTCGCGACGCGCCAGGACGGCTTCAAATCTCCGGGCGCCCGTGGCGGTCCGTGGCGGTCCGTGGCGGACCTCTTCTTCCTGCGGCGCGCTGCGTCAGGTATACACGCCGCGTGAACTCTGCGCTTGCCGATGCTCCCGATGCCGCGCTGCCCACGCGCCGCTTTACGCGCTCCGAGTACGAACGCCTTGCGGCGGAAGGCTTCTTCGAGGACGAGAAGGTCGAGCTCTTGAACGGGGAGATCGTGCCCATGACGCCCCAAGGCCGCCCCCACTGGAGCACGGTCGCGCGCATCGACGCTCTGCTCCAGCGTGCCCTCGACGGCCGGGCGCATGTGCTCGTTCAATCCTCGCTACCGACGCTCGACGACTCGATGCCCGAGCCCGACATCGCGGTGCTTCCGATTGATACTGACCTCGATGCAGAGGGTCCGGTCGACGCCACATGCGTCATCGAGGTTTCGGTCACCTCGCAGCGGCGTGACCGCCTGAAGGTCCCGATCTACGCTCGGGCTGGCGTCCCCCAGCTCGTCATCATCGACGTGACCCGACGCGAGGCGCGCGTCTACCGCGGCCCGAAGGACGGCGAGTACGATCGCGTCGAGACCCTGCGTGAGGGTCAGCCACTCGCGCTCGACGCGTTTCCCGACGTCGCGTTCGACCTCGCTGCCGTACTGCCGCGCGGATAGCGACGTCGCAAGCGTGTCAGACCGCGCTTTGACCTGCTTCTAGCGTGCTGGCATGCTGCGCCGCGTGACGAAAATGACCTCGCTCATCCTCTTCTCGAGTGCTTGCACTGCGGTCCTGAGCCTCGCTGCGTGCAGCGAGGACAAGCCCGGACCGGCGCTCGTCGATGCCGACGACACGTCGCAGCCCGCGGACGCGCCGAACGCGCCGGACGTGACGAACGCGCCGGACGTGACGACGTCGCAGGACACGACGACCCTCGACACGACGCCGGTCGACACCCGCCCGGGTGCGAGCGATGTCTCGGGGATCTGGGTCGAGGACGCCAACGGCGTGAGCGTCGGCCTGCTCGTGCGGCGCGGCAGTGACGACGCGACCGCGAGCCGCGCTATCTACGACTTCGTGACCGTGTTCGAGCCAGTGAGTGGCCTCTTCTTCGAGGTCACGATGACCGATGCGATCGTGCGTTACCCGCCCAATACGTTCTTCGATGGGTTCTCGTGCGACACCCCGGTTGGCATCGGCGTCGGCCCATGTACGGAGTGTCGCTCCGCCTGGGGTCTCGGGTTCCGGCACGGCAATCGCTGGTACAAGGTGCGCGGCGGGGCCACGTTCGAGACACGCGGTCCGGGCTCGGTGCTGAAGGGTGGGATCTCGGACGAGTGTGTCGCGCATGGCACCGCGAACGCGAAGGTGTTCGTCGTCGATCAGGTCGAGGTCAACGTCCCGCCGGTGACGTTCGCCCCGCCGCTGCGCTTCGTCGCCCGCTGATGGCACGCAGTCCAGGCTCCGCCATCCCTCCTGAGGTCGCCGACGAACCGGGGCTGGTCGAGGCCGACGTGCGCGCGGTGGCCCGGCTCTTGTCGCGCGCCGCATCGGTGCTCTTGATAACCGGCGCTGGCGTGTCGGCCGAGTCGGGGCTGCCGACCTATCGCGGGATCAACGGGCTCTATGGGCGTGACCTGACCGACGAGGGAATGCCGATCGAGACCGCCCTCTCCGGCAGCACGTTCCTGACCCGCCCGGAGCTGACCTGGCGCTACTTGAGCCAGATCGAACGTGCCTGCCGCGATGCCGCGCCGTCGCAGGCCCATCGCTGGATGGCCGCGCTCGAACAACGCATCCCGCGCACCTGGGTCTTCACGCAGAACGTCGACGGGCTGCACTACGCGGCCGGGTCACGCAACGTGATCGAGATCCACGGCAACATCCATCGCGCGCGCTGCGTTACGTGCGGTCATCGCGAGGTCGTCGCGGCCGCACCCGGCCCGCGCCACTGGGACGCGCCATGTGCGCGCTGTGGGCGGCCGCTGCGGCCCGACGTGGTGCTGTTCGACGAGCCGCTGCCCAAAGACGCGGTCGCCACCTTCGAGCGCGAGTGGCAACGCGGCTTCGACCTGGTGATGGTGATCGGCACGACTGCGGCCTTTCCCTACATCGCCGGCCCGATCGTCAAGGCGGCCCGCGCGGGCGTGCCCACGGTCGAGATCAACCCAGAAACGACCGACCTCTCGCACTTCGTGACGTATCGATTGGGCGCCAAGGCGGGGGTCACGCTGCAGGCGATCGCCGACCACTATTCAGCTTAGCCACGGTCGCCTCCGCCGTGCCCGACTTCACAGCGATCCCCGACTTCGAGCCGACCCCTGTCTTCGTCACGCAAGCGGCCTTGGCTTTGGCCGCAGGCTCGGGCGCGAGCACGACCGCCTTGGCGACTCTCTTCATCGGCTTCACAGCCGGTCGCGCAACGACCGCGGCCGCCCGCCCGGCGTCGATCTCGCGCCCGAGGTATTCGCCCGTGCGCGAGCCCTTCAACCCGACGAGGCCGTCATAGGGCCCCTGATAGACGACCGTGCCGCCGTCGGCGCCCGGGCCTGGACCCATGTCGATGACCCAGTCGGCTTCGCGCATGATGTCGGGGTTGTGCTCGACGACGATCACCGTCGCGCCCTTGTCGACGAGGCGATGCAGCACCTCCAAAAGCTTCGGGATATCGGCCATGTGCAGGCCTATCGAGGGCTCGTCCAGGATCAACACCGTCTTCTTCTGACCGCGCCCGGCGAGATGGGTGACCAGCTTGATACGCTGCGCCTCGCCCCCCGACAGCGTCGGCGAGCCCTGTCCGAGCCGCAGATAGCCGAGCCCCACGTCGTTCAACATCTCGAGCTTTTCTTTGATGCGATGCACCCGCTCGAACGTGGCGAGCGCGTCGCGCACCGGCATTTGCAGCACGTCGTGAATCGAGTGTTTCTCCCACCGCACCTGCAAGGTCTGCGGCGAGTAGCGCGTGCCGCCGCATACGCCACAGGGCACATACGCATCAGGCAGAAAACTCATCTCGAGCGTCATCTGCCCGGCACCCGCGCACGCCTCGCAGCGCCCACCGGCCACGTTGAAGCTGAAGCGCCCCCGCTCGTAGCCGCGCACCTTCGACTCGGGGTGGGCCGCGAACAGCGTGCGAATATCGTCCCATACGCCGACATAGGTCGCCGGGGTCGAGCGCGGGTTCTTGCCGATCGGCTGGTCGTCGATCTCGACCAACGTCTCGAGCCCCTCGGTCCCCCGCAACTTCTTCCATTTTCCTTCGCCGCGCTCTGGATTGTCGGGCGTGAGCGCATTGGTCAACACCTCGACCAGGCTCGACTTGCCTGACCCCGAGACGCCCGTCACGACCGTCAGTCGCTCGCGCGGCACGCGCAGGTTCACGCCCGCCAGCGTGTGGTGCACAATCCCGTCGAGCTCGATCCAGTCGGCGTCCTCGACCTCGCGCGGCTCCGGCCGCACCTTGCCACGCGGCGCCGCGAGGCAGCGCCCGGTGATCGAACGCGGGTTCGCCAACACCTTCGCGAGCGGACCTTGTGCCAGGATTTCACCCCCCTCGACACCCGCCCCGGGCCCGACGTCGATCAAGATATCCGCCGTGCGCAGCGTCGCCTCGTCGTGCTCGACCATGAGGATGCCGTTGCCGCGCGCCTCGAGGTCGTCGAGCGTGCGCAGCAATTTTTCCGTATCGGTCGGATGTAGCCCAATCGTCGGCTCGTCGAGCACGTACAGCACGCCCGAGAGGTGCGCCCCGAGCTGCGCCGCCAGGCGAATCCGCTGCGCCTCGCCGCCCGACAGGCTGCGCACCGCTCGGTTCAGCCCGAGGTAGCCAAGGCCCACTTCTTCGAGGAACTGCACGCGCTCGCGCACGGCTTTGATCGGCCCCTCGGCGATCAATTTGCCGCGTCGATCGAGCTCGGTCTCGACCAGGAACTCGACCAGCTCCGGCGCGTTCAGCTCGAGCACCTCCGGGAAGCTCTTGCCGCCAAAGACGACGCTCCGCCCGATCGGCCCCAGGCGGCAGCCGTCGCACTCCGCGCACACGCCCCCTTCGTCGTCGACGCCCCAGCCCTCGCACGCCCCGCAGCGCCCAAGCGTTGTGCGCGCCGAAAAGTAGCGCGGGTCGAAGCCACTGTCCGAGCGCCCCATCTCCGCGTCGAGCCCGACCCCGACGACCTGGAATACCTTCGGCGCGAGCCCCGCCGCGACGATCTTCACCTGGCTCTTGCCGACGCGCGCCGCGGTGGTGATCGCCTCGCGGAACAGCGGCGACTTCGGCGCGACCTTGGCAATCACGAAGTCGATGTCGTGGTGCTGCTTCTTTCGCAGCCGCGGCACTTCATCCGGGCTCGCCACCCCCCCGTTGACGACGACCTCCAACCCCTCGCGTGCGGCGCGCTTCAGCACATCGAGGTGCAATCCCTGACGCGCTTGCACGATCGGCGCACACACATACACCGCGGTCTTCGGGTCCATCGCCTGCAGCTGCTTATGCAGCGCATCCAGTGTCAGTCCGCCCGACACGCCGGCGCCGGGGATCTGTCCCAGACGCGCCCACAAGATCCGGAGGAACGGCTCGATCTCCGTGACGCTCGCGACATTCGATCGCGACCCACCGCGCGTCGTGCGCTGCTCGATAGCGACCGTCGGCGGGATCCCCTCGATGCGGTCAGCGTCGGGCTTCGCGAGCTGCTCGATGAACTGCCGCGCATAGGCCGACAAGCAGTCGAGGAAGCGGCGCTGCCCCTCCGAAAAGATGATGTCGAACACCAGCGTCGACTTGCCTGAGCCCGATACGCCCGACACGACCGTACGCCCGGTGCGCGGCACCCGCACGTCGATGCCCTTCAAGTTGTGCGTGCGCGCACCCTCGACGGTAATCCAGCCATCGGTCGGTGGGTCGTAGTCGGTCCGCCGCTCCGCGACCTCGGATCGCGCCAGCGGCGACACCCCCGACAGCCAGCGCTTCAAGTGCCGCCCCGTCGCGCTGTCTTCCTTCGCGAGCATTCCCGGCGGCCCCGCGAACATCAAGTGCCCACCCGCAAGGCCCCCTTCGGGCCCGAGGTCGACCACATAGTCGGCGGCCGCTATCACATCGAGGTGATGCTCGACGCAGATCACCGTGTGGTCGCCCACCTCGGTCAGCCGCCGCAGCACCCGGTTCAGGTTCTCGACGTCCTTCAGGTGCAGCCCGCTCGTCGGCTCATCCAGCAGGAACAGCGCATGCCGTTTGCGGCTCGCCAGGTGCTCCGCCAGCTTCAAGCGCTGCGCCTCGCCCCCCGACAATGTCGCCAGCGGCTGCCCAAGGCGCAGATAGCCAAGCCCCACATCCTGCAGGCTCCGCAGCGCCGCGCACGCCTGGATCTTCGGGTTCAATAGCGGCACGGCCTCATCGACCGTCAGCGCCAGCACGTCCGATACGCTGCGGCCCTGCCAGCGCACATCGAGCACCTCGGACTTGAAGCGCCGCCCCTCGCACACCTCGCAAGCGAGGCTCACGTCAGCCAGGAACTGCATCTCGACCGTCTCGACGCCCGAGCCCTCGCACGCCGTGCAGCGGCCGTCGCCTGTGTTAAAGGAGAACGTCGTCGCCGTGTAGCCGCGCGCCTTGGCCCCATCCGTGCGCGAGAACAGTTGCCGGAAGTGGTCCCACGCCCCGACGTACGTCACCGGGTTTGCGCGTGAGCTCGCCTGCGGAGGGCTCTGGTCGATCCAGATCACCTCCGAGAAATGCTCGAGCCCGCGGATGTCGTCGCACGCTCCCGGCAGCTCGGTCGCGCGCCCCTGGCGCCGCAAGATCCCGCGATGCAGCACGTCCTCCATCAGGGTCGACTTGCCCGAGCCCGACACGCCGGTGATGACCGACACGCAGCCCAGCGGGAAGTCGACGTCGATGTTCTTCAGATTCCAGGCCCGCGCATTGACGATGCGCAGCACCGCCTCGCCCTTGCCGAGGCCCTTGCCGACGGGCATCCGCGTGGCAGCCTTGCGCCCGCGCTGCAGGCCTTCGAGGGCGATGATTGTCGGCGATCCCTTGGTCGCCGCGAAGCCACTGACCGGCCCGTCGTACATCACCTTGCCGCCGTCCTGCCCCGGCCCCGGCCCCATCTCGATGATGTGGTCGGCGACCGCCAGCATGTCCGGATCGTGCTCGACCAGGACGACTGTATTGTCCCGCCGCACCAGCTCCGCCAGGACGTCCGCGAGTCGTTCGGAGTCGTCCGCGTGCAGCCCGACCGTTGGCTCGTCGAGCACAAACAACGTGTTCACGAGGCCGCTGCCGAGTGTCGACGTCAGGTTCGCGCGCTGCACCTCACCGCCCGACAACGTGCGCGCCTGCCGATCGAGATTGAGATAGCCGAGCCCGACCCGTTCCAGATAGCCGAGCCGGTCGCCCAGCTGCGTGCTCACCGGCTTCAACGCCTTCGAACGCGCCGTGTCCGGCAACGCCAGAACCCACGCGCGCGCCTCGCTGACGGTCAGCCCGAGGACCGCCGACAGCGTGTGCCCGCCGAGCTTCCACCACGAGACCGCCGGCTTCAGCCGCGACCCACCGCACGTCGGACAGCGCACATAGGCGCGGTAGTGCGACAGGAAGATGCGCACATGCATCTTGTAGGTCTTGCTCTCGAGCCCTTTGAACCAACCGCGCACGCCCGGCCAGCGCTGTAAGCGCTTCTTGTCGCCCTCCAGCAAAAACGCCCTGTCGACCGCTGCAAGCTTCTCGAACGGCGTATTCATGTCGATGCCGGCCGCCGTGCACGCGTCGCGCAGCGCCTTTCGTTCATCGCCGCGCGACGCGGTCGTGAACGGCTCGATCGCCCCCATTGCCAACGTGCGCCGCACGTCCGGCACGACCCGATCCATGTCGATGTCGAGCACCCGCCCAAAGCCCTTGCACGCCTCGCACGCGCCGATCGGCGACGAGAACGAGAACAGCCCCTCGCTCGGCGGCTCGAAGCTCTGCCCGCAGTGCTTGCGATCGCGGTTGAAGATGCGGCTCGTCAGCGGCCCGTCTTCCCCCTGGACGTGCACCACCGCGAGCCCATCCGACAGCCGATAGGCCGTCTCGATCGACTCGACGAAGCGCGACTTTTCTTCCGGACGGAGCACCAGCCGGTCGACCAGGATCTGCTCCTCCCCGCGCAGCGCGACGACGCCTGCATCGTCGAGATCCTGCACCTTGCCCTTGCGCAACACGCGCCGATAACCCTGCTGCTGCAGGAACCGCTGTGCCAGCTCCGCGTCCTTGCCCTTGCCGGCCTGAAACGGGAACGTCACCCACGCCCGCGCCTCGGGCGCCGCCGCCAGCACCTGATTGGCCGCCTCGACCGGATGGTCCGGCACGACCAGCACCCCGCACACCGGGCAGTAAAGCCCCGCCATGCGCGCGAACAACACCTTCAGATAGTCGGTGAGCTCGGTCAGCGTCGCGAGCGTCGAGCGCGACGACCGGATCGTGTTCTTCTGCTCCAGCGCGACGGCGGGCAGGAGGCCGTCGATGCTGTCGACATCGGGCCGGTCCATGCGCTCCAGGAACTGGCGCGCGTAGGTCGAGAAGCTCTCGACATATCGCCGTTGCCCTTCCGCATAGAGCGTATCGAACGCGAGCGAGCTCTTGCCCGAGCCCGATACGCCCGTCACCACCGTCAGTCGACCGCGCGGAATCGCAACGTCGATATTCTGCAGGTTGTTCTGCCGCGCCCCGTGGATCCGAATCATGCCCACCCCATGCCGAGGCGGCATCCTACGCCCCGAGCTAAGAAAGGCAACCACAACCTGAACTTATGTTCAGGCCGAGCTGATGGCAGACCACCCTCTGCGTCAATCGCCTTCGATGTCGGTGATGCGAATACCCCGCGGTACCCCAGCCACCTGAGAGAGCCAGCCCGCGCGCGCGATGACCGCCAATACAGCGTCCTGTCCGCCGACGGGCAGCGCGCTGTCCGCGACCACCGCGCTGACGCTGCGGAGCCCCGGCGCGACGTTGAAAATCAGCGCGCTGCCACTGGCTTCATCGGTCTCGAGCGCGGTCGCCGACGGCAGGTCGTTGACCAGGTAGCGCAGGCGGGTCGCCGGTACCATCCCGTCGATGTCGACCACGACCCCGCCTGCGCTCTGGTAGGCGCAATTGCGCGCCAGTACCTCGACATCGGCCAGTGCCGCGTCTGCCTCGACCCCGCTGGCACTGGTCAGGGCTTCGAAAGAGGCGGTCGAGTAGAGGTCGAAGTGCACGTCGAGCGGCACCCGTTGGCCGCTCGTGACCTCGAGGCTGCCGAGCCCCATCATCAGGGTGCTGCGATAGCCCGCGGCCGAGATCTCGAGGTACTCGTCGTTCATCGTCAGCACGACCGCGCCCTGAGCGTTGCTGACGCCGCCCCCAAGCGACGCCACACAGTCGAGGTCCGAACGCTGGCAGGTCCGGACGCGCGCGCCGAGGATCGGTTGCTCCGTCGCCTCATCGAGGAGCACGAGCCGCAGCAACACCGGCTCGTCGACCAGTGCCGCCGGGTCGGCGAGACAGCTCCATTCCATGGGCGGCCGCGCGTTGCCCCCGATACAAGCGACGACTCCCAGCACACCAGCACCGAGCCCGCCGACTACCCAGACCGAGGCGCCCCTTTCACCTCGTGATCGCGCCGATGTCATGGCCAGGTCTCCATCCGATGAGCTTGTTCCTTGGTCGCAAAGCGCCGCCGGAATTGTGCCGACGATTTTGTGCACCTGCGCTGCACAATGCCCGTTCGCGGCGGCGACCAAGACTTCGATAGCCCGCCGTCGGTGGGCGTCATCCCTACCCTGTGCCCAATCACGAGGATCACTATGCGTCTGCCCATCTCCCTCGCCCTCGTCGCCACGATCGCCAGCGCCGTCGGCGTGGCCTGTGACTCATCCAATCAGCACCCCGAGCTGCGCGTCGCACTCGAACAGTCGGCCCTGTCGCTGCGGGAATCGATCGGCGTGGCGGCGACGCACATTCCGACGGCGGCCCCGGTGAGGGCTGCGCTCGTGCCCGGACTGAGCCCGCTCTACGCGGTCGGCTCGGTCGACAAGACGAGCCTGACCGCCCTCCGCATCGACGGCCACAGCGGTGCAGTGCTCTCGATCGCTGCGGCCGGGACGGCGCAGGGCCTCTGCGACGGGTCGATCAGCCTATCGGACGCACTCGGCGTGGCCGAGGAACGCGTCACAGGCGAGGCGATCGCGGTCGTACCCGATGACGATGTGGCCTGTGCGTTCGAGATCCAGGTGCTCGTCGGCGAGACCCTGTGGGAGGTCAAGGTCGCCTCCGACGGCAACGTGCTCGAGCAGGAGCTCTCCGACGAGTACAGCGGTTCCGAGGACCCATCGGAGTAGCGCACAAACGATTAAGATTCGATGAAGGTCGCAAGGATGTTGGGCGGCGGGAGTTGTCGTCGGCCGTGAAGGTATAGGGCGCGGGCAAGGTCGGGGGTGGCGCAGGCGGGCTCTCGACGAGCGTGAAGGTCACCGTGCCGAGGTACGGAGCCGCGGGGTCGTCGACCGGATTACCGAGCTTGTCGACGACCGCTACCTGCACGCTCTTGCACACGCCATTGAGCGCGCCGCCGCTGGTCGCAAGCGCGATCCCATAGGGCGCGCCGGCCACAACCGTGGTGCTCGCAGTGCCGGCGAGCGTGCCGGAGCTCGCGCTCACCGTGCGCTCGCCGAGTGCGCCGAGCGTGACCTGCACCGTCTTGGTGCCCAGGTCGGCGGCGGTGGTGGCAACCGGCCTCACGAGGTCGGAGGTCGGATCGTCGTCGCTCAGTGCGACGCTGCCGACGAAGCCTGTGTCGACGTTGCCGAGGGTGTCGGTCGCCTTGATGACGAGGTCGACCGGCGTGCCCGCCTTGACCGTCGCGGGCCATGAAAACCGTCTCTGGATTCGGACGGCTGGCTGTGTCAAACCGCGTCGCGATGCGAGCAGCCGCCATCAACGTCGACATCGACTCCCTGCACCTCTACTACCGGATCCACGGTCTCGACGAGGCGACGGCCACCAATGCCGTGTGGGAGCGTGGCGTCGTTCGCTTCGCGGAGCTCTTCGACGCGCTCGGGATCAGCGCCACCTTCTTCGTGGTCGCCTCCGATCTCGAGCGCTGGCCGGCTGCCGCCGCGATCGCCAAGGACCTCGTGCGCGCTGGCCACGAGCTCGCGAGCCACTCGTTGACCCACCCCTATGACCTCGTGCGCCAGCATGATCGCGCGCTGCGGGCCGAGCTCGAGCAGTCGCGCGCGATCCTGTCGGAGGTGCGGGGCAGCGCCGTCACCGGCTTTCGCGCTCCGGGCTATACGATGACGCCACGCGTGCTGAGGCTCCTGCGTGAGGCGGGCTACAGCTACGACAGTTCGATCTTCCCGAGCCCGCCCTACTACCTCGCCAAGCTCGCCGTGCTCGCCGCGATGGCGGTGCGCGGCAAGAAGAGCCATTCGATCGTCGGCCCGCCGTCGGTGATGTGGGAAGACCGCCTGCCGTCCGTGCGCGACGGGATCGTCGAGCTGCCGGTGACGGTGCTGCCGGTCGTGCGCGCGCCGTTCATCGGCACGACGGTGCTCATGATGAAGCAGCGCGGCTACTCGCTTGTGCGGCGGGTGTTGGGTGCCGTGCCCTTCGTCAACCTCGAGCTGCACGGCATCGACCTGTGCGACCTCCAGCTCGACGGCATCGACCCCGTGCTCCTGAAGCAGCCCGACCTGCGCGTGCCACTCGTCGAGAAGCTGGCGATCTTCCGCGAGGTGTTCAGCGATCTGCGCGATCGCTGGGGTGTCGACACGCTCGAGCGGCTGGCGCCCCAGCTCGGCCGGCGCGCGGCATGAAGGCTGGGCGCGGTCAGTCCCCGGCGCAACGCGAGTCGAAGACCCGCCTGCCGCGCGGCGCCGAGAAGCGTGCCCGCAAGGACCGGAAGGGACTCGACCAGGAACAGTGGCGCGCTACGCTGCTCGCGTCCGAACGCGGCACCATCTTCAAGGATGCGCCACTGCGCATCGCTCTCTGCTATCCGCTGCCCTACCACGCGGCGATGAGCTCGCTCGGCTACCAGGTGATCTACCGGCTCATGAACGAGCGCAGTGGCATCGCCTGCGAGCGCGTCGTGCTGCCCGACGACGTCAAGAGCTGGCGCGACCGCGGCCTCCAGCCGGTGTCGCTCGAGTCGGGTCGCCCACTGGGCGAGTTCGACCTCATCGCGGTGTCGATGACATGGGATCTCGACCTGCTCGGGCTCTTCGACCTGTTCGCCCTGGCCGGCATCCCGATGCGCCGCGACCAACGCACCGGCTGGGATCCCGCGGTCCTCATCGGCGGCCCGCTGACCGCCTCGAACCCCCTGCCATTGGCGGACTTCATCGACTTCGCGGTGATCGGCGATGGTGAGCTCGCGGTGCCCAAAGTGCTCGACGCGCTGGAAGACGCGCGCGACCGCGACGACCTGTTCGACCGATTTGGAACCATCGCGGGCGTCTGGATCCCCGAGCGTGACGGCGACCGGATCCCGCCGACCCAGAAGGTGACCGCCAATCTTCCGGCCTATGGGCAAATCGTCACGCCGCTGTCCGAGCTCTCGAACATGTTCCTCATCGAGGCGAGCCGCGGCTGTCCACGCTTTTGCAAGTTCTGTCTCGTGCGCTCGCCAGAGTCGCCGATGCGCGAAAACGAACTCGAGCGCGTGCTCGACCGCATCCCCGACTGGGCCCCGCGTGTCGGCTTCGTCGGCGCCGCCATCAGCGAATGGGCCCACATCCGCGAGGCCTTGCGGCGCGTTACCGACCAAGGCAAAGGCGTCGGCATCTCGAGCCTGCGCGCTGACCGGCTGGACGACGAGCTGGTGGCCCTGCTCGCCAAGGGCGGCATGCGTTCCATGACCGTCGCGTCCGACGCCCCCTCGCAGCGTCAGCGCAACAAGATGGCCAAGGGCATCAAGACCGAGCACCTCTTGAACGCCGCGCACCTCGCCAAGGCGCACGGCATGCTCAAGCTGAAGCTCTACGTGATCGTCGGCCTGCCGGGCGAAACCGATGACGACATCGACGAGCTCATCGCGTTCTCGCGCGAGTTCGCGGCCATCCTGCCGATGGCGCTCGGCGTGTCACCGCTCGTACCAAAGCTGCACACGCCGCTTGGCGACTCGCCGTTCGCGGGCATCGAAGCGATCGACCACACCCTCGACAAGCTGCGGAAAGGCCTTGAAGGTACAGCGGAAATCCGTTCGACCTCGGCCCGCTGGGCGTGGGTCGAATACCGCATGTCGCAAGGCGGCGCCGAGGCCGGCCGCGCCGCGTACGAGGCCTGGAAAGAGGGCGGCGACTTCCGCGCCTGGGAGCGCGCGTTCGTCGGCATGCCCGAGCGCGTGGCACTCACCGCCGCGCGCGGCCACAACCTGTTCCCCGCGGCAGGGATGAAGTAGCGAGACGTGGACGCCCACCGTGGCGCCGGAATAGATCGTTCGTGCGCGCGATCCGTAGCCGCCTCGACACGTCGACCACGCCCTACTGGAGATGCACACCATGCTCGCGCTCTTTCTCGCCCTCGCCCTGTCCCACCCTGGCCCGCCGCCCGCGGAGGCCGAATGCAAGTCGGCCTTCGGCCAAACGGTCTGCGGCTTTGGCTGCATCGCCGCGTACGGCGCGGTGAAGTGCGCGCGCACGCCTGAGGGTCGCTGCCAGGCGGCCTATGGTGAGATCACCTGCTGGGATCCGGACACCGATGCGCCGCGGCCCGGCCCCGGACGACCCGGGCGTCCGAACCCGTGGCCCGACCGCGATCCGGGCAACGGCGCGAGCTGCGAGAATGCGTTCGGCAAGACCGCCTGCGGCTACGATTGCAAGACCGCGTTCGGTGACATCAAGTGCGCGCAGACCCCGCTTGGCGTGTGCCACGCCGCCTACGGCAAGCTCGTCTGCTGGGACCCGCCACGCTGGGTGCGCAGCTCCGAGAAGGCGCGCTGCGAGACCGCCTACGGCGAGATCGTGTGCGGCTATCGGTGTGTGTCCGCGTATGGCCGGACCCGCTGCGCGAGCTCGCCCCAGGGCGCCTGCAAGGCGGCCTACGGCGACGTCACCTGCTCGGATTGAGCCGCCGACCGCGAGTGTCTCCTCGCCGCACCCTCAACCTCGCCCGCGCCCACGCCCGCGCCCACGCCCGCACCCGCGCCCACGCCCACGCCCGCGCCCGCGCCCACGCCCGCGCCCGCGCCCACGCCCCGACGCTCGATTGACCACACCGCACCCTTGGGCGACCCTGCCACCATGCTCGAAACCGCCCCTCACGCCGCCGTCACCTACACCGCCAAGGACGCCCGCAGCATCGGTGACATGTTCCGTCGCCGCGCCCGTGAGAGCGGCCCCCTGCCGGCGCTCTACGAAAAGCGCGCTGGCACTTGGCACAAGACCACCTGGGCCGGCTTCTATGACGACGCACGCCGCGTGCTCGCGGGGCTGCTCGCCCTGGGTCTACAGAAGGGAGACAAGGTCGCAGTGCTCGGCGAGACCAAGCGCCCCTGGGCGGTACTCGACATGGGCGCCCAGCTCGGGGGCTTCGTGAGCTACGGCATCTACCCAAAGCAACCCGTCGAAGCGCTCCGCTATCTGCTCCAGCACGCCGACGCGAAGGTCGTCTTCGTCGACTCCGCGGGCGAGCTCGAGCGCGTGCTCGAAGCCGCCCATGAGTCGTGCCCTGAGCTCATCGCGATCGTCCCGTGGAGCGATGCGCTGGCGACAACCTACGCCGACCGCGACCCACGCATCATCGCCGCCAGCCGCTTCGGGCTGGACGTGGCCGCCTCTTCCGCTGCCATCGCCCCCGTCGACGAAGCGACCATCGACCGCCTGCTCGGCGCCATCGACCCCCAGGACACCGCCATCCTCGTCTACACGTCGGGCACCACCGGGCCACCGAAAGCCGCGATGCTCTCGCACTTCAACATGCTCGACCTGCTCGCGACGCAGTCCACCTTCCTCGAGCTCTATGCCGACGACCTGTCGCTCTCGTTCCTGCCGATGGCCCACGTCGCCGAGCGCATCCTCGCATTCTACGGCCGTATCTGTACGGGGCTCGCGACCGCGTATGCGACCTCGACCGCGACCGTCTTGCAAGAGCTCCAGGAGGTGCAGCCGACCGTCTTCGGCTCGGTCCCTCGCATCTTCGAAAAGGCCCACGCCAAGGCGATGAGCGAGCTCGCGAAGAAGCCACCCGCCGTCCAGCGCATCTTCCGCTGGGCGCTCGCGGTATCGACCAAGCGCGTGCGACTGCAGCACGCGGGGCAGCCGGTCCCCTTCGCGCTGCGCGCCCAGCACGCGCTCGCCGACCGGCTCGTCTGGAAGCGTGTGCGCCAGGCATTCGGCGGCCGGGTGCGCCTGTTCGTCACCGGCGCGGCGCCGATAGCGCTCTCGATCCTCGAGTTCTTCTGGGCCGCCGGCATGCCGATCTACGAGGCCTACGGCATGACCGAGGCGACCGTCGCGACCCACATCAATCGCCCCGGCAGCGTGCGCCTTGGCTCGGTCGGCAAGGTCGTGCCGCGCATGCAGTGCAAGCTCGCGGCCGACCACGAGATCCTGCTCGGCGGGCCGTGGGTGTTCCAGGGCTACTACAAGGACCCCGCCGCCACCGCCGAGATGTTGAAGCCCGCGGCCGATGATCCGGGCGGCCCCGCCTGGCTCCACACAGGGGATATCGGCAGCGTCGATCGCGACGGCTACCTGCGCATCACCGACCGGAAGAAGCACCTCATCATCACCGCCGGCGGCAAGAACCTGGCGCCCGCGAACATCGAAAAGGCCCTCCGCGAAGCGAGCCCGCTGATTGCGCAGGTGCACGCCCACGGTGATCGCCGCGCCTACGTCAGCGCCATCATCGCGCCGAGCCCGGTGGAAACACTCGAGCTCGGGGTCGGCTACGGCGTCGTGACCCAGGCCGAGCTCGACTCGCGCACCGCGGAGCTGCTCGCGAACCCGACCGGACGCAGCGCCGAGCTGGAGACCACGATGCGGCGGGTCACCGGCCACCCCGACTTCCAGCGCCAGATCCAGGACGCGGTCCGGCGCGGCAACGCGAAGCTGGCGCAGGTCGAGCAGGTGCGCCGCTTCGTGCTGCTCGATCGCGACTTCAGCCAGGAGCGCGGCGAAGTGACACCGACCATGAAGCTACGCCGGAAGGCGATCGAAACCCTGCACGCGCCGCTCCTCGACCGCCTCTACGACGACCCGAACTTTGGGCTCTCACCATCGTGATGTACGAATCGTGAGGGCAGCCGCTTTCGCGGCCTTCGCGAACGAATTCCTTGTCAGGTCGAGCCCGTGCGGCGAGCGCGACCCGTCGTCGACTTTCGCCCGCCCGTGCGATAGGAGCGACCCGATGTACCTCATGCACACGCTGACATTGGTCGGACTGACAGCGATCGCCTCACTCGCCTGTGGCGAGGCGGCCGACGCCGGCGGCACCGAGTTCCTGCCAACCGACGAGGCGCTCGCGACCAAAGCCGACAACGCCACTGAGTCGCAGGTCGAGATCAAGTTCACACTGCCCACGGCGCAGGTGAAGAAGGCGCTCTCGGCGTTCGGCCTCTCCGACAAGAAGGCGACGACGCGCGGGGTCACCTTCTACGATGACGTCGACCTCGGCCTGTTCGAGGCGGGGCTCGTCTTGCGTAGCCGCAAGGTGAAAAACGGCGCGGACGACTCGACCGCGAAGGTGCGGCCGCTCGAGGCCAGGGACGTCGACCCGTCGTGGTTCGAGCTCGAAGGCTGGAAGTGCGAAGAAGACCGCGTCGGGTCCAAGAGCGTGCAGTCGTGCTCGCTCACAGCGCCCCAGGACGAGGGCGAGATCGATGACGTCAGCAACGGGGAGCGCGCCGTCTGGAAGCTCTACTCGGACAACCAGGAGCTGTTCGCGATGTCCTACGGGACCGACTTCGAGTGGGACGATCTCGTTGCGCTCGGGCCGACCGACACGCGCGTATGGAAGGTGCGCGTGAAGGGCTTCGAGCGCGAGCTCACCTTCGAGCGCTGGTTCTTGCCCGATGGCGAGCTGCTCGAGGTGAGCTCCAAAGTGGGGCTCGCCGAGGCTGGCGGCGTGCAGGCCAAGCTCGCGACCTTTCTGGCGAAGAAAGGCTTCGACACCACGCAAACGCAGGAGACGAAGACGCGGCGCGCGCTGGAGGCCTACGCGGCCGAGCTGCGCTAGTGCTGCGAGCGGAACGCTTCGATCCGGTCGCAGCGCTAGAGCCGGGACCCGCGAAGCGGTCGACGTCCGAAGGGCGGCGGCGAGGCATGGTTCACCAGGCCTCGGTCACGGCACTAAATTTAGTCATCCGAGCTGTCGCCGGTCCGAGTGACCGCGGCCATCACCCCCGCCGCGTCGAACATCGCGACGAGGCTCGGCGGCGGCGGCACGAGCCAGTCGTAGCTCACCGTTCCGACCATGACCCGCGCCGCCTGTGCGTGCAGCGCGAGCCGCGGCTGCGTCTTCTGGAGGGTCGGCTCGCCGTACCGCGGATCGCCGACCAGGGCGTGCCCGGCGGCGTACGCGTGAACCCGCAGCTGATGGCGCCGCCCGGTATGCGGCTCGAGCTCGAGCAGGGTCACCGGCCCCGCGGGCAGGGCCCCGAGGGCCAGCGACTTCCAGCGGGTGAGCGACGGCTTGCCGCGCTTATCGACACCCATGCGACCCGACCCGAACGCATGGATCGGCATCGTCCATTCGCCCGCCGACCCGACCGCGAGCAAACCCCAGGCGAGCCCGAGGTAGCGCTTTTGCACGTCGCGTCGCTCGAACGCGATCGACAGCGTGCGGTGCGTCGCGGCGTCGCGCGCGAACACGAGCAGGCCCGAGACCTCCTTGTCGATGCGATGCACAACGAACAGCCGATCGCCGCGGATCGCCTCCAGATTGCGCTGCGCCGACGGCTGTTCGAGGTCACGCTCGGGGATCGCCGCAAGACCGGCCGGCTTGTGCACGACCACCACCCGCACGTCCTCGAACACAGTCGCCAGCGCCTCGGGCGCACGTGTCGTCTCGGCCTTCACGGCCCCTGTCACCTCATTCATCGGCGCACCCTACGGTCGCGCGCGACTGGCGTCGACCTCGAACTCATGCTACCTCACGTCGGTCCGCTTTGGCGGACACGGGTTGACGCCCTGGTCGACCGACCTGGTGCGCCGGCACCTTTTCTTGGCACATCGCCACATCGTCGCAGCGGACCTCCAAGGAAATGCCGCAGCGTTGGAAACACCCTGTCGCCTCGGCCCCCGGTGCAGGCCCCCTCAACACGTAGGGTGCCGCAGCTCGCTCGGGACCGGCGGCAGGGTCGCTTCCGCGCCGGCTCCTGAAGAGGGACGAGGCCGGGTGTCGATCGTCGACCTCGAGAGTGCTCGGCGAATCACACCAGACGCCGACGTGCTGGGGCGTCGCCCTTCTCCCGGGCGGCGACCCCGCCGCGCGTGGGGCGCCTCGCCGCGGCGGGGCTTCGCGAAGGGATAGGCCATGGCAGACCGCTCCAGCGACCTCGAGATCTTCCGCGAAAGCTTCATGCACGAGGTGGCGGAGGCCCAACCAGACCTCTCCGGCTATCAGGACTTCCTGCGCTACTGGAAATCCGTCGAGGCTGAGGCGATGCAGACCGAAGACCTCGGCGTGCTCGACAACTGGGTGCGGGACCTGGCGCGCGACAAGGAGCGGGTGGCGGCCCTGCGCGCGCGCACAGACATGATGACCGGCGAGAAGTCGGGCGGCGGCGCCATGCAGGCGTTGAACCAGATCCTGAAGCTCGTGCTCGACATGCTCGAGGCGGTCGAGCGCCGCATCCGACGTCTGCGCGACGAGCGTCTGTCAGCGCTCGCGTCGATGCTCTGGAAGGGCGGCCCCGGCACCATCGCCAAGCCCAAGCCCGACGACAAGGACAAGAAGGACGGCAAGAAGGACGGTGGCGGCGGGGCCGCGGCGCTCGACGCCACGCTCCCGGCGATTGCAGCGAAGCAGCCAGAAGTGAAGCGCGATAAGGAAAAGAAAATGGAGCGGTGAGTTCCCGGCCCGCCCTATCGCGGTCAGCTGCCGATGCTGGTTGTCAGGGGCGCGCCGCGACGTAGTAGCGCAGCGCCTCGACCGCCTCGGGTGCTTCTTTCGCGAACGTCACCATCGCGCGTGTCTTCGGATCGAGACCAACCGCATCTGCCAGTGTGCGTACCGCCTCGGGCCAACCGTCACCAACGAGGATCGTCTGGCGGTAGGGTGCGTCCGGCTCGAGGCCCCAGGCCCACACCTGGGTGAGCAGCGTGACCGCGCGCAGATCACCCGAGAGCAGGATCACCGCGTCAGCCAGCTCGAGCACCCGCGCGATCGCCCCGAAGACCCCATCGGCGGCCTCGACGATCACGCCCGGCACGGCACCCCAGTTGTGGCCGATGTCGACGCCACCCCGCGTCGAGCGCGTCTCGACCGCAACCACCTGCGCCTCGACCTGACGCGCCGCGCGCGCAACCGCCAGGGCGGCCAGCCCATGGCCTTCGACCACGACCGCGAAGCCCGCGCGTCCGAGATGGTGTCCGAGCGCGCCCGCCAGATCGGCCGCCCGTCCGGACTTCGGAGCGTCCGCCCGCGCCGGTCCCATCACTGCAATCGCCGCTCGGTCACCGTACACAGGGCCTCGTCTTGCACACGCTCCGCCCAACGATTTCGGGCGTGAGCGGCGCCCACGTTGCGTCGTTGCGACCTTGCTTGTCAAGGTTCACAAGGCGTTCGCCCACGCTGCCGACCGCACTGCAGCGCCGCATCGCCGTTGTCAATGCGCGGGGCCGCGTGGTAACCCACGGTCCGGCTTGGAGGGCAACCACCCATTGGCAGGCGCAGCATCGTGCCGCGCACGACCGCTGCGCGCGTTGCTGTTGCTCGCGACGGTAACGGCTTCTGGCTGCGGCGACCCGAGCCGCATGTTCGGAGGCATGTGGGAGTCCGAGACCACGCTCGACGCGAGCTGGCTTTCCGGCCGTCCACAGCTCGCCATCGGCCACTTCGGCCCGGAGCTGACGGGCATCGTGCGCTTCCGCGACGAGGACCTCATCCCGCGCCCGGTCTGTGGTTGCGCCTACCTCGACCAGGTCGACGTCGACCTCACAAACCAGCGCTTCATCGCGACGAACGAGCTCTGCGATACGCCACCGACCGTGCTCATCTGGGACCTGACCCTCGAAGACCAGGGCGCCGATCCTCGCCTCGTCGGTGAGGTCCGCCGCGCCAACGACGATACCAGCCCCGCCGTCATGGTGAGCTTCCGCCTCGATGACCGCTTCGTGCCCGACGACCGTCGTGAGCTGTGCGACCGTTGATGAGCGCTGACCCCGTCCAAGACGACGCTCGCACCCAGGCCCACGCCCGCACCCAGGCCCTCGCCCGCACCCACGCCCACGCCCACGCCCGTGCCCTCGCCCACGCCCTCACCCTCGCCCTCGTCCTCGTCCTCGTCCTCCCCGCTATGGCCGCCCCGCCTCCCCCTCCCTCCGGCCCCTGGAAGACCGTGACCGTCGCGGTGCTCCCGGTCGTCTACCTCGGGGGTCTCGGCGACCCGTTCGCCGATGGCCCTGAGAACCCCGTTCTACGCAGCGCGGCCGCCCGTTGGCAGCGCGGCATCGAGGTCGCGTTCCAGGGTCGCGATCAGATCGTGCTCTTCGGCAGCGCCGAGATCCGCGAGCGGCTCGGGCGCCACAACGAGATCCGGCGCACCCTCGAGCTCGCGCAGGAACGCTACGCGCTGGGTCTCGAGCACTGGCGAGCGTTGCGCGCGAAGGAAGCGCTGGGCCAGCTCGACCGCGCCAAGGAGCTCCACCTCGAGGCCTTCTCCGACCTGGCCGATCCTCGAGCACTGGCCGACGTCGAGCTGCATCGCGGCCTCGCCCTCACCGACCTCGGGCAGATAGGCCCAGCCCACAACGCGTTCACGCAGATGTTCGCGCTCGACCCGGCGCGCCGCTTCGAACGTGGCTACTACGGCACCCCGATCGAACAGGAACTCGCCGGCGCCGCCAGGGACATCGCGACGATGCCCACCCCGAGCGCCGTCCTGTGGCCGGCCGAGCGCCTCTCGGCCCTGGCGCGCCGCCTCGGTGTCGATGTGTGGGCCTTCGGACTCATCGACACCGCCGATATCGCGCTCGTGCCGCGCGTCGCGCCGCAGATCGAGCTGGCGCTCTTCGACGCGCGCAGCAACAGCCTCACCCTGCGCGAGATGTTCGACCTCGGCGCAGCGGATCTCATGGCCGACGACCTCGATCGCGCCATCTCCGCCTGGCATAGCTGCGCACTCGAAGCGCCCCGCACCTTCGTGCGTCCGCCCGCGCGCCGCCGTTGGTACGTCGACTTCGGCTACGCCCACGCGGTCTGGCTGAACCACCGCCGGACCCGCGACTATCTCCAGGGACCCGGCGCGCACATCGGCATCACCTTCATCCCGACCCCGGGCCTCGAACTGTGGGCCAAGACCTCCCAGCGCGCGACGCTCTCGGACGCGAACAACGATCTCCTCGACGTCTTCACGACGACCCACATCGCGCTTGGCGCGGGCCTCGGGATCGGCGGCGATCGCGTCACCTTCTCGCTGCGCGCGGGCGTCGAGGTCGCCTTTTCGTTGGCCGACATCGCGATGACCACCGACGTCGACTGCAAGTTCTTCGGCGCCGCGAGCAGCCGCTGTGGCGGAATCTTCCGCGCCGATTCGCCGGCACTGTGGCTCGGGCTCGACTTCTCTCTGTCGCTTCGCTATGCGCCGAGGCGCTCTTGGTATCTCGGCTTCAGTGCTGGGACCACGATCTACGCCGTGTCAGGTGATCTCGTCGGGGAGCTCAACTTTCCCCTCTACGGAACATTCGGCTTCGGGCTCCCGTTCTGACCTCTTCGGCGCACTCTGCCCCATCAGGAGTTTCTCTATGAGACGCTATCTCTCTACGACTGCAGCGCTTTCAGTGTTGCTCTTCGCCTGCGGCAAGGATGAGCCGGCAGCACCCCCGCAGCCCGCGGTCACGACCGTCCAGGCCGAAAAGCCGATTGAGCCAAAGGGTGCCGAAGACAAGGCACAGCTCGGTGGTGACAGCGCGAACCCGATCGGTGCCGCCCCGACCACCCCGCCGACCTCGGCGCAGCCAATGCCCGGCGCGATGCCCGCGCTGGTCGCGGGCCCGCCGCCAGGTGCGCGCGTGGCGCTCAGCCCGAGCAGCATCGCGAACTTCCCGGTCGACATCGTCGCGGTTGGTGGCACCCCGAGCCTGAGCGCGCTTATCAGCGCCTTCGCCGTCCAGGCGACCAAGGCCGGTCAGCCGGTCCCGCCGGATCCGCTCGCGAGCACGCTGGCCGCCATCCAGGCCGAGGCCGGCATCGATCTGTCATGGTTCGACAGCGACAAGCCGCTGCGCTTCGCGGTGCCCGATCCGAAGAAGTTCCAGAACGGGTTCGTGGTGCTCCTGCCCGAGAAGGCCGGTGTTGCGCTCGACCCCGCCAAAATGGCGGGCGCTACGCCCGGCAATGGTCACTTCCTGACCCTCAAGGTCGGTGACCGCGAGGTGTTCCTGGACCGCGTGGTCGACGGGCATGTGCTCGCGACCTCGCACGGGGACCTCGCCAAGTCGTTGGATACGTTCGTGAAAGACCTCAGCGCCTGGACGCCGAAGGACCCGCTCGTCATCGACACCAGCGCCGAGAACCTCGTGCGCATCTTCGCGGACGAGCTGAAGAGCGCCAAGGACATGGTCGGGATGCTCGGCAGCGCCGCGGGTGAAGACCAGGGTGGCCAGATGGCGCAGATGCTGAAGATGGCGTCGGGCGGCTTCGCTCTGGTCGAGGGTGCCTCGCGCCTGAGTGTCTCGGTCGATCCGACGGGCGACTTCCCGCGCCTCGGCTTCGCGTTCAAGGGCCTGCCGGGGAGCCCCCTCGACAAGGCAGCCAAGGACCTCGCGGGCCGCAAGATCGCGTTCGCCAGCGCGGTGCCGGCCGACGCGTGGCTCGCGTTCGGCTTCGACATCCAAGGTGTCAGCTACCTGTCGGACGCGCAGGCGATCATCGACGCGGTGACCAAGGGCGGGCTCGGCCCGATGCCGATCAGTTGGAGCGACGACGAGAAGAAGACGATGCACGACATCATCGTCAAGGCGCAGGAGCTGTCGGGCAGCCAGAACATGGCCTGGGTCCGCCAGGAGGGATCGCGCCCGTTCATCTTCGAGAGCATCGCCGACGCCAAGGACGGCAAGGCCCTCCAGGCCACCCTCGTCGAGCTCGGCGAGATCTTCTACAAGAAGGTGTGGAGCGAAGGTCGCAAGGCGATGCTCGCGCAGGGCGGCGCCGCGGCGGACATGCCCGAGCAGATCGCGTTCAAGGACTTCGTGAGCCTCGCGTCGAAGAACCTCGGCGCGATGGGCTTCGGCCTGGCCGTCAACGAAGCGATGACGAAGGCCGGCAATCCGGTCGGCGCGCTCGAGTTCAAGATCGACTGGTCGCGCCTGCCGATGCGTGGTCCGATGAAGGCCATGGGCGACGCGATCGGCGACAACATCGGCATCGCCCTCGCCGGCGAGTCACAGCGCTTCGCGACCGTCATCGGCCCCGACGCCGCGGCCCGCGCCACGCGTGTTCTCGACGAGGCGGCCACGCCGGGCGAACAGCTCGACCCGTGGCTCGCGATGGCGAAGGACCACGTTCTGTTCGCGCTCCTGCGCCCGGCCCCCCTGATGCGCGCACTGGTCGATCTGGTGCCCGACCTCGCCAGCAAGCGCGAGGCGATCGGACAGATGACCGACGACCCGTTCGTCGTACGCGGCGTGAGCGATGGCAGCCAGCTCTACATCGAGGCGACGTTCCCGGTGAAGGTCATCGTGTCGCTGGCAAACATCCGCTGACGGTTCAAGTGTGAAGCGCGGATAAAAAGGGCAGCCTCGAGGGGCTGCCTTTTTTCGTGGGCGTGGGCGTGGGCGTGGGCGAGCGCGAAGGCGAGGGCGCGGGCGAGCGCGAGCGCGAAGGCGCGGGCGAGCGCGAGGGCGAGCGCGCGGGCGAGGGCGTGGGCGAGGGTGTGGGCGAGCGCTACCCGACTCAGACCGCGACGGGCTTGTCTGCCTTCGGGTCCTTCTTCTTCGTCGCGAGCAGACTGTTCTTGTTGAAGAACAAGTCGAGCAAGAGCGCGATGACACCGACCGCGATCGCGATGTCGGCCACGTTGTAGGTCGGCCAGTGCATGAAGCCGAGATCCATGTCGATGAAGTCGATGACGTAGCCAAAGCGGATGCGGTCGATGAAGTTGCCCGTGGCACCCGCAAGGATGGCGCCGAATGCGCTCGCCACGAGCCAGCCCCGGGCCGGCAGGCGCGTCACGATCGAACCGATCACGAGGAACGCGACGAGCGTCAGCAACAGGAACAGGGTCTGGCGCAGGCCGGGCGCGACCCCCTTCAAAAAGCCAAACGCCGCCCCCGGGTTCTCGGCGTAGACGAACTTCCACCAGTCGCCCATGACGTCGATCTCATGGTCGAGGACGAGCCACGTCTCGCCCGCCGCGACCTTCGTATCCGCCCCAAAGCGCGCTTCGGCGAAGGGGATCGCGTGCACGCGGCCCTCCATCAGGAGGTCGCTCACCTCGTCGCTGTCGATCTTGCGGAACATCTGCGGCAGCCATGACTCGTACGTCTTGGTACCCGCGCCATCCTGCGCGACCGCTTTAATCGCCTCGGGGGTTGCGTCGGGCACTGCCAGCGCGAGCCACTTGGCGAGCTCACGTCGATCGGTCAGGCCGATGCGCCGGGGCGCCATCTCGCGGTTGTTCCGCCAGAAGACCCAGAGTCCCTTCGCACCGTCCGCCACCCCACCGACCGCGAACGGCGCATCCGCCGGCTTCGCCGTCAGCGCCGGTGCGAGCTTCTGCATCAGCGCGAGCTGCGCCGTCAGCTCGGCCGGGGCCCAGTCGAACCGCTCCGCCAGCACCTCGCTAAGCGTCTTGCCGGCCGTCGCCGCGTCGATCAGCACCGGCAACGGGTGCGACGGCGTCGCGAGTGAGGTGTCGGCCCAGTGCTTGGACCACAGGTCCGCAGTCAGCCACACGGCGAACACCAGCCAGAACTTCGTCCACTTCTTCATGTGCGTGGCCATCAAACCCACCTCCGGGGGCCGCGGACCATACCCGGTCGCCCCTGGCCGGTCCACGACATCCTCCGCGCCCACGCCCACGCCCTCACCCGCGTCCCCTGAATGAGGGGCCCGTGGTGCCTCCGACGGTACCAGGTTGGCTCGTTCGTGGGCGCGTCCACTATCGCCGCGTGCTCGGTCTCTGCAAGGCCAAGCCGTCCTCGCCGTACTCGCCATGCTCGCGTCCACAGAGCGCTCCGCGTGGCTCCGCGCGGCTCCGGGCGGCCGCCGCCCGCCCGCGCCTACGCGGATCGTGACGTTGCGACCGTGCGACGCCCAAGGCTCATCAACAGCGGTAGGCTCGGCACCAGAAACGCCGCGTTCGAGAGGGCGTTCCAGGGGAAGCCGGTGGCGATCGACGCGGCACTGTCGACCACATACCAGGTGAGTATGCCGGTCGCGGCCGCACGCGGCACGTCGACGCCGCGCCCAAGCCCGAACATCAGGGCGCCCCAGCCGGCCATGAGGCCGCCGTAGATGCCAGTCGCGAGGCGCGCGCTGGCGCCGAGGTCGACCGACGTGCCCGGGGCTGCGACGAGTCGATAGAGGTCGAGCAACAGGTCGGGCGCGACCACCGCGGCCGCGGCGAAGCCGAGACCGAGAACACCGGTAATCCCGCCGCTCAGGACAAGCGCGCGCTGCTGCATCGGGGTGAGTGAGGAAACGGGTCTCATGGCAAGTGCTCCTTCGTTCGGCTGGGTAGGCGGGTCCTGCCCGCCCACCGACCTTCGCGCCCGCTGACGCCCCGCGCGATTCCCTCGCAGGGAAGCGCCGGCCTTCCCCATCTGCGTTATCTTCATCGGATGTTGACGAGGACCCATCCGCCTGGCGCCCCTGCCTCCTCCGCCCGAGCCGAGTCCCACGGCACACCCTTTGGCCGGGCACTTCGCCGCTGGCGGACCGCGCGCCGCCTGAGCCAGCTCGAGCTGGCGACGCGCGCCGAGACGCCGACCCGCCACGTGTCGTTTCTCGAGACCGGCCGTTCGCGCCCGAGCCGCGAGATGGTGCTGCGACTCGCAGCCGCGCTCGACGTGCCGCTCAACGAACGCAACGGCTTGCTCCTGGCCGCCGGCTTCGGCCCCGCCTACGCGCAACGCACGCTCGACGACGCGGCGCTCGGCCCCATCCGCTTCGTCATCACGCGACTCCTTGCCGCGCACGCGCCGTACCCGGGCATCGTGCTCGATCGTTGGTACGACATCCTCGACGCGAACCTCGCGGGTCAGCGCCTCTTCAACGGAGGTCGCCCGATCGATCCCGATGATCCTCCAAACCTGCTCGACGTGATGCTCGGGCCGCTACGCACGCAAGTGCTCAACTGGGACGAGCTCGCCTGGGACGCGATCGCGCGCCTGCGCCGGGACGTCGCCGCGGCCGCGGACGACGCGCGCTTAGCCGATCTGCTTGCGCGCGCGCTCTCCGCTACCCGTGGCCTGCCGCCGCCACCCAGCGAACCCGCCGTCGCCGACAACCCGGTGCTCTTGACCCGCGCCCGCCTCGGCGCTGTCACGATCACGACGCTGTCGACTTACGTCTACTTCGGGCCGAGCCACGAGGTCACCGTCGATGGCCTGCACCTGGAGCTCATCTACCCTGCCGATGCCGCGAGCGATGCCGCGCTGCGGGCCTTCGCCGCACCTTGAAGCCGACGTGGCGAACGGTCAGTCGTTCGAGTAGATGAACAGGTCGTCGCCGTCGGTGACCGTGACGATGACGAGGGTGTCGGCGCGCAGTACCGGATCGGTCGCATTCCATGCGGTCTCGACGGGCGCGATGTGCTCATCCGACCAGGCGAAGACTGTCAGGATCTGCTTGACCCAGCGGTCGTCGGCCGACACCGTCTCGCTGCTGCTCTTGATGTCGCCGAGCTTCTTCTCGAGGATCTTCTTCGCCTGCTCGACCGTGTAGGGCGCGTCGAACGGGAAGCCGACCGCGCGCGTCGGGTTGGCACCGACCTTCTTGCCATCGATCACGACAACCATGTCGGTAATCTTGGCCGCCACGTCGTAGATGACCTCGGTCTCGGTCTTGAGCAGCACCGCGCCATCGCACCGCGCGAGCATCTCGAACGCGAAGACCTCGGACAGGATCGAGCTGCCGCCGGCGTTGCCGTCGCGCAAGATCTCGCGCCCGCCTTCGGTCAGCTTCGCGAGATCACCTTCATCGTAGGGGTCACTGCCGAAGTCGTAGTGGTTGACGTACAGCGACGGTGCGGCCGACCCAAGCTCGCCCGCGACGAAGCCACAATCACCCGATATCACACCGAATCCGGGCGCTGGTCCCGAGCTCGTTTCGCCGCTCGCTTCGCTCTCGACCGCCGCGCTGTCCACTTCGACCGCGACCTCGGACGTCGCTTCCTGCGCCATGTCGCCCGCGAGCTCGGCGTCACCGCCGGCGACATCGACCGCGACCTCACCGCCGCTAGCACCATCGTCACCACACGCGCCGAACGCGAGCAGCGCGCCCATCACCCATGCCGCACGCATCGGACCCCACACCCCTGTCAGCGCTGAAGATCGGAAGACCATGCGTCCCTGTTACTGTCGGCCGGTCCCCCTTGTCCAGCTTGCTCCGGTGTCGCGCGTGCGCTACGCCAAGGCGGATGAGCGAGCACGTCTGGTCGGTGTTGTTGGCGGGCGGTGTCGGGAGCCGCTTCTGGCCGGTGTCGCGCGCGCTGCGCCCAAAGCAGTTGCTCGACCTCTTCGGCGAGGGACCGATGCTGCGCGCGACGCTCGAGCGCGTGCTGCCGCTCGCCCCGGCGGAGCGCACCATCGTCGTCACGTCCCAGACGCTCGCCCCGGCAATCCGCGCGCTCCTGCCCGAGGTGCCGGCGCACCAGATCCTGGCCGAGCCGTCCGGCAAGAACACCGCGCCCGCCATCGCCTGGGCGGCCAAGCTAGCACTCGCGGCCGACCCCGAGGCGCGCCTCATGGTGCTGCCGTCCGACCATCACATCGCCGACGTGTCGGGCTTTCGCGCGACCGCCGCCGCGGCGCTGGCGCTCACCGACAGCCACCTCGTCACGATCGGGATCGTTCCGACCCACCCCGAGACCGGCTACGGCTACCTCCAGCGCGGCGCGCCGCTGACGCCCGGGGCCACTGCCTACGCCGTGCGCGCCTTCGTCGAGAAGCCCGACCTCGCCACCGCCGCGACCTACCTCGCCGGCGGCGAGCACCTCTGGAACGCTGGCATGTTCTTCATGGCGGCCGCTCTGTTCATGGCCGAGCTGCAGGTCCACCGGCCGACACTCGCGACCCGCATCGTCGCGGCTAGAGATATCCTCGACGTCTGGGCCGAGCTCGAGTCGGTCTCGATCGACTATGCGGTGATGGAACGCTCGACCCGCATCGCCACCCTGCCAGGCGCCTTCGGCTGGTCCGACGTCGGCAGCTGGCGCTCGCTCTATGACCACCGCGGAGACGCGGCCTCCTTCCACATGGGCGACGTCATCGAGCTCGACGGCAGCGGCAACGTGCTGTTCTCCGAAGGTGGCCTGGTGGCGACCGTCGGCGTCTCCGACCTCGTCGTCGTGCACACCCCTGACGCGACCTTCGTATGCCCGCGCGAATCCGCCCAGCGCGCGCGCGAGGTAGTGCAGCTGCTCGAGTTCCGCGGTCGCAAAGAGCTCCTTTAAAGGATTCCGTCGGATGCTGAACCCGCAGATCTTCCGTGCCTATGACATCCGCGGCATCGCCGAGCGCGATCTCGACGACACAACGACCGACCGCATCGCACGCGCCTACGCGACCATCGTGCGCAACCACGGCGGCACCCGGGTGGCGCTCGGCCGCGACTGCCGCCTCTCGTCCGACCGGCTGCACAGCGTCTTTTTGGCCGGCCTCACCGCCGCCGGACTCGACGTCGACGACATCGGCGTCGGCGGCTCGCCGCAGCTCTATTGGGCCGTGCATCACCTCAGCAGTGACGGCGGCGTGCAAATAACCGGCAGCCACAATCCGGCCGACCACAATGGCTTCAAGATGATGCTCGGCCAGGGCTCGTTCCACGGCGAACGCATCGTCGAGTTGGCGGCGCTCGCGAACGCCGGCACGTTCTCGAGTGGCGCCGGCCAGGTCACCCATCACGACCTCGCCGCCGCCTACGTCAGCGACATCGCGAGCCGGCTCGAGCTCGGCCCGCGCCTCCCGAAGGTCGCGATCGACGGTGGCAACGGCACCGGTGGCCCGCCCGCGGCGGCGCTGTTGGCCCTCCTCGGCATCCCGATGAGCGCACAGACCGCGCTGTTCGTGCCGATGGACGGTCGCTTCCCAAACCATCACCCCGACCCGACCGTCGAGGAGAACCTCGTCGACCTGCGTAGGGCGGTGCTCGACGGCCAGCTCGACGTGGGCATCGCCTACGATGGCGACGCCGACCGCATCGGCGTCATTGACGATCGCGGCGAGGTGCTGTGGGGCGATCGCCTCCTCATCCTGCTCGCGCGCGAGGTGCTCGCCCGCCATCCCGGCGCCGCCATCGTCGGCGAGGTGAAGTGCAGCCACACCCTGTTTGCGGACATCGCCGCGCACGGCGGCCGCCCGGTGATGAGCGCCGTCGGTCACTCGATCATCAAGGACCGCATGAAGGCGGAGGGCGCGCTCCTCGCAGGCGAGATGTCCGGCCACATCTTCTACAAGGACCGCTGGTACGGCTTCGATGACGCGGTCTACGTGACGGGCCGCCTGCTCGAGATCTTGTCGCATTCGGATCGGCCGTTGTCGGAGCTCCTGGCCGACGTGCCGGTCACGCATGTCACGCCGGAGATCCGGCTCGAGTGTGACGACGCGCGCAAGTTCGGAGTTGTGACGCTGGCCATCGAGCACTACGGCCGGAACCACCCGGTCGTGACCATCGACGGCGCGCGCATCGCGTTCGAAGACGGGTGGGGACTCATCCGGGCGTCGAACACCCAGCCGGTCATCGTGCTCCGGGCGGAAGCCGACAGCGCCGCGGCACTTCTAAGAATCCGTAATGAACTCGAAGGGTTTGTCGCGCATGCGGGCTGACCGGGGGGCCGTCCGCAATCACGAACCACGTTCGTGCGAGAATCGTTTGAGCTGAACCAATCGCTTGTGCGAGAGTGCGCGCCATGTTGACGCCCGTGCGCCCATTCCTCCCCCTCATGAAGTCCCGAACGACCACGCTGATCGCGGCCCTGGCTGCAGCGATGAGCGCATGTGACACGCAGGCGCAAGCGCCCGGTGTCACCCAGGACGCGACGGCGACCCCCGATCTGAACGACGTCGCGACCAGCGCCGAGACCGGCGAAGATGGCGCGCCCGACACGACGGTCGAAGAAGACACGGTCGTCGCGCCCGACACGACAGTCGAAAACGACACGGCCGTCGCGCCCGACACGACGGTCGACAACGATACAGCCGTCGCGCCCGACACGGCAGACACAGCCGTCGCCGACACAACGGTGACGCCCGATACGACAGAGCCGGACACCGGCATCGTGCTCCCGACGGTGCGTCCCCCGATAACGACGACGGTGTCGACGTTCGTCGGTGACTGGGACATGCAGAGTGGGGCCGAGACGACCAAGTGCGTCGTGAAGCGCCTCGACAACACCGAGGCTCTCTGGATCTCGCAGATCCGCACGGTGCTCGCCAAGGGCTCGCATCACCTCGTCATCTACAAGTCCGACGAGACCGTCGAGAAGCCGACGCCGTTCAACTGCGACCCGTTCGTTCAGACCCTCAAAGGCAACACGTTTCCGTTGATGATTACGCAGATCCGGGAAGAGACGCTGACCTTCCCAAACGGCGTGGCCTTCAAGTTCGAGCCCAACCAGATGGTCCGCCTCGAGGCCCACTACAACAACTACTACCCCGACACCGTCATCACCGCGCATGGCGACGTGTACTTCGACGGTATCGCCGCCGAAGACGTGGTCGCCGAGGCGAACATGCTGTTCTACGGCAACCCCGACCTCGACATCCCGGTCGGCAAGTCGAGCACGCCGTGGCGCTACATCTCGGTCCTGCCCGACACCCATGTGTTCGCGGTGACCGGCCATACGCATGCGTATGGCACCAACGTCGAGATCACGGCTTCGACCAGCGTCGACGACGAAGGCATGTCGATCTACCCGACCGCGCAGGCCCCGTTCACCTGGGACGAGCCCCCGGTCGAGCGCTTCGACCCGGCGATGACCTTCGACGGCAGCCAGGGGTTGCGCTACCGCTGCAGCTGGGACAACACGACCGACGAAGCGCTTGGCTTCGGTGAGAGCGCGCGTCGGGAGATGTGTTTCTTGTGGGCCTACTACTACCCCTCGCAGGGCTATCGCCTGTGCTTGTCGCCGGGCTCGATCGGCAACGGCGTCGCCGGTGATGAGGTGTGTTGCCCCGGGCACTGGGTCTGCGACTACATCCAGCAGTTCCTCTGAGCGTTGCGATGTCGTTGGCTACGGTGTCGAGGAGGAGCTTCTGCGAGGCGCCCCGGCGGCCGTCATAAGTCGAGGTCGGAGCGATGATGAGCGCCTTGCGTCACGATATCGGCGGAGGCGCTATTCCTTCGGGCCTCGCCGGCCTCGCGCACTACGTCACGGATCTCGCGCTCAAAGCGCTCGGTCGAGAACAGCGGCGCGCGCGCGGCGAGGTGACTCCGCAATTGGAATTGGAGCGCGGGGCTCGCGAGGATCTCGCGCCAACGCTCGACCGCGTCCGCCGCCGACGAGAACAGCAGCCGCGGCTCGCCTCCCACGATCTCTTCGGGGCCTCCGCCCTGCGCCACCAACGTGATGCAGCCGGCCTTCACCATCTGCGCCACGGCGATGCCGAAGTGCTCGTTTTGCATCGCGTGGATGCCATAGCGATGCCGGGGGATCAACGCATTGAGGGCCGCGTTGTCGAGGTTCTCTCGCAAGGTGACCCACTCCTGTCGCCGAGCGGCCAGCGAGCGGATCTTCGCCGCATAGATCGGATCTCCGGCGAAGGCGGCGATGGTCAGGCGCAGTGGATTTCCAGCGTCGCGCAGGGCGCTCACGATATCGATGACGCGCTCGAAGCGCTTCTCGGGGGACAGGCGCCCGATCGCGATGGCGGCGTCCCATCGATCCTCCCAAGGCACCCCGGGGAAGTCGGTCGGAACCGGCGGATATACCGTACGTGTCCGGATGGGGTGCACGCGCTCCGTCCAGCGACCGGTCCAGTCGCTGTTCACGAGCGTGACGTTTGTGCGGATGCGCTCCACCGAGTCGCGGGCGATACGGCTGCAGGCCGCGAGGTAGAGGCGCAGCGAGAGGCTCGGGGGTGGTTGGCCGTCGAGACGATGGCCCGGAGTGAACAGCAAGGGCTGAGGGAAGTGGACGTACTGCACGCCGCACCCGCCGAGATCCATCTCGTTGTTGGCGGTGACCACGAGGTCGTAGTGCGGGGCGAGGCGCAGGCAGGTCCGCGTCAGCATGGCACCCTTCAGCCGCTGCACGCGAAGTGGCCATCGACCAAGCACGCGCCAAGCAGCGGGCCAGGCAAGCTCGACGCGGAAGTCGCGCGCAGCGAGCGTGGTGCCGAAGTGGCGATTGCAGTCGTGCAGGCGCGGCCGGTCGAAGCTGAGGAGGGTCAGCTCGTGCTCATCTTTCAGGGCCTCGACTAGCCAGGCAGCGACGAGCTCACCGCCGCCCGGCGGATTGATCGTGGGCTGTACGAAGAGGATCTTCAATCCCGAACCGTCGTGCTGGCCAGCAGCGCCGCGACGCCTTCGGCGAGAGGGCGAGGTGCCGTGCTCCCGGCGATGGCGAAATAGAGCTCGTCGACGTCGTGCCCGTCGTCGTCGTCCCTTCGAGCCTGTGCGCGCCCGAAGGGCTTCTCGCTGCCAGTGAAATGCAGGACCTTCGCGCCCAGGTCGAGGAGCCCCCCGGTGATCGAAGCCGAGTGGGCGAACAGGTTGAAAGAGGGGTCGAGTTCGCCGGCGCGCTGCCGCGTCCCAGGTGCTTCGAGGAAGCGATGCAGCACACCCTGGTCGCCGCCGTCGGAGGAGAGCCCGGCGGTCGCAGTCGCGAGCAGCCTCGCGTGAACATCGTCGCCTAGCATGGCCGCGTTGATGACGAGCACACCGCTGTTGAGCGTCCCGAAGGACGGCGCAAAGGTCGCGCCGTTCGCGGGCGATTCCCGAACGGCCCAGAGGTCGCGCTCGCCATAGCATTGCGGATCCCAGAGCGCCGAGACGTCGTCGACGAAGAGGAGGTCGCTGTCGAAGTAGATGATGCGGTCGTAGCCTCGCAGGCGGAAGAGCTCCAGCTTGTAGAAGACCGTGACGCCGAACTCATAGGCCACGCCGCGCACGTCGCGATACGTTTTCGGATCGATGCGGATGACTTCGTCGACTCCCTCGGGCCGCGCGATATCGTCGGGGCAGAGGAGAAGTACGCGGGGGAGATTTGGCGAGCGTCGACGCAGTGAAGCCAGCGCGTACTCGAGGCCGGCAGCGTAGTCGACCTCGCGAGGCTCCGGCCCTCTTCGCATGGCGACGGCACGCAGCAACACGCTTCGCGTCTTGCGGTAGAGCCACCGCCACCACGGGCGTCGCGGTATTCGGTGGCGCGTGTCGGCGACGAAGAAGCACACGGCGACTCGGGGCGCCATCGCCCCGCATCGTTCACCGTCTTGCTGCGCCGCCTCGCTCATCGGAGTCTCCGCCGGTCGGGTCTGACGCCCTTCCACCAGCCCGCTTTCATCTGGCGAACACTCCCTCGTCCGGCTGCGTTGCGTCAAGGCAGTGGAAACGGTCGGCGATGGCGATGGCTGAAGCTCTTCGCAAGGATGCGCAAGGATGGCGAAGCCACGACTGAAGCGCGCGCCCGCGCATCCCCCCGGTCAGGCCTTGGCGAACGTCGCCACCCACTCGGCGTGAGGGGTCCACGGGAACTGGTCGATGCCAGTGACGGACGCGAGGCGGTAGCCCAACCCGACGAGGCGCGCGCTGTCCCTGGCGAGCGCTTCGGGATGGCATGAGACGTAGATGAGATGCCCCGGTCGCAGGCCGCGCGATAAGCGCCCGAGCCCGTCGATGAAGCGACCGAGGCCCTGGCGCGGCGGGTCCGCGAGGATGACGTCGATGCCCTGCACGAGCGTTGCAAGGTCGTCGACCCGCTCGAAGCTGGCGGCGTTGATCTCGAGCCGCGGCGCGAGACCGGCTGCATGCGCCGAGCGGGCGAGCGCCGCGCCGTCGAGCTCGACCGCGCGCACCGTGAGCCCCGCCGCAAGCAGCGGCAGGGTCAGGTTGCCGGCCCCGGCGCCGAGCTCGAGCACCTGCTTGCCACACGTGGCGAGCACCGCCTCGGTGACCGCCTGGACGAGCACACGGTTGGGCGCGGCACCTGGCTGCGAGAAGGCGCGCACGCTTGTGTAGAGCGGTAGTGCGGTCGCAGGACGGCCCACGAAGGTGTGCGACCAGGGCTCCAACGTGGGCTCGACGAGCCGCGCGTGCCCATCGCGCACGACCACCTTGCGCGCTTTGGGACCGAGCTCGATGACCGGCGCGGGCGTCAGCGCTGCGAGCGTCGGCAGCCAGGTCGGGTGATCGAGCAGCGCCTTCACGTCCGCGTGAGCGCAGTCGATCCAGATCCCGCGGAGCCCACCTGGCCCACCTGGCCCGTCAGCCACGCGCAAACGCAAGCTTGCCCGGGCGATCGGCAGGGGATGGCGCCGCACCTCGGCGAGCCACGCGTTCAGGGCTGGCACGACCAGCGGGCAGTGCGCCATGTCGACGACCCCTTTTCCGGCGTCGCTCAGGTCGCTGTCGCGGCCGAGGAGGCCAAGCCGTTGCCCGTCCCAGCGCAGGTCGAGGTGCTCACGGAAGGCGAGCCCGGCCGGCGTGACGAGCGGCGCGTTCGGCACGGCCACCCCACTGTCGTGCAGCAACGAGGTCAGCCGCGAGCCCTTGTCGGCGCGTTGCTGTTCCAACGATCGCGAATACTCGGGACAACCACCGCAGCGGCCTGCAAGCGGGCACGGCAGCGTCGCGAGCAGCTCGTGTGCATGCCGATAGGCGCCCGCCGCGATGGCCAGTGCGTCAGTTATCGAGGGCCCCGTCGCTTATCCACTGGCGGATCATCTTGATGCGGCAGTTGGGGTCGATCGGCACGTCGGTACCGTCGGGCATGATGTTGCCTTCGTCGCGGGCCTGCGTGCCTTCGAGCTTCTGAATGAGGAACGAGGCGTCGGGGTCACCTGGCACAACCCGGACCTTGCCGCGCGGGCCGGCCTTGTCGTCGCTGGCGGGCACGTTGACGAACTGGGCGCGCAGGTCGGCGGCTTCCATGTCGAGCCCGCCCTCGGCGCTCGCCGCTTCGTGGCAGCCCCCAAAGACGCACGAGAGCGAGAAGTACTTCGCGTTGATGTCCGAGAGGGTCGGCTGGATGTTGCAGCCGCCGCTGCCATCAGCATCGCCGGTGGTGTCGCTGAGGGTGTCCGTCCGGACCTCGGGCGCCTCATACGGAGGGATATAGGGCGGCAGGTCACAGCCAAGGGCACCGACCGCTCCGAGCCCCACCATCGTCAGCACGACTTTCAACCCCACGCGCTTCGAACCTTTGTTGGTCATCACATCTGCAAAGATAGGCGGCCAATCGTCCCGTGGGAAGTTCGTTCTCGCCGAAACTCGTCGGCGGCAGTGAGGATCAGCGCGTGCTCTCACCGCGCGCGATATCCTCCGGGCCGGGACGTCGCGGCTTGTCGGCGAGCAGCACGGCGATCGGCTGAAGTGGCTCGATGTGCTGGCAGATGATGCCGATGCCGACGGTCAGCGGCACCGATAGCACGACGCCGACGACGCCGAAGAACCAGCCCCAGAACATCAACGAGATGAACACCACGAGCGGCGACAGCGACAGCGTCTTACCCATGAAGCGCGGTTCGAGCACGTTGCCGAGCACGTTGAAGATGACGATGAGGCCGATGAGCGACACGACCGCGATAGTCGGTGTGTCGAACTGGACGAGCGCCAGCAGCACCGGTGGCAGTGTAGCGATCAGCGTGCCGAAGGTCGGGATGAAATAGAGGATGAACGTCAGGAGCGTCCAGAGCAGCGGGAAGTCGATGCCGAGGACCGCGGTGAACGCCCCCGCGACGCCCGCGTTCAGCGCCGCGAACAGGGTCTTGGTCGTGACGTATTGCTGGATGCGCTCCTGCATCGAGGCGACCGAGGACATCACTGTCGCGTGATTGCTCGGCTTCAGCGCGATGGCGAGCTTGTCCTTGATGATGTTCGCCTCGGACAAGAGGAAGATCAAGAGGAAGATGATCAGCACCGAGGTCGTGAAGAAGCTGGCCAGGCCTTGCAGCGACTCGGTCGCGACGCCGACCAGCGTGTCGACCGTCTTGGCCGATGACAGGTCCAGGATGCTTGCATCGAGACCCGCGTCGCGCGCGACCTTCTCGATGTCGGCAACGATCGCGGCCAGGCGTGGGCCGTAGGCGGGCAGCTTCTGGATGACGACCTGAAGGTTCGCCGCGAACACCATCGGGAACGCGATGAGGATCGCCCCGGTGGCGAGCACGGTCGCGACCAACGCCAGCGGCGACGGCATGATGCGCTGGAGCCTTACCTGGACGGGGCGCGCGAGCGACGCGAGGAAGATCGCGAGCACAATCGGCAGAACGACCGGCCGCATAAGGTAGAGCACACCGCAGATCATGATGACCGCAATGAGCACGACCGAAACCGTGAGAGTGCCCCGATCAGAGCCGCGTGCGCCATTCATCGCCGCGTACCCTGCACGCGAACGTGCCGCTTGTCGATCTTGTCGTACGGGTCGATCGGGGTCTAGTCGGGGTCGGGCGGGGACCCGATGGGGTCAGGCCTACCCGTTTTAGACCTCACTGCGGCCATCCACGGGCCCCACACGAACTAACCGAGTGGTTCAGACGCCATGAGCACGCTGGCCGGATGGGTGGCTATCGAGTCGTCCTGACCCCAATGGGAGGGGGCTATTTGTAAGGCTGCGGTGAGCTAAACCGAGTGGTAAAGTGGCCGCTACGATCGGCGCCGAGACGCGAACGGCAGGTCGAGCACCGCCAGGTAGAGCAGGGCGACCGCCGCGAAGTGCAGCACCAGATGCGGGCTCGCGTTCAAGAACAGGAGCACCACGAAGACCGATGTCGCGGCGACCCGCGGAACCGCGAGCGTCAGCGGAACGCGGCGCGTAGGTCCGAGCGGACGAAAGCGCAGCCAGGCCGCGAGAGCGACAAGCGCCGCGACGCCGATGAAGCTCGCCCAGGTCGGCAGCTCGCCGCGCAGGACGTGCCGGAAGAAGGCCCACCAGGTCACGACCAGGATGAGATGGGTGCCCGCGAGCGCGGTCAGCGGCGATAGCCACAGCGGGACCTTCGGATGGGCGAGCGACCAGGTCATGGCGGCCGCGAACGCGCCCCACCCGACGAGGCCTATCAGCGGCGCGCCGAGGTAGCCGCCTTCGACCCACGACCAGAGTCCCGAGGCGACCGCGATCGTCTCGACGAGCGACGCGTCGATGACCACCGCCACCCCGACCGCGAGCGCTTTCTTGGCGGGTCCGAGCCCCGGGAACAAGACGTCCACCAAGGAGCGCGACGACAGGATGACCATCGGCCAGATGAACGCGACGAGCAGCGGCATCTCATCGAGCTTGAGCCACCACGCGTCCGGATAGCCATAGAAGCGGTAGCGCAGGATCGACGTTTCCTCGGCTGCCCAGGCCGACAACGCGATAACAAAAATCTCGATGACCAGCGCGCGCCGCTTCGATCGGTCCGCCGTGACCAGCAGCCAACCATAGCCGAACGCCAACACCGCGATGCAGGCAATCTGAAAGAGCGGTGACGGCATCTCAGTGCTGCAGCGGACGCGCACGCTTCTCGAACCACGTGCGCACGTCGAGCATCTGACGACGCTGTTCGTCGGGTGCCCTTCGTTTACAGGTGGCGAGCTCGGCCGAGCCCTCGGGGGCGCCCCAGCGCAGCTCGGGACAGTCGTTCGGATTCCAGGCGAGCTCGATGCCGAGCTTGCGCTGCATCAGGTCCCAAAGGGTAATCGTCTGGGTGGTGACATCGCTCCGCTGATAGCTCAGGAGGCGCTTCTTCGCCTCACTCTCGGTCATCGCCGTGAGGCGCGCCGCGCGCACATCGGGGGTCTCGTTCGCGAGCACGAAGCGCTCGGGGCGACGCACCACCCGGGCCGGAAAGTCGAGCACGGTGTCGATCGCTATCAACATGCGCATGTCGCGCGACGGGGTCGAGAAGTCCTCCCACGGGCCGGCGGTGAGGAAGATGTCCGACCCCTTCGGCATCGGGATCACGCGACCGCCCTTGTCGAAGTACGGTCGCACCGCTTCGATCGACTCCACGCGGCGCAGCGCCTGCTGGTAAAGCGCCTCCAGGGTGGCTATCAGAGCGGCCTCGGGCGGCATCGGGCGCGGGCTGATGAGCGCGTCCATCGCCTCGTAGAAGCCGTCCTGTCCCTTCGACCACTGTTCGGTCGAGTAGTCGCCGTAGTCGATCGACTCGGCGATCGCCGCGTTCGACAGCTCGATATAGCTATCGCCACCGCGCCGCACTGGGCGGAAGCGTTTCCAGCCCGCGCCCGCGATGTCGTCGTCCTTCGGGAACAGGAAGGCGCCCTTCCAGAAGACGCGCCGGCCGACCGTGCCGTCGGGCTGCGCGTCGACCGCCATCAGGAGGCCGGCGGCGTCCGCGGTCTGCGGGTACCAGCGCAGGATCATCATCGTGTGGCCGTATGGGTCGGCGTAGATGGTGCCGGGCCGCAGGCCGCGATGGTCGAGGCGCACCGGGTAGAAATCCGAGCCCTCGTCGCCGGGGGCGCCGCGCAGCGAGCTCGAGTGCACGGTGGCTTCGAGCTTGCGCAAGAACGCCTTGAAGGCGGCGACGCGGTTGGACTCCTCGGTGACGAGCTCGTTGGTGATGAGCGTGTCGCCGCACGTCGGGGCGCGGTTGGCGTTGCCGCGGCGGCATTGGCGCATCGCCATCGGCAGGCCCATCTTCCAGGCGAAGTAGGCTCGCATCGTGTATGGGAAGTCGGCGCAGTCCGGGTCGGCGCGCACGCCGTCTCTGTCCTCGTCCATGCCGAGGTGGTCATAGAGGAGGTTGCGCGCCGGTTCCTTCAGCACGAGCGCCAGCGGGTTCCACGACAGGTCTTCGTTGACTGGCCCATCGAAGAGACGCTCGATCCAGAGGCTGTAGAGGTTCTCGGTGTCGCGCTCCCACTTGATGCGTGTCTCCCAGTGGGGGTCGACGCCGACCTCCAGCGTGCCCGGCCCCGAGGGTCCCGAGCGCACCTCGATCTCCTGACACGCGAGCACGGCCCCGTTGCCGACGACCGCGACGCGCACGATCCCGAGCTGCGGTTTGGCGACGACGCCGATGAGACCGTACGGCGGTCCGCCACTGGTCGTGAGCGGCAACGACTCGATATCGGTAGACTTTTTCGCCTGCGCGAGGATCTGCACGCCCGCCGGGAAGGGCACTTCGCCCGCGACGAGGATGCGCATCGGGGCGCGCGTGTGCGGGCGCCGTGGCGAGTTGAAGATCGCGATGTCCAGCGAATCGATGCAGTCCTTGGCCGCGAAGAGGTCCGTCGGCGCCGCTGGCGCAACCGGCAAGAGCGCGGGCTTCTCGCTGAAGAGGGGCAGCAGCGCCAGCCAGATCGGGTATGCGAAGGTCATCGGCGGCGGATCCAACACGAGGCGGGGGTGCTTGTACAGAAAGGCGTGTCGGCGCCTGTCAGCGCCTCACGGGCCAAACACCGCGAGCGTCGTGATGCGCTCGATGAAGGCGGTGCGCTCGGTGCCGCGACCACGCTCGAGGTCGGTCACGTCGGTGCGGTCGATGCGCACCGTGCGATGCCCGCCCTCGGGGCAGGGCAGGAGGTACTCGCTGATCGCCGACAAGGCGTAGTCGCGACCCTCGTAGACACCGAGGTAGAGCATGATGTGGCCTGGCATGTAGAGCAACACCACGCCGTTCACGTTGGCCGCGCGCATGGCCGCGAGCTTGTCGGCGGGGCTCTGGCCCGCGACGTTGGTCACCTGGGCGCCGGCCTGTGCTTGCACGCTGGAGTTGCGGCCGAGGCGCAGATCGAAGCTCGCGGCCACGTCGAGGAGCAGGCCCGAGCAATCGCGAAAGCCGCCGAGCCCGCCCCAGCCGTAGGGATCGCCCAGGCGCGCGAACGCCAGCGACAAGACATTGCGCCGCGTCATCGGCAGGAAACCCTCGTGCACGGCGCGCGACCGCGCGACAAACGCATCGGTCCAGCCGGTCGCGGTGGGGATCAATATCTGGTAGTCGCCAGCGCCCCCGCCAGGGTTCACCGCACCGGCCGCATCTGGCACGGCGACCAGCGGGAAGCCGGTGCCCATGCGCAAGAACGCGAGCTCGCCACGCGCGGTGACGGCGGGCACGAGGTCACCGACGATCGACAGGCGTGGGCGATTGCGCAGCTCGCGCGCGGCGACGGGCGTCATCGGGGGCGACAGGAGCGCGTCCTCGAGCCAGCCGACGCCGTGGCCCGCGCGCACGTAGAGCCAGCCGTCGGCGGTGCGGCGCAGCACGCGCACGAGGTCGCCCGGGTGCAGGCGCGAGCACTGGTTGCGGTCGAACGCGCGGTCGATGCGCCCCCGGTAGAGGCCGGCCGGTAGCGGGATGCAGCGCAGGTCGATGGGCTCGATGATGGCCTGCACGACGTCGACCGGGATCGCGTTCTCGATCCTGAGCCGCACCACGTCGAAGGCCTTCGGCAGGATGGCGAAGCCTGGACTGAAGGCATTCGGGGGCGGCAGTGTCGTGCCCGTCGGCTCGGGGCCGAGCACGTATTCGCCGCTGCCGAGCTTGGCGCCGATGTGATCGTAGCGCTCGAGCAGCTCGGCATCGACCCCGTCGAGGGACGGTGCCATGTCGGCCAGCGGGTCACGCCAGGCGCCGAGGACGTCGACGTTGCGCTGGTTCAGCGTCGCGACGGCGCGGGGGTCGAGCAGCTCGTCGTCGAGCGTCGCGGAAAGAGGTCCGTCGAGCCAGGTCGCGAGCTCGCGGGCGGCGGCAGGTGTGCCGTCGGGCGCCGCGTTGGACGGGAGCCAGGTGACGCTTCCCTCGCAGCGGCCGGCGGGCGGCGGGGCCTGAGCGAAGGCGGGTCGCACGGCGACGAGGGAGATGAAGAGGACGACGGGCAGGGCACGCATGCCGGCGAAACGCGCGAACGATGCCAACTCATTCGTGGGCCGCCAAATGATCATGACTCGGTCGTCACGCCGATCGCGGCCGTATCGCCTCCGGCTGCCGTGGCTCGGGCCGTATCGCCTCCGGCTGCCGTGGCTCGGGCCGTATCGCCTCCGGCTGCCGTGGCTTTGACGAGCTCGGCG
>Ga0105046_10000830_pt1 | contig 45435 bp, 34 predicted proteins | sample MAT03_FD_78385 | JGI IMG/M metagenome (GOLD analysis project Ga0105046, IMG submission 78385) | Freshwater microbial communities from Lake Fryxell liftoff mats and glacier meltwater in Antarctica - MAT-03 (megahit assembly) | ecosystem: Environmental > Aquatic > Freshwater > Ice > Liftoff... | reverse complement strand
GGACGCCTCCCTGTCATTCCCGCGCAGGCGGGAATCCATCTGCTCGATAGGTGCGGGGGTGGATTCCCGCCTGCGCGGGAATGACGCTGGCATGTCCTAAGCTTTATGACTATGGCTATATCTAAAATCCTTGTGGAGCAGCAGTTCTAGAGGATTTTACAATCTGTCAGGCTTTAAGGACGGGTTGTTAGCCTCAACGACAACGATAAAGGTCGTAGCTGTAACCGTTAATCCATGCTTTTTTCAAAGAAGCAAGTGGGCAACCTTGCTGCTCAACTGCTGCCGGTTCAGTCCGAAGCGCTTCCCAGTTGATTAGCCACAGGTCGAAGGGGCGGGGATAGTGACGCAGCACTTCTATAACGGTGGCGATCGCTTGCCCTGGGTCGGTTTCACGATGGGCTAGTAAAAATTTAGGCATCGTATAAGGGCTAGCATCGGCAGCCAATCTAAATTCCCGTGCAATGCCCATCATTTCGCCCGTATTGACATGGGTTTGGTGGTTGGTGGCAACGAGCATGGGGGCTTGGCTATGTTGTCGCATTTGAGCTGCCACCAACTCAGGCCGATAGTATTTTTCATAGCCCAGGTTTGTGGCTACGGAAAGGGCGCTGAGCAAACCCAAAAACAGGACGAACAGCACCGCGTTTTTGCCAAGTTTGGGGAACTGATTCTGAAGGGAGAACCACCGAGATGAAGGAGAGTGGCGGCTCAGAATAGGCATTTGCCACAACACTGCGAGAGCCGCGCCGAGCAGCACGATGACTGCTGGAAAGTAAACAAAGTTGTATCGCGCGCCTCGCGTCAGATCACGGCCTGAAATGTAGGTAATTAGAAAGATTAAGGCGATCGCCCCCAACACAAACGCTCCCAAGAGCTGAATTACCCAGCGATTTCGTGGATCTCGGAACTGCACCTTTAACCCTCGTCCTAAAAGTGGCACAATCCAAAACAAGAAGGGCAGCATCACCATGCCCGCTACAACAGCTAAAGGAATGAAATCTGCCTCTAATGGCAGCAGACATAGCATCACGACCCAGGCTGCTAGCGATTGAAAAAATGGATTGAGCCACATCAATAGGTTGCTTCTGTCAAAGAAAATCCACTGGGTGAGTTCGCTTCCTTGGCTTTCTAAAAGTTCGGGAACCCAAATGAGGCAACCAATTAGTGAACCGATCGCTACAATTGCCAATCGCCACACATTAGCCCTAAAATTCCGGATTCTGGAAACAAGCGTTTGGGATTTTCCCTGTATTCTCAGATGTTTTTCTGTGTCGAACCACAGATACAGAAGTGCGATCGCCTCTGCCGCCAAAGTCAGCGCAAAAAAGTAATGGACACCGACTCCTAAGCCGTTAATTATCGTCCACACTAAACACAGCCACAGCGGAATCACGACATGATCCCGTACGCAACGGGTGACTACTACCAAACAAGCCAGTGATAAAGTCGCCAATAAAATTGCCAACGTGTAATGACGGGCATCTTGTGCCAAAAATACCGCGTAGGGCGAAATGGCCATCATTCCCGCTGCCAATTGCCCCACCAGTCGAGAGCCAAAGGCTAGCCAACCTAGACCAAATGCAGCAGGAATAGTAAATACCCCAACTAATGCAGGCAGCGATCGCCCTGCCCAAAGACTCACTAGGCCGCTAGGTAAAGCTGGAAATAGTTGTAGCCACCAATGGGAGAGAATAAAGTAAACGGGCGGATGCGTGCTTTCACTCATAAGGGATTGGACGACATCTTGCACAGTGCCGAACGGTGCCACCTGTAGCGGTTGTAGTAGCGTATCGGTAGAAATAACCTGGTCAAGCGGCACGGTTCGGAAGCTGTGACCTAGGCTAAATACCAGTGTCGAGAACTCATCTGTCCAGGGAGGTTTGCTATTGAGATAGGCAAACCGCACAACTGTACCAATGACTATCCAAGCTAACAACAAAAGCCCATGTAGCTGGCGATCGCCTAATCGTTTCTCCACACCAATCTCCACACCAATCTCCACACCAATGCTGTTCAGCGATCGCCATCCTTAACCATATGCATCTTACGCTATGTAAATAAACTGCCCTCATGAAGATTACGCATGAAGGTATAAACCGTTCTCTGGCCGCGGCAGGAAACTATTTATCTAGAAGATCTAAGTAGTTCAACCTAAATAAAAACCAAATTCTATAGCCATAGTCATAAAGCTTAGGACATGCCAGCGTCATTCCCGCGCAGGCGGGAATCCACCCCCGCACCTATCGAGCAGATGGATTCCCGCGCAGGCGGGAATGATAGGGAGGTATCCTATTGATCATGGCTACCGCTATAAAACCCTGCGCCGCCCGCACAGTGGGCGGCGCAGGGTTTTAGAATCTTATATTTAATTAAGCCCACCTACTTATCTCCTCTACGACTTGGCCGGAAATCGAACTGTAAATAGGCTGCCGCGCCCTGCCTCTGAATTTACGCCAATCGTGCCATCATGAGCCTCTACGATTCGTCTTGCTAGGTATAGCCCCAATCCACTACCGGAGCGTTTGTGGTTACCCTGGCGATATCGCTCAAACAATGTAACCTGATCGTCTGGTTGAATACCAGATCCCGTGTCTTGCACTTCAATCACGATCCAGGATGGCGGCACAGCCTGTAACATTTCACCATGAGGCGTTTCATAATCCTCCTCTTCGCCAAGCGCAGCCATTTCTTTGAGGCGAACAGTAATCGAGCCGGTATCAGTAAACTTAATTGCGTTGCCGATTAAATTGACAAACAACCGACGAATTTCTAAACAGTCACCCATCACCTTCCCAGCTTTTTCAGAGCTGCTGAGTAGGTCATCCACAACGTGTAAATCTAAACCTTTGTCATGAGCTAAGGGAGTCAGCTCTTGAATGACGTCCTGCAAAACGCTAGACACATTGCAAACCTCAAAAGCCATCATTTTTTCGCCCGCATCATGACGATAAACCTCTAGCAATGTATTAACCATGTGGAGTAGGTTTTGATTGCTGCGAATCATGATGTCGATCGCCTCTTCCATCTCGTTAGGAACGTCACCAAACGCTCGTTCTAAAAAGAGCTTTAACATTCGGTCAGCAGCCACAAGAGGCGTTCGCAAATCATGAGTTAAGCGTGAGACAAAATCTTCGCGTTGGCGGGCAAGTTGTTCTCGTTGGCGATTGGCTACATCTACCTGAAGCTCTGCTCGGTAAATCCGAATGGCATTACGGAGAATGCGCGCTAGACCTTCAGGTGAAATACGGGATTTAGGTAGATAGTCAGATGCGCCTGCTTTCATCATTTCAACAGCAAGCTGCTCATCGCCTTGTCCCGTCAACACAATCAAAGGAATTTTTTGACCTGTAAGGCGAAGATCTTGAATTAGAGCCAAACCATCACGGTCAGGCAACCGATAGTCTACAAATACGCAATCGAACGACTGGCTAGCCAACGCCTCGGTCGCCATGGCACAGGTTTCTGCTTCTGCCAACTCCACCGTAATTCCTGCGGCCTTCAACGCACGATGCACCGCCATCCGGTCTACCTCGTCGTCGTCTACCACTAAAATTCTTAAGGTATCTTCCATAGGACTTGCAGCTCAGCAGTTCAGATCTAAAGACCGTGGATCAAACACTACAGCTTCAAATAGGTTAAGCACAATTCAAGCTGAGATATTTTCTGGTACTGAGAAACTTGGCTACTAAATTGCCAAGAAAGATCAGAATCTTAAGCTTAAGAGATGTCATTCCTCGATCTCGTTGAGCTTACGGCAATTCACACAAAGCCCAGTACTTATTTAACGTTGCCATTGTTTCCGCAAAATTGGCGGATGTCACAGGCTTCAGAATATATCCCGCTACATTTAGGTCATAAGCTTCTACCCGATCTCTATCCTGGTTCGATGTTGTTAAAACAATAACCGGAACAATACGCAGTACCGGATCTGACCTTAGATGCTTTAGGAACTCAATCCCTCCCATTTTGGGCATATTTAAATCTAATAAAATCAAGCGGCGACCCGCAGGAATGACCGTTGAGCCATCATCATTTCCACGAAGCGTAGCTAAGGCTTCAAGCCCATTGCTGGCAATATATAGAGGATTTGTAATATTAATCTTTTTGAATGCTCGCTTGACATTCATTACGTCTACTTCGTCGTCTTCTATCAACAAGATATTGATAACTCTGTCTTGCATTTCGGTTTGCTCTTGCATCACATTGAAAGTTCAGAAGCCACTTTTGCCGCAGCTCCATAACCTCTTCATATCTTGCCTAACTTTAACTAAGTATCTTTAACTACACCTCAGTCAAGAGTAGGAGATCTGAGTCTATTCCAACCTGAACCAATTCAAACCAGCCCCATAATTCAGGTTGAAAGCGATCGCAGCTCTGTTATAGCCATAGTCATAAAGCTTAGGACATGCCAGCGTCATTCCCGCCTGCGCGGGAATGACAGGGCGGCGTCCTATTGATCATGGCTATCGCTATAGCAAAATATCCAGAATGCGCTGAGGGCTAAAACTACATAAAGCAGCATGTCACTTTGAAATGGGTGATTAGTGCGAACCGAAAGGATTATTAGAGGTTCTAAGGGAGTGAAAACTAGTTTTTACCCTGGCGAGTGCAAGCAATGCTAAATACCTGACTCGATGTGGCTCATACCTCAAGAATTAAAAGAATGGTCCTGAGGTTGCCATATTTGTTTGGCAATCTCAGAACCATTCTTTTATACAAATCAAGCATTTAGAGCTAAGAACTACCATGCTGCCATGCTAAAACCAGCTACCCTAAAGGCCAATATATCCAGATTAAGCAATGGCGAAAATCAGTGTCCAATCGATTGAAGGGTTTGACCCAAGGCTTCTCGGTCAGGAGTCGCTAGACACTCTTTAGCTACTACAGTAACTCCCAACCCGGTTAAATCAAGAAGCGTATTGGCTTTCTAGTCAAACCCATGTCTCTCTAAATCAAGACCCACAGCCCTGTGAAGCTCTGACGCTATGGCTGATGCCTGATACATTAGGCCAACCCTGCGTTTGCTCCAGGCTTACCTGTTGCCAGTTCCACTTTGACAATCTTCCCACCCATTTTTTGAATTCGCTGCTGCTCACGGAACCAATTATCGTAAGGAACAAGCTTGGTGAAGTAGGTATTTTGTAGCTCTCGTTGGGTCCGAATGCGAGTTTGGCTAGGAACGCAAGCCGTAATTTTGAACATCCGCATGGGTTTAGTTCTCCTGGCTGAACGGGAAAGGGTGAAATGTTAAGGAAATTATGAACGAAATTTCAATTGATTATAGTGTTGCAAATACCTTAAAGGCTGGGAGTCTAAAGCCAATTCTAAAATTTTAGAGCCGATAGGCATATCAGCCCTTAACCTTCTAAAACTCACTCTAGACTTCCCAGACTAGAAAATGTTGAGGATTGAGGTCTGAGTAGTAATTAACTCATCTCCCAATTCTCTGACTCATGGACTTGCTGCTAGTTGTAATCCGACTAGCTCAAGCCAGACGAGATGTAGTCGAAGTAAACACCCATTTCCTTGCCAGCATCAGAACCTACAAGGCTTGCAGTGACTTCTTTCATCGCTTGAATTGCTTGAACCGTTGCAGCAATGGGTACACCCAAAGAGTTGTAAGTTTCTTTCAGGCCGTTGAGCACGCGCTCATCCAAGATAGAGGGGTCACCTGCCAACATGGCGTAGGTGGAGTAGCGAAGGTAGTAGTCTAAGTCGCGGATGCAGGCAGCATAGCGACGGGTGGTGTACATGTTGCCACCGGGACGGGTGATGTCAGAATAAAGCAGTGATTTCGCAACAGCTTCTTTGACAATGGCGGCAGCGTTAGCACTAATGGCCGTGGCAGCCCGCACGCGCAGTTCGCCCGTTGCAAAGTAGCCCTTCAGCTTTTCTAAAGCGGAACTGTCCAGGTACTTGCCCTGAACGTCGGAGGAGTTGATAACAGCAGTAATTGCGTCTTGCATTGTCTTGCTTCCTTAAAGTAAATCTTTAATTCATCGAGCTAGAGTGAGGAACCAGAGGGTACCCTACTGCATCGCACCGATTACGTAGTCGAAGTAAGAGCCTGCCTCAGCAGCATCTTCACCAGACATCAAGGAGGTGGCAACATTCTTCATGGCGCGGACACCTTCTGCAACAGCATCAATGGGTGTACCCAAAGAGCGGTACATTTCGCGCACACCAACGATTCCGATTTCTTCGATAGGGGTAACGTCGCCGGCAACTACTCCGTAGGTGACTAAGCGCAGGTAGTAATCGAGGTCACGTAGGCAAGTAGCGGTCATTTCTTCACCGTAGGCATTACCACCGGGAGAAACGACATCGGGGCGCTTCTGGAACAACTGGTCGCCCGCTTGCTTCACGATGCGTTCGCGAGAGTCGGTCAAAACCTGAACAATCCGTAGACGACGCTCACCAGAGGTGACGAAGCCTTTGATCCGATCTAATTCACCAGGGCTGAGGTAGCGTGCCTCAGCATCGGCATTCACGATTGACTTCGTGACAATACTCATTGATGGATTCCTCCAAAAAGCAAAATGTAACCGTCTGTATCTAATTCGGCGCTCATTTCTGAATGCCTGAACCGCTAGCCAAAGTCTCTACAGCTTCTATCTCACGCTTCAAGAAACGTGGAAGAGTGAGAGATGTCTGACAGTAAGGCTGCTCATACTTTACCGCGAGTATTCCCTGTTCACACGTGTGTAACTAGAAATACATGAACGCTGTGGCTCAGCTACCTTCCGAAGATAATTTTGCGGCATTGCGTTGACATTATTAGACAGGTCGTAATATTTTGTAATCATTTTCCTCATGAGCTGGATTAGATAGCCCAAATGCTGCCCGTAGCTTTGGCAAATTCTATGGGGTAGTCCTAACATGCACGTGTAAAAAATCCATTACATCAATAAGTAGATGGGCGTAATTAAACATAAAATCCTAAAAGTCTGTGCCGCCCGCGCAGCGGGCGGCACAGACTTTTAGAAGCTTGTTTTTATTTAGGTTGAACTACTTACCACTACTTTCTGGGGGTTCGGAGAAGAAGAAAATTAACGCGCGACAGGCAAATAAATTCTCAAGAGAATAAAAACCAGGTAGAGCGATCGCTGAAATGAATATATATAAACTCTCAAATAACCAAAACAAGAACCAAATCCTTGATGTTGAGGTCTTTTTAGCAAGGTTAAGGCTATCAATCCCCGCACTCCTTGCCATAGTTCGGGTATCTTGACCCGACAATTGTTCGATAGATTTGGTAGTCTAATTTTTACCGGGTCATGAAAAGGTTGAACAGCGTGGATATTCAAATTGGTAGGGGCAAAACCGCCCGTAGAGCGTATGGAATTGATGAAATTGCACTCGTTCCGGGGCAACGAACCCTAGATCCATCACTTGCAGACACACGTTGGAGAATTGGCGGCATCGAACGCGATATTCCCATCATTGCCAGCGCTATGGACGGAGTCGTGGACGTAAAAATGGCTGTTGCCCTGTCGGAACTCGGAGCACTAGGCGTACTCAATTTAGAAGGCATTCAGACTCGCTATGCTGATCCAAACCCGGTGCTCGATCGCATCGCATCGGTAGATAAGACAGAGTTTGTCCCGCTAATGCAAGAGCTGTACGCAGAGCCAATCAAACCTGAGCTAGTCGAGCAGCGAATTCAAGAAATTAAGCAGCAGGGCGGTATTGCTGCCGTAAGCGCAACCCCGGCTGGGGCAGCCCGTTTTGGCGAAGCGGTGGCAAAAGCAGGTGCAGACTTGTTTTTTATTCAGGCTACGGTAGTTTCTACGGCTCATTTATCGCCCGAATCGATTACCCCCCTGGATTTAGCAGAGTTCTGCCAGACGATGTCAATCCCAGTTGTGTTGGGCAACTGCGTTACCTATGAAGTGGCCTTGAATTTAATGAAGGCAGGCGCAGCAGCCGTATTAGTGGGGATTGGGCCAGGTGCTGCTTGTACATCTCGCGGTGTATTGGGCATTGGCGTTCCTCAAGTGACTGCTGTTGCTGATTGTGCGGCGGCTCGTGATGACTACCACCGTGAAACGGGTAACTATGTGCCTATCATTGCCGATGGTGGCTTAATTACGGGTGGCGACATTTGCAAGTGCATTGCCTGCGGAGCGGACGGTGTGATGATTGGTTCTCCGTTTGCGAGAGCGGCTGAAGCTCCAGGACGAGGCTTTCACTGGGGCATGGCAACCCCTAGCCCGGTGTTACCGCGTGGCACCCGCATTCGGGTAGGCACGACAGGCACCTTACGGCAAATTTTGCGGGGACCTGCTCAGCTCGACGACGGCACCCATAATTTTTTAGGGGCTATTCAAACCAGTATGGGCACACTGGGAGCCAAAAACATCCGAGAAATGCAGCAGGTGGAGGTTGTCATTGCTCCCTCCTTATTGACAGAAGGAAAGGTCTATCAAAAAGCCCAGCAGCTCGGAATGGGTAAATAGCCTTACTCTGTCAAGTCAGAATCTGATAATTTTCCCAGCCGAATGTAGGGATCGGCTGGAATTTTTAAGTTCGTCCTTTACAATTAAGTGAGCGGAGACGATAAGTTTCCGTTCACTCCTCACACCACACTCCGCCTGAACTATTGTTTGGGCGGTTCCTAATTTAGTTGGGTACTGAATAAGTAGATGGGCGTAATTAAACATAAAATCCTAAAAGTCTGTGTCGCCCGCGCAGCGGGCGGCACAGACTTTTAGAAGCTTGTTTTTATTTAGGTCGAACTACTTAGTTGGGTACTGATAGTTGGGTACTGATTGGTTCTAGCTGTCGCGAGGACAGTTAGGGCAACAGTTAGGCAAGGGCATAGTTGCGGGTTTGTCGTGTTTACAGCTATGTCCTTGATCGCTTGGCGATCGCCATCAGCTCTGTATTAGACCTAACCTAGAAATAAGAAGACCTAAACCTAGACATAAGGGTAGCGGTATTGATGTAAGGATTTTTTGATGGGCGGGCTTCCCCGCCCATCAAAAAATTCTTACCAATTTAGGACTACCGAAATAAGAATGGCTGCTCAAGCAAGTCCTTCTTTAACAGGGAACCGATCGATTAGCTGCGCTGCACGAGTAGCATTGTCTTTGATGGCACGAGATAAATAAGGGACGTAGGGAATTTGAGTGAGCAAATCAAGCGTGCGGCGCAGCATGCGAACGATGTCTCCTTCATCAAGGCTTGTGCTTTCACAGAGTTCGACCCAGTCTAAACCTAACGCCCATTGTTCTACCAGGGCGATAAATTCAAATTCCAGCCAAATAGGGAGAACGATCTGATGGTGGCGTTGAAATTGGAATAGTTGTCGGCGAATGCCCCGTAGCCCTTCTAATGCCTCCACAACTTCTCCTGATACATCGAAGCGGCTCCAACTGTCGGGACGAGAAACTTCGGTAGCGAGGGCGGCACAGGCAGCAGCCAGGTGGTGAGGATCTAGACTATCTAACTCGCCTGATGCTATGGCCATGCCCAGCCACAATTCATTATCGCCCCGCAGGGCAGCAGTGGTTTGTCCCAATTCGGTTGGTGTAACCTCATCTAGACAGCCGCAGCGCTGTAAAATCTGAATCAAATTAAGAAATTCTTGCCAGTAACGATGGGCATGGTGGTTCAGCTTTTCTTGGCGATCGCGTAGTTCCTGCTGCATTTGCTCAATCCGTTTTTGGCGTTTTAGCAATTGTCCTGGATTGCCAAAGGCTTGGACGGGATGTTTTTGGAGCTGACTATCGAGCGCAGACACTCGACTTTGCTGCTCTTGAACTTCAACAGGCATAGCGGCTGCGAGGGGAATGTGAGGAATTTGGCGGGCGATCGCCTCGGTCTCTTCATTGCCTGATCTAGTTTGTCCCAGCTTCATGGCCAACTCGATCGGTGGAAGCAGGTGGTCTACTTCAGTTAAGCGAGGCAAGTCGGCGTGCAAGCCAACCACATCGACCAGTGCAACAACGTACCAGCGGTTGTCTTGTCCTAAGCAGACAAAGTAGGGAAGTTGCCCCGATCCAGGTACTTTGGCCACGAGGGTAGCAGATAGCGGAGTCGCAACAGGAACGTGCTTACCCTTAAGGCTGAGAAGAGTGCCAGTAATGGCAAACGGCAGTGCCGTCGTTAGATCTCGTACCTGCATCTCCTGGGACTGCTGCCGCAAAATTTTCAGCAGACGGCGCTCTTCCTTCAGGCGTTCGTGGAGTTTTTCGTAGCTGGCAAGGTGTGCCATATCGACGTGTTCCACTTGGGCAAGCTGCTGCTCTAGCTCGGCTGTGATCCTGGCGATCTCTTCCTGTTGGGGTCGCAGGTACAGCGTCGATAGATATTGTCCAAAGCTACGCTCAATTAGCTCACGGGCTTCTTTGAGAGAGTGCGTTTGCAGCAGATTGAGCACCATGCCATAGCTGGGGCTGAACTGACTGACTAAAGGATCAGCACCCTGCGTTGATAGATAGGCCGCCTCGGTTGCCCCTTCAAACTGAGTTTGAACCGTAACGACATGACCCAGATGATCCATGCCCCGCCGTCCGGCACGCCCCGCCATTTGCAAAAATTCGGAGGCCGTCAGTAATCGATGGCCTCGATCGGTGCGCTTGGAGAGACTAGAGATCACGGTGGTACGAGCTGGCATGTTGATCCCAGCGGCCAAGGTTTCAGTGGCAAACACCACCTTAATCAACCCCTGCTGAAATAGCTCCTCGACCAGCGCTTTCCAGGCTGGCAGAATTCCCGCATGGTGGGCAGCTACCCCGCAATAGAGTGGCTCTACCTGCCCAGACCGAGCGGCTTCGGGGTTACGTTCCAAAAATACATCGATTTGCTGTTTTAGCTTGGCTGCTTCTTCAGCATTCACCAATGAAAAAGCACCCATTTCTTTAATCGCATGGTCACATCCTTTGCGGCTAAAAATGAAATAGATGGCGGGTAGCATATCCCGCTGCTGAAGCTGACTAACCAGATAGGCAATGCTGGGAGTATCTTGTTTGCCCTTGGGCTTGCCTTTGCTGCGTTTGAGCCGGGGGTTGATGGTTTTGTGATCGGGCGCAAGTAGAGGAAACAGGCCTTTGGGCGAGCAGAAGTGAAAATCTAGCGGTACGGGGCGAAAATCCGAGTAAATTAGCTCGGTAGGCCCGTGGACGCGGTTAATCCAGTCGGTGAGTTGGTCACTATTGGCTACGGTGGCAGACAACGCTACTAATTGCACATCCGTAGGGCAGTAAATGATAGATTCTTCCCATACGGTGCCACGTTGGCGATCGTTCATGTAGTGGCATTCATCTAACACCACGGCTTCGACACCTTCCAAGGACGTGCCGACTTCACCAATGGGGGTGCCGTAGAGCATGTTGCGAAAGATTTCCGTAGTCATCACGACGATGGGCGCGTCGCGGTTAATCGATACATCGCCAGTTAGCAGGCCGACCTGATCCTCGCCAAAGCGATCGCGAAAATCTCTTAATTTCTGATTGGACAGGGCTTTCAACGGCGTTGTATAAAATACCCGCCGTTTTTGATCTATGCCTGCCGCAGCGAGCTGTTGGTTGTGTTCTAAGGCTCGAATGATCGTGTATTCTCCAATCAGAGTTTTACCAGAGCCGGTGGGTGCACAGACCACGACCGACTTTTTGGCATCCAGGGCGGCGATCGCCTGCTGCTGGAACTCATCCAGTTCGAACGGAAACAGCGCTCTTAAATCTAGTCCAGGAGAAACATCCACAGCGTCAGCTTTACATCCACGTTACAACTTACTATCATCTCTAGACCTTACGCACTATCTAGACCTTACACACCATAGGACAGTAGTAGTGTTGGTAGTGGTATTGATGTAAGGATTTTATGATGGGCTGGCTTCGCCCGCCCATCATAAAATCCTTACCCATTTAGGACTACCGTAGTTTTGAGGTAAGGATTACCCTAGACTTTAAGTCGAATTGCTGCGAACGGAGGCGAAATCGCCGCTCGCAACAATCTGCAAGAGGTTCTGTCTACTCTGTTGGTGACGCTGACAATTAGACTTTCGACATTAACCTCGACAACGGTTGGCCGTTGGGGGCAATTCTTTGCCCTTGACCGTACGCTATCTAAGTTGCATGAACTCAGCATTGGTGTCTTCAGTTCAACGACGGGCTGGAACCCCTAACGGTTAGGGCATCGTGCTCGTCACTTCACCTAAACTTTACCTAAAGCTACGTATCACTCCATTTATAGTAATTCACAAATCATTGACATCACGTTTCTGTCAAGGTATGTGCTTGGGTATTGCTGATTTTAGGCATAGCTTGTAAAGATGGAAGCAGGTTTATGAAGCATTCAAGAATTAAGAGTAGTCTTGCAAGAATTAAGAGTAGTCTTGGCGATCGCGACTCAGGACACTTGACTCAGGCCATTTGACTAAGGACACTTAGTGCTCTCCCTAAGAACTGTCCTGAACGAGGCATCAAGGCTGAAAAATTACATAAAATGCTTCTGAGTGTGTAGGTTGCTCAAGAAGTTTAGGTCGTCATCTTTTCCTGAGAATTTGGTCAATCCCCCAGGCCTTGTTCAATTTAGATAAGTAGATGGGCGTAATTAAATATAAAACCTTAAAAGTCTGCGCCGCCCGCGCAGCGGGCGGCGCAGACTTTTAGAATCTTGTTTTTATTTAGTTTGAACTACTTAGCTCCTTAGATAGCTCCTGGAAAAACAATTTTCCACCAAGAATCAGGGCAATTGTTTAAGTATTTAAGTTGGGCGAGTGTAAATAGACATAATTAACGTCTAAGCCCTGAGCCGATCGCGCAGCGGACTACACAGGGCTTAGGGTCTTAGGGCTTAGGGTCTTATTTAAACTGCATTATCCAAACGTCTTTGCCACGAGGCCAAGGATGGCAAAGATCTCAAGGGTGGTATGGTTGTTCTGGAAAAACCCAGAAAAGCCCTAGAATTGTGCTCGCTTAGTCAAACTGTCTTTAGAAAACCTGCTTCCACACTATTACTGCGCTCTCAAGCCTTCGCAAGGCCTCGCCTGATTAGTTTTACTGCTAGATCTCACTATTGCCCATGACAACTCGGTTGCCACACCTTCTCTCTGCACCCATTGCTCCTCAGTTAACTCCCTCGATCAATAAACTCTGGCAGCAATTGCTTCCGGGGGCGATCGCTGCTTTGTTGCTCATGGGGCTACTTAGATTGGGCATTGGCCAATCGTTGGAACACCTGGTGTACGACACTCTGTTTCAACTGCGGGGAGCTATTCCCTGGAGTGAAGAAGTGGTGGTGATTGAGATAGATGAGTTGAGTTTGAGGGGGGTAGGGCAGTTTCCTTGGGAGCGCGATCGCTACACTGACCTACTCAGAATTTTAGAACCCGCTGAACCTAGAGTTGTAGCAGTCGATTTACTGCTGTCAGAACCCGATGCAGGCGATCCGGCACTGGCCGTCGCCATTCAAAAACTGGGCTGTGTAGTGCTGGCTCAATCGTGGGATGCAACGGGAGCTACACTCTTGCCTGCCCCGTTACTTCGATCTGCTGCCGCCGCCAGTGGCCATGCTTATCAGCAGGCAGACTTAGATGGGTTGGTACGCCAAATTGGCCTCCGCCGTCAAGGCGTGCCTGCGTTTAGTCTAGCGGTTCTCAATGTCTATGCAGGCGCAAATCCACCCGTGCTGCCCCCCTTAGATCAGCCATTTTGGATTAACTGGTTGGGGGCATCTAGTCAGGCGACGCACTATTCCTATCTGGATGTAGTGAACGGGCAAGTCTCGCTCAGGGCGTTTCGCAACAAAATTGTGTTGTTGGGGGTAACGAATGCTGCTCTTGATTCACTACAAACGCCCTTTGACCGTAACTCTCCTACTGGGAGCGTGTATCTTCAGGCGACGGCCATTAGTAACTTGTTGCAGCAAAATTCGCTGTATCGACCGAGTCGTGGTTGGATGGTACTGCTGTTACTGCTAGGCGGGCCGGGATTGAGTTTTTTTCTGACGCGTTGGCGGTTTGAGCGACGGTTGCTGGCTTGGCTGTTGCTCTGCTTGGGCTGGCTGTTTCTAGGAGTTGGGCTATTCCATTTGCGATTTTGGATTCCCATTGCCACGCCTCTGATGTTATTTAGCTTGACAGGTGCTGTAGTGGCAGTCAGAGAGCAGGCTCGAACCAATTCTTTGTTACGTCAAAGCGAAGAACGTTATGCCTTGGCGGTGAGGGGATCAAATGAAGGGCTATGGGACTGGAACCTAAAAACTGACGAGGTTTATTACTCGCCCCGCTGGAAAGAAATGCTGGGATTACAAGATGAAGCGTTCGGCGATCGCCTCCAGGTTTGGTATGACCGAGTTCATCCCGACGATTTGGAATCACTCAAAGCCACTTTGAATGATCATCTCTACGGTCGAACCTCTCATTTTGAGCATGAACATCGCATGATGCATCACGATGGCACTTATCATTGGATGCTCAGTCGCGGTGTGGCGGTGCAAAATCGCAGTGGCACGGCCTACCGGATGGCAGGGTCTCAAACTAATATTACCAAGCGTAAGGCTGCTGAGGAGAAGCTCTGGCGCAATGCCTATTACGATGAACTAACAGGGTTGCCAAACCGGGCATTTTTTTTGGATCGACTCAGGCAGGCGATCGCCCATGCAGAGGAACAGCCACTCTATTTCTACGCAGTCTTACTGCTGGATCTAGATCGGTTTCAGGTGGTCAACAACAGCCTGGGAAATGCCATCGGCGATCAGCTCTTGATTGCATTTGCCCATCGAATCAAAGGTTTCTTGCCAGCAGAAGCTGTGCTGGCTCGTCTACCAGGAGATGAGTTTGCCATCTTGCTAAAGAACATCAACGATGTCTGCGATGCAACTCGCATGGCCGAGCAGCTTCAGCAAATTTTGGCATTGCCTTTTAACTTAGACGCACACGAAGTCTACATCACAGTCAGCACGGGAATTACGCTAGGTTCGACTCGCTATGCCCAGCCGGAACATCTGCTACAAGATGCAGATACAGCGTTGCACCGAGCCAAGTCGTCTGGCAAAAACCGTCATCAAGTTTTTGAGCCTACTATGCACAATCGCATGTTGGCCAAGCTTAAGTTAGAGAACGATTTGCGTCGCGCCATTAGCTTAGAGCATCGAGCGAACACAGATGATCCGGAAAGCGATCGCCAAGAGCTGCTGCTCTATTACCAACCAATTGTGCAACTGACAACGGGTAAAATTGTCGGGTTTGAAGCCCTATGCCGCTGGCAACATCCGCGCAATGGATTTCTCACCCCAGCCAGATTTATTGCCATGGCCGAAGAAACGGGGCTAATTGTCCAACTGGGCTGGTGGATTCTGCGACAAGCCTGTCGGCAAATGCGGCAATGGCAAACCCAGTTTCCGCACCTGATGCCCCTGACTATGAACGTCAACCTATCCAGTCGGCAGTTCTCTCTGCCAGACCTGACTCAGCAAACCCAGTCGATTTTGCATGAAACTGGGTTAGATGCCTCGCATCTTAAACTGGAGATTACCGAAGGCACCATCATGGAGACGGGCAAGGTGGTGATTGATCTATTGCACCAACTACGCACTCTCGGAATTCAACTGGCGATCGATGACTTTGGCACAGGTTATTCCTCCCTCAACTACCTCTATCGTTTCCCCATCAACACCCTCAAGATCGATCGCTCGTTCATTATCAAAATGCACACCGATAAAGACAGCGCAGAGATTGTTCGCACCATTGTGACGTTGGCGCACAACCTCGGTATGGATGTAACCGCAGAAGGGGTAGAAACCCCTGAACAAGCACTCCAACTGCAAACCTTACACTGTGAATATGGCCAGGGGTATTACTTTGATAAACCCCTCGATGCCCAAGCAGCCGAAATGCGCTTAGCCCAGGAGAGCTTTGGTTCCGAGGCCTCTAATATTGAGTCGGCGTAGCGATTCCCCTCACTTGCATTTGACATAACCATCATTTATGGCATTTATGGTGCTTTGCGCTTGGATAAAATTAGACAGTTGATAAAGAGACTTGCTCAGCGCGGCTCTTTATCAACTGTCTACACTGTATGCCTTTGAAAAGTGGGTAGTGGTATTGATGTAAGGATTTTTTGATGGGCTGGCGAAGCCCGCCCATCAAAAAATCCTTACCAATTTAGGACTACCGAAAAGTGCTATGGGGCTACGGCAATCGGCTGAGGATGATTTCAAGTGAAGTGATGCTGCATCTGGACAGATAAATTGCAAGAAGCAATGAAGAATTCTAAGTTCAGTGAACCGAGTTGAATCATATCTCCATCGCGTAGCGATCGCCGCTCCATCGATGCTAAACGTCGTCGATTTAGCCAAGTACCATTACTGCTGCCCAAGTCAGCAAGGTAAAAACTACTTTCGGCATACTGACCGATCATGGCGTGGCAGCGCGAAATCGAGCGGTGGCGAATGGCGATCGCACAGTTCGAATTTCGTCCGATTGACCACGCCAACGCTACTGGTGTTACCTGAACTGCATTACGATTTAGGTTCGTTGACAAAAATGTTTGCTGGCCAGATGTTAAAGCTTGAATGTAGTGTGAACTCACTTGACATCGGTTGCGGACATCCAAAATAGAATCATCCAGCATCTTGGCCTGATCACAACTAGAAACAGACTCTGCAAGCATTGCCCTTTCCAGCACTGCATTCTGCTCTTGCTGCGCCCAAGGACGCTGTAGAAAGGTATTTTGGTATCTCAGTGTTGACATGATTTCCAGATTAGGGGGGTCTAGATTAGAGATTTCCAAGTGAGAAAGTTCAAGGTGAGAAATCTCCTAATTAGGGGGGTTAAGTCAGCTTATAGATGCTATCTAATCCAACCCGTTAAGCCTACTAGGTAGTTCAACCTAAATAAAAACCAAATCCTAAAACCCTGCGCCGCCCGCTGCGCGGGCGGCGCAGGGTTTTAGGATCTTATATTTACTTAAGCCCACCTACTTAAGTCAAAATTGATTCCAAATCGCTGAGAGAATGACCCTCAGTCAAATCTCTGGAGTACCGTCTAAAGCGCTTCCAAATTCGATTGCAGCTCCCTAGAGTGTAGTCATCTCCTATCTCATGGGTCTTTACTGGCTCTTCTCTACTGGCTCTATAGATGAGATGTATCAGCGAAATGTAGCCAGAGTATGACCTATAGCCATCTCTTCAACTAGCTTTTGGTAAAACCCGGTTCTCTACTAATCCGGATAGATTTGGAGGCGATACCTTAAGCATCAGCCTGACTAAAATTGCCTTAGCTTGATCCATGATGAACAGCCTCGCTGCATGACTGTTCACCCTTCTTAAGCTTCAATCACCCTGAAATCTTGGTAGTGGTATTGATGTAAGGATTTTTTGATGGGTGGGCTTCGCCCACCCATCAAAAAATCCTTACCAATTTAGGACTACCGAAATCTTTAATGCACGAGAGACACACCGCTAGCGATACACCCATCTCATTCCGGTAAGGTGCCCATAACGCACCTGCTCTGCAATCATGTATCTGTCTATTGCTAGATATTAAATTCGCTTAAGTTCTGATTGACAACTGTCTGACTATAGAAGTTTATTGATGCTTTACGAATTTATTCAAGAGACCAGGTTATTTAAAACTTTATTAAAGATTTGAGCCATTGAGAGTGCTTGGTTCCTACGAGCTTCTAAGTAATGCGGATTAGGCAGTTCTTCCTAGCGAAGCCATGAAACATTTGTACTCCTATGTACCCATGTAAGAATTTAGCGACCCCACTGCTGATTTGATCTTGGGTAGTCCAACCTCGACGCTTCTAATCGATAGAGAATAGACGATTAGAGATAAAATTCTTACATGGTTGGGGCGAAAGTACCTGTTTCACAGCAGTAGTGGATATTTGCTGGGGTGGGTGCAATTGCCCTATTCCTAAGCTGCGGTTAGGGCGATCGCGTCTTGCAATTAGGTGGGCAGTGGAAGGGCATATTAAACTGCGCGCAGATGATTGTGGATGTGGCAAAGCCCTCACTCACAATGACTTGAGCAACTCTATCTGCGAAGGCTTTACAGGATGATTCTATCGATGACTTGTTAGACGTGTTGAAATAATTATTATGAAGTCTTACTTGGCTGCTGCCATACAAATGAATAGTTTGCCTGATCTGGACAAAAACTTGGCTCAGGCAGAAGATTTGATCGACCTTGCCGTGCGCCAAGGTGCCGAACTGGTAAGTTTGCCAGAGAACTTTTCATATCTGGGCGATGAAGTCGCAAAAATGGCGCAGGCAGAAGCGATCGCCTTTGCCAGTGCTAAGTTTCTAAAAACAATGGCTCAGCGGTATCAAGTAACCCTTCTGGGGGGAGGGTTTCCGGTGCCGACTGGCGGTGGGAAGGTTTACAATACAGCGCTGCTGGTTGGGCCGAGTGGCGAAGAACTAGCGCGCTACGAAAAGGTGCATCTGTTTGATGTAAACCTGCCCGATGGCAATACCTATCAAGAATCAGAGACGGTCTTGGCAGGGATGCAGTTGCCGCCCGTTTACCCATCGAAGGAACTGGGTCACTTAGGGCTGTCAGTTTGCTACGACGTTCGCTTCCCTGAGCTATATCGCCATTTGGCTCAAATGGGGGCAGAGGTCTTATTCGTTCCGGCAGCGTTTACAGCCTACACCGGAAAAGACCATTGGCAAATTTTGCTGCAAGCTAGAGCTATCGAAAATACCTGCTACGTGATTGCCCCCGCACAAACGGGTCGGCACAACACACGCCGTCAATCTCACGGACATGCCATGATTATTGACCCGTGGGGCATTATTTTGGCAGAAGTAGAGGAAAAACCGGGTGTGGCGATCGCCTCCATTGAGCCATCACGGTTAGATCAAGTGCGCCGTCAAATGCCCTCATTGCATCACCGGGTCTTTATCTAAGCGCCATCGGTAATGCTAATCAGTCAACGAATTGGTAATGGTATTTAAGGTAGGGATTTTTTGATGGGCGGGCTAAGCCCGCCCATCAAAAAATCCCTACCACTTTAGGACTACCAACGAATTTAAGGAAGAGAGTGGCTCATCGACCCTCTTCCTTAAATTGTTTCTAAGCCAGCAATGCCCCTATTGGTATATCTCTCGCTCCGACGGTTAGGACATATAGCGGTAGCCATGATCAATAGGAAGCCTCCCTGTCATTCCCGCGCAGGCGGGAATCCATCTGCTCGATAGGTGCGGAGGTGGATTCCCGCCTGCGCGGGAATGACGCTGGCATGTCCTAAGCTTTATGACTATGGCTATATTTGTGGATGTGCTCCGCACATCCACAAATATGTCCTAATTTATCTAGCGATCGCTATAGTTCGTAAAAGCTTGGTGGCTCTGCGCTCACGCTACTTTTGGCTAGACAAAGTCAGCGACTGAAACCATTACACAGTTGAAATTTATACCGCATTTCACAAAGAAACCTGTAAAGTGTACAGGACGAATGTTGTTGAATGCATGGCTGCTTTGATAACGGCGATCGCCTTCCCCTCCTCAGCGGTTCAATTATTTTCTGCGCTCAGCAAGGGTTTTCTGCTTGCGACGGAACCTGCCGCAGAAGACGCACCCCTGGTGCTGGCAGGTGTGCTCTTGAGTTTAATTGTGATTTACCTGGCGGCAAAAATCGGCGGAGAATTCTGCGTTCGAATTAATTTGCCTTCCGTATTAGGAGAATTAGTCGGTGGCGTAGTCGTGGGAGTTTCTGCGCTAAATCTGCTTGTTTTTCCAGGAGGAGAAACAACAGCGGCGAATTCTCTGATCATTCAGTTTCTACAGACGACCGCTGGATTAAGTCCCGAATCAACCCTGAACGTTTTTCAGGCTGAAAGTGAAGTCATTTCAGTTTTATCGGAAATTGGCGTTATCATCCTCCTGTTTGAAATTGGGCTAGAGTCAGACTTAAAAGAACTATTGCGGGTTGGGCCGCAGGCTGTTGCCGTGGCCGTCGTGGGTGTAGTTGTCCCCTTCGTAGCTGGAACAGCAGGGCTGATCGGTTTCTTTGGCATTCCCGCTATTCCGGCTGTTTTTGCTGGAGCTGCATTGACGGCCACAAGCATTGGTATTACGGCCAAAGTCTTGGCAGAGCTACAACGTCTCAGCTCTGCTGAAGGGCAAATCATCATTGGAGCGGCTGTGCTTGATGATGTTTTGGGCATTATTGTGCTGGCAGTGGTGGCCAGCTTAGCCAAGACTGGAGAAATAGAGATTAGCAACGTCCTTTATTTAATTGCCAGCGCGGCAGTTTTTTTAGTGGGCGCTATTTTTCTAGGTCGATTGTTGAGTCCCTATTTTGTGGCGTTGGTTAATCGGCTGCAAACGCGCGGTCAAGTCCTGATTTCATCTCTCATTTTTGCCTTCACTTTGGCCTATATTGGCGACGTAATTCACTTAGAGGCCATTTTGGGCGCGTTTGCTGCTGGATTAATCTTGGCAGAAACCGAAAAGCGTAGCGAATTAGAAGAACAGGTACGCCCCGTTGCCGACATGTTAGTACCTATCTTTTTTGTAGTAGTGGGTGCTCGTACTGATGTAAGCGTGCTCAATCCAATTAATCCCGATAATCGGGAAGGATTAATTATTGCAGCATTCCTGATGGTGGTCGCTTTCTTTGGGAAGTTAGTCACAGGTCTAGCGGTGTTTGGCAAGCCCAACATTAACCGACTGGCCATTGGCGTGGGTATGATACCCCGAGGAGAGGTCGGACTGGTATTTGTTGCGGTTGGCTCTGCAACTGGGGTGCTATCTAAGGCACTAGAAGCCGCCATTATTGTCATGGTGATTCTAACCACGTTTGTGGCTCCGGCGTTGCTTCGAGTTGTATTTAAAGATGACTTGGTAGAGGAGTCTGATACACCGGAGTTATCTGCAACAGCATTGGTTGTAACGGAGGCAGTGCCTAATTTAGATAAAGCAGATTTAGACAAGGTTGACAGCTAAACATTAATGCTCAATTAGAAATCAGGTCGTCCTAAACCTGGAATGCTTTTTTGAAATGTAGGCAAAGCCCGCGCTTCAAAAAAGCATTCCATCAATACCACTACCCAAGCCGATGGTTTGAGCAACTACATGGCGTGCAGTTGCTCAAACCTAGACACAATGAATTTCAATTTAAGATGTAAGTAGATGGGCGTAATTAAACATAAAATCCTAAAAGTCTGCGCCGCCCGCGCAGCGGGCGGCGCAGACTTTTAGAAGCTTGTTTTTATTTAGGTCGAACTACTTACAGCGATTTCTAATTGAGTAAGCCACAGTTCTGTAATACCTGGCTCATAATGCATGATTCAATAGTGGCGATCGCCACTGTTGACCTACGTGCCGAGCCATCCTACTAGGGTGATGCATCTCGAATGTGCCAGAAACTTCTAATCGGTATTTTGCGTCCAGTTCTTAAAGATATACTGCTGTTGTCAACGGGCAATTTTATAGATGGATTGTTCATGTTTAGGAACAGCGTCCTCAGCGCCCGTTCACAAAATAAAGATCGATTTGCAACGCGATCGCTAAGGCAGTCAGGTTAAGTATGGAGAGGAAGCAGTGCAATTTCTGCAAAATGTCTTCAACTCTAATATTCAACTGTTGCTAGAAGAGAACATGAGGGTGTGAAATGTTACTCTGTGCCTACTGGTATAACCCTAGTCATCAGGTCAAAACCCATTTTTTCTATACGCTGCGTTCCACAAGGTTTACAGGAAAAATTCGCCCTAGCTGGGATGACTATACCCATACAACACAATCTAGACCATCACCTGTGACTAATTAACCATTGCTGGGCTTACTAATTTCGCTACCGATACAGATTAAAGATTGCGGCAGTCCGATCACATCTGGTTTGGTAACGGCAGAGACCTCAATATCAATGATTGGATAAATCAGTGAGTTGCTTGTGGTCTTGGCGTTAAGATTCCAAACCTGTCGTTTTAAGAGGTTCACTGTGAGATTTCATTGGTTGTTGTCCGGTGTTCTGGGCCTTGCAGGTTCTCTGCTGATTGGGGCGATCGCCGAAGCAGGTACACTTCAGTCTTGGCGGTTTAACACTACCGAAAATCGTCTGGTATTTACAACCGATGACGGGGTTCAACCCAGAGCGCAACTGCTGTCAGACCCTACTCGTGTGGTAATCGACCTGCCTGGTATTAGCCTCGGCAGTTCCACCCTGCGACAAGCGGTAGGAGGCGGTGTTCGAGAAGTTCGGGTGGGACAGTTCGACGGGCAAACAACCCGCATTGTGATTGAACTGACCCCAGGGTATACATTAGATCCGCAACAAATTTTGGTACGCGGCGCAACGCCCACGAGTTGGTCAGTGCAATTGCCCACCGCTCAGTTTGTCGCGGGTACACCCTCGCCGCAGCCTACCTCTCCTGACCGTCCTGCCCCGCCCTCCTCAGCAGTGGCGCAGCTCGATAGCGTGCAGGTCACGAGCGATGGCTTTTTCCTTGCTACCAGTGGGGCAACGCCAAGGCTAGAGCTAGAACGTACACGCGATCGCGACCAAATTCGCTTTCGGCTGTCTAATACCCTGCTTTCGCCGCAGCTAACCCAGCGTGACATTTCGATTAACCGCGACGGGGTAGACCGTTTAGAAATTTCTCAAACCCAGTCTTCGCCTCCTGTAGCACGGCTTACGCTACATTTGACCACGGGTCGTCGAGCAGAGCGCGATCGCCGGGGCTGGCAAGCCAGCATCAGTAGTTTTGGTGGTATTGTGCTGCTGCCCAGCCTTAATGCCGACAGTCGCGTCGTCAATACTGTAGCCACCTCACCCACCCAACCCACCCGACCCACCCGACCGACACAACCCACCTCGCCCACTCGCCCCTCTCAGCCGACACCATCCCGCCCCCCCTCAGACGTTTCCAGTATTGAGGCGGTTGAACTCTCTACCGACGGTAGACAACTACTAATTCGGGCTAACCAACCCATCATTTTTACCAGCAATTGGGAGCGTAACGGCGCTTACTATCGCATTACTATTCCCGATGCCCGTTTAGCAGAGCAGGTTGTGGGTCCTCGGCTCACCAACAGTAGTTCCCTTCAACAAGTTCGTTTGCTGCAAGAGGACGAGCGTACCGTGGCCATCTTGGTGCAACCCGCTGCTGGGGTCAGCATTAATGAAGTCATCCAACCAACCGAGCGTCTGTTGGCATTAGAGCTACGCGGTTCTACACGAGCACCCTCAACTCCTCCCGGCACTCGCCCTCCCACTACTACACCGCCCCCCTTTACACCGCCCCCCGCAGACCTACCTCGTATTCCCAACGGTCGCATTGTAGTGACTATCGACCCAGGTCATGGCGGTCGTGATCCAGGAGCTGTAGGAATTGGGGGGCTGCGAGAAAAAGACGTGGTGCTCTCCGTTTCCCAGCAAGTTGCTTCCTTGCTACAGCAGCAAGGGGTACAAGTCGTGCTCACGCGCCAAGACGATCGGGAAGTTGAGTTAGAGCCTCGCGTTCAAATTGCCGAGCGGGCAAATTCTGACCTATTTGTCAGCATTCACGCCAATGCCATTTCGTTAGATCGCCCCGATGTTAACGGTATCGAAACCTACTACGCCTCTGAATCAGGGGCGAGGCTCGGACGCGTTATTCACGCTAGCATGATCCAGCAGACGGGCATGAATGACAGAGGGTTACGAACAGCCCGATTTTACGTGATTAGAAACACCTCTATGCCGGCGGTGTTGTTGGAGATAGGCTTTGTTACGGGGGCACAAGATGCCGCCCGTCTGGCAGATTCACGCTGGCGAACGCAGATGGCAACTGCAATAACTCAGGGTATCCTGCAATATATTCAGCAAAACTTTTAACTATTCTGAGTAGCCTGTGTCTAATTTCTCTGCTTTAGATTCAACCAAACCCCTGCCAAATAGCCAAACTGGACGTACTGCCGCCTATCCCGTTTCCCACTCCCAAGGTTTACAACTGGCCACTTTGCCTGAAGATCTTCAGTGCTCTCAAATCGGCGTGTTTGATAGTGGGGTAGGGGGGCTAACAGTTTTGACGGAATTAGCTCGCCAACTGCCCCACGAATCCATCCTCTACTTTGGCGATACGGCTCGTGTTCCCTATGGCACCCGTTCAGAGTCAGAAATTCTCCGCTTTGTGCGTGAGATTTTGATGTGGATGCAGACGCAGCAGGTCAAGATGGTGGTGATGGCGTGTAATACGAGTTCTGCGTTGGTATTAGAGGCGGTGCGTTCGGAGTTTAATCTACCGATTTTAGGGATTATTTTGCCAGGGGCTAAAGCAGCGGTACAGCATGGTAAGCGGATTGGGGTGATTGCAACGCCTGCAACTGCGGCCAGTTCTGCCTATCATCGTGCCATTCAGGAGATTGATGAGACAGCTCAGGTTTGGCAGGTTGGGTGTCCTGAATTAGTTCCATTGATTGAGCAGGATCGGATTGCTGATCCGTATACTAGCCAAGTCCTGCAAACCTACCTTGTCCCCCTGCTGGCTCAACAGATTGACACGCTTGTCTATGGCTGTACTCACTATCCCCACTTAGCGCCCCTTTTACGACGGATTCTTCCTGCCTCGGTCAGGTTGGTTGACCCAGCCGTTTATTTGGTACAGGCGATCGCCCAAGAACTTGACTTACTAGGGCTGCGTAACACACACCCATCGGCGCTTCCGACTCGCTTCGGGGTCAGCGGTAACCCGGAAGCCTTTGCCAGGGTGTCGATGCAGTGGCTGGGATATTTACCTACTGTGGAACAGGTAGATATCACGACCGTGTTGAGTAATTCTACTAAGTAGTCCAACCCAAATAAAAACCAAATCCTAAAACTCTGCGCCGCCCGCACAGCGGGCGGCGCAGAGTTTTGAGGGCGTGAATCATTTCCTGGCTTCGCCGGGAAACGATTCACGCAGGAGGTCTATTCTGCTAAAAACAGGCGCGTTTTGGATAAAAGACGCGCCTGTTTGCGGTGATTCTAGAATTTGTGACTTTATAGCCATAGTTATAAAGCTTAGGACATGCCAGCGTCATTCCCGCGCAGGCGGGAATCCACCCCCGCACCTATCGAGCAGATGGATTCCCGCCTGCGCGGGAATGACAGGGAGGCGTCCTATTTGATCATGGCTACTGCTATAGAAGAGAGATGTGGCCTTCCCGTTAGGTTTGCGATCGCTGTACCACCATCAGCAACACATAAACCACCAAGAGATAAAACGCTGCCAGAATCGGGATCGTGAGGGGAATGCCAAAGTAAGCCATAGATTCAACCGATATAAATTTAGATTTACGTGTTGCCCTGGTGCAGGCATGCCCCAAACTTGGGCAACCCGAACCGTTAGAATCGTGGATAAACTAACCTCTGAGAATTTTTCGTGAAAGGCGGCTTGCTACCTTTCACGAGAACCTATTGAACTGGATTGAATTCACAATTAGTGGATTAGACAGTCAATGGCTGAACCCTAAGAAATTGGCAGAGACTGGTTTAATGTCTGAATTAGCTGATAGCCATAAACAGTAGATAATCGTCGATAGCCTGGCGGTTAGCCGCCCATTGGCGATTCTGTAGAGACGAACGGTTTCGACACTGGGATACAAAAAAGTTCTTCGTGGAACTCTTCTCAATCGCAGCGTGGCTCTCCAGAGTCAGCCAGACAGAAATTTTTGCATAACAAAAATTTTTACCCAGCATCAGTGGGGTAACACCCAGCATAGAAAGCCTAAAAGAAGTCGTCTGCTTGGATGTATCCTGTGAAGGAACTTCTCAAACAGCTAACTCAATCAGCTTCCAGACCTCTATGTCAGGGGCGTCTAGCAGTACCCTATAAGCTCGTTTCTATGCTTCGATCCTGAGTGCCAATTTCTGAGAAAAACTACCGCTTGAAAAGTCGGAAATTTACCTTCAGAAAATTGACTCAGGGCATACCTACGTGCCTTGAGAATCACTCTTATGTATTTTTTGAAATACCTGTATCTACAAAACTAACATATAAGTTTTGAATTCTGTAATCCGTTTTTCAAACAGAATACATTTTTTCTTGATGTCTAAAGTCGTTGCACTGAAAAGGGTTGAAGACATTTTCTTTGGCCTTAGCGATCGCCCCCCTTTTTCCTTAAGCAACCCTATTGGCATCGGCTGAGTGAGGGGTCGAAATCCTACAGCAAAGGATCAAGAAAAGAACTGTGCTGTCGTTGCTACGCCCTACCCTCACGACAACTTTAAGTATTTAATCCCAAGATTAGAGGGGTTAGCTTAGAATAAGAGCAAATATGTAAAATTTCGTAACTTAACTGTAAAACCGTCTGTCCATGACCTCAGCAACTTCCCTTTTTGCCCCCGTAGATGCAGACCTCAGCCTGCTGACAGATAATCTCAAGCAGCTTGTAGGTGCCCGTCACCCGATTCTGTATGCCGCTGCAGAACACCTCTTCGGGGCAGGAGGAAAGCGGTTAAGGCCAGCGATTGTGCTGCTCATTTCTAGAGCAACGGCACCCGATTTTGAAATTTCGTCGCGCCATCGTCGGCTGGCGGAAATCACGGAAATGATCCACACTGCCAGTTTGGTACATGACGATGTAGTAGACGAGTCAGAGCTACGACGTGGTGTACCCACTGTGCACAGCAGCTTTGGCAATCGGGTTGCGGTATTGGCAGGAGACTTTTTGTTTGCTCAGTCTTCGTGGTACCTGGCCAACTTAGACAATTTGGAAGTTGTCAAGCTGCTGTCCCAGGTCATTATGGATTTGGCAGAAGGCGAAATTCAACAGGGGTTAAACCGCTTTGATACAGGCACAACCTTAGATGCCTACTTAGAAAAGAGCTACTACAAAACAGCCTCACTCATGGCAAACAGTGCCCAGGCTGCCGCTGTGCTTAGTGACGTGTCGGAGTCAACTACTAAAAATTTGCATAACTATGGCCGACACATTGGCCTCGCGTTCCAAATTGTAGATGACCTGCTAGACTTTACCGCTTCTATGGATGCCTTAGGTAAACCAGCGGGGTCTGACCTCAAAAGCGGGAACCTAACTGCTCCTGTGCTGTACGCTCTTGAAGAAAAACCCTACCTAGAGGTGCTGATTGAGCGAGAATTTGCTCAAGCGGGTGATCTAGACCAAGCGATCGCCTTAGTGCTAGCCAGTAATGGAATTGAGCGATCGCGCGAATTAGCTACCCATCATGCTCAGCTTGCAGGTCAATACATATCTAAGCTGCCTGCGTCCGAATCTCGTCAGGCGCTCATGAGCTTAACCGATTATGTCTTGAGCAGAGGGTATTAGCAACACTGGAGCTAGTGGTACTAGATTGCCATTCTTGAAGCGACTAGAGGCGATCGCATTCAACCGTTTTGATGCTCTCCAGCCGTCAACAATTGTGCGTGTCTAGATTAATCGCTGTAGCGTTCTTCTGCCCACGGCTCGCCCCGCCGATGGTACCCATTACGCTCCCAAAACCCTAAATCTTCATGATCTAAAAACTCTAGACCATTAATCCACTTAGCGCTCTTCCAAGCGTAAAGATGAGGCACGACAAGACGCAGGGGTCCACCATGATCGATTGGGAGTGGTTCCTCGAATAGAGTATGGGCAAAAAAGTTTTCTTCGCGTAAAAAGTCGTCTAGCGCAATATTAGTGGTGTATCCCCCGTAGCAGTGCTCCATCAAATGAGTCGCGTTGGGTTCGAGCTGAACGTGCTGCATAAAATCTATCATCTTAATCCCTGTCCACTGCACGTCTAACTTTGACCAAGTCGTAACGCAGTGAAAATCGGCGGTGAAGCTGCTTTGGGGCATTGCCATAATATCGGCCCAGTGCAATGTGAGGGGAGTTGCCAATCCCCAAACACGAAACTCCCAGCTTTCTAAACTGACTTGAGGAGATTGCCCATAGGTCAGTACTGGAAAGCCTTTAGCCAGATGTTGCCCTGGAGGAACTCGGTCTTGCTGTTCGGGTTGTGGCTTTTGAAAAAATTTGCCCAGCATGGTTGGCGTATTGGGGAAACGGGTAGAAAAGCAAAAACAGTTAAAAACCTAAAAACAGGAGCAACCCCAATTTGTTGCTGCTCCTCAGTTTTTTTTGCAAACTTAACTCTACAGTTTTTTGCAAACTTAACTCTAAACGTCGGAGCTTACTCTTCGTCCTCAGTTTCCTCTTCTTGAGGATAAACAAATCCTGTGGAGCGTCCAGTTAGGATTGACTTACCTAGAGAAAGTGCCCGCTGAGCTTGCAAAGCGGCTTTACTTTTCCAGGTAGCTTTACGCTTGTCGCGCTTAGATTTGGAGGTCTTTTTCTTGGGAACAGCCATGATCTCAGGTGCTCAATACTTTTTACAACTTTACTATGGTAATCCATCTATAGGATAATCTAGCGATTCTCTGGTGTTACGCCACTAGATTGAGAGTTTACGTTGTGCAGCAGCCTCGCCGTGCGAGATGGTCATAACCGTAAAGGCCAAAACTGTAGGCGATCGCCACACCCTAGCTTTTCGATTCACTCCTGTCATTGCCCGCAACAGTCGGTCATTGTTGAAAATGCGTTCTAAGCTCAGTATTTGTAGAGTACCTTGCAACTGCTGTTCACCTTGCAACTGCTGCTCATTATCCCTTATTTCCCAACAGGTCTAATCCACGCTCCTCAACGAAATTGGGAATGCTCAAGCTGTAGATGGCTTTAGCTAATTCAGAGAATGTTTGTATGAAGATTGTTGAGCAAACACCAACACGTCTAAAGTTTCAGAATGATAGCTTTATGCAGGTACTGAGCCTCGCGCTGTTTGGCATGTTCTTCCTTTTGCCAGGGCTGGCATTACTTTTGTTTTTGGGTAAACTGACAACTTTAGAATGCACTCGCTTGGAACCGCAGCAGGTGGCTTGTGAGCATTCTATATCAGGGTTGTTGGGCAAACAGGTTAATAAAATCCCAGTTGGAGAGTTGAAAGGGGCAGAAGTAGAGGTCATTCAGGATAGTGATGGTGATACTTACCGGGTGGTTTTGCTGACGCAAACCCGTGGCAAGCTGCGATTTACCGATACTTCTAGCTCTGGGACGGATAAATATAGCACTGCCAATCAAATCAACGATTTTATCAATAACTCCGAGCAGATGTCGCTACAAGTGCAGCAAGACGATCGCTGGTTTGCTTACCCTTTTGGTGGCATTTTTGCCTTTGTTGGCGGCAGTATCGTTTTCTGTGCTTTGAATACCAAATTTAATAACATCTACACCTTCGATCGCCAAACTCGCCGCCTCAATCTGACTCAACGAGGCTTATTTAGCAGAACTGATCGAGAATTTATGTTTCACGAGATTGCGCGAGCAAAGGTGACTGAAAGTAGAGATAGCGATGGGGATGTCACCCATCAAGCCGAGTTAGTATTGCGATCGGGAGAGCGCTTTCCTTTGTATAGATGGACGCCACGCGAAGATCACCGAAAAACGGTAGACATGATTAACCAGTTTTTAGAAGGCAAAGCTAGCTAACTTAAGCGCCGCTAACTTGAGATTACTTTTTCTCTATTTTCTTTTATCCTTTACAAAAAAACACTATCGTTTATCTAAATAAAAACAAGAATCGGCATTGCTTAATCTGGGTATGAATTTTTTTTGAAAGGGGCGCTCAGCGCCCCTTTCAAAAAAAATTCATACATAAAATCAGCAACACCCAAGAGTCTTAGGAACACTCATTCTGAAGCGGTGGTGAGATTAATTGCTATCTGCGGGGGAGCTTGCTGAGGTATTGCTGCGGTTGGTTGACTGGTATACATAGCGCGCAGAACCAAAGCTGGGTCTACCCAATTATTGTCGTATTTAAGTCCCCAGTGCAAATGAGGCCCCGTGGTGCGGCCAGACATGCCCACTCGACCCACGCGCTGCCCTGCGTATACTTGCTGCCCTTCAAAAATCTGTAGGCCGCCCTCTCGATCAATCATGTAGCGCTTGCCGCCAGACGATTCCACATAGCCTTCCATGTGGCAAAAAATGCTGAGCCAGTTCCCCGCTTCTACCACCACTGAAGTGCCACAGTTAGAGTCATCGGTGACTTCTACCACGGTGCCACTCGACCAGTTGCGGATGTAGCTCCCCTGTGGAGCGGCCATGTCCAATCCGTAATGGAACTCGTTAGAACTATAGCCTTCAATCGAGCGGCGATAGCCAAAGGGAGAGGTATATGCCTGAAACTGCTCTACTGGGAAAGACACTCCTGACCAACTGTTAGCAGCGACTTGAGCGACATTGACTGGGGCGATGTCTTTAGCTTGGGCACCTGGGGCACCGGCGCTGATTGCCACTTTTAATGTGCTGTCGGCTGAGGTGCTGGCGGCTGAGGTGCTGGTGGGGGAGTCCTGAGGTTTTGGAGCGGAGACCTCGGTAGTCGGAGACGGACTTGGTAAGACCACAGGCGATCGAAACAGTGATGATGTTCCTCCGTCTTGTGTTTGAGATCGCATGGCAAATCGACCCGATCGAAGAGCATTTGTAGAGACACTGCTTAAAGAGCTGGCCTCAACCATTTTTTGATGTGCTTCGACAATTACCAGTATTGACAGGCACGTTCCGACTGCTAGCAAACATCGACCTAGACTGATTGCGATGGGTTTCATGTTTTGCGGTTCAAAATTGCAGCTAGTTCTCTTTACTCTCCAACCGACAACATACTACATCAGAAAAAAACGTCTGAAACATAGAGTTTTTGTAGAACTGGTTTTGGGAGTAAGGACGCAGCTAGTTTTCTTGGGGTGTCACTTAGAATCTACCGACCTCATCATTCCCTGATTAGCGCGACAGATCGCATAAAATCTCGTCTGGAACAGGAGGGAATGTTCACTAGATCTGAGCGATCGCCTTTCTCGATCACGGCACTCACGGGAACAGCACTTTCCAGGAGGGAATGTTCACTAGATCTGAGCGATCGCCTCTAGATTGAGGCCATACTGTACTAGCTTCAGGATTTGTTTATTCTCTAAGTTTGGCGAGTTTGGCGATGGCGATTGTGACGGTAAACATTGACGCTGAGGGCACCTGATGTCTGTGCAAAAACGACTAACGACGGGTGCTTTTTTTCTAACTGCATTTCTAACTACATTTCTAGCTGTCATGATTGTGGGACTGGATCAACGATTGGACAACCAACGGCTGGATATAGCAACTCCAATGCCTATCCTAGCTCCTAGCCCTACAGCCTTTGTTCATTTGTTTGAGTGGAGGTGGGACGATGTGGCTCTAGAGTGCGAAACGTTTTTAGGACCCAATGGATACGCATCGGTACAAATTTCGCCGCCAAATGAGCATGTTGTATTGCCAGAGCACCAGTTTCCCTGGTGGCAACGATATCAGCCAGTTAGCTATCGGTTGACTAGTCGCAGTGGCGATCGCACTCAACTGGTCAGGATGATTCGCCGCTGCCATGCTGCTGGGGTCAAGGTTTATGCCGACGCGGTGATTAACCACATGGCGGGCGTAGATCAGGGTATTGGCAGCGCCGGGTCGAGTTTTACCAAACACAATTATCCCGGTATTTATACCGCTCAAGACTTTCATACCTGCCGCCGGGGTATTGAAAACTATCAAGATCGGGTAGAGGTGACGAATTGTGAGCTAGTAGGACTAGCCGATTTGAACACGGGTTCTCCTCAGGTGCAGCAGCGACTTGCTGACTATTTAAAAGAACTGGTCAGCCTCGGTATTGATGGGTTTCGCATTGATGCTGCAAAACACATTAGCGCCACCGATTTGCAAGCTATTTTGGGACGGTTGACTTTGGGACGGTTGACCCAGGCGATCGCGACTAAACCCTTCATCTACCAGGAAGTGATTGATCCCGGCACCGAAGCGGTTAAGAAAATTGAGTATTACAACAATGGCAACGTACTGGAGTTTGAGTACGGCAGGCGGGTTGGTGAAGCCTTTGCAGGATTTGAGGGACAACACTTGGCTCAACTGGAAACCTTGGGAGAAAGTTGGGGGTTGGTGCCTGCTGATAAAGCTGTCGTATTTATTGACAACCACGATAAGCAGCGCGGACACGGTGGCGGCGGTAATTACCTGACCTACAAGAGCGGCAAGCTTTACGACTTGGCCAATGTATTTATGTTGGCGCACCCCTATGGCTATCCGCAGGTGATGTCGAGCTACGCCTTTGACTCTACTGACCAAGGCCCTCCTGCTGATGCCCAAGGCAAGACGCGCCCAGTATTTATCAACGGTAAGTCAACCTGCTTTGATGTTTGGATCTGTGAACATCGGCGGCGGGCGATCGCCCAGATGGTTGGCTTTCGCGATGCAGTTGGCACTGCCCCGTTAACCGATTGGTGGAGCGATGGCAGCAACCAAATTGCCTTTGGCCGTGGCGATCGCGGGTTCGTGGTGATCAACCGCAGCGATACGCCTCTGACGCGTACCTTTCAAACCCAACTGCCTCCTGGCACCTACTGCAATATCCTTCAGTCCAGGCGTTCATCAAAGGGAACGGGCTGCACAGCACCAGAAAATACCGAGGCGGGCAGCACTGCAAATACTGCGCTAGTTGTCGATCAACAGGGACACGTTACGGTTGCGATCGCCAGCATGGACGCGGTAGCGCTGCATGTGGGAGCCAAGGCTGATGATACTTAATTGATCAGGATTTAATCCGTAGCCGAGGATTAGACAGTCGCAAAAGAAATTATATGATCGTGAAATAGAGGGTTCGGGCTTTTAGGTTCCACTGATGCTCAATTGCTAACTTACTTAACCCCAATTATGAATCTCTGACACGAATGATGAAGCGAGACAGTGTTATTGCACTCGTTCAATCCCACCGCGTCCAACTCCAGGAATTGGGCGTTAAATCCCTTGACTTGTTTGGCTCTGTAGCACGAGACGAGGCTCGATCTGACAGCGATGTGGATTTTTTAGTAGCGTTTGAGAAACCGGGTGGCTTTTTTCAGCTCTTCCGCGTGAGACATTATTTAGAAGACCTCTTAAACTGCAAAGTTGATTTAGGCACGGAAGATGCGTTGAGAGAGCATCTACGTGAACCCATATTGAAGGACGCAACTCGTGTCTTCTAGAGCGTGGAAGCTAAGAATCCAAGACATCCTGGATGCGATCGCTAGCATTCAATCTCAAACTGTAGCGATGTCTTTAGAAGCTTTTGCCGATGACAAAACGGTTGTAAAAGCGGTGTTGTACGACTTCATCATCATTGGAGAAGCGTCTGCGAATGTACCAGAAGGTGTCCAATCACGTTATCCCAATATTCCCTGGCGGCTGATGCAAGATATGCGAAATGTGATGGCGCATGAGTATTTTCAGATCAATGTCGAGCGGGTATGGAAGAGCATTGAAGACGATTTGCAGCCCATGGTGCAGCTATTACAAGAGCTGTTGGAACAAGAAACGAATCATTGAGCGCGATCGCTCCGTACAGCCGAGATTTTGGCTCAGGATGCGATCGCCTCTCTCAATCTCCATCGAGAATATCGCCCAAATAAAGCTGCACAAACGCCCGCGCCGCATCGGGATTCATCTGCTTCAGCGCTTTGGTAATTTCTGTAATATTTTCGGCACTCGGATCTAAGCCGTGAAACCATCGCCCGACATTGGCGCGACTGATTCCCATTGCTACAGCTAACTTGTTTTGACTGATCTGGTAAGACTCCAAAACCTGTCGGAGTGCCTGACTCGCCATTCCCATGCCCCAATCGTGTCAGAGGATGAGTAGTCAGTAAATGTCACATTTATGGATACATCGAGTATAATTTGAATGTCACACTTATGACGGCATTTATCTCTATAATCCTATGGCTGAAGAATTCCTCTCTGACCATGTAGAAGCTTCTGAACCCCAGTCCTCAAAAGCGATCGCCTCATCTCGCCCCGATCGCGAACCTGTAAAAATTATGGTGATTGGTTCACGCTGGGCAGTGATGCTGATTATCCACACGCTGCATCAGCTCAGGTTTGCTCAGGCAAACGATTGGAGCACGCTGCAAATTGAACCAATCACGCGCCAGTGGATGAGCGTATTGATCAAGTGGGTGAAGCGGTAGTCCTAAATTGGTAATGATTTTTTGAAGCGCGGGCTTTGCCCGCGCTTCAAAAAATCATTACATCAATACCACTACCGGTGAAGCAAAACGAGTAAATGGTGTTTCTGATTGGGCGCAGTGGGCAGAATCACGATACAACTGTTAGTGGTTGCTAGTTTTAGGTATTTGAGGCGATCGCCATCATGACAGAGTCTTCGTCTTCTGCCCCCTTGCCAGAGTCCACTCCTGTTTCAGAATCCATCCCTGATTCGGTATTAGATACCGTTTTAGGCACAGGCCTAGAGCCAGACGCGGACACAGCCACAGATAACCGCAGCTCCACTACTCGTCAACTATTGGGGATGAAGGGCGCAAAGGCCGGGGAAACCAACATCTGGAAAATTCGCCTGCAATTGATGAAGCCCATTACCTGGATTCCCCTAATTTGGGGGGTGGTGTGCGGTGCAGCGTCGTCGGGCAGATATATCTGGACGTTCGAGAATGTGCTGATTTCGGCGGCCTGTATGCTGATGTCGGGGCCACTCCTGGCAGGCTACACCCAAACGATGAATGATTTTTATGACCGCGACTTGGATGCGATTAACGAGCCTTACCGCCCGATTCCGTCGGGAGCCATTTCGGTGCCACAGGTTGCCACCCAAATTTTGGTACTGCTAGTGGCTGGGATCGCCGTTGCCTATGGACTCGATCGCTGGGCTGGGCATACGTTCCCGATCGTGACGGTGCTGGCTCTAGGGGGATCGTTTGTATCCTATATTTACTCTGCGCCACCGCTAAAGTTGAAGAAAAATGGCTGGCTAGGCAACTACGCGCTGGGCGCTAGCTATATCGCGTTGCCGTGGTGGGCGGGGCAAGCCCTGTTTGGCACCCTGACACCAACTGTCATGGTGTTGACCTTGTTCTACAGCCTTGCAGGACTGGGGATCGCGGTGGTAAACGACTTTAAGAGCGTTGAGGGCGATCGCCAACTGGGGCTTAACTCACTTCCGGTGATGTTTGGAGTGAGCACGGCTGCCTGGATCTGCGTCGTGATGATTGACGTATTTCAGGCAGGGATGGCGGGCTACCTCATTAGCGTTGGCCAGAATCTTTACGCTGTTTTGCTAATTCTTCTGGTAATTCCACAAATCACATTCCAAGATATGTATTTTCTGCGCGATCCTCTCAAAAATGATGTCAAATACCAGGCCAGTGCCCAACCGTTTTTGGTCTTGGGAATGTTAGTGACTGCTCTAGCCTTAGGACACGCAATTACTTAATCCATTAGACCTCCTGCGTGAATCGTTTCCCGGCAAAGCCGGGAAACGATTCACGCCCTCAAAAAAGTATTCATGCAGGAGGTCTATTGAGCATTTGCGTTGGGTGCAAAAAACCAGAGATCGATGCAATTTCAACAAAACTGCATCGATTTTTTTATATGTTTGTAAGATTTTCTTGATAAGACTACGGATCTAGGAGTGTTTTACTTATTCCTGGGTAATCTATACAAGGGAGAGTTCCTGTAGTAGCACCGAAGTCTAAAGCCTAGTTGACCCCAACAACGGACAAGCGGTAAACATTTGTACTGATTTGGCAGCTCTGACTTTACCTTTTTCTAAAGATAATCTCGGTATAACCCTGTATTTCCTTGTAGAAATCAATAATCAAAGATAGGCGGTGTTGTTCGGATTAAACGGCATTCCCTCTGTAGTTTGGTATCAGACAGCTAAATCTTTATCGATGCTTTATCAAAACTTTGTCTTTATTTAGTTAATGATTTCGATTTTTCCCTCAAACATCAGGTTCCAGCGGCGTTGCCGATTTGGTGAGAATCAGAGACGGGAAGGCGCGCTTCTCTAAACTCTCCAAGTTAAGCAATTCCGATTCAGTTAGTACTCAATGGACGTGTCTACATGAGTGTTGTTTTGCAAGTTGGAGATCGGGCGATCGCCGCTGATGATCTGCTGCATCTGTTGGCGGGCTATCAGATGCTGCCTCAGTTATTGCAGGAGATTTTAATTGACCAGGCGATCGCTCCCATCACCTGCACCGACGACGAAACCAAACAGGCTCAGGAGCAATTTTTTGCCCAAAATCAAATCACCTCCGATGAAACCCTACATCTTTGGATGAGCCGCCACGGCATGACCCCAGAGCAGCTCAAGGCGCTGACAACCCGCAGCCTCAGAATTGAAAAATTTAAAGCTGAAACCTGGGGAAACAAGCTGGAGTCTTACTTCCTCAGCCGTAAAAGCAAGCTCGACAAGGTAATTTACTCCCTGATTCGCACTCAAGATATTGGCATTGCTCAGGAAATTTATTTTCGGGTGTTGGAGAGCGAGCAAACCTTTGCCGAACTGGCCAGCGCCTATTCTAAAGGGCCTGAAGCTCAGACTGACGGGCTAATTGGGCCTGTAGAGCTAAGCGTTCCCCATCCCAATTTGGCGCAAATGCTGACGGTTAGCCAGCCCGGTCAACTATGGCCTCCATCGCGCATTGGTGAATGGATTGTCATTGTTCGGCTAGAAAAATTTATTCCTGCTCAGATGGATGATGCGATGCGTCGTCGGCTTTTGACTGAATTTTTCAACGTCTGGCTTCAGGAAAACCTGGATCATACGATGGCTAGTGCATCAGACTTGCAACCGGCTCTCGCTGCTGCTCCAATTACTCTATTGCCGGAGGCGGCGATCGCCCCCCCAGCACCACAATTAGCGCCAGCCCCACCGTCAGAATTAAACACCACTGAGCGATCGCCAAACTTTACAGTTACCCTTTCTCCCCCGTCTGCTGCCAGCACCGCCCCCACTGTCCCTTCTTCTGAGTCATGACAATAGATAAAACCACGATTCAATCCTTTTTGGCTTCAGTGCCGCCCTTTGACCGCCTTTCGCCATTGGCTCTGTCAAAGCTGACAGGCATGGTAACGCTGTTGCGCTACCGGATGGGTCAGGTCATTGTGGTGCGCGATACCATGCCTGCTCAAGTGTCTATCCTCTACGAAGGTCAGGCGCGATCGCTTGCCTATGATCCCCGAACTAAGCGCCCAGTTACCCTGGAACGGTTGGAGCCGGGTGCAGTTATGGGAGCAACCAGCTTGCTACGGGGCGTCTCTTGTGAGACGGCTACTGCCTCGTTAGAAGCAATTTGCCTAACCCTTTCCGCTCAAGATTTTTTGACACTGCTAGCGCAGGAACCTACACTGGCCCAGGCGTTTCAAGGGGAATGTGCGGCGATCGAAGCGTTTGATCTGTTGGGAGCAGAATTAGAACGGCGAGCCGATGGCACCGTTGATTTGAAGGATTTGACCCTAGAGGCAAAACCCAGCGCCGTCATCTGTAATGTGCCTCCTGGTAGAACACCCGTTAGCCAGTTAGAAAAGGGGTTTCTGTGGCTGGTCAGCGGTGGCGAAATTAGCAGCTACCCCGTGGGCAGTCGCCTCAATGTGCAAAATGGCGCAGAGCTGGATGTGACAGGCGATCGCCCTGCGCGACTGGTCGGTTTTCCGCAATCAGTTCTGACGAAACCCGTCATTGCTCCTACGCTTCCTGCCTCAGACGATGCCTGGGCAGAACCGGAGAGCGATATTCCCTACGCACCCGATCGCCCTCCCGAACTGGAGCAACCCATCAATGTCAACGTCGGACGAGGGCAGCAATACCCCTTCGTCAAGGGGCGAGGGCAGCTAGATGGAACCATCGCCTGCTTTCAAATGCTATGTCAGCACCTAAATATTCCGTTTCGACGAGACGTGGTGCAGCGGATTTTGGTTAACCAGATGGATCGCACCGGAGGTCTGTCGTTAGACCTGTGCGGCGCAGTCGCCGAATTTATGGGTCTGAGTGCCCAGTTGGTGATGGTTCCGGCGCAGTCTGTTGGGCGGCTCGAAGCCCCAGCCCTGGTTAAATGGCAAGACGGTTCAGCGCTAATCTACAGCGTGACTGAACGCGAAATGGTAATCGCAGTGCCAGATATCGGCATTGTGCGGCGCAAACCGTCTGACTTTGCCGAGACGTGGGGCGAACAGGGCGAAGTGCTGTTACTACGAGCCACCAAACAAACGCCTCAGAAGCGCTTTAACCTCGACTGGTTTTTGCCTTCAATCAAAAAATATCAGAATGTCTTGACTCTGGTATTTGTGGCATCGTTCTTTGTCCAACTGTTTGCTCTAGCTAACCCGTTGATGATTCAGGTAATCATCGACAAGGTAATCGTCCAAAACAGTGCCGACACCTTGCAAGTGTTGGGGGTATTGCTGCTGATTTTGGCAGTTTTTGAAGCGCTTTTGACTGCCCTACGAACCTACCTATTTGTCGATACGACCAACCGCATTGATATGGCGCTGGGGTCCGAAATTATCGACCACCTGCTGCGGCTGCCGCTGCGCTACTTTGAGAAGCGCCCGGTGGGGGAACTGTCTACTCGGATTAACGAACTCGAAAATATCCGCAGCTTTATGACGGGGACGGCACTGACGGTGGTGCTAGACGCGATTTTCTCGGTGATCTACATCGTCGTCATGTTGATCTATAGCTGGCTGTTGACCCTCGTGTCGCTAGCTACAATTCCTCTGTTTGTGGGTCTGGCGGTCGTGTTTTCGCCCATCATCCGCAACCAGTTGCGAGTTAAGGCAGAGCGCAATGCCGAAACGCAGTCTTACCTGGTAGAAGTGGTCGGCGGAATTCAAACGGTAAAGGCGCAGAACATGGAGCTGCGATCGCGCTGGCAATGGCAACAGCGATATGGTCGTTACGTTAGCGCGGGCTTTAAAACGGTGCTCACCTCCACCACAGCAGGTGCGCTGAGTAGTTTCCTCAACCAGCTTTCGGGCTTGCTGGTGCTATGGGTGGGTGCCTACTTGGTGCTTCAAGGGGAACTCAGTCTCGGTCAACTGATTGCCTTCCGAATTATCGCGGGTTACGTCACCAGTCCTTTGCTACGACTGGCACAACTGTGGCAAAACTTTCAGGAAGTGGGCTTGTCAATTGAGCGTCTGAGCGACATCGTAGACACCTCGCCCGAAGCCGACGAACTCGATCGCCTCAATATTCCTATGCCGCCGATTCAAGGCCGAGTCACCTACGACAACGTGTCCTTCCGGTTTGGCACCACAGGGCCGCTTCAGCTCAACAACGTTAGCCTAGAGTTTCCTCCCGGCGGATTTGTTGGTGTTGTCGGTCAGAGTGGTTCGGGTAAGAGTACGTTAATGAAACTGCTGCCTCGGCTCTACGACATTGAGTCAGGCCGGATCTTGATCGATGGGTTTGACATCACTAAAGTCGAACTCTACTCGCTGCGCCAACAAATCGGCATCGTGCCACAGGATACGCTGCTATTTGACGGCACCGTTCAAGAAAACATTGCCCTAAACTCGCCCGATGCATCGGCAGATGAAATCATCAAAGCGGCTGAGGTGGCGGCGGCTCACGAATTCATTATGGGACTACCCAACGGCTACAACACTCGCGTGGGTGAACGGGGTGCTTCGCTCTCTGGTGGTCAGCGACAGCGGATTGCGATCGCCCGTACTGTGATGCAAAATCCGCGTCTATTAATTATGGATGAAGCCACCAGTGCTCTCGATTACGATTCAGAAAGACGAGTGTGTATGAACTTGGCAGACTACTTCCGGGGTCGCACGGTGTTCTTCATCACCCACCGCCTGAGCACCATCAAACATGCCAATATCATCCTTATGATGGATCAAGGCTCCGTCGTAGAGCAAGGGGTTCACGAAGATTTAATGGCAATGCGCGGGCGCTATTATTGTTTATATCAACAGCAAGAAGCACAGCTCTAAGAATTAAGGATGAAGATGTATGCGTAAGACGCAGGCAAAGCCAATGGCTTTACTACACTCGTTTTGAGAAGCCAGCTACGCGAAACGTAGGATGTGAGGGATGAAGTAGACAGATAGTAATGGAGCAGATCTACCTCTCCCTGTCTCCCCGCTCTGACGCTCTAATTTCTCAAATCCGTCCCTCTCTCCCTCATCCATATTTATCCTCCATCCCCATCTCTCCTCCCTTTGTCTTATGACCCAAACTTCTCCCAGAAACGGACACAACGGCAGCAACAACGGCGTAAAAAACGGCGGAAAAGCTGACGCCAAGGCAGACCCCTCTGATTTAATGCACATAACCGCTCCCGAAGAAGTTGAAGCCGAGCTGACATCTAGCAAACAGATTAAAGCAGCAGCCTTCGACCAGCCTGTAATTTTGCAGCAAACCTCCCTGTGGGCAAAACTAGTCGTGGCTGGCATTGTAGGAGTCACTTCGCTCGTGTTGATTTGGGCCAGCGTAGCGCGCATTGAAGAAGCCGTGCCAGCGACAGGCAAACTGGAACCCCAAGACAGCGTGCAAGAAATTCAAGCGCCGGTGGGGGGTGTTGTTGAGGAACTGCTCGTTGAAGATGGGCAGGCCGTAAAGAAGGGGCAAGTGTTGATTCGGTTTGACCCCAGCACGGCTGAGGCGCAGCAGAAATCCTATCAACAAATCCGCAATTCACTACTGCAAGAAAATCAGTTTTACCGTAGCCAAATAACGGGGCAACCTGCGACTAACGCTAGTAATCTAGCCACCGTTCCGCCAGAAATGCTGGCATTGGTGTCTAATCGGGCGGCGATCGCCTCTGAGAACCAACTCTATCGCGCTCAAGTGTACGGGTCGGGCGGTGAATTCTCTGCTGAAGAGCAAGCTCGGCTGACAGCCGGTACAGCGGAGTCTCAATCTCGAACCTCAGCGGCTCAACTAGAGGTCGCTCAACTGCAACAGCAATTGCTGCAAACGGAGGGGCAACTCACCGCTGCTCGCCAAAGCTTTGCGATTGATCAACGCATTGTGAATGACATTCGACCCCTCGCTGAAGCCGGTGGGATCGGACGAATTCAACTGCTGCGGCAAGAACAAGAGGTGTTGACCAAGCAGTCGGAGGTAGATCGGCTATCGCAAGAACAGCAGCGGCTAAATTTGGCGATCGCCCAAGCCCGCGCCCAGTTGTCGAATACGGTTGCTATCACCAGTACTGACCTCTTGGGCAGAATTTCTGAAAATGATAAGCAGCTCGCCGCTCTCGATACCCAAATTAACCGGGCAATTGTAGACAACGAGCGCAGGGTTTCGGAGATCGACAGTCAGCTTAGCCAAGCGGCTCTCACCCTTAAATATCAGGAGCTACGCGCTCCTATCGACGGTATTGTATTTGACCTAAAGGCCAAGGGCATAGGCTTTGTAGCCAACAATAGCGAACCCGTACTCAAAATTGTGCCCAGCGAAAATTTGACGGCTGAGGTTTACGTCACCAACCAAGATATTGGCTTTGTGAGTGAAGGAATGCTAGTAGATGTCCGAATTGACGCGTTTCCGTTTAGCGAGTTTGGCGATATTAAAGGAACGCTGACCCAAATTGGCTCTGATGCCCTACCTCCCGACCAAATTCATCCCTTCTACCGCTTTCCAGTAAAGGTGGAAATGGATCAGCAAGCGTTAGAAGTGCGCGGTAAAAAAATCCCACTGAAATCAGGGATGGCAGTTACGGCCAACATCATCACGCGCGATCGCACCGTCATGAGTATTTTCACAGACCTGTTCTCCAAGCGCGTTGAGAGCATTAAGACAGTGCGCTGATGACTTAGTATAAATTCATGGCTCAGGGTTTATAGCTGGGAGGCCTGTGGTGCAAGCCTCCCAGCTATAAGCTCGTATCCCAGTTAGGCACTGCTCAACCGCGTCGTCCCACATCAGTACGAGTAATAGACCTCTTGCGTGAATCGTTTTCCGGCTTAGCCGGAAAACGATTCACGCTCACAAAAAAGCATTCACGTAAGAAGTCTAATGTACGATGACCTGTTTCAAGCTATTTCGACGCTGGTGATGCACCACTCGCCTAGTGGAGTCGAGGGAGAAATTGACCAATATCTGCTGGCTCAATTTCAGGCACGAGGATTGGAATGCTGGCTAGATGCAGCCGGAAACGCGATCGCCAAAATTCCAGGTAGCGGCGCAGGGGCGATCGCCATCACGGCTCACAAGGATGAAATCGGCGGCATTGTTAAAACCGTTGGCAGCAGCGGACGCATAGAGGTTCGCAGGCTAGGGGGTGCTTTTCCGTGGGTCTATGGCGAAGGCGTAGTCGATTTATTGGGCGATCGCCATACCCTAAGCGGCATTTTGAGCTTTGGTTCTCGCCATGTCTCGCATGAGTCGCCCCAAAAAGCACAGCAAGAAGACAAACCTGTGCGCTGGGAAGACACATGGATAGAAACTAAACGCACAGGTGTGGAATTAGAAGAGGCTGGCATTCGTCCCGGCACTCGCATGGTAGTTGGCAAACACCGCAAACACCCCTTTCGCCTTGGCAGCCACATTGCCAGCTACACTCTCGATAACAAAGCCTCGCTCGCTATTCTGCTAGAACTGGCAACGGTTCTAAAACAGCCTGCTCTAGATACTTACCTGGTCGCCTCAGCCAAAGAAGAAGTCGGAGCAGTCGGAGCGCTGTACTTCAGCCGCAACCAGCCGCTCAATGCATTGATTGCGTTGGAAATCTGTCCCCTCTCTTTAGAATACCCAATCGTTGATAGCGAGGCTCCCGTTCTACTGTCCCAAGATGGCTATGGGCTTTACGATGAAGGACTAAATCACGAGATTCGCCAAGCGGCGGCGGTGGCAGGGATACCGATTCAGCTAGCAGCTATTAGTGGATTTGGCAGCGATGCGTCGATCGCCATGAAAATGGGGCAGGTTGCCCGCGCTGCCTGTCTCAGCTTTCCGACTCAAAACACTCATGGCTATGAGATCGCTCATTTGTGAGCGATCGCCAACTGTATTCCAATCCTCAAAGCTTATTGCGAAACGGTAGAAGCTGGCTGACTAGAACGGTGAATATCCACCGTGATCTAGGCATCAACAAAGCTAAGGGCAGCGCATTGCACTGCCCTTAGCTTGCGGCGATTTTCAATTAAATACGCCAGCTTCATTGCCGTACGGATAGCGCTACTCCTGATTGACTGACAAAACTTGTTAGTCAGATCCCCAAACGCCCTCACCCTAGCCCTCTCCCGAAGGGAGAGAGAACCGGAAAACTCCCCTCGCCCTCTGGGAGAGGGGTTGGGGGTGAGGGCTATAGACCTTTGTTTAGTCAACCAGGCGCTACTTTTCCGACCAAGGTTGAGTTTTAAGCAATTGAAAATCCCTATAGATTATCCGCTGTAGGTTATAAACCAGCCACACATCAAGTTACAGGCTGTGCAGAATTTTCCGCATTGAAGCTGCCCGTTGCATCAAATCCCATTGGCGCTACGATGTCCCGAAAGAGCGTAATCTGCTTTTGAAAATCGATTGTCTTGATCTGAGATAATAGGTCAGCCGCTTCAGACGGCAGTTCATAGCCCGAAGGCAGCGGAATAATATCACTGCTGTCCATGCCCTGAGCCAAACGGTACCAGAACAAAAGCTTAGTTGTGTCACTTAAAGCCCCATATTCACGACCCAACTCTGTATCTTTTTTCTCGATCAGGTCGCGCTGAAGCTGTAACTGTTCGTCGTGAGAGAGCGCCTTTACCTGGTTAAAAAGCCCTTCAGCGATCGCTGGAGAAACAGTGCTTGCTCCGGGTGCTGCGGGTGTGATCGAGCCGCCCATTTCCTTATAGATAAAGTAAAACAGCGCTAGCTGATGATCGGCTGACAACGCTTGAAACGCTTTTACCAGATCTGGAACAGAGTTCGACGTTACGTAAGTCATAGATATCCTCAATCACAACTTGGACGGCACAACTTGGACGGCACCGCGACTTGACCTGACTGCTTTATTCCTTGCACCTATGCACCTGTTTGATAACCCGACGCAGATACCCAGTTATTTTTTAGAGTAGTGGTATTCATGTAAGGATTTTTTGATGGGCGGGCGAATCCCGCCCATCAAAAAATCCTTACCAATTTAGGACTACCAGAAAATTTTCAACAACTTCGTTAGATTCAGATTAACAGGCTAGAAATTTAGCACTCCATCAAGGCAGTAACAATCACTACTCAAACTTACCGAAGGTTAAACAATGCTTCACCCTACTGAAGATAGAAGTCTCGAATATCCCCAAAGATTGATTAAAAATATATAGGAGTGCAAAAAGACCTCCTGCATGAATGCTTTTTTGAGGGTGTGAATCGGGTGGTGGTATAGCGGTTGCTGGTTCAGTGAAGTACAGGTTGATTTTTGAAAGCCTTATTCAGCAAGGGTTTTGTCGGGGTCTACTGTACCTCACCCGGCAAAGAACCGCTATATTGATGTAAGGATTTTTTGATGGGCGGGCGAATCCCGCCCATCAAAAAATCCTTACCAATTTAGGACTACCCAAAATTTATGCCTCAAAATTACAGTAAGGTTTTAATTGAATTTCATTTGACCTACTTTTTAAGTGCTTTTGTTCTCCCCTTTTTGCCAGACATCCCAGATATCAGGTCGGCGGGCTTGGGTACGCTGAAGTTGCTGTTCGCGTCGCCAGCAAGCGATCGCCTCATGATTTCCTGACAGCAGCACATCTGGAACGCGCCAGCCACGAAAATCTGCGGGGCGAGTGTATTGCGGATAGTCCAGCAGCCCGTTTTCAAAACTTTCGAATTTGAGCGAATCGGCTTTACCAACTGTTCCGGGTAGTAATCGAATCACCCCATTTAGCAGCGCCAGAGCGGGGATTTCTCCACAGGTCAATACAAAATCACCCAGAGACACTTCTCGCGTTACTAGGTTTAAGACTCGCTCATCTACTCCTTCATAATGACCACAAATCACAACCAGTTGATCCCAGTTGGTCGCTAGCTCCTGGAATAGAGGTTGGGTCATCGGTTGTCCTTGAGGAGTCATCAACAGCACGTCGCGGCGAGGTAGAACGGGCAGGGATTCTACTGCCGCAAAAATAGGTTCTGGTTTCATCAACATTCCAACCCCGCCCCCATAAGGCTCGTCATCCACACGGTGGTGCTTGTCGGTCGTAAAATCGCGTGGATTGGTGAGATACACGTCAGCAATTTGGTTCGCTAGTGCTTTGCCTAGCAGACCCGAATTTAGAGGTGAAGCAAAAAAGTCTGGAAATAAAGTCAAGATATCGAAACGCACAGGGCTAGAAGGCTCCAAAAGTTGGTCAAAAGCTAGGTTAAGCGGCTGAGAGTATGCTTAAATGATTACGCTTAGAACCTACGTTTATTTCAGTCAGATTCCATCAGGTGCGGTAAACTGCCTGATTTATTCCTAGGTTAAACCCTCCGGAGAGACAAGAACCTACGTTTGACGCGGGTTCATATAGCGTTCGCGTGACCAAGAACATTGCAGCAACCCATTCTACGAATGAGTAAGAGTAACTACGGACTTGGCAAGCTGCTGGAGCGGTTGATTCACAGAACTCGCCGGAGCCCTATGATGTTGCAATCAAGCCCTCAACTTCTTCGTCAACGGATGCCCCAGTCAACTGAAACCGCTGTTATGGTCATCGGCGGAGCCGAAGACAAAG